>Ga0163144_10011374_pt1 | contig 18825 bp, 14 predicted proteins | sample OliLak19BULKMAT1_FD_123175 | JGI IMG/M metagenome (GOLD analysis project Ga0163144, IMG submission 123175) | Freshwater microbial mat bacterial communities from Lake Vanda, McMurdo Dry Valleys, Antarctica - Oligotrophic Lake LV.19.BULKMAT1 | ecosystem: Environmental > Aquatic > Freshwater >... | reverse complement strand
TAGCGCACGATCTCCAGGTAGCCGTAGTCGGCGGCGAAGCTGAGCGGCGTGCGGCCGCTGACGTCGGCGTCGTCGACCGGCACGCCTTTCTCGTGCAACCAGCGCACGAGATCGAGGCTGCCGGCGTCCATGACGGCGCGGAAGAGCGTGGAGCGTCCGAGGTCGTCTTTCGCCTGGATCTTGGCGCCCAGCTCGAGCGCCTTGTCGATCGTCGGACGATCGTTGCGGCTGGTGGCGTCGAGCAGACGCTGATCGAGCGTGAAGGGCTCGGGGTTGCGCGCTTCGCCGATCCCCATCGCGCGATTGACGGCGGGGGCGGCGGGCGCCGGGATCTCGACGATCTGCGTCGCCGCCGGTGCGGGCGTCGGTGCCACGGGTGGCGGCGCGGTCGGTGCGGGTGCGGACGGCGCGCCGTTGCTGCAGGACGCCACCGCCGTGAGGCCGACCGCCAGAAGAAAAAGGCGGGGGCCCCGAAGGGACCCCCGCCTCGATGAGACGCGAGCGCGGATCAGGCGCCTGCGAGTGCGTCGTTGATGATCGGACCGTACAGCTGCATGCCCGGATCCTCGGCGTTGTAGTTGTTCGACGGCTCGACGCTCCGGAGCTGGGCGTTGTTGTTGATCCAGTTGGCGAGGAAGGTCTCGAACGGCGTGAAGCCACTCGGGCACTTCCAGGTCTGCGACCACGGGAACTCGAGCGCCTCGTACCAGTACTTCTTGCGAATGTTCTGGCACGAGTGACTGCCCATGAACGTGATGATCGACACGCAGTGGCTGTCGTTGATCGGCCGGCTCCATGGAACGTGGTAGCTGTAGTTCGAGAACGTCTTCAGCTGATTGATCAGGTTGGTCTGATCGGCACGCCACTTGGCGAGCACCCCGTCCTTGGTGATGCCGGGGTAGAAGCGCTCGTACGAGAAGCGCGAGAAGTTGTAGTCGCTCGAGAAGCCCGTGTAGGCGAGCCGATCGTTCGGGAACTGGGTCGCGACCATCGAGTTCATGCTGCCGAAGTCGTTCTGGTTGAACGACGCCGGAAGCTGACTGAAGACCGACGTCAGATTCCACGCCGCCTTGATGGTGTTGTGGAGCGGCTTCGAGTTGGCGCTCGTAGCGGCCGCCGGGAAGAGCGGACCCGAGTCGTTCAGCAGATACGCCTTGGTCGGATTCAGCGTGCGACGCACGTTGTAGAAGGTCGAGCTGCTCGCCACACCGCCCGCGCTGAAGCCGGTCACGAGCAGCTTGTTGATGCTCGGGAATCGGGTGTGCAGGAAGTTCGCGATGGCGATCGAGTTGTTGTAGCCGTTGTGCCGGAACGTGAGCGGCGGGTTCACGCCGGTCGGATCGGTGTACGTCGCGACGCGATTGCCGACGTGCACGTCACCCGTGCAGTAGGGGACGTAGACCATGTCCCAGCCGTTGGTCACGATGTTCTGCTTGGCGCGGCCGGGGACGCCGGGGTCGTTGCCGTTGAGGATCGGCGACACGTACTTCGCCTTCATCTGCGTGATGTAGTCGGTGGGGATCCCGTTCGGGTTGGCCGCGCCGAGGATGCCGATCTGCCCGCTGCAGCTCGGGTAGTCCCAGCACGCGCCGCCGCCTTCGAACGAGATGGCCATGTTGGTGGAGGTCGGCGAATCGTAATACCAGAATCGATACTGCGAGCCGTTGCTGCAAACAGTGCCGGGGATCTCGACACGGACCCAGGGGTAGGTGTTTCCGCCATCGACGACATCCTCGATGCCGATCGCGCGGGCGCTGCTCGGCATCATCAGCGCCGCCAAAGCCGCCAAGGCCAGTAGTGGGGTACGAGCTTTCATCCGTCGAAGCCTCCTTTCACATGAACGCGACGGGGCCCTGCGCCCCGTCCGAAGGGAATGTTCGACCGGCGGGTACCACGATGGTCGCGCGCGAGGCAAGAAAATAATCGCGAAAGCCTCAGCAATTTCGCGCCGCTACGCGTCACCGCCTCGTGACGGATGTTACGCGTCACTCCGTAGCGGGTGCCGGCGTCGCGAACTGCTTCTGCTCTTCGAGCCACGCTTGGCGCGCTTGCTCGTGGGCCGCATGCCGCTCTTTCGCTTCGGCGATCTTGCGCGGCAGCTCTTCGAGCCGGGCGAGGTGCAGCTCGCCCGCGAGCTTCAACGCCCCGACCTCGCTCGGCGGCACGTCGTTGCCGTAGTGGTCGGCGAGGTACAGCAGGAACTCGAGATAGTCGTTCGAGATCTGCTGCTGCTCGGCGTAGTACGCGTCGATCTCCTCGTCGGTCGCCGTATTCGACTGCACCTTCCCGAACTGCACGTTCCACTCGTCGCGGATCCGCTCACGTTCCTCGAGCAGCGCCGGATCTTTGGTGGGGAAGGCCATCTTCCAGTACGTGCTGTCGGGGAGCGCGCGCCGGATCTCGTCGAAGTCGACGCGGCCCCACTGGTCCGCCGTGTCCTCGGCCGGAGCTGCCGGGTTGGCTTTATAGGCCTGGTCTTCCGACGGCTCGTCGTCGAGGTCGGCACTCCAGGTGGGCGTGCGACGCGCGTTGGGATGCTGCGCCGCGGCGGCGGCCGGCGCGGCGGGTGCGGTGGCCGCCGCCGTCGCCTGGTGGCGCGCGCGATCCGCGTTCACGCGGCGCAAGAAGATGCCGATGCCGATCAGCAGCAGGGCCGCGACGACGACCACGATCCCGAGACGAGACGCTCCACGCACGGGCGCGGCTCTATCCCAGAGCCGTTCGCGCGTTCAAGCAGGGTACGGTCTCAGTGCGATTCTCGCGGCAGCGATTGGTGGCAGCCGGCGGGCAGGTCAGGGATGGCTCCTTCTACGGTCGCGCGGTCGCTGACACCCAGCGCATACAACTTGCCGCTGCCTCTCTGACCGGCGCACACGCGAGCTGGCGCTCCCCGGAGCCATCCCCGACCCGCCCGTCGGCTGCATCATCACTCACTCGGATGGAGCCTTCGGTTCGCGAGTCGAGTCTGTGTGCCCGATCGTCCTTGTTGTGATGCCTCGCCGGTGGGTGGGTCAGGGTGTGGTCCGGGGAGTCGCAGCTCGCGTGTGCGCAGGACATGGAGGCAGCGGCGAGTTGTACGCGCTGGGTGGCAGCGAACCGGCGACCGTAGGAGCACACCCTGACCCACCCACCGGCGACACCGCCAACACCGAGAACACTACCTGACGGTCGCTAGCCGACGCGGTCGAGCGCGAGGATCAGGGCTTGAATGCCCTTGCGGCCATGCCCCGCGTCGACGAGCGAGGCATACAGTCGTTCGGCGAGCTCGAGGCCGGGCAATACCAGGCCCAGGCGTTTCGTTTCCGCGAGCGCGATCCGCATGTCCTTCACGAAGTGCTCGATCATGAAGCCGGGCTCGAGGTCGCCGCGCTCCATGCGGGGCACGTAGTTCGTGAGTGACCACGACCCGGCGGCGCCCCCCGAGACCGACTCGAGCACGGTCGGAACGTCGAGGCCGGATTTGCGGGCGTAGATCAGGGCCTCGCAGACGCCGATGATGCCCGTCGCGATCAGGATCTGATTCACCATCTTGGTGTGCTGCCCGGAGCCGGCCGGGCCCTGATGGACGATGGTGCGACCCATGTGCGCGAAGAGCGGACGGATGTGCGCGAAGGTGGCCGGGTCGCCCCCGACCATGATCGACAGCCGCGCCTCGCGGGCGCCGATGTCGCCGCCGGAAACCGGCGCGTCGAGCGTCGCGACGCCGCGCGTGCCGGCCGCGTCGGCGATCGCGCGGGCGAGCGCGGGCTCGCTCGTGGACATGTCGACGAGGACTGAGCCGCGCGCCGCGCCGGCCAGCACCCCGTCGGGTCCGAGCACGACCTCGCGGACGTCGGCCGGGTAGCCGACCATCGTGAACGTGACGTCCGAAGCCGCGGCAACGGCGCGCGGCGTGTCGGCCCAGACGGCGCCGCGTGCCAGCAACGGCTCGGCCCGTTCGCGGCGCCGGGTGAAGACGGTGGCGGTGTGGCCGGCCGTCATCAGATGGCCGCACATCGACGCCCCCATGATGCCGGTGCCGATCCAGCCGATACGCAGCGAATCCACGGACGTCCTTTATCCGCCGATCCGCCGAGGTGCGAGCGGCCGGTTACTTCGCGTGCGCCGCTTTGCCCCGCGACGGCGAGTGCGCCATGGCGGATGCGCTCGGGGTCCCTCCGAGTTGACTACGCGTCTGCAGTAGAGCGTATTTGGGGTCCCCCGGAAGTTTCCTGAGAAGCACCGTCGTTCCGATCATCCGCCGTGCTGAGACTGCGCATCATCCTACTCGCGATCGTTGTGAGCGTCGGGGCCTTGCTCGACGTAGTACCGTCGCGCGCGCAGCTCTTGCCGTTGCCGTTCCCGACCAAGACCAAGAAGAACCCCGCTCCGACGCCGACGGTGACCGCGGTCGTCCCGGCAACGGCGACCGCGACCCCGGAAGCGCCGCCGGTCACGATCACCGCGACGCCGGTCGCCACACGGACCGCGACCCGCACCGCGACGCCGCTGCCGACGGCCAGTCCGACGGCCAGTGCCACGCCGACCGTCACGCGAACCCCGAGTCCCGTCGCGACCAGCGTCGCGCTCCCCGACATGGTGCCCGCGATCCACAGCGTGCAGCTGGCACTGAATGCGTCGGTCGCGGCCGGCGACGTCGCCGAAGGCTGCGCGGAGGCGCTGACGGGTGTCGACCTCCTCCGCTTCAGCGCCGTCTCGAGCAACATCGGGAACGCCGACCTCGTGCTCGGCGATCCGGGGTGTCCGAGTCCCTGCACCAGCCACCCGCTCGAGGTGTGCGCCGATCCCGATTTCGTCTGCAGTCCGGCCGAAGGCCACAATCACCCGCACTACAGCAACTACGCGCGCTACGAGCTCCTCGACGGAACCGGCGGCGTCGTGGTCGTCGGCCACAAGCAAGGCTACTGCCTGCGCGACACCAACTGCGCTGCGCCCCTCTACACTTGCACCAATCAAGGCATCTCGGCCGGGTGCGCCGACACGTACGACTACACGCTCGGGTGCCAGTACCTCGACGTGACCGGCATCCCCACGGGCAACTACCTCTTGCGGGTCGTCGTCGATCCCCTGAACAGGATCGCGGAGCTGTCGGACGCGAACAACGTCGCCGAGCAGGTGGTGACGATCACGCGACCGAGCGTCGCGACGCCGACGCGCACGGTGACGCCGACGGTGACGCGGACCGTGACGCCGGTGCCGACGGTGACGCCGATCCTCACCGCGACCCCGCCGCCCTTCGCGACGCCGACGCCGCCACCCGTGCCGACGGTGACCCCGACGCTGGGCCCGGCGACGACGAGCACGCCGACCCCGATCGTCACGACGACGCCCATGCCGACCGTGACGCTGCTCGCCACATCGGTGCCCACCGCCACATCGACGCCCACCCTGACCGCGACGCCCGCCCTGACCGCGACGCCCACCGCCACGACGACGCCCACCGTGACCACGACGCCCACCGTGACCGCGACGCCCACCGCCACGACGACGCCCACCGTGACCGCGACGCCCACCACGACCGTGACGCCCGTGGTCACGCCGCTCACCGGACCCAGTGCGACGCCGACCCCGGCCGGCGGCCCCAATGGCGCGCTCGCCGCGACGTGTCAGCGCGCGATCCTCAAGGCCGGCAAGACGTTGATGACCAAGACGCTCGCGGGCCTCGATGGTTGTGCGTCGGCCGTGTCGTCGTGCGAGGCGCCGCGGCGCCGGACGGCCGGCTGCCGCGACCGCGCGATGGCCTCGTGCGTGAATGGTACCGCCAAGGTCGCCGACGCGCGCGCGGTCTTCACCGCGTACGTGACGGAGCGCTGCGCGGGTGCCGGAGACGCCGAGCTGCTCGCGGCCGCGGGGCTCGCGTTCGCGCGGCGCGCCGAGGCGTGCCGCGACGAGTTCGGCATCGGCCTCGACGACGTCGCCGGTATGGCGAGCTGTCTCACGCGCCAGCACGTCTGCCGGACCGGCACGCTGCAGGAGATCGAAGAGCCGAGGACGGGCGCGCGTCTGCGGCAGGGCGCGGCGCTCGCCGACGACCTGTGCATCGCCGACCTCGGCGGGGCGGATCCCAACGCGCCGGCCGTCGAGGATGCGCGGCCGCTCGAAACCTGCACGCGCGCGGTGCGCCGCGCCGGTCGTTCGTTCGCGCGCCATCGCCTGGCGACGCTGCAGAGCTGTCTCGCGGCGCACGCCAGCTGCTTCAAGCCGTCGGCGAATCCGGCGGCGTGTGAGCGTCGAGCCGCAGACGTGTGTACGGCCCGGAAGGTCCGTCTCGGGCCCGACCAGGCCCGGTTGGTGGCGACGGTGCAGCGGGCGTGCTCCGCGCTCGACTTCGCGCGCGTGCGCGCCGAAACCGGCGCGAACGTCGACGCCGTCGCTCCGCGCTGTGCCGCGCTCGGCATTCCGACGCTGAGCTCGCTCACCGACTATGCGCAATGCGTGGCGCGCCAGCACGCGTGCGCCGTCGACGCGCTGCTGCGGTTCCAGGCGCCGCGCGCCGACGACTGGATCGGCGAGTGGCCGGCGCCCGCAGGGGTGTGCCCCGCCGACTAGTGCACCGCCGTCGAGATGGCATCAATCATCTTGCCGTCCCTCGACGCCCCTCGCGGCGTCACCCCTCCTCGGAATATTCCCGATATTCCTGCGTCGGCGTTCCTTGCGAGGGACGCCGATGAACGACAATCTGATTGACGCCCTCTCAACGGCGGTGCACTAGCGGCCTGCGCATCCCCGACCCGGCTTGCCCCGCGGCCGGTGCGCACATCATATGAAGGCCGCCGTATCCGCATCCGGTAGGCCGCCCCGCGCGTAAGGCCGGTAGCCAGTCTTCCGTCGCGCAGAAGGGAACCCGTCTCATGTCCTTGCGTCACTCGATCCTCATGGCGTTCGCGCTCGTGCTCTTCGCCGGCGCTGCTGCCGACGCCCAGGTCTGCGGCGACGCCGACCAGAGCGGCGTCGTCACCGTGACCGACGGCGTCCTCGCGTTGCAGGCGGCTGCCGGGTTGGACGATCGCTGCGTACCCGCCGCCGCGTGCGATCTCGACGGCAACACCCGGGTCACCGTGACCGACGGCGTGAACGTGCTCCGAGTGGCCGCCGGCCTCTCCGCATTCGCGGCGTGTCCGCTCGCACCCGCGATCGTGTTGACGCCGTTCGCCACCGGGCTCGCGGCACCGATCTTCGCGAGCGCGGCACCGGGCGAGATCGGCGCGCTCTTCGTCGTCGAACAGGCCGGCCGCGTGCGTCTCATCCAGAACGGCCAACTCGTCGCGCGCGCGTTTCTCGACCTCACCGGGCTCACCAGCAAAGGCGGCGAGCAAGGCTTGCTCGGCCTCGCGTTTCATCCCGGCTACGCGACCAACGGCCGCTTCTACGTCGATTACACCGACGCGGGCGGCGACACGGTCATCGCCGAGTACCAGCGGAACGCCGCCGACCCCACGGTCGCCGATCCGACCGCGCTCCGCACCCTCCGCACGATCGCGCAGCCGTTCTCGAACCACAACGGCGGCATGCTCGCCTTCGGACCCGACGGCCTCCTGTACGCGGCGCTCGGCGACGGCGGCGGTGGCGGCGATCCGGACGGCAATGGCCAGGACCCGCAATCGAAGCTCGGAAAGATCTTGCGCCTGAACGTCGACGGCGACACGCCGCCGCCCGGGAATCTCCCGAACGCCGATCCCGACGTCTGGGACCTCGGTCTCCGGAACCCGTTCCGGTTCAGCTTCGACCGCGTCGCCGGCGACCTCTACATCGGCGACGTCGGACAGGGTGAGTTCGAGGAGATCGACGTCGAGCCGCGCGGCCAGGGCAATCGCAACTACGGCTGGAATGTGACCGAGGGCTTCGCGTGCTTCGCGCCGTCGACCGGCTGCGACACGACCGGCATCACGCTCCCGGCCGTCGCCTACGCGCACCAGAACGGCGGCGACGTCGACGATTGCTCCGTGATCGGCGGGTACGTCTACCGCGGCACGGCGATTCCCGGGCTCGTCGGCCGCTATCTCTACGGCGACCTCTGCTCGAATCGCATCCGGTCGTTCGTCTGGAACGGCAGCGCCGCGACGAGCGAGCTCGAGCTCACGGACGTGCTCGCGTCGAGCACGACGGTCGGCGGGACCGTCTCGTTCGCCGAGGATCTGAACGGCGAGCTCTACGTCTGCGCGCTCTCGGGGACGATCTACCGCATCGATCCGCGCTAGCGCCGCAGGTAGTGTCTCAGTCGGTTCGTCGATGCCGCGGTTTGCGGTGTCGCCGGCGGGTGGGTCAGGGAGTGCTCCTACGGTCGCCGGTTTGCTGCCACCCAGCGCGTACAACCGGCCACTGCCACCATGGGCTTGCGCACACGCCAGCTGCGGCTCCCCGGACACTCCCTGACCCACCCACCGGCGATTCATCACACAACAAGCACGGTTGACTGATGCGCAGACCGGAACTGCCGAACCGACGGCTTCAAGAAGATTGAGTGATGATGCAGCCGGCGGGCGGGTCGGGGATGGCTCCGGGGAGCGCCAGCTCGCGTGTGCGCAGGCCATGGAGGCAGCGGCAGGTTGTACGCGCTGGGTGCCAGGAACCGCGCGACCGTAGGAGCCATCCCCGACCCGCCCGCCTGCTGCCACCAATCACCAAACGTCATTTGCCCCCACGCGGCGTGTTCGCTACACGCCCGCGGATGCGCGTGCTTTTGCGGATCGGAATCGGGATCGTCGTTGCCGTCGTGCTGCTCCTGCTCGTCGTCCGCATCCTCTTCGGCGGCGGCATGCGGCTCGACGACCGCACCACGGCGCCGAAAATTCCGGCCTCGGCGGTGGAGCAGGTGGCGGCGCTCGACTATCCGCCCGGCAACATCGCGGTGTCCGATACGGGTCGCGTCTTCCTGACGCTGCATCCCGACGGCAAGCCGCCGATCAAGGTCACCGAGCTCGTCGACGGCAAGCCGGTGCCGTTTCCGGACGAAGCGTTTCAGAAGCCCGAGGCCGGGACGCCGCATTTCCAGTCGCCGCTTTCGATGCGGATCGACCGCCAGGGTCGGCTCTGGGTGCTCGACTTTGCGGACTACGCGCGCGGCCAGCCGCGCCTCCTCGCCTTCGACATCGCGGCGCGGACGCTCGTGCATCAATACGATTTCCCGCCGGAGGTGGCGGGGTTCCTCTCGATGCTGAACGACTTCGCCGTGTCGCCCGACGGCACGCGCGTGTACATCGCCGAGTCGAGCCCGATCAGGCAGACGCCGGCGCTCATCGTCTACGACGTCGAGAAGAAGCAGAGCCGCCGGCTGCTCGATCGCCACCCGTCGGTCCTGCCGAAGAACTACGCGATGAACGTCGAGGGCCGCGACATGATCGTCCTCGGCGTCTACACGCTGCGCATCGGCGTCGACTCGATCACGCTCGATCGCAAAGGCGAGTGGCTCTACTACGCGCCCGTGAACGGCGACCGCATGTTCCGGATCGCGACCGCCGCGCTCGACGACCCGAGCCTCTCGCCCGCCGCGCTCGCCGCGCAGGTGGAGGACTACGGGCCGAAGACCATCAGCGATGGCCTCAGCAGCGACGACGCCGGCAACGTCTACCTGTCCGACCCTGAGCATTCGGCGGTGCTGACGCTCGGCCCCGACCGCACGCTGACGACGTTGATCAAGGACCCGAAGCTGCGCTGGCCCGACGGCCTGAGCTTCGGTCCCGCCGGATGGCTCTACTTCACGTGCAGCTCCCTGCAGCACGTGCTCTTCGTGGCGCCGGGGCACCAGGCGGCGCATGCCCCCTACCACGTCTTCCGCTTCAAACCCGGTCCGACAGCCGCGCCCGGGCAGTAATAGTGTGAGCGCGTAGCGCGCTCACACTCAAGTTCCGACTGAATCCGGCCGAACGATTCTCCGGGGGCATGTGCCCGGGGAGGGATGCGCTACGTCATGTCAGACGACGTAGCAGAATCGGACGATGGCAGCTCGGATTCATCTACAGTTTGCGACGTCGGCGATGAAGCTGGCGCGCCCGATCACCGACGCCAACGGACGACTGGTCGCTGGCATCGGTACGATGCTGTCGCCGGGTGTCGTGCGGGTGCTCCGCCACATGGCGGTGCAGAGCGTGCTGGTGGAGGACGCGGGAAGCGTGGCCCAGTGGGAGCAGGTGCGGACGCCGGCGGAGGAGCAGCTCGCGCTCGCCGCGCGGTTTGCCCATGAAACGCTGACCCCGCCCCTCGCCGAGATCCAGGCGGCGATCGCCCGCCGCATCGACCGGCGTGCAGCAGCCAACGGCGCCGTCGCGACGACCGCCGTGGAGGGCGCGTGAGCATGGCCGGGCCCGCGAGCGGATCAGTCACCAAAGAGAAGTTCAAATGGGAGGTCAGCCGGCTGCGGACCCTCCCCACGTTGCCGAAGCTGCTCGAACGCGTCGTCGTCGCGCTCGAGGATCCCGACATCAACTTCGCGAGCGTCGCGGAGCTGATCGAGATCGATCAGTCGCTGACGTCGCAGGTGCTGCGACTCGCGAACTCGGCGTTCTACAACGCGCAGGGCAGCGTCAGTCAGGTGAGCCAGGCGCTCGTGATGCTCGGGACCGCCGTCACCCGTAGCGTCATCCTCTCGACCGGCGTGCTCGACATGAAGAGCATGGGCGGGCTGCCGGGATTCTGGGAGCACTCGCTCGGGTGCGCCGTCGCGGCCGGGGCCATTTCCAAGGTCACGGGACGCGGCAACCCGGAAGAGGTGACGGCCGCGGGTCTGCTCCATGACCTCGGCAAGGTCGTGCTCTACAAGCAGCTGCCCGACGCGTTCGTGCACGTCGTCGAGACGGCCGCCGCGACCGGGAAGAGCTTCCGCGCAGTCGAGCGCGAAGAGCTCGGCACCGATCACGGTGAGATCGCTGGGTGGTTGGTCGAGAAGTGGCGCTTCCCGGCGTGCCTCGCCGAGCCGATCACGTGGCATCACGCCCCGTCACGCGCGCGCGTCGCGCGCGACGAAACCGCGATCGTCCACGTCGCGAACGCGCTGATCCGCGCGCTCGGCTACGGCTCCGGCGGCGACCAGCGCATCGCGGCGATCGATCCGACGGCATGGGCGCGGCTCGCGCTCACCCCCGACGTGCTCGACGCCATCCTGGATCGCTTCGACGCCGATCTCGATCACGCGCTCAACTTCGCGACGTTCGAATGAGCGTGTCCATCGCCATGAGCACCGAGACCGCGTTGTTGCAGCGGATCGAGGAGATGTCGTTCCTCGGCGCCGTGAACGAGCGCTTGTCGCGCGTCCCGGATTTCGCGTCGGCCTGCCGCGCGCTCGTCGAGCTGATTTGGGAAGAGCGCTACGCTGATGCCGTCGCGTTCGTGGTGGTCGATGGACCGCGGCGGGTCTGTACCGTGCAGACGGTCGTGCCGGCGAGCCTCGACGTCGAGCCGACCGCCGAAATGAGCCTCGAGGCCCAGCCGTTCGCGGCGGCACTCTCGAGCAACGACCCGATCGTGATCCGCGACGTCCCGCCGCTGCCGTGGCTGCCGTCGCCGCCGGCAGGCGGGGCCTTGCTGGCGGCGCCGTTGCCGGTACGCGGGCACGCGATCGGCGTGCTGCTCGTCCACACCCACGGCGACGCCTCCGCCCTGGAAGATCATCGTCGCATCCTGGCGCTGGTCGCGACGTCGGCGGCGCTCGCGCTCGATGCGGCGCGGAACGAGGCCCGCGAGGAGTTTCTCGCGACGCTCCGTCACGACATCAACAACCCCGTCCACGTCGCGCTCGGGTATATGGAGATGCTCGGCGATCGGCTGCGCAACGAGGGCTCGCCGGAGTTGCTGGCGCTGGCCGGCTCTGTCAGCGAATCGCTGAAGGCCGTCGCGGATCTCGCGACCAACCATCTGCACATGGCGGCCATCGACCGCGGCGTCGCCGGCATCGCGCGCGAACGGCTCGATCTCGGCGCGCTCACGACGGAGGTCGTCGGGCGCCATCGGCCGTCGGCGTCCGAGAAGAACATCACGCTGGTGCACGACGGGGCGACGGCGCTCGTGCGCGGCGATCGCCGGCAGCTCGGCCGCGTCGTCACGAATCTGGTCGGCAACGCGCTCAAGTACACGCCAATCGGCGGGCGGATCGACGTCGAGGTGGCGAGCACCCCGAACGACGTCGTGCTGCGGGTTCGCGATACCGGCTACGGCGTCGCGCCGGCCGATCTCAGCCGGCTGTTCACCAAGTACGGACGTTTTCACCGCGACCGCGCGATCCCCGGCACGGGACTCGGCCTCTACCTCTCGAAAGCGATCGTCGAAGCGCACGGCGGATCCGTCACCGCGAGCAGCGTGCTCGGGCTCGGCTCGGTCTTCACCGTGCAGCTCCCGAGTGTGGCGGCCTAGGCCGCCGAGGGGCTGCTTCACTTTGGCGCGGCCAATCGCCGCGGCGCTCGTGTCGAAGACGAAAGAACCACGATCGTCGACCCGTCCATCCGCGTAGGCTGGTGGCACGGGGCGCGGTCGGGGATGTCGCGAGGAGACGTCGCATGCGGACCGAGAACGCGATCAGAAGGGCGATGGCCGGATGGCTCTGCGCCGTCGTCGTGGGTTGTGGATCCGGTGGCGGCGGCGAGACCCGCACGGTCTCGCAGCAAGAGTCGGTGATCACGGCGGAGAATCACAAACCCGGCACGGACGAATGGCAGTTCTGGCGCTACGGCTGGGCCCACACCGACGACACGACCGAGCAGGTGAAGGGCTACGCGTCGGCGACCAGCGTGAATCACGGCGAACCGATCACGCTCTTCGTGAGCGTCGACACGCCGCAGACGTACGCGATCGACGTCTATCGCATCGGTTGGTACGGCGGCCTCGGCGGCACGCTCGCGGCGCACGTGGGGCCGTTCGACGGTATCCGCCAGCCGGTGTGTCCCCTCGACGCGGCGACCGGCTTCCGCGCGTGTGACTGGACGCCGAGCACGACGCTCGTCGTGCCGACGACGTGGGTGAGCGGGATCTATCTCGCGGTGCTGCGTACCGAGGCGCGCTTCGCGAGCTTCATCGTCTTCGTCGTGCGCGACGACGAGCGTCCCGCCGACGTCGTCTACCAGCAGAGCGTCGCGACCTATCAGGCGTACAACGACTACCCGTCGGACGGAGTCAGGGGGAAAAGCCTCTACGGCGGCAGCTTCGGGCCGAACACGCTGGCCGGCACCACGCGCGCCGTGGCCGTATCGTTCGATCGTCCGTACGCGCGCGATGGCGCCGGTCAGTTCCTCGATTGGGAGATCGACTTCGTCCGCTGGATCGAGCGCTCGGGTTACGACGTGCGCTACACGACCGACGTCGACACCCACCTGCGGGGCGCGCTGCTCTCGCAGAGCAAGGCGTTCCTCTCGGTCGGCCACGACGAGTACTGGTCGAGCGCGATGGTCGACGCCGTGACGCGCGCGCGTGATCGGGGTGTGCACCTCGGGTTCTTCGGCGCCAACGCCGTGTACTGGCAGATCCGTTTCGCGCCGTCGGCGAGCGGGGCGCCGGCGCGGACGATCGTCTGCTACAAGGACGCCGTGCTCGACCCGGTGCAGGGACCGACGACGACGGTGCGATGGCGCGACCCGCTCGTGGGTCGTCCGGAGCAGGCGCTGGTCGGTATCCAACACGGCGACATCATCACGGGCGGCTATCACGGCGCGTACGCGGACTACGTCGTGCAGAACAGCGGCCACTGGGTCTATGCCGGCACGGGCCTGGAGGACGGCGACGTGATTCCCGGCATCGTCGGCTACGAGACCGACGCCTTCCAGGCCGACGCGCCGCTGCCGTCGGCCCGCGACGGGAGCTGGGCGCTGCTCTCGACGTCGCCGTACGTGAGCTTTGCCGGCACGTCCGTCCTCGCGCAGTCGGCGATCCATCAGGCGCCGAGCGGGGCCTGGGTGTTCGCGGCGGGGTCGATCGGCTGGAGTCTCGGTCTCGATGCGTTCGGCGAGCGCGCGGCTCCCGACGCGCGGCTCGAGCAGATCACCCGGAACGTGCTCGACGCCTTCGTGTCCGGGACGCCCTAGCGGTGGCGGCGCGGGCCGTCGAGATCGAGTGGCAGCTCGTCGTGCGCGACGTCGACGCCTTCGAACGCTGGCTCGCCGCCCTCCGCTTCACGCACTGGTCGATCGAGACGGCGTCCGCCGTGCGGTTGTCGGACGCCTACTTCGATACCGCCGACTGGCGCGTGTGGGGCGAAGGCTACGCGCTGCGCGTGCGGCGCAACGGGGCCGGGATGGAAGCCTCGTTGAAAGCGCTCGGCCGCGCCCGGCGTGGCGTCGCGCGGCGGCGGGAGATCACCGCGCCGCTGCGTGACGCGCGGCCCGCGACGCTGCGAGCGCTCCGCGGGCCGGTCGGCGCCGCAATCCGGCATGCGACGGCGTCCGGTCGGTTGCGGCGGCTCTTCGCGGTCCGGACGCGCCGGCACACGTTCACGCTGCGGCACCACGGCCGTGCCGTCGCCGAGATCGCGCTCGACCGCACGCGCATCACGGCTGGCCGCGGCCGTTCGCGTCGTCTCGAACGGCTCGAGGTCGAGGTGAAGGCCGGGCCGCCGGACCTCGTCGCGCGCTTCGTCGCAGCGCTGCGCCGCCGGCGGCCTCTCACGCTCGCCACGCGATCGAAGTTCGAGGAAGGCCTCCGTACCGCGCGCCTCGTCCCTCCGCCGCGCTGATTGTGTCAGCGCAGGGGGCCTGGCAGAGAACGCCCGTCTGCGCGGCGAGCCCACGACCCGCGGTCGCACGCGATTCCGTGCAAAAATCGCTCGCCCGTCCACGAGGAGGCGTCGTCATGAAACTTCACGAATTCCCCGGAGCTCCCAATCCCAAGAAGGTCCGCGTGTATCTCGCCGAGAAGGGCATCGAGGTCGCGTCGGTGCCGGTCGACATCATCACCGGCGAGAACCGCAAGCCGGTGTTCCTCGAGAAGAACCCGATGGGCGGCCTGCCGGTGCTCGAGCTCGACGACGGCAGCTATCTCCCCGAGTCGCTCGCGATCATCGAGTACTTCGAGGACCTGCACCCGAATCCGCCGATGATCGGCACGACGCCGCTCGGGCGGGCGCGTGTCCGGGCGCTCGAGCGTTTGATCGAGCTGAGCGTGCTCGGCCGCATCGCGGTCATCTTCCAGAACACCCACCCGCTGTTCGCGAGCCGCCTGAAGCAATCGGCCGACGCCGCCGAATCGGCACGCGGCGCGCTCGCGACCAACCTCGGCGTGCTCGACGCCAAGATCGGCTCCAACACCTTCGCCGCCGGCGACACGCCGACGATCGCGGATTGCACGCTGCTCGCGGCGCTGCAGTTCGCCGAGTTCGCGCAGATCCCGATCGACCCCGCCCACACGAACATCCACCGCTGGTACGAGAGCTTCAAGCAACGTCCCAGCGCAGCTGCCTGAGGAGGCCCCATGTCCGCCATCGACGTCACCCGCGACGGCTCGGTGTTCGTGCTCACCATGAACGCCGGCGAAAACCGCTTCAATCGAGGCTTCGTCGACGCGCTGAACGGCGCGCTCGACGAGGTCGAGCGTTCGAGCGGTCCGGCCGCGCTGGTGACGACCGGTGGCACCGAGAAGTTCTATTCGAACGGCCTCGACCTCGCGTGGCTCGGCAGTGACGAAGGCCGGGCGGCCGGCGCCGGCTTCGTGCAGGACGTGATCGGTGTTTTCGCGCGCCTGCTCACGTTCCCCATCCCGAGCGTGGCCGCGATCAACGGCCATGCGTTCGCGGCCGGCGGCATGCTCGCGCTCGCGCACGACTTCCGCGTGATGCGCGCCGACCGCGGCTTCTTCTGCTTGCCCGAGGTCGACATCAACGTCGCGCTCGCGCCCGGCATGACCGCGCTCATCCAGGCGAAGCTCGCGGCGCAGGTCGTGAGCGAGACGCTGCTCACCGGCGTGCGGCTCGGCGGCCCGCAATGCGTCGAGCGCGGCATCGTCGACGCGGCGGCCGCGGGACCCGACGTCCTGCCGCAGGCCATCGAGCGTGCGGCGGGTCTCGCCGCCAAGGATCGCGCGACCTACGCGGCCCTGAAGCGCGGCCTCTTCGCCGGCATCCTGCCGATTCTCAGGGGCGAGACGAAGCCGAAGGCGTAGGCGCGCGCGCGGCGGCGTCCGTCACCGGCGCGTCTCGCCTCGGCACGCGGCTCCCATCGGGAGGACGACGGCGGACTCCTAGCTGACGGCGGCGCCGGAATTCGTGCCGTCGAGACGGCAGGTGAACCCAACCCGCGTGCCGCGTCCGGGCGCCGAGTCGATCTCGAACGTGCCACCGACGGCGATGGCCCGCTGCTCCATGCCGAGCATGCCGATGCTCCGGGACGCGATCGCGCGAGAGTCGAAGCCGCGGCCGTCGTCGGCGACGACGAGTCGGATACGGTCGGCATCGGTCGTCAACGTCACGCGCACCATGTGGGTGTCGGCGTGGCGGACGGCGTTCAGCACGGCCTCTTGGGCGATGCGGTAGATGCCGAGGGCCAGGTCGGCGTGGAGGGCGGGCAGGACGTCGGGGACGTCGACGTCGATCGTGAGGCGCGGCGTCGAGAGCGTCTGCGCGAGCATGCGGAGGCTCTCGGCGACGCCGAGGTCGCGCAGCACGACGGGGTGCAAGCCGCGCGCAACCGATCGTAGATGGTCGATGACGTGCCCGAGCTGGGCGTTGGCGCGGTCGAGCTCGGGCACGGCGGCGCCGGCGTCGTCGCCGAGCCGGCGGGACGCGGCGGCCAGCATGAAGGTGATGCCCGTCAGCTCCTGACAGATCTCGTCGTGGATGCGAAAGCTCAGGCGCTGGCGTTCCTCTTCACGCACCGTCACGAGTTGTTGCGCGAGACGCCGGAGCTGGCGCTCCGCTTCGAGGCGCTGGGTGATGTCGGTCGAGATGCCGCAGATGCCTTCGACGCGGCCCTGCTCGTCGCGGAGCGGCACCTTGATCGAGATGTAGGTGTGCGGACCGTCGTCGTGCGGCGTGATCTCCTCGAACTCGATCGGCTCGTTTCGCTCCATCACCTCGAGGTCGTTCTGGCGCAGTGCCTGCGCGATGTCCTTGGGGAAGACGTCGTAGTCGGTACGGCCGACGAACTCGGCGCGCGAGACGTGGAAGAGAACCTCGTACTGCCGGTTGATCATCAGATACCGGCCCGCGGCGTCCTTCACGTAGATGCACGTCGTCGAGTTGTCGACGAGCGCCTGCAGATGCTCGCTCGTCGCCCAGTCGGACGTGGAAAGCCGACGCGCCGCCACGGCGCCGAGCGCACGCTCGCTGCGCCGCGCGGGTGTCGCAGCGTGGGGCACGGGGGCGCGGGGGCGATCGGGCATGGCGTCGAACCCTAACCCAAAACGCGATGGCGCTGCCACATGCCGAAAATTTGGTGCTGTCTCAGTGCGATTCTCCCGGGGGCGATTGGTGGTGGCAGCCGGCGGGCGGGTCGGGGAGGGCTCCTACGGTCGCGCGGTCGCTGCCACCCAGCGCATACAACCTGCCGCTACCTCTCTGACCGGCGCACACGCGAGTTGGCGCTCCCCGGAGCACACCCTGACCCACCCACCGGCGACACCGCCAGAGACTGAGACACCAGCAAAGATTTGCTTTGCCTCAGAATGCGTCATGTGGCACTGCCGTTGATGGGAGGGCTGTGCCGTGCGCTCCTCACTCCGCTGCATCCCGCGCCTCGTCGCGGTGTCGATCTTCGTGTCTCTTGCTGCCGTCGACGCATCCTTCGCCGCCCAGAATCTCGGTCGGCCGGCGGTGCGCTGCCAGCAGGCGATTGCCAAGGGTGGTGGTGCCTTCGTCGCACGCCAGCTCGGTGAGCTCGCCCGCTGTACGACGCGGGCCCTGTCGTGTGTCGAAACGACGCCCGGAGACGAGGAGTGTCTTGCCGCGGTCGCGACGCGCTGTACCCGCGTCGTCACTCGTCTCGCGCGCCATGAAAGTGTGCTCGCCCATGCGATTGCCGGTCGCTGCGGCACGCTCGGACCGGACGTCCTGTGGGCGGCCGACGGGCTCGGTTTCGAGGCGCTCGCGGCCGAGTGCCCAGCGGTTGCGGCTGGGCGGGCCGGAGCCGGCACCCTCGGAGCCTGCGTGGCCGGGCTGGCGCGCTGCGCCGGCGAGCGCATGGCCGCGACCGCGCTGCCGCGGGCGGGCGAGCTCTTGCGGATCGCGGGCGTCCCGGCACCTGCGCGAGCCGCGCTCGCGTGTCTCACCGATCAGGGTGGCACCGGTGAGGGTGACTTCGTGACCGGGGAGGCCGTCACGCATTGCGCGCGCAGCCTCACGCGGGCGACGGCGCGCCTGACGGGGCGGACGATGGCGGCCGTCGCGGCCTGTAGCCGGGTGGCGCTCCCGTGTCTCGGGGCGCGCGCGGACGATCCGACGTGTGTCGCGCCGGCGACCGTCGTGTGCGCGCGGGCATTCCGGCGCATTGCGGGGGCACGGCGAGCCCTGGGGCACGCGCTCGAAGCCGCTTGTGGCGATGCGCGGCTGTCGTTCGCGACGCTTGCCGACGCCCGCGGCGCCAACCTCGCCGTGCTCGCCGACGCGTGCGCGGCGGTCGGCGTCGACGAGATCGAGGCGATCCCCGCGCACGCGCTCTGCCTCGCGCGGACCAACGCGTGCGCGCTCGGCACGCTGGTGCGGCAGGCGATCCCGCGGATCGACGAGGTGCTCGCGCTCGTCGGTCAGGCGCTCGACGACGCGTCGTGTCCGGGGCCCGCGCCGACCATCACCCCGACGCCGCTCCCCACGGCGACCGCAACCGCCACGGCCACCGTGACGGCGACTGCCACAGGTCCGACCCGAACGCCGCGGCCCGGCGAGACGCCGACCGCGACCCCGACGCCGACCGCGACCCCGAC
>Ga0163144_10011373_pt1 | contig 18826 bp, 11 predicted proteins | sample OliLak19BULKMAT1_FD_123175 | JGI IMG/M metagenome (GOLD analysis project Ga0163144, IMG submission 123175) | Freshwater microbial mat bacterial communities from Lake Vanda, McMurdo Dry Valleys, Antarctica - Oligotrophic Lake LV.19.BULKMAT1 | ecosystem: Environmental > Aquatic > Freshwater >... | reverse complement strand
ATCCCCGCCAAGTTCGGCACTCGCCGCGCCATCGTGGTGAGTCGCATCATGCACGCGGCGGCGTGGGCGTGCTTGGCGTTGGCGTGGATGAGTCTCTGGCCGCGTTTGGGACTGGGTTTTGGAATTGGAGTGGTGGCAGTGGGCGGCCTCTTGGTGTGGGAGCACCGCATCGTTACGGTCCGGGGCCAAGCAGGGCTTCAAATGGCGTTTTTCACCGTCAACGGCATCGTGAGTTGCGTCTTGGGAACACTCGGCATTGTCGATTCTCTGTTCTGAACCGCGGCAGGGTGCAAGACTTCCGAAGGTCCTCGAACGGTTATAAACGAGGTTGCCCAGCGTGGTGGACCGGGGGCGGCGTTTGCCGGCGTTGTCACTGAGCAGCCTCTCACCCTTGGTTCATGCCATGCCCCATAACATCCCCCAGACTATCTGAAGAAGTCCGCCACTGCGGACCGGTTACAACGTGATTGGGCTTGTGGGCGAGAGGGGCGATCGATCATGGCGAGCAAAGGTGACGGATACTGGGGCAAGGGCGACGGCGCTGCGGGCGGCGGGGCAGACGGCAAGGATCCCAACGGGGAGTTCTGGGCCAAGGCCCAGGTTTCTAAGCGTGAAGCCGAGCAACTCGTCAACAACCCGGGCCAAGCGGTCGAACGCAAGCGCGAAAGGCGTCGTCGCCGAAGGAACATCGTCTTGGGCGTGGTTGGAGCGCTGGTGTTGGTCGCCGGGGGCGCCGTGGCGTTTGCACCGCAGATCGCCAGTGGCCTGGCCCCTGGATTGGTGAAGAGCAAGTCGGGCGAGATCCTCACCGGTTCGGCAACGGTGCAATCTGTTTCGTTGTCCTGGAGTGGCCCGCAAAGGATCGAAGGGCTGACGCTCTTTCACGAGGGCAAGCCGGTGGCCGTTGTCTCGCTCAACACCTCGGCCGGGCTTCTGGGTTTGGCCCGCGGCAACCTTGACCTCGGTGACATCGTCATTACCGAAGCCCAGGCCGACATCGTGCGAAACAAGGACGGTTCAACCAATCTGCAAAAGGCTTTGGAGCCGCGGAAACCCGCGAGCGGTTCATCGGGTTCGGCCTCCAAGCCCGACGCGGCGAAACTCCCTGACGGCCTCAGGGCCAAAGTCAGGATTGATGCCCTGAGCGTTTCATTCACCGACCTTTCGCAGCCAGCGTTGGCGTCGGGTGTGGCAACGGGTGTCACGCTGCGCAAACTGCGGGGCGACATCGAGGTCGAGACCGGGGCTCCGCTGGAAGTGAAACTCACGGGCGATGCATATGAAGGCGCCTTCCCCACCGGCAAATCACCGACGGGAACGCCCGGCACCATCGCGGTAGACGTCCGGTTATCGGACTGGTCGGCGACCACCGGTGAGATCACGACGCGCAATGCCAAGGCCAAGGCCTCGATCGAACTCAAGGGCCTGCCCGTGGCTCTGGCGGATGCCTTTGCGCCGCTCAAGGCGTCCGGGCCAGGAGTCGTCCCGCCCTCCTTCGCCAAGGCGTTGGGCTCCCGAATCGACCTCACGGTGAAAGCCAACGGCAGCCCGAGCAACATGACGGGAACCCTCACGGCGGCCGCGCAGAATCTATCGGCCAACGCGGATGTGACTTGGAAAGATGGCTTCCTCGTCGCCACAACCCCTCTCACCGCATCGGTGAAGGGTGCTGCACTTTCGGAACTGGTGCCAGCAATCGGGACCGCCCTCGCCGCCCAGTCGCAGGCCACCATCGACGCACTCCCGGATGTTTCCATCACCGTGCGACAATTCCGCATGCCCTTCGCCAACGACGGCAAGCCGCTTGATCTCCGTGGGACCAGTGCCGATCTCTCGGTAGCGATCACGCAGATGACAGGCTCGGTGGCGCTCCGCCCGGGCGAGGCCGCCCAACCCTTCGTGCTGGCGCCGCTCGATCTCAAACTCACCTCCACCGATCTTGCTTCCGGATTGGCCGCGACGGCCCGGACCGATCTCACGGTTGGCGGCCAGCGGGCCGGCGAGATCGCTCTGGATGTCACTTCCGGCGGCATTCTCGATCGCGCGGGCGCACCCCTCACCGGGCTTCCGCCCGATCTTCGCGGCAGCGCGAGCATCAAGGGCATGGCCACCGCCATTGCGCAGCCGTTTGTGCAGGCCAGCGGGCTTGATCTTGCCACCGACATCGGTCCGACGCTCGATCTCGTCGTGACCGCCACAAGCGAAACCGCCGCTTCAAACAGTGCCACCCCCAGCGGCGTCACCGCCCCCACGGCCCTCACGCTTCAACTCAACAGCCAGAATGTGACAGCCAGCGGCGGCGTCCGGGTCGAGTCCACGGGCATCCGCACCGGTTCCGAAGGGTTGACGATCCAGGTAGGTTCGGTGGGGAATCTGGTCTCCCGCTTCGTGAAACCCGAGACCGGATGGTCGCTCGCGGCCTCAGGCCCAAGCCCGGCCACGGTCTCGATCCCGCAATTCTCGATCACAAAAGATGCGACCGGAGCGTTCGTCACCAGTAGCGCGAACCTCAAGGCCGATGTCACGGTCCGGGGGTTGTCGGCCCGTTCGTTGGCCGCGCCCGCCGAACCCCCGATCGAGATCGCATCGTTCACGCTCAACACCGTGCTTAACGAGGGCGATGCGCTGATCAAACTCGATTCTGCCATGTCGCACGCCGGAAGCCCGTTCAGCGCAACGGCCGACATGCGGATCGCGGATGTCTTGGCCAGCAGCCCCAAGCCCGGCGAATCGCCCGTGGCACCCATCGAAACCCTTCGGCCCGAGGGGTTCGTCCAGATCACCGGCCTGCCAATGATGATGGTCAACGTCTTTGCGCCGCCATCGCCCGTGGCCGTTGGCCATGCAGACCAAGACCCCGTCCAAGGTGCCGATCGGTTCACGTTTGATTCCCCCGTCGATGCGTTCTTGGCGGCCCAGCCCGGAGGCCAGTTGCCCAACCCGCCCGCGGGGTCGGCCCCCGTGCCGCAGCCCGCGACAGGCCAGCCGGCGGTTGGCCAGCCCGCCGTTGCGGGAGCCGTGGTTGCCGCCAAACCACTGAACTTGGGCAAGTTGTTGACCAGCACGCTGGGCTCCACGCTCGATGCCCGCCTTCAGAGCAAGCCGGGCGTCAAGACCGGGCAGATTGATCTCGCGGTCACGGCCAAGGCCGAGCGGCTCGATGTTTCGTCTGGAGCCTCGGTCACCTCGCGCGAGGTTGCGCTGGCACAAACTCGGGCGACCGCACGGGTCACTCCCGAGACGGTTCAGGGCCTGTTGCGCGAGTTCGCACCCGATGTGAAGGGGATGCCCCGCCTGGTCGCCCCGGGCACCATCGAACTGGCGGTCGAGCCCCTGCTCATTCCGCTCGATGAAAAGTCCAAGCCGATCATGAGTCAGATCGGGATCGCCAAGGTGGCGCTCACTTCGCCGCAACCGATTCTTGTGGAAGGCCTCACCATGGCCGGGGCCGATGGCCAGCCTCGGGATATCGGCCGCATCGGCATCGAGGGTCTCTCCATATCCGCCGAGGCACCCGTCGCCGCGTTCGTGTCGGCCGTGGGCTTGTCAGACCGCAAGGTTCGGGCCGCCATCGCCGCGGCTGTGGTCGGGGCGTCCAACGCCCCGCTGGTGCGTCTGAGCGGCGAGTTGGACGCCGAGGTTTCGGACGGCAAACTCGCGGGCGGATCGGTCGCCAACGTCAAGTTGGACAAGGTCGATACCGCAAGCATCGATCGGATGCTGGGGAAGGACGGGATGTTGAGCGGGACTTTGGGGCGCACGGCCGATGCCTCACTGGTGGCCCGCATGAGCCCGCCCGCAGGTAAAGGCCCGGCCGATTTCACGGCCGCCGACTTTGACATTACCGCCACACTCAACGCACCCAATGTCGAAACCACCGGACCGGTGAAGGTGTCGATCACCCCGGCCCGGATCCGGCTGAACGAGCCGGCGCGGTTCATCGTCCGGGTCGATCCGGCGTTGGCCAACCCGTTCCTTAACCCGCCCCCACAGCCCGGGCAGCCCGCCCGCTCGCCCGCTGCCACGCTCACGATGACGCAGCCGGCGACGGTGACGATGTCGTTGGACAAATTGGTGATGCCGCGAAAGGGTGGGCGCGACACCTTCGAGGCTGGGACTTCGCTCACCATTCCGATGCTCGCGTTCGCCACCGGAGACGGCCACACCATCGGGATCGAGTCAACCGAGTTCCGGGCCATCACCGATTCTTCCCAGCCCAACCCGCCCCTGACCTTCCGGCTTGAATCGCGCAAAGTTACCGTCGATGGCAAGCCCGCGAACGAGCCGGTGTTGTTCCAAGGCCAGATCGACAACTTGGTAGACAAGACCGGTGCCGTGAGCACCGAGACGGCCACCCTTTCTGCGGGCGGCCGCTTCGGCGGTGTGCCCACCGCGCTGATCGACGCTCTGGCGCGCAAGCAAGGCATGCTGGTCGATGCGCTGGGAGAATTCGTCACGGCCACGGTCGAAGCCCGCCAAGTCGCACTCAAGGGGTTCGGCACGCCCGGCAGCGCATCTTCCGCGGTGTCCATCACCGTCGAGAGTCCGCGGGCCAAGGCCAGCGTCCGGGGCAACCTCGATTCGACGGTCTTCGCCTCCTCTGAGCCGGTGACCGTCTCGGTCGACGAGATCGTCTCGGCGTTCACCGAACGCTACCTGGGCAGCGTCCCCGTGCTCGAAAAACTCGAAAAGGTGCGGGGCCAGCGCCCGGCCAGCGTGCGGGCCGAGGGCCTCACGGTGCCGCTCGACAACGACATGCGGAAGTTGAACGGCGACATCCAACTCGATCCCGGCGAACTGAACTTCAAACTCAGCGGGTCGCTCAACGAGTTGCTGGGCGAGAACAACAAGTACAAGCAGGAAGGCTTCCTCGGGCAACGCCTCAAGCCGGTGTCGATGAACATCCGTGAGGGCGTGGCCACCGTGCAACGCTACGCCCTGCCCATCGGCGAGTTCACGCTCGAGGCCGAAGGCTCGGTTGACCTCGTCCGTGAGCAGGTGGACATTGTCACGTGGATCCCCGCGACCCTGCTGGCCGACGAGATCCTCGTGGGGATTGTCGGCAAGATCGGTGTCCCCGTCACCGCCCTCTCCAACGTTCAGAAGATCACGACATCGATCAGAACGTACGTCCCGCTGATCCCCTACCGCACCCGCGGCCCCCTCAAGAGCCCCAAGCCCTCGCTGGTGCCGGACTTTGATCTCATCCGTCAGGAGTTCCAGCGCAATGGCGGCATCCAGAAAATCCTGCAGGATTCACTCGGCGACCAGGTTAAGGATCTCATCGGCGATCAGATCAAAGACCGCCTGAAGATCCCGGGACTGGGCGACCTGCCGATCCCCGCGCCCAAGTGACTTGGTTTAAGCGACGGCCGTTCCAGCCCCTCCGCGCGTGAGCGTCGCAACCGCCGCGAGGGATGTTGTCGATCCGCTGAAGCGATCGGGATTTGCCGCCATCGGTGCGTCACTCCGCACCCATCCGAACGACCCAAACGAAAAACCCCGGAGCCTTGGGCTCCGGGGTTCGTGAGATGCATCAGAAGAATCGTCCTCAGCGCATCAGGTCGCGGAGAAGTTTCTCCTGCTCCTCGACCCAGCGCTTGAACTGCGGAGCCTCCATGTTGAAGTCAAAGAGCGCGATGTTGGGGCTGTTGCGGACCATGGCGATCATCTTGTTGAGGGTGTCGCGTGCACGGTTGACAAACTTGCCGCGGTCTTCGCGGGGAGAGGCCTGGGCTGCCCCCACCTGCATGTTGTACTCTGCGAAATAGCGCTGCAGATTGTCCTGGTCGTCCTTCACTTGGTCGCGCCAGGCCACGTTCCATTTTTCGGCCTTGCTGACGGGCCACGGAACATTCTTGACCTTATCGCCCACCCAATCGAGTTCCTGATACCCCATCAGTTTCTGCAGTTCCTCGATCGTCGCGGCCGTGCCTTTGGAGAACTTGACCTCGCGGGCCGTGCGCTCATTGAAGGTCAGGATGTGCTTGGCGTCATTGACACGGATCGCGCCGTCGGTCTCGTTTTCGAACCACTTGACCTCTCCGTTCTCGTCGATGGTTGCCGAGAGGCCCATCTGCACCTGCATGGCCCGCATCACGAGCCGGTCCTTGCCCGACATTGCCGAGATCCGCTCCATCTGGGCGAGCGACTTCTCAAGGTCAAAGCCTTCGACGGCCTGCGTGAGCGTGTAGAAACCTGTACACGCGCCGTAGTTGCCCTGGGGAGTGAAGTAGATCTCTTCGAGAATGTGGGCCGTCATCGCGGCCGCCGAAATGGCCGACTCGATCCAACCGACCACGCGGAAGCGTGGCTTGTAGTCCTTGTGGATCGTGTCAACCAATCGCTGCACTTCATAGCCGTAGCCGCCGCCGGAACTGACCCGGAAAACAACGACGCCCGAGCCGTCTTTGCCGAGTTCTTCCTCCAGCATCGGGAGCATCTTGTCGAGCGCGTGCTTCGTCATGTAGACGCCGACCATGTCCTTGCCGCGCTTGCCATCCCCCAGCGTAATGACGGCCGCCTTGGGCGTGCCGCTTCCAGGGACCGTGTTGGCCGGGGCCTTGGTGTCGACGACCGGTGCCGGAGCCGCGGCCGCCACGTCGGCGGGAGAAGTCGCGGGGGCGGCGGCGTCCGAAGGAGGCGTGGCTGGCATGGCGGGGGGAGTGGGTGTGGCGGCGGGAGTGGGGGTGACGGGCGCGGGGGTAGAAACCGCGTCCCGCAGGATTTCCTTCACCTCGTCCTTCAGGAACATGTCGTCCCGCTTGAGGCCGTTCGTCACAGACTTGATCCAGACGCAGCACGATTCCTCACGCGTGATCGTTCCTTCGATCACCCGCCCATCCTTAAGCGTCACCTTGTCCAACGCCCAAGCCGGAGAGGCACACAACAGAGCGGCTGCCGCGAATCCGGCCAGCGCGAAAGAACCGATCCGATTCAGAAGACGTTTCATCGTTGATACTCCGAAAAACTACCGACCGGGAATTCTGTCCAAAGCCGTTACTTAACCGTCGGCCGCAGGGCTTGCATGCGCTGCGGGCGAGACTCACATCACTTCCGATCGACCATCTGCTCGAGTTTGATCTGCTCAAGGATGGTTTTGATCTCCGCGTCCGAGGGGATGCGGTTCTCGCCACGCCAATTGTCGTCCAAAGCCTCTTCCCAACGGTCGAGCAGGGCGACGAGTTCATTCAACAACTTTGTCCGACGGCCACGAGCCTTCGTGCGCTCGGTGTAGCCACCCGGCTCTTCCACCTCGACTGCTTGGTAGTCGTCAAGGATGCGGCGGACCTGCCGCTCGGCACTGTCGAGCCCGGTGCGCCAGTCTTTCATGATCCGATCCGAGCGACCCTTGATCTCTCTCGCATCACGATCGAGGCCTAGTTCGGTCAACAGTTCGTCCTTCGTGCTGACCTCACCCTTGGAAACGCCCAGCAAGAGCGCCAGACGCGAATCGAGTGTCAGGACGTCGTTGCCCGTGCCACGGGCCAGCGTCTGGATACCGTCGCGCCGCCCGGCTTCTTCGTTCGCATCGTCCGTCAACAATTCTTCACCCGGGTTCTCGGGCATCCGCTGATACAGCACCGGTTTGCCGTCCTTGAAGCCGAGCGTCAACACATACTCGTGCATCGCCATTGCGCGGACCAGCCGATCGTCGTAGCCACCGGCCAGCAGAATGCCCTCGGCGTGCCCCAGACGCAGCGAAACCTGCTTCTCATACACCCGCTCGTTGGCCTGACCGCCGAAGAGGAACGTCAGTCCGCCCAGGCCGCCGATCTTGCCGTCCGGGTGAAAGTAGATGTTCGGGCAAGCGAACGGCAAGAAGGCCGCTCCGCCCTCGGCCCGTTTGACCCACGTCACTATCCGGGGCATCGAATCCCATTCACGCGGCATTTCGTCGGTGAGGATCGTGGTCATCGGCTCGGCCCGGAATACCGAAGCGAACCCGTCTTCGGCCGAGGCAAAGGCCTCGTGCCCGACCTGCTGCAACTTCAGTTCGTCCGCATCCAACTCGATGATGATGGTCGAGGCGTTGTTAGCCTTCGCATCACGGATCGCCTGCCGAAGCGGGGTCTGCGAGATGTCGCGACCGAACTTGCCGCTCAGTTTGATCCAGTACCAAGCCTGTGAGCCTTCAGTATCCGCCGCCGCCTTCGGGGCCGACGCAACCGACGACGCATCAACCGTCTTGGCGGCTTCGGGCTTGGAGTCCCCTTTCCCGTCCGCCTTCTTGGTCGCCCGCGTGATGCTCGTGATGTCCTTCTTCTCAAACTCTGACTCAAACGCGATGCCGCTCACCAACCCCTTGAACTTGATCGTCTTCGCGGTCTCCGAGACAATCGTGCCCTTCAGCACTTTGCCGTTGGCGAACACCAGAACATCCTCGGTTTCGTCAGCACTTGCAGCGGCTTGCGCGGGCGATGCCGCTGGGGTCAGTGCCCATGCACCCCCGCTCGCGAGGCCGCACACGCCGATGGCCGCCGCAGCCAGCAACGCACCCGGCGTCACACTCCACGGACGTTGCACCGCCGACGTCGTTTGATTTCCCGATGGCTTTTTCCACATCATGGTCGGAGTCTCCGAAGCAAAAAGTCTTCTTTGAAGGCTGCACAATCGTCCGTCACACACATCCACCACGCGCTGTCCGCATCACGCGGTCCGCATCAGCAAGTCCAGTCTCAAGTAGCCTTTGAAGGCCCCCTCAACCGAATACACACTCTACGCCGCACCCGAAACGCGACCCCAAGTCCATCAACATACCGCACAAGCGTGGCCCCGAAGGGCCGCTCGGGACCGATCCTTTAGACCCGTAGCCTCGCGGCGAGTTCCCGGGCTTCTTCAAAAGTCCGGATCCGCCCCTCCAACTGGGCATCAAACACCGTTTCCAAGACGCTCTTGAACGTCGGACCAGGCCGCCAGCCCCCCGCGATCAAATGATCTCCGGTCAGCAAGCGGGGTGGATCAATGCCTACACCGTCCGATGCCAAACCGTCCACATCTGCCCTCACCAATTCAGCAGCCTCCGATCGCTCCGCCGCCAAAAGCGATAGATGGTCCGAGAACAATTCCCGCGCGGCAGCCCGCTTCCGAGCCGCCACACCCATCGAAACCCAGTGGTCCCGCAGCGGCACCCGAAACCGAATCAGACCCGCAAGTTTCGAATATTCGTCGTTGCTCAGCATCAGGGCGTCACGGACCCGCAACAAGGCGTCGGGGTCCCCGCTCACACCGGTTGTTGCAGGAGCGCCCAGATCCACCACCACGGCCGCCAGCGCAAGTTCAAATGAACTCCGCTCCGGCAAGGCCGCCAACAGCCCCGGCTCTGAACCCGAGTTCGGCTCAACACCGAAGACGTAACCGGCCAACTTCCAGGCGAGGAGCAACCGGAACGCACCCGTCCGGGTGGGGTGGCTCAGCATGATCCGCACTTCATCGCCAATCCGCTCGCGGCTGACGCCACTGAGGTCGCTGGCGTGCCGCTGGATCGCCGCGGCGGTGTCAAGATCAACCCTGAACCCAAGTCGCGCGGCGAAGCGAACGGCCCGAAGGGCCCGCAGGTGGTCCTCGCGCAGCCGGGCATCAGGGTCTCCCACGGCCTTGAGCAATCCCCGGTCGAGATCGGCCTTCCCGTCAACAAAGTCGATCAGTGTGCCGTGAATGGTTGGCGTCGTGACCGCCTCCGCCGGGACGGGCTGAGCGGCGAGCGGGTCAAGGAAAAGGGCGTTGAAGGTGAAGTCTCGACGCTCGGCATCGGCCCTCGCATCGGCAAACCGAACCGAATCTGGCCGACGCGAATCGGAGTAGGGCCCATCGGACCGAAACGTGGCGACCTCAATTGTGTGACCGCCGCTTCGAACGAGAACCACACCGAATGAGGCTCCAACCCGCTGAACGGGGTGAAACCACTGGGCAACTTGATCCGGCGAGGCATTCGTGGCCACGTCAAAGTCGCTGGGGTCCCGGTTCAGCAGCCCATCCCGAACGCACCCACCCGCGAAGTAGGCCACGAACCCCTGTTCAACAAGGATTCGGACTACTTGGGTGGCAGCGCTCCGCGGATCGATGTTTGAGGATAGAGCCGGTCTGATGCGGCCAATGGAGCATGAAACAGATCAGCGACCCTACGAAAGGGCCCGAACCGCCCGTGCCCGCCCCATACGACCCTTCTTGGCCGTGCGAGGCCGCTTCACGGAACCGGCCATACCCGCGCGTACCCGACCTCGTGACTGGTTCGCACTGCGAGCATCCGCGTCGCCGTTCTCGCCTTCTTCCCTCGCAGGCTCCACGTCCACCGCGGTCTCCTGAAGGGTGTCCGAGGCATTACGCTCGTCCTCAAGCGTGGCTTCAAACATCTTGGCGACATCGGCGTGGCCTGCGCGGCGGGCGATGTCTGCCGCGAAGGTGTAGGCGGCGATCTCGTAGGCCTCGATGCGCAGGCACGCCGCGATCAGCCCGAGATCAATCACGCCAGGATCACCCTCTTCGTCCAGAACTTCCTTACCTTCTTCGATCAGCCCTTCCATGGCCTTGCACTTCTTGCCGCCGGGCTTGAAGCCGAGGGTGGCGGCAACGTCGGCCATGCGGGCAGCGTGACCTTTGGTTTCGGCCAAGTGGGCGGTCAAGGATTCCTTGAGGGCCGCGTCCGAAGCCTTGCGGATGACTTTGGGCAGGGCTTTGATCAGTTGATTCTCGGCGCTGTAAAGGTCTTTGACTTGATCTTCGAGCAAGTGGGCGATCGTGTGCATGTCGTTCCTTTCAAAGGTGTCGGCGCAGTCTGGGCACATCGTCGCGCAGGGTGACTGAACGGTTGGTGAATGGTCGCTCATCCTGAGTCGTACAATTTCAATGTGCTTCGCCGCCCGGCCTTCGCCAAACTGAATCTCTCGCTGTGCGTTGGGCCGCCCGAACCCGCCGGCTCGGCCAAGGCCGGCTATCACCCCATTGTGTCGTGGATGCACGCGATCGAACTCGCCGACGAAGTCCGCCTGTCGCATCGAGAACGCGGGTCATCGGTGTATTCCGTGCAATGGGCCGCGGATGCCCCGCGCACCACACCCATCGACTGGCCGATCGAGAAGGACCTCGCCGTCCGGGCCCATCGCCTGATGGAGCGAACCGTCGGCCGACCGCTGCCGGTCGATCTTCAAGTCTTCAAGAGGATCCCCGTCGGCGGCGGCTTGGGGGGCGGCTCGTCCGACGCCGCGGCTACGTTGCTCGGCCTGGTCGAACTCTTCAACCTGAATATGGACGACGATGCGTTACGGACGCTCGCCATGACGTTGGGCTCAGACATCGCCTTTTTCTGCGATCAAGGCGCAACGGGCGCTGCACCACGGCCAGCCGTTGTGACCGGGTTCGGAGAAGTGCTGCGGCGCGTAAGGCCATCCACGCGCGACGCCGTCTTGGTGGTGCCGTCGTTTGGTTGTGAAACAAGAGCGGTATATCAAGCCTTTGACCGCAACATCGTGCGCGAAAACCAGGCGGCCCGACTCAGGGCGGACGAGACAGCCCATCAAGGCGTGCCGGAAATCTTGGACGATGTCGCCCGGCGGAATGATCTGGCCGCGGCTGCCTGCACCGTCGCCCCTGCCCTCGCTCAGGTGTGCAGCGCGGTGGCCTTGGGTGTCGGGGGTGTGGGTGCGGCCAGTGTCGCGGTTTCCGGCAGCGGCTCCACGGTCTTTGCCCTCGCGTCACCCGGATCTGGGCCAGCGGTCGCGACCCGTCTCCGGGCCATGCCGCAATTGAACGACTGCCAGATCGTGGCCACACGGCTCGTGGGCTAACGCCCGTCGCCGACCCCGGCCGCTCGTATCCTGCATCATGCGCATCATCGCCGGCGAGTTTCGTTCCCGAAAACTGTTCACCCCGCCCGACGCCGAGATCACCCGGCCGATCCCCGATCGCATCAAGGAATCGCTGTTCAGCCTCTTGCGGGGCCATTTCGAGGACGCGACCGTGTTCGATGGCTTCGCCGGCACGGGCTCAATCGGGCTCGAAGCCATCAGCCGCGGCGCGGCACGTTGTGTGTTGGTGGAAAAAGACAAGTCGGTCGCGGCAGTCCTGAAGAAGAATGTGGACGCCCTAGATTGCCACGACCGCGCAGAAATTGTGATCGGCGATTGCCTGGGGGCAGGGGCGTTAGGACGGGCTCCGCGCCCGCTGAAATTGGCCTTTCTCGACCCGCCCTATCCCTTGGTGCGGGAACCCTTGGGGTTCAAACGGGTTATGGCTCAGATGGCGGCCCTCGTGAACATCCTTTCGGACGACGGCTTCGCCGTGCTGCGTTTGCCCTACCCCATGGAGATCGAGACGGTGGCCGAACCAGTCGAGCCGGTCCGCGCGGCCAAGCGGCGCCCCAAAGACTTCAAACGTGCCGCCCGCGAACAGCCCAGTCCGGACGACGGTGAGTTCAATGATGAATCGTTGGACACCGCGGCTGCCGATCCGTCCGCACCGGCGCCTGGCCCAGACGGAGCACTCCCACCGGGGGTTACGCGAACCCCCGTGACAGATCTGTCGGTAGTGGGGGCCGTCGGGCCAGAAACGCACCTCTTTCAGACCATGGGTTTGCATCTGTACATGAAGAAGCAATAGGTCGTTCGGCCTGCCACGCGCGCACGGCCCCATAAGTGCTTGCGCGGTGGGGCAGTAAGGGCCCGGGGATTCATTACCCTTGGCAAAGCACGCAGAATCTTGTATTCTCGCCGCGTGGCCGGTGGTTCGAAACCGGGTATCCATTTGGTGCGGACAGACCAAGTGTGGTCGTGAGGGGTTCACGACCTTGTGAAAAAGGGGTTCTGCATGCGTGCTCGTATGGCTTTCTCGCTCTTGGCGGCTTGTGGCGGCCTGACGCTGGCACAAACGACTGAGGTGGCCCCCGAAGTGGCCCCCGCCTTGGTCTTCCCGCATATGCAGGATCTCGCCATTGACGGCATTCCGATCACGAATCTGCGTGTGATCGCCCGGCCGAGCGACGCTCAACCGAACGGCGGGTTCGAGCCGCGCGACGGCTGCCCGGAAACCAGCAGTTACACCAACGCCAGTTTCTCCGGCGGCACCTACACAGCGCAGGGTGGCTTCGCCCAGCAAGAAATAGCGGCAGTCAGTTACACGCTGCCAGCCAACAACTTTCCTCTCCGCATCGTTTTGCTGGAAGCCATTTTCGCCCAACTGAACGCGGTTGAAACGACCACCACCGAGTGGACGGCCTTGGTATGGAACGGCATCCCCACCTCCGTGCAGCCCGCCGGCTTTCCGTACACAATTTCATCCGACGGTGAAACCATCCCCCACTTGGTGATGGGCCCGGGCACCCGGGGCACCAACATTCAAGCCTCGATCGATCCCAACGACCCCGAGCAGATTTACATCTACGCGCCCTTGGGTGCCGCCACCCACACCTTCACCATCGGCTACCGCATCGACCGCCACAATTCGCAAACCAGCAACCCCTGCACGGTGGCGCCGCCCTCTTCACGCAATGCCTTCCCGTGCACCGACAACACCGTCATCGGGTGCAACAGCGGCTACGGAGCACTCAGCCAACCCAACAACAACTGGTTGTTCGCCGTCAATTGCGGCGCCAACGGGTGCCCGCCCAACGGCGGATGGGCACGGTTCAGCGGCTTGCAGGCCGACCAGAACTTTTTTGGATTGTGCTTCACCGGTTGCCGCCCCCGCGGCGATTGGGTCATGCGGGCCACGTGGGATCCGGTCACCTGTCCCCCGCCCGATGGTGCCTGCTGCTTCGGCACCGCCGGCTGCTTCATCACCGACGGTGCCTCGTGCGTGGCCTCCGGAGGCACCTTCCAAGGCGGCGGGACCTCCTGCGGCGAACGCATCAATAACCAGTGGACAGGCTGCCAGGTCGCACCCAACGCCGACCCGGTCGCCAACGCCGGTCCAGATCAAACCGTCGCCGACAGCAACAACAACGGGAGTGAAATTATTGTCGTCAATGGTTCGGGCAGCACCGATTCCGACGGCAATATCCAGACGTACCGATGGACCCGAGGCCTGACCGTCCTCCAGGACGGCCCCGCCTTCCTCTCGGTCGCTTTGCCAGTCGGCGTCCACACGCTCACGCTGACGGTCACCGATGATCGGGGCGGCTCCGACCAAGACCAAGTCGTGGTCACCATCACCGGCGGCGGCCAACAGTGCCCGTGGTCGGGCGGGTGCGCCGCCGACTTCGACGCCGATCAAGACTTCGATTCCGACGACATTTCCCTCTTCTTCGGCGAGTGGGATCAAGGCAACACCTGCGGCGACGCCGACTCCGACGGCGACACCGATTCCGACGACATCACCGTGTTCTTCAACGCGTGGGATTCGGGCTCGTGCTGAAAAATGGCAAGGGCTTGCGCTGCATGACCCCGGATCCTCCCACGTTTTCGTGCGGGCTTAACAAAGTTTGACTTGGCGCATCCGTCAAAATTCGGTATAGTGGTCCCTCCGGTCCGTTTTCCTTGCTTCGGCAAGGTCACTGGTGGCACCATCACCGACTTTTTTAAGGAGAGGCAGAATGAAATTGTGGAGATCAACGGCGGCAATCCTTGCACTCGCGGCTGGCTCGGTTGCCAGCGGGCAGGTTCTTTTGGGACTCGATGACGCCGCGCTAGACGCATGGTTCTGGAATCCCGTCACGAACGAGTTCAGCAGCAACTTCCCCACCGGCCTGGGGATCCGCGGCATGGCCTACGACCCCGCGACCCGAACGGTCTATGTCACGACCGGCCTCCAGCTCTGGAAGTTCCTCGTGAACCCTGTCGGACCCGCGCAACAAGTGGGCACTTTCAGTGGTGAAGTGACCGGCATTTCCGCCGGCTTGGCGTTCGATACTTCGACCAACACCCTGCTCGCCACTGTGGGAACGGGCACGACCAGCAAACTCGTTTCCATCGATACGACCACGGCAGCAACCACGCTCGTGCGCCTCTATTCCACGGGCGACATCGGCGGCCTCGATTACAACCGCTCCGACGGACGCCTGTACGGAACGAACGATTCCACCGCGACGACCAATGGCTTCGCTGGCCGTGGCCTCTACAGGTTTGATCCGCCCTTCAGTTCCGGGGCGATCACGCGCATCTCCACCTACCCCGTCTCCGAAATCGACATCGACGGCTGTGCCGCCGACGGAGACAGCGTGTATCTCTGCCGCGACCTCCAGAACCTTACCACCTACATCTACAGCATCTCATCAGGCACCTACTCGGGCCCGTTTACGCGTCCGGGTGGTGCGGCCACCAGCGAAGTCTTCAACGGCGCAACATTCATCGGCGGCGGCACCCCCGTCGTGGGTGCCAATCTCGGCGTTTCGATCGTCGATCCCGGCGACTGCTCGGTCGCCGTGGGCGGAACCTTCAATTACACAGTGACGGTTGTCAACAGCGGCCCCGATCTGGCCACCGGTGTCGAACTCACGTTCACGCTTCCCGCGGCAACCACCTTTGTTTCCACAGATGGCGGCGCCACTCACAGCGGCGGCGTCGTGACTGCGGTGATCGGGGACCTCGCCGTTGCGGGCTCGGTGGTCTTCAACATCAGCGCCATCGTGGGCGGCGGCGGCGGCACCTACACCTCCAACGCAAACGTCACCAGCACTTCCAGCGATCCCGCCCCTCTCAACAATGCAGATTCGGAAGACACAGAGGTCAATACCGCAACCCCGGCTACGGCCACGATCACCGGCGTCTTCACAACAGTGGCGACCGCCAGCAATTCGGTGGTGCCCGAGATCGGTGGCCTCTTTGACAGTGTCAGCGGTATCGACCGCCCATTCACAAGCGCGGATGGGTCCAAGTTCATCGTCTCCGCCGACACGACCAACCCCACCGACGTCGATAACGTCCTGTTGATCGGCGACACATCCACGGGTTCCTTCGCGGTCCGTGGTCGTGAGGGCGATCTGCACACCGCCGTGGGCGATGAGATCGAAGAGTTCGAGATCCACTACGGTGTCAGCAACGACGGCGCCCGCTTCGCCTTCTCCTACAACTCCGCCGCAGCCACCTTCGATGAAGTCGTCGCACGCTGGAACGGTACCGCGTACGAAGACGTTGCTCGCGAGGGCATCAACGGCCCGACCTCACCGGCGGGGTCGCTCTACGGAACCCTCAGCGGGAGCGTGGGCATGGCAGGCGATGGCGCGGTTTCGTTCTACGCGCTGCTGAGCGGCACATCCGGCGGAACGGCCGACGATTCGGGCGGCTTCATCGCCTCGGGCGGGTCCATCGCGGCCCAGGAATCCATCACGATTCCTACCAATCAGGGCGGAGGATCGATCTTCGCGCTCAAGTCGATCGACACGGGCTCGACCGAGGGCAAGGGGTTCTACACCAACGGCGACCAATCCTCGATCTTCTACACCGGAGCCATCAACGCCCCGACCACGTCCGATGTGGTCGTGGTCTTGAACAACGCCGTGGTCATCCAAGAAGGGTTCCCTGTTCCGGCCAGCGATTTCTTCTCCAATGTTTCAACTCTCAATTTCGGCTACCTGCATTCGGCCGGCACATGGCTGGCCTACGGCTCCAACGCCGACACGCAAGACTGGGCCGTGGTCAACGGGGCCGTGGTGGCCCGCACCGATGCCGCGATCACCCCCAGTTCAGCCGAATCGTGGGACGACGCCGCGATCAGCGATGTCTTCGCCCAGACGTTCTTCCTCGCGGTCGCCAATAACACCGGAGACACCGTCGTCGGCGGCGTCACCAACGAACCCGACACGTTCAGGAACGCGGTGCTCGTCCTCAACGGAACCACCGTCGTGGCCCGGGAGAACGATCCCGTCGACCTCGACAACAACGGCGTGTTCGATGACGACGCCTTCATCCGCACGTTCCGTGACGACCGCGCCATCATGACAGCCACCGACGTGTGGGTCGTCGCCCGCCTTCGCAACGGCGCAGGGTTCTGCACGGGCGCGAACACCGACATCGGTCAGGCCCTCATCCGCATCCCCATCGAGACCGTTGGCGGCTGTGCCTCCGACACCACGCCCTGCCGGGCCGATCAGGACGGCGACGACGACGTCGATTCCGACGACATCAACCTCTTCTTCTCAAACTTCGAGAACGGCGATTCCTGCGGCGATCAGGACGGCGACGACGACGTCGATTCCGACGATATCAACGTCTTCTTCTCCCGCTTCGAAGCCGGCGGATGCTGATCCTTCGCTAACCGCCTATAGCAAGACGCTTCAACCAACCCCGGGGCCAACATGGCTCCGGGGTTTTTCGTTGCGCGTTCGCCAACGTCCAGCCTTTGACCTTTACCGCCCAACCCCGCAAGCAGCACCCTCAAGCAGCGTGGCCCCCGCCACCTCATACCGCCCACCCGGCAGCCCTAGGTGCGCCAGCAGTGTCGTGCGGGCATACAGCACCGCCGGTTCACCCGCATCGTTCACCCGCAGTGTTGCCACCAACAGGGGCGTGTCGCTGCTGGGTTCACCCAGTGTCACATGCAGCAGGTGTTCACCATCGTCGACCTCCCACTCCCCGAACGCAGCGCCAGTGAGGCCGCCCGCAAATTCAGTGGCCAAGTCTGCCCCTGATCCGCGCGGCGCAACCAGCACCGCTTGAACCCGCGCCGTCTGGCCATGGTTGCAACCACCATCCAAATCGTGCGCCAGTTCAATCGAAAGATCGATCGTGGCGTCCACCGTCGAGAACATCCCCATCGACGCCGCATCAATCCCCATCGACGCCGCCCCCGCCGATCTGCGGAGCGCAGCGGCCGACACCGACCAACGAATATGAAGTGTTCGGCCGTTCATGCTACATCCTCCTTCCCCGAACCAAAGGAAGGCATCTTGTTAAGGAACGTCGCCGCGATCTGCAGGCCTCTCCCCGCCGGGCTCACAAACCGCTGGCTCAACTGTTCGACCATCTGAAAGAACTCAACGAGTTCATCAATCCGCTTGTGGTGCGTGCTCACCGCAGGGTCCGTTTCGCTCAACCCGGAACGCGGCCCGACTTCATCTCGGATCTCGTGCAAGGAAGCCAACAACGGATCGGCCTCCCGCTTCACCCGCTCCCGCACAATGGCCCGGAACATCGCCCACACGTCCTGTTCCGCCTGGTAATACTCCTTGCGATCCCCCCGCTTGTGCGCACGCGACACAATGCTCCAGTCCTGCAAACTCCGCAGCGACATCGACGCATTGCCGCGGCTGATCTGCAACCGCTCCATGATGTCGTCCGTGCACATCGGGTCGGCCGTGATGTACAAAAGTGCATGAACCTCCGCCATCGTCCGGCTGATGCCCCACGCCCCTCCCATCTGCCCCCACACGGCGATAAAGCGGTCCTGGGAAGCACGAAGCGCGACGGTCGGATCGGACGTTTGAGCGGCCATGAAACACTATTCGCACCGAAAGTTTCGGAGTCGAGTAGAACTTTCAGAAATCTGTGAAACTTTGTTATAGGACCTGACGAGCCCAGTGCCTCCCCGGTCCCTCACAGCATCGCGATCTTCATCACATCCGCCTCCGCAAACGCCGGACCCACGAGTTGAACACCCAGAGGCAATCCCGACCCGTCCCGCTCGAATGGCACGCTGATGGCAGGCAAACCCGCCAAGTTGACGCCCACCGTGTACACATCTTCCAGATACATCGTGAGCGGGTCGCTGGTTTTCTCACCCAGCCCGAAGGCCGGCCCCGGCGTAGTGGGCGTCAGGATGGCATGGCACCCCTGCACGAAGGCCCGGGCATAATCCGCCCGGATCACGTTCCTCGCCCGCAGCGCCGTGGCGTAATACGCATCGTAATACCCGCTCGAAAGCACGTGCGTCCCCAGCAGAATCCGCTTGCGCACCTCTT
>Ga0163144_10011372_pt1 | contig 18827 bp, 11 predicted proteins | sample OliLak19BULKMAT1_FD_123175 | JGI IMG/M metagenome (GOLD analysis project Ga0163144, IMG submission 123175) | Freshwater microbial mat bacterial communities from Lake Vanda, McMurdo Dry Valleys, Antarctica - Oligotrophic Lake LV.19.BULKMAT1 | ecosystem: Environmental > Aquatic > Freshwater >... | reverse complement strand
CTTGCCGGTTTGAAGTCGAGACGGCCACGCTCCAGAGCCGCACCCCGACGCAGCCGTTTGCCGGCAATGGTGACGTCGACAAAGCTCGACCCTTGCATCGAGGTCACGTGCGCGCGCCTGGGATCCGGCCCAACCGGACGGGATCGACAGCGCGCCAGCGCGCCACGGCATCCACCAAGGTCATTTGGAAATCGAAGGCGGGCTTGCAGCAGGGGATCCGGTCTGCGCCGAGGCGCTTCGGAACGGCGCTGATGTTCTGATGCTTGAAATCGATCGAGCTGCGGTTGCGGTCGATGCCGGTCTGAAGATCGAGAACGGCGGTGCAGAAGTCTGCCACGGTAGCGGCGGGACAGGCCTGCTGCGGGCGGTGTAAAAACCGGCCATTTTGCCCTTCTTGCGGCTGCAGGCAGGGCGAGGAGATCTATACCGAGGAGCTTTACCGGAAGGTTCGTCTGTACAAGGGCCTTCATGGGGATGTCGACAAGGATGAGTTCGGTTCATGCCATCGGGATCTCCGTTCAGCTTTGCAACCGAACTGAATCACAACCTACTGAACCCGCTCAATTAGTTTCAAATCAGGCTCTGAGTGGGCCAGTGCGGCGACCCACGCGAAATGTCGTCCCGGCAAATGCCCGTCGCCGTTTCATACAACCGTCATGCAACCTCTCCATCCTGTGCAATGCAAAACTGACAGTGGAGAATGATGATGCGCAGAGCCAAGAACGACTCCGACATTCGCAGTGTGATTTCCGAGCGCGTTTCGCGTCGTGGATTTTTGCTTGGCACCGGGGCCACGATGGGTGCCGTGGTGGCACAGGGCTTCGTAGGCTCGCTATTTTCGGGCCAGGCGTTTGCACAGGATGCCCAGTCGAGCCTGTCGTTCACCGAACTCAAGCGCGTGTTCGATGACAAGCACCGCGTCGCCGATGGTTACAAGGCCGAGGTCGTGGCCGCCTGGGGTGATCCGATGAAGGCGGGGCAAGGGCCGTTCGACCACGCCACCATGGATGCCGCCGGGCAGGCAGAGCGTTTCGGCTATAACGCCGATTTCATCGCCTTCCTGCCGTTGCCGCGCGGGTCGAAGAATTCGGACAACGGCCTGCTGTGCGTGAACAACGAATATGTGTCGTTCAACGTGATGTTCCATGACATGCCCGACGACGACGAAGGGGCCAAGCGGATGACGGCCGAACAGGTGGCGCTGTGCAACATGGCGATCGGCCATTCCATCGTGGAAGTGAAGCGCGAGGCCGGGGTCTGGTCCGTCGTGCAGGACAGCCCGATGAACCGGCGCATCACGCTGGACACACCGATGGCAATCTCTGGCCCGGTGGCGGGGCATGCCTGGATGAAGACCAGCTATGATCCTGAAGGCAAGATGGTAAAGGGCACCAATTACAACTGCGGCGGCGGTTATACCCCTTGGGGCACCGTGCTGACCTGCGAAGAGGGCGCATCGGACACCTTCGGCGGCGACATCACCAAGACGCCGTTCCCCGAGGTGCTGGACCGCTATGGCTATGACGGGTCGGATTACTACAGCCGCGCACGGTTCGAGGATCGCTTCAACGTCGAGAAGGAACCGAACGAGCCGAACCGGTTCGACTGGGTGGTAGAGATCGACCCCTATGATCCTGCGTCGATGCCGGTCAAGCGCACGGCAATGGGCCGGATGGCGCATGAGGCGTCCACGGTCGTGCTTAACAAGGACGGGCGTGTCGTGGTCTACATGGGCGACGACGACTACTTCGAATACGTCTACCGCTTTGTCTCGGATGCGAAATACGATCCGTCCAACCCGGCTTCGGGCAAGGACATCCTGGACACGGGCACGTTGTCGGTCGCCCTTTACAACGCCGATGGCACGGTGAACTGGCTGCCGCTGGTGCAGGGACAGGGCCCGCTGACGGCCGAGAACGGCTTTGCTACACAGGCCGATGTGCTGCTGAAGACCCGACTGGCTGCCGATGCGCTGGGGGCGACCCCGATGGACCGGCCCGAGGATATGGAAACCAACCCGGTGACGGGCCGGGTCTATGCGATCATGACCAAGAACAAGAAGATGACCGCCGAAAAGCTGAACGCGCCGAACACGCGGCCGGAAAACTTCTGGGGTCATATCGTCGAGATGATCCCGCCGGGCGGTGTGGGGGCGGATGCCGACCATACGGCGGACGCCTACACCTGGGATCTGTTCGTGCTGGCGGGCAACCCCAAGGATGCGGCCACCGGAGCGACGTTCCACCCGGCCACGTCCGAAGACGGCTGGTTCGTGACGCCAGACAACCTGACCTTCGACCCCAAGGGCCGGATGTTTGTCGCCACCGACGGGGCCAATTCCTTCGACATCCCCGATGGCATCTATGGCATCGATACCGAAGGCCCGGCGCGCGGGTTGCCGAAACTGCTGTTCACCTGCCCGATGGGGGCCGAGGCGAGCGGCCCCTGCTTCACGCCGGATGGCACCACGTTGTTCGTCTCGGTCCAGCACCCGGCGGAGGACAGCGACATCCTGGCCAACGCGACCACCCGCTGGCCTGACTTCAAGGGCGACAACGTACCGCGCCCGGCCGTTGTGGCAATCCAACGGGCGGATGGCGGCGAAGTCGCGGCCTGATACGGGCTTGGCCCACCGGCCCGCACGGCAACGTGCGGGCTACCCGACTCCGGCACGCAGGGTTCGGTCCAGCGCCACCAGACCTTGCCGGACAATCGTCTGAACCGCCCGCTCTGGCAGATTGCTACCCCGCCGGGTGGAGGGATGGGTGCCGGATTTGGGGCCGGGTGTGGCGCGGAACCCGATGACAACAATGACGATGCCACCCCGCACGACCGGGATGACGGCGTGGCTTGCCCGTTGCGACCCGTTCCAGTCGCTTCCCTTCTTGGCGCGAACTGCCAGGCCCGGTCAGTCGCCTGCATGTCACGCGCGGTCGGTTCTTTCGTGCCGGGCTCGGCGGCAACCTTCTGCCAACCGCCCTGGCCCGGCATCATCGAACCTGCGATGCCGGGCAAGGCACTGGCGATGCGCAGTGCCATGGCACGCGGGATCCTGTCGCCGGTCAGCGCCCCGTTCCGGTGAGCGCCAAACAGCGACGGCACATCCCGCCGCCACCGCGCCGCCCGTTCCTCCTCGCCCGGCCGCATGGCCGGTGGGTGGCCGCACGCGCTAAAGCAGCATATCGCCCAGCGCCACCGTAACCGGCGACCCCACCAGGCCGGTCAGTTGCAGCGTGAAGTCGATGGTGCCGTTGCCGTCGATATCGCACTGCAGCCGGGTCTGCCCGCCCACCGTGGCCAGCCGCAATTCCCCGGCCACATGGCCAAAGACGGCGGTGCCGATGAAGCCGAAGGCCTGATCGCCCGCCAAAAGGCTGTTGGCATCGACCCCGATCAGGTCGATCACATCGCTGCCGGTGGTGAAATCCATGATCTGATCGACTGAGGCCCCGCGGCTGTCGCCGGCAAGATTGAAATCGAACCGGTCCGCCCCGGCACCGCCGGTCAACAGGTCCAGCCCGGCACTTGCGGCGATCACATCCGCGCCGCCCGATCCGATCACGGTGTCATTGCCCGCCCCGGCGTCGATCACCGTGATCCCGGTCAGGGTGACGGCCGAAAAGTCGAGCAGGTTGGCGGCACTGGTGCCCCTGATGCTGACGCCGGTATGGCCGTTGGCAGTAATCGCCTCGATCCCGGTCAGCGCCGAGATCTGGATGGCGGCACCGTTCAGCGTCGCGGCAATCATGTCAGCCCCTGCCCCGCCGTCATAGGCATCGACACCGTCCACAGCGCCTGCGACGTTGAACAGATCGTCGCCGCCGCCACCGCTGAGCACATCATTCCCGGTGCCGCCGACGATGGTATCGGCTGCCGCAGATCCGCTGATCGCGTCGTTGCCCGCACCGCCTTCGATGCGGATGATGCCGGTCAGGGTGGTGCCTGACAGGTCGATCACGTTGGCCAGCGTGGTGCCGCGCAGATAGACCCCGGCAAACCCGCCCGAGGAAATCGCCTCGATCCCCGCCAGTGACGAGACCCCGATGGCGGTTGCCGCCTTCAGCGCCACGATCTGGTCAAAGCCCACGCCGCCGTTGATTGCGTCGTAGCCCTCGCCGGTGCCGCTGACGGTGAACAGGTCATTGCCGTCGCCGCCCGCCATCGTGTCGTTGCCCACCCCGCCACGGATCGTGTCATTGCCCGCCAGCGTGGCAATGATGTCGGCACCGCCAAGGCCGAGGATGTTGTAGTGGTCATTGGTGGTGGCGGTGAAGCTGTCGGCCAGTGCCGTCAGGGTCGGGGTTATGACAACCGGTTCAAAGACATCACCGACCGCGATCACGAAGCTCGCGACAACCGATGCACCATCCGCACTGGTGGCCTTGACCCAGATAGTGTGGCTGGTGGCGGCCTCATAGTTCATCTGAGTGCCGTCACGCACGGTGACAAGGCCGGTTGCAGTGTCGATCTGGAACGGGCCTGCCAGATCGGCAACCGTCCCGCCGGCATCGGTGACCAGCCCGAAGCTGACCAGCAGCGCCGCCCCCCCGGCATCAAGCCCCGATGCCGTCAGCCCCGCCACCGTGCCATTCGCCGAATTTTCGGCGATCAGGTTGGCCCCGGCGTCGGTGTCGGCGAGGGTGGTGACCGAAGCCGCCACCTCGTCGCTGCCGGTAATATTGAAGCTGAGCACGGCCGGTGCCGCAGCACCATGGGCATCGGCGATCAGATAGGTGAAGCTTTCCACCACCCCCTGCCCGGCAATCAACGCATCCGTTGCCGCGCGGGCATTGTCGAGCCTGTAGGTATAGCTGCCATCGGGGTTCAGCGTCAGCGTGCCATAGGTGCCATCAATCACCGTCGCCCCGGCCAGCGCGGTCAGGATGCCACCCGCCGCCGCATCACCGGCACGGGCCTGCACCACCGCCAGCGTTTCGCCCAGACCAACCGTGGCCAGATTGGCGTCGCTGTCATTGGCCATCACGGTGCCGCTGGCAACCGCGACCCCGGCAGAGCCGGGATTGGCTTCGACCAGCAAGGTGCCGGTGTCATTCCCGGCCACAGGGCCGCTGTTGAGCACAGCGCCTGCGGCAAAGGTGCCGTTGGCAAAGCTGATCTGCTCGACATCGGTCAGGGTATCGGTGCCGTCGCCCGCCGCGCGCAGATCGGCAACCAGATACCCGGTCGCCGTCGCGGTGACGGCATAGTCGGTCCATGCCCCGGTCAGGATGGCGGTATCGGTGCCCAGACCGCCGATCAGATCGTCATCCCCGCCGCCGCCGGTGATGGCGTCATCGCCATCGCCGCCGTCCAGACTGTCATTGCCGTTGCGCCCGTCGACATGGTCGTTGCCGCCATTGCCCCAGATATGGTTATCCTCAACCCCGCCGTTCACGGTATCATTGCCCGACCCGCAATTGGCATCTTCGATATGGGTGGTGGTGGCTGCCGTCATCCCGGCCGTGATCGCCGACACAATGTTGGAGGAGTTGGCGGTCAGTGTGACCACTGCCCCACGCCCCAGCGCATCAACCAGCGACTGGTAGGTCGGTTCAAACCCGCCAGCGATGGCAAAGATCGGGATGATGTTGGCGGCCGACAGCGCTGCCTGCAACTGGGCGATCGAGGGGTAATCCTCCAGCGCGCCTCCGGCGGGAAAGAAGGCATCGCCGTTGTTCGGCGTCAGAATGCCACCCGCAGCACCGTCACCTGCCACGTGATAGGGCGCATCGGTGAACAGCACCACGAACCGCGCCGAGTCGGGCCGGTAACCCACTTCGGCGGCATGCAGCGCAAGCTGCATCAGCGCCTCGATCTGGGCTTCCGGCTGATCGACGCCGTTCAGCGTGGTCATCGCACTATAGGCGGCGGCCAGCCCGGCGGTGTCCGCACCCAGCGCCAGTTGCTGCTGATAGACCCATTCGCCCGGCGCACCGAACGGCGATACCGGCTTGTCGACGAACGACGACACGCCAAACAGGCTGTTGGCCTGCACCATCTGCAGCGCGGCGGTGATCTGCGGCACCAGCCCGCGCACTGTCGCGATGTCATCGGCAAAAGACCCGGTGCGGTCCTGCAGGAACTGCACATCCAGCGGCCCGGCAGTAGTGCCGCCGGGGGTGACATGGCAGATCTCATGCTCGATCTCACTGTCGGTTTCACCCGACAGGTCGATATGGTCATCCGAGGTGCTGCCCGATGCGTCCAGCGTATCGTGTCCGAGGAAATCCTCGAAGTCCACCGCGCCGCCATGGACCAAATAGACATCGTCACCGGTGCCGCCCGACAGCGTGTCATGGCCCGATGTGCCGTGCAGAATATCATTGCCGTCGCCCGCCAGCACCAGATCGTCGCCGCCGCCGCCGTCAAGGTCATCATCCCCTGAAGCCCCGGACAGCACATTGTTGCCCGCGTTGCCGACCGCCGTGTGGGCGGTGCCGGTCAGGCGGATATTCTCGATATTGGCCGCCATGGTGGTAACGTCGAACGCGGTCACCACGGTATCATTGCCACCCCCCACCGTCTCGATCACCACATCACCGGCATCGTCGATGATATAGGTATCATCGCCGTTGCCGCCCTCCATCGTATCGGCCCCGGTGCCGCCATCCAGCGTATCGTTGCCGTCGAGCCCGATCAGGCTCTGGCCCCCGGCACCGCCCAGCAGCAGGTTGTTCAGCGCGTTGCCGGTGCCGGTTGTGCCTGCGGCGGTCAGTGTCAGGTTTTCCAGCTCTGCCGTCAGGGTGAAAGTTGCCGAAGATGCCACGCTATCAACCCCGCCGCCCGCCAGTTCCACCACCACATCGCCTGCCTCATCAACCACATACAGGTCATCGCCTGCCCCGCCGGTCAAAAGGTCGGCCCCGCCGCCGCCATCCAGCGTATCGGCCAGTGCCGTGCCGGTGATCGCGTTGGCACTGGCATTGCCGGTGCCATGATGCGCGGCACCCGTCAGGGTCAGGTTCTCGATCTCGCCCGCCGTCAGGGTATAGTCGAAGGCCGCGACCACGGTGTCGATGCCACCACCCGCCGCCTCAATCACCACATCCAGCGCATTGTCGATCCTGTAGGTGTCATCACCCAGACCACCCGTCATGGTATCGGCTCCCGCGCCGCCATCCAGCGTGTTGTTGCCCGCCGTGGCGGTCAGGGCGTTGGCCAGCGCGTTCCCGGTGCCGGTCAAGGCGGCCCCGGTCAGCACCAGATTTTCCACCTCTGCCGCCAGCGTCAGGCTGATGCCCGACAGCACGGTGTCGGTGCCGCCGCCAGCCGCTTCGACAATCACATCGCCCAGACTGTCCACCACATAGGTATCGTTGCCCGCGCCACCCGCCATGGTGTCATCGCCCGCCGCGCCATCCAGCATGTCGGCCCCGGCGGTGCCGGTCAGCGCGTTGGCAAGGCCATTGCCGCTGCCCGAGCGGGCTGCGCCGGTCAGGATCAGGTTTTCAACCTCTGCCCCCAGCACATAATCGACAGAGGCGCGCACCGTGTCAGTGCCGCCACCCGCCGCCTCAACCACCACATCGCCGATGTTATCTATCACCAGCAGGTCGGCCCCGGTGCCACCGATCAGCGTGTCGGCACCAAGGCCGCCGTTCAGCGTATCGCTGCCGGTGCTGCCGGTCAGAACATTGGCCCCGCTGTTGCCGGTGCCGACACGGCCCGCGGCCGTCAGCGTCAGGTTTTCCACTTCGGCAGCAAGGGTGTAGTTGACCGAGGACAGGACCGTATCGCTGCCCTCGCCCGCCAGTTCGGTCACACTGTCGCCTGCCACATCCACCACATAGCTGTCATCGCCGGCGCCGCCCAGCATGGCATCGGCCCCGGTGCCGCCATCCAGACGGTCGTTGCCCAGGCCACCCAGCAGGCTGTCGGCCCCGATGCCGCCCTCGATCGTGTCATTGCCGCCCGCGCCGTCGATCGTGTCATTGCCGCCAAGGCCAAGGATGTTGTCGGCCCCTGCCCCGATCTTGAAGGCCCCGCCATAGCCGGCGGTCATCAGATCGGCGCCTGCAGTGCCATAGATATTGTGATCCGGCTGCCACGAGGCCGGGGTGAACAACACCTTGACCCCTTCGCCGACACCCGGGGCACCGATGATCAGATCGGCCACGCCATCGCCGTTGGCATCGGCGGTGATGGCGACGGTAGATCCGGTCAGGCTGCCCGCAGCGCCCACGATCTTGGCCCCGCCGATTCCCTGCGCAATCAACGACAGGTCAACGGTGCCGGTGCCGCCACCACCCCAGACCACATAGACCGCGCCGGAATTGGCCCCGCCCTCTTCGTTACCAGCGGCACCGATCACGAAATCCTCGATCCCGTCGCGGTTCAGGTCAACCCCGCCGGTGACCGACAGTCCATCCAGATCGCCCGCCGCTTCCCCGACGATCTGGAAGCCGCCAACCCCATTGCGCACATTGGCCAGATCGACATTGGCATGGCCCGACTGGCCATAAACCACATAGGCCCGATCCGAGCGCGGCGCGCCGATCAGGATATCGTCGCGACCATCGCCGTTGACGTCGCCGGCATTGGCCACCGCCGCCCCGGCATCATCCTGGGCCGCGCCGGTGATGATATAGCCACCAATGCCATTGGCGACATTGGCCAGATTGACCACGCCGCCGGTCGCTTTGCCATCGACCACATAGACCGCCCCGGCATTTGCTCCGCCAGTGCTGTCATCGCGGACACCGATCAGAATCTCGCTGCGCCCGTCACCGTTCTGGTCACCCAGCGCCGCCAAGACCGACCCCACCGCGTCGCCGCCACCCCCACCCACGATCTTGAATCCGCCGGCACCCGCCGCGACGTTGGTCAGTTGCACCACCGCGTCATTCGCCTTGCCCCAGACCACATAGGCCGCCCCGGCATCAGTGCCGCCCGCATCGTTGCCGGCCGCGCCCACCAGCACATCGGCCAGCCCGTCGCCGTTCATGTCGCCGACCGACAGCACCACCCCGCCCGCCGCATCGCCCGCCGCTTCGCCCTTGATCGCATAGCCTTTGCCGCTGCCTGCACCGGCAAAGGGATCGGCCAGATCAATCCCCCCGGTCGCCGCCAGACCCCACAGCACAAACGCCGCCCCTGCATCCAGCGCCGCCCCCTTGTCCATCCCCGGTGCGCCCACCAGTATCTCGGCCCGCCCGTCGCCGTTCAGATCGGTGATCGATCCGACCGAGGTGCCCGCCAGATCGCCGGCATGCACCCCGTCGATGGTGATGGTGCCCGCGCTGCCCGCCCCCAGAATGCCGCTGTTGCCCGCAATCGGCGCACCAAGGCTGACGAATATCCGCCCGGCCTGCGGTGCCTTGTCATCATCGCCCGGCGCACCAAAGACGAAATCCGCCAACCCGTCGCCGTTCAGATCGGCAATCCCCGCCACCCACTGCGCCGTCGGGCTGCCGGTGACCGTGGGGGCAAGGTCGCCCGCCGCGTTGGTCGTAAAGGAATAGCCGCCACCGGCAAGAATCGTGGAATTGAGCAGAACCTTGGTGTTGGGAACAGGCATGGCATCCTCGTTTTGCGGGTTGGGCAGGGCTTCCGGGCTGGGTGAGAAGTGATCACATCGGCGTGAGGCCAACCTCTGCCCCTGTCCCGGCCGGGTCAATTGGGGCACAGGTCTGTCGCCAACCGGACCAAGGTCGGATGCCCCGGTGGGCCATGGTCGGAAAAGGTCGAAATTCTGCCACTTAACCGAAGATCGGAACCATGTTCGCCATAACCTACAGAATCAGTTACGATTTCCCGACCGCTGGACCTGCAGCGTCGGCCGGAAGGCCTGAGCCTCTGTCAGGCCCCTGACCGGAGCCCGGTTCTGAGGCCCGGTTCAGGGGCCGGGTTCAGGGTTCGGGTTCAGGTGCGGGGACACCAAAGCCGATCACGATCCTGGCAGTTGCCGTGCCAATCACCCCGAAAACAACAGCCGCCACCATAGGTTGCCACATTTATGCGCCGAGGTGGTGGAAACAGCCCATTTCTTGCCCATCGCCCTATTCCGGGTGCAATAACCAACCGGAAAGGTTTTCAGGTGCGACGGCCCGCGACAGGTTCCTGACCAGAGGGCAAATCCGCCCTCCACCTGTCACCAAGGGCAAATGCCCGCTGCCGTATCCGCCCCTTTGGCGGCTGCCCATCGAAAGGGACCACCGATGAACCTGACCCGCCGTTCGCTCCTGTCCACTGCCGCCGCTGCCGGGGCTGCCAGCCTGACGCTGCCGCGTTTCGCCATGTCGCAGGAAGCGCCGATCAAGATCGGCGTTCTGCATTCGCTGTCCGGCACCATGGCCATTTCCGAAACCACGCTGAAAGACACCATGCTGATGCTGATCGCGGCGCAGAATGCCAAGGGTGGCGTTCTGGGGCGGCAACTGGAAGCGGTGGTGGTCGATCCCGCCTCCGACTGGCCGCTGTTCGCCGAAAAGGCCCGTGAACTGCTGACGGTGGCCAAGGTCGATGTGATGTTCGGCTGCTGGACCTCGGTGTCGCGCAAATCCGTGCTGCCGGTGATCGAGGAGCTGAATGGCCTGCTGTTCTACCCGGTGCAATATGAGGGCGAGGAATCGTCGAAGAACGTATTCTACACCGGTGCCGCGCCGAACCAGCAGGCGATCCCGGCGGTGGATTACTATCTGGAAGAGCTCGGCATCCAGAAATTCGCCCTGCTCGGCACCGATTATGTCTACCCGCGCACCACCAACAACATTCTGGAAGCCTATCTGATCGCCAAAGGCATCGCCAAAAAAGACATCTTCATCAACTATACCCCGTTCGGCCATTCCGACTGGTCCAAGATCGTTGGCGACGTGGTGGCTTTGGGTGCTGACGGCAAGAAAGTCGGCGTCATCTCGACCATCAACGGCGATGCCAACATCGGCTTTTACAAGGAACTGGCGGCTGGCGGCGTTACCGCCGATACGCTGCCGGTCATCGCCTTCTCGGTCGGCGAAGAGGAGCTGTCGGGGCTGGATACCACCAACCTTGCCGGTCATCTGGCGGCATGGAACTATTTCATGTCGGCCGATACGCCGGAAAATGCGGCCTTCATCGCGCAGTGGAAAGCCTTCATCAACGATGACAAGCGCGTCACCAATGACCCGATGGAGGCGCATTACATCGGCTTCAACATGTGGGTGAATGCGGTCACTGCTGTAGGTACCACGGCGGTTGACGCGGTATCCGAGGCGATGATCGGGCAGAAATTCCCCAACCTGACCGGCGGCACCGCCGAAATGCTGGCCAACCACCATCTGACCAAACCGGTGCTGATCGGCGAGATCCGCGCCGATGGCCAGTTCGACATCATCAGCCAGACCGAACCGGTGGCGGGCGACGCCTGGACCGACTATCTGCCTGAATCGGCGGTGCTTTCGGCGGACTGGAAAGACCTGAAATGCGGCATGTACAACACCGAAACCAAGACCTGCGTCCAACTGACCTCGAACTACTGAGCCTGATCCCTTGCTGATCCCCGGGGGGCAGTGCCCTGCCCTCCGGACCCAATAGGGGTCCTGCCCGTGAAACGCCTGTTCCTTTGCCTGCTGCTGATGCTCGCGGCGGCCCTGCCCCTCGCTGCCGAAACCCTGCCCGAGGTGGTGGCGCGCAATGCCGCAGCGATTGAAAAGCCATCGCGCCAGACCATCGGGCAGGTGATCGACGAACTGGTGGCCTCGGGTGACCCTTTGGCGGCGCGCTTCCTGCAGGCTTGGGAGGGCAAGACCCTTGGCCAGCGCAAATCCGACAAGGCGTTTTTCCTTCTGGCCCCTGATCCCGCAGGCTATGCCCTGACCGATCTGGCCGGTGCGGCTGCGGGAACCGCTGCCAAAGCCGACATCACCGCACTGAAACCCAACGCCGGGGTGCGCGGCCTGATTTCGGCGGCGCTGGTGCAATTTACGCTGTCCGACCCCGACATCACTCGCCGGACCGAGGCGGTTGACAGCATTTCCGCCGACCCCTCCGCCGCTCATCTTGCCCCCCTGCGCGCCGCCATCGAGGGCGAACCCGACGCCACGCTCAAGGCGCGCAAGATCCGGCTGGAGCGGTTGCTGACCCTGCGGTTTGATCCTTCATCCGAGGCGCGGATTGCCGCAATTGCCGGGTTTGCGACCGAAACCGGCCTCGACCTCCGTGCCAGCCTGAATCCGGTTCTGGCCACCGAACGCCGGATATCGGCTGGCCCGCCCCCCGCCACTGACAACGTGGCAAGGCTTCTTGCGCCGGGAAAAGACCTGCCTGAAGCCGAGGCCTATGACCTGCTGGTCGCCGCCAACCTCGCCCCCGCCCGCCTGACCCATGACGATCAGCGCGCCGCCCTGACCGCACATCTGGCCGACGGTGCTGTGGCAGGGGTGGCTCTGGCTGACCTTGCCACCCAACCGGGCCGTGACCGCGCCTATACCGCGCTGGAGGTGGCCGGTCTGGCGCCGCAGGCGGCGACAGATGATGAGGCCACCGCCGCCCTTGCCGCCCATCAGATTTACGACGCCTATCTGGAACCCGACAGCAACGTCACCGCCGCCGCTACACGGGCGCTGAAAGCCATCGATCTGCGGGTCGGGCTGATGCAGGCGCTCGATCTGGCGATTGATGCCATCTCGCTGGCTTCGATCTACTTTCTCGCCGCCATCGGCCTTGCCATCACCTTTGGCGTCATGCGCGTCATCAACATGGCGCATGGCGAATTCATCATGATGGGGGCCTTTACCGGCTATGCCATCCAGCAACTGATCCCCGACTATACCCTGTCGCTGGCGGTGGCTTTGCCTGCGGCCTTTGGGGTGACCTTTGGCGCCGGGGTGGCGATGGAGCGGCTGGTGATCCGCCATCTGTACAAGCGGCCGCTGGAAACCCTGCTGGCCACCTTCGGCATCTCCATCGCGCTGCAGCAACTGGCCAAGAACATATTTGGTACTCAGGCCCGGCCCCTGACCGCCCCGGCCTGGCTCGACGGGGCGCTGTCGCTGAACGATGTGGTGCAGGTCAGCCATATCCGCATCGCGATCTTCGGACTGGCGCTGCTGTTTCTGGCCCTGTTCCTGTGGATCATGAAGCGCACGAGGCTGGGGCTGGAGGTGCGGGCGGTCCAGCAAAATCCGTCGATGGCGGCATCGATGGGCATCAACCCCGACCGGATCAACATGCTGACATTCGGCCTCGGCTCCGGCATCGCCGGCATCGCCGGGGTGGCGATCGGGCTGTTTGCCAAGGTCACCTCGGAACTCGGCTCCGACTATATCGTGCAAAGCTTCATGACGGTGGTGGTCGGCGGGGTCGGCAATATCTGGGGCACGCTGGCAGGGGCTGCAATGATCGGCGGGCTGCAAAAGGTGATCGAATGGCTCAACCCCTCCAACACGCTGGCCGCGCAAACCTACATGATCCTGTTCATCATCCTGTTCATCCAGTTCCGCCCGCGCGGCATCATCGCCCTCAAGGGCCGCGCGGCGGGGGATTGACAATGAGACAGGACCGCAAACCTGCCTGCTTCCCCCATTTTCTGTTCAACAATATCCCGGGGGTTTGGGGGCAGCGCCGCGATGCCGCTGCAAAGGCCACGCAATGACCCGCCCCTTCTTCACCCGCAACCCGTCGCTCTTGTGGTTCATCGCCCTGCTTGCCCTCTTCACCCTTGCCGTGACCCTCGCGGCAGAGGGCACCGGCCTCGGCCTTCTCTCCACCGCTTTTGTCAAGACGCTGGGCAAGACGCTCTGCCTGTGCCTTGTCGCGCTGGCGATGGATCTGATCTGGGGTTATGCCGGGATCCTGTCGCTGGGCCACATGGCATTCTTTGCCCTTGGTGGCTACATGGTCGGCATGTGGCTGATGTATGCCCGCACCCGCGAGATTGTGGTGCAGTCGCTGGCCTCCTCCCCCCTGCCCGCCACGCCGGAAGAGATTTCGCAAGGCATCGCCACCCAGATTTTCGGCGTGGTCGGCGGCTCTGACCTGCCGTGGATCTGGACTTGGGCGGGATCATTCCCGGTGCAGATGGCGCTGGTGGTGCTGGTGCCGGGGGTCTTGGCAGCCGTCTTTGGCTGGCTGGCGTTCCGCAGCAAGGTGACCGGGGTCTATCTTTCCATCCTCACCCAGGCGATGACACTGGCGCTGTCGCTCTATCTGTTTCAGAACGAAAGCGGGTTGCGCGGCAACAACGGTCTGTCGGGCCTGCAGAACCTGCCGGGGCTGGGCACGGTGGGGCAGGATAAACTATCGCTCTGGTTCTTCTGGGCCTCAGCGCTGGCGCTGGGGCTTGGCTACCTGACCATCAGCTTTGTGGTGTCGGGCAAATTCGGGTCGGTCACCCGCGCCATCCGCGATGACGAGGCGCGGGTGCGGTTTCTGGGTTACGGGGTTGAAGGCTACAAGCTGTTCCTGTTTACCCTCACCGCCGCCATCGCCGCCATTGCGGGGGCGCTGTATTACCCGCAGGCGGGCATCATCAACCCGGCGGAGCTGGCTCCGATCGCCTCGATCTATCTGGCGGTATGGGTGGCGATCGGCGGGCGCGGGCGGCTGTACGGCGCGGTGATCGGGGCCGCCTTTGTCTCGCTGCTCTCGACATGGTTCACCGGGGGCCGGGTGCCATCAATCAACCTTGGCTTTGCCCGGATCGACTGGGTTGACTGGTGGACGGTGCTTCTGGGCCTCAGTTTCGTGCTGGTCACGCTGTTTGCGCCAAAGGGCATCGGCGGTCTGTTCGACCTCGCCCAGGGTCTGCGCTCTCCCGACCGCAAGGGGGCCGCCCTTGGCCCCGATGACGGATCACTGCAGGAACAGGAGGCGAGGGAATGACCACGCTTCTGGAAGTATCCGGCGTTTCGGTGACGTTCGACGGCTTTCGCGCCATCAACAACCTGTCGTTTTCGGTGGCTGAGGGGGAATTGCGCGCGGTGATCGGCCCCAATGGCGCGGGCAAGACCACCTTCATGGATATCGTCACCGGCAAGACCCGGCCAGACAGCGGTTCGGTGCGGTTCGGCCCCAATTCCACCGACCTGCTGAAACTGTCGGCAGCCCAGATCGCCCGGGCCGGGATCGGGCGCAAGTTCCAGCGCCCGACGGTGTTCGAGGATCAGAGCGTCGCTGAAAACCTGACCATGGCGCTGAAAGCCCCACGCGGGCCGTTCCGGGTGCTGTTCTGGCGTCCCGGCCCGGAACATGGCGCCAGAGTGGCGGCGCTGGCGGGCGAGGTTGGCCTGTCGGACCAATTGTCGCGCAAGGCGGGCGAACTCAGCCACGGTCAGAAGCAGTGGCTGGAGATTGCCATGCTGCTGGCCCAGGAACCCACGCTTTTGCTGGTCGATGAACCCGCCGCCGGGATGACGATGGGCGAGCGCGAACATACCACGGCACTTTTGGTCGATCTGGCCCGGACCCGCGCCGTGGTGGTGGTGGAACATGACATGGAATTTGTCCGCCGCCTGAACTGCAAGGTCACGGTGCTGCACGAAGGCGCGGTGCTGGCTGAAGGATCATTGGATCATGTGACCCGCAACCCGCAGGTCATCGACGTTTATCTGGGGCGGTGAGCGATGCTGAAAACCAAGGGCCTGACGCTGCATTACGGCGGATCGCAGATCCTGCATGGCATTGATCTGGCGGCGACCAAGGGCGAGGTGACCTGCGTGATGGGCACCAACGGCGTCGGCAAGACCTCGCTGCTGAAGGCGCTGGCGGGCACCCATCTGCGCTCCGGTGGCACCGTGACCTGCAACGGCAAGGAGATGGGGCGGGTGCCACCGCAGGTGATGGCCCGGCAGGGGCTGGCCTATGTGCCGCAGGGGCGGATGATCTTTCCGCTGCTGACGGTCCGCGAAAATCTGGAAACCGGCTTTGCGCTGCTGCCCAAATCTGACCACCGCATCCCCGATGAGATCTATGACCTGTTCCCGATGCTCAAGGACATGGGGCACCGGCGCGGCGGCGACCTGTCGGGCGGCCAGCAACAGCAACTGGCGATTGCCCGCGCCATGATCACCCGGCCAAAGGTGATGCTGATGGATGAACCGACCGAAGGCATCCAGCCCTCGATCATCCAGCAGATCGGGCGGGTCATCACCTACCTGAAACAGCGCGGCGACATGGCGATCATACTGGTCGAGCAGTATCTTGATTTCGCTTATGATCTTGGCGATCAGTTCTATGTGCTGCAGCGTGGCAGCGTGATCGCCTCGGGTGCCAAAGCCACCATCACCAGGGAGCAGTTGCGTCAGGGGCTGTGACGCCGCACCCCCGCCCCCCTCCGAAGGTCTGCCCGCCGCCGCTGTCGTCAGCCCTTGACACCCGCGCCGCGCCACCCATCCTTGCCGCCAGCCCAGCAAAGGAACCCAAGGTGGCCACCCTGCCCCGATCCATCGACGATGTCGTGCACATGCTGGAAGGGGCCGGCTATCTGGCATCGCGCCCGCTGGCCACCGTGACCTTTCTGGCGCTGAAGCTTGGCCGCCCGCTGTTTCTCGAAGGCGAAGCCGGGGTCGGCAAGACCGAGATCGCCAAGGCGATTGCAAGTGCCCTTGGTCGGCGCCTGATCCGCCTGCAGTGCTATGAGGGGCTGGATGCCGCCTCTGCCGTCTGCGACTGGAACTTTGCCGCCCAGATGATCGCGATCCGCACCGCCGAGGCGGCGGGGATGGCCGACCGGGGCGCGCTGCGCGACGAGCTGTTCACCGAGGCCTATCTGATCGAGCGCCCGCTGCTGGCGGCGATGCGCCCGCAACCCGGCGGCGCGCCGGTGCTGCTGATCGACGAACTGGACCGGACCGATGAGCCGTTCGAGGCCTTCCTGCTGGAGGCCCTGTCCGATTTTCAGGTGACGATCCCCGAACTGGGCACCATCCGCGCCGCCGAGTCGCCGATTGTCATCCTGACATCGAACCGCACCCGCGAGGTGCATGACGCGCTGAAACGCCGCTGCCTCTACCACTGGGTCGATTACCCCGATTTCGCCCGCGAACTGGCGATCGTGCGCGCCCGTGCCCCGCAAGCCAGTGCCGCCCTCAGCGCCGAACTGGTGGCGTTCGTGCAGAAACTGCGCGGCGAAGACCTGTTCAAGAAACCCGGTCTGGCGGAAACCATTGATTGGGCCAAATGCCTGCTGGCGCTCGATGTCATTGCCCTGTCGCCAGAGGTGATTGCCGATACCCTCGGGGCGATCCTGAAATATCAGGATGATATCCAGCGCATTCAGGGGTCAGAGGCCAAGCGCCTGCTGGATGAGGTGCGGGCCGGGTTGGCGGCGGGATAGGGCATGCCAGTCCCCCAGCCTTTGCCCGCCGCCACCTTGCCAGATGCCGGCAGGTTGCCCGACAACATCACCCATTTCGCCCGCGCCCTGCGCCGGGCCGGGTTGCGCATCGGCCCCGGCCGGGTGGTCGATGCGATCCGCGCCGTGGAGGCCATCGGCTTTACCGACCGCGCCGATTTCTATTGGACCCTGCAAGCCTGTTTCGTCTCTCGCCCCGAAGAGCGGGCGGTGTTTGCCCAGTGCTTCCGCCTGTTCTGGCGCGACCCGCAGTTTCTCGAACACATGATGTCGCTGCTGCTGCCCGCGATCTCGGGCGTGCAGGACGAGCGCCGCGCCGCCAGCGCCGAAAAGCGCGCGGCACAGGCGTTGCTTGATCTGGCAGAACCGCCCCCGCCGCTGCCCGAAACGCCCGGCGACACCCGGATCGAGGCCGACGCCACCGCCACGGCATCCGCCACCGAACGCCTGAAAACGCTGGATTTCGAACAGATGTCGGTGGCTGAAATGGCAAAAGCGCGGCGGATGATCGCCCGCCTGTCGCTGCCGGTGCGCCCGCTGGCGTCCCGCCGCACCCGGGCGGCGACGGCAGGGGCGCTGGCCGACTGGCGCGGCACCATGCGGGCCAGTCTGCGCCACGGCGGCGACCTGTCACAGCTTGCCCACCGCCAGCGCCGCGAGCGCTGGCCCGGGCTGGTGGTGCTGTGCGACATTTCGGGATCGATGGCGCATTACAGCCGGATGGCGCTGCATTTCCTGCATGCCGTCGCCAATCAGAAAGGCGCGGGATGGGCGCGGCTGCACGGCTTCACCTTCGGAACCCGGCTGACCAACATCACCCGCCACCTGGCCAACCGCGATGTCGATGCCGCCCTTGCCGCTGCCGGGGCACAGGCGCAGGACTGGCAGGGCGGCACCCGGATCGGCGACTGCCTGCACCAGTTCAACCGCGACTGGTCGCGCCGCGTCATGGGGCACGGGGCGGTGGTGCTGCTGATCACCGACGGGCTGGACCGCAGCAGTACCAGCGACCTTGGCCGCGAGATGGAGCGGCTGCACCTGTCATCGCGGCGGCTGGTCTGGATCAACCCGCTGCTGCGCTGGGATGGCTTTGCGCCCAGGGCGCGCGGCATCGCCACGATGCTGCCGCATGTCGATTGCTTTCGCGCCGGTCACACCATAGCCTCACTGGAGGCGCTGGGGCAGGCCCTGTCCACTGCCGCCGATGCCGGCGACAAGCCCCGCCTCATGCGGCTCATGTCACTGTAAAACGGTGGAGGAACCTGATGCAACCCACTGACAACATGCCGGAACTTGCGCTTGAATGGCATCTGGCCGGGCGGGGTGCCGCACTGGCAACGGTGGTCGAGACCTGGGGGTCGGCCCCGCGCCCGACCGGCAGCCAACTGGTGATTGCCGGCGATGGCCAGATGATGGGATCGGTGTCGGGCGGATGTGTCGAGGGTGCCGTGGTCGAGGAGGCGCTGGCGGCACTGACTGACGGCACACCGCGCCTGCTGACCTATGGCGTCAGCGACGAAAACGCCTTTGCCGTCGGTCTGGCCTGTGGCGGCACCAT
>Ga0163144_10011368_pt1 | contig 18829 bp, 16 predicted proteins | sample OliLak19BULKMAT1_FD_123175 | JGI IMG/M metagenome (GOLD analysis project Ga0163144, IMG submission 123175) | Freshwater microbial mat bacterial communities from Lake Vanda, McMurdo Dry Valleys, Antarctica - Oligotrophic Lake LV.19.BULKMAT1 | ecosystem: Environmental > Aquatic > Freshwater >... | reverse complement strand
TGCGCACTCTTCCGGAGAATCCCAAAAAACCGCCTCGACGCCTTCTCGATACATCTCCATGTGCTCGGATGTTCTTTCCGCACAAAATGCAGCCGACCCGATATAGGGAACCTCGACCGAGCGAGTGGTATGCAGGTCGCGGTTGCCCTTCGAGAGCAGACCGATCGCAATGTGAGCGGACTCGATTGCCTCGACATAAGCCCTCCCATAAACCGAGCCTCCGAGCCAATGGCTTTTCAGTTTCGGCCACTCGGGCGAGCGCGGCCATCCGTCACCAAAAATCCCGAGCGATAGCCCCCGGCGCAAAACCTCCGTTGCAAAAGGCCCTCGTTCGCGCATCCAGCTTCCCACGAAAAGCACGTCATGCTTTTTCACTGGCGCGGCACCCGGGGTGGGAGAATGGGCGACGGGATCATAAGAAAAACTGACGCGCAGGACATTTTTCGCACCCGCGTTGCGCGCCTGGCTGACATTTTCCATGCGGGGAACAACCGTCAGATCATGGAGCGGCAGGCTTTTGCGATAAAGATCCCACTTCCGGTAGTCCCGGTTTTGAAACGGGTTGTCGGTCACGTAGTTCACGACCGGTGCGCTCCTTTTTTTCAGCCACCGGTAGAACGCAGGCGGAAGCTCGGGCCCGCAATCGACCCAGGCCAGATCCCAGTGCTTGTCCAGAAGCCGCGATTGCAACCGGGACGCCACATTGGTTGCAACCAGCCGGTATCCTGTTCGAACATTGAACGACGCAAAAAAGGGGATCTGTTCCTGCCCGGGAATGAGCGCTCTAGGATTCCAAGCCAAAACATCATGTCCCAGCCTCCTCAGCGCATTGGCTCGATGGGCCGATGTGCTCTGAGGATTTGTCTCTCCGAGATAAAGGATTTTCACTTGTAAGCAGAGAGGATCGCATCTCTCAGGCCGGATGCCGCGGCGTCCAGCGAGTAGCGCGCGGCACAAGCGTGACAGGCTTCCACGTAGCGCGCTCTGGCACCAGGCAACTCCTTGAGCAGGGAACTCAACGCCCGGGCCATGCCATCAGCGTCTCCGGATGGGAAGACCCTCCCGGTTTTCGTGTCCGGAACAAGGTCCTCATGGCTGCCGACTCCGTCGGCGAGGATGGCCGGCAGGCCGAACTGCATCGCTTCGTTGACGACAAGCCCCCAGGTTTCACTGCGCGATGGCAGAACCAGCACGTCCGCCACGGCATACGCGCGGCCAAGTTCCCCTTGGTTGAGAAAGCCCAGTGAATGGAACCGCTCGCCCAAAAGAGCCTTTCCGGCCTCCTCCACTTCGGCCCGCAGCGGCCCGCTACCTGCCACCACAAGGTGCAGTGAGAAAGTGTTCGGGAGGCGGCGGATCGCTTCGAAAATAAGGAGGGGATCTTTTTGCTCGATCAGCTTGCCGCAGAAGAGGAGCGCGATATCGTAATCCTGGATTCCGAGTTCTTCCCTCAGCCCGGGGCGCCGCTCCATCCAAGACGCCCTCTGAGATTCCACCCATTCGGAATCGACGCAGAACGGAGACCAGGACATGCGCGATTCCTCAACGCCAAATCTTTTCAAGTGCCTCCGCGCGCGACTGCCTACGACAGCAAAGTGCGAAACCGAACGGTAAAGCGAACGCAGGATGATTCCGCGGACCGCCCCTTTGATTCCCCGGCTCCCGAAGGCTTCATCTGTGGCATCGTGGCGCATGACCACCCGTGAGCCGACAGCCGCCGCCGCAGCGGCGATTCCATACCAAAAAGCCGCGTGATAGGCTGTCACCACCACCACGTCCGGGCGCTCCGCAAACAAAGCTCCCACAGCCGGCACGGGCGATGGACGGAAAAACCCCACCTCGTCGACCTTGTCGAACCCGGCGAGAAAACGCGACTCATAACCGTCAAGCAGCGGAACATCCCAGAGGATCTCGGTCTCAAATTCCCTGTCGCGATATCCGCGTATGCTGAAATCGCTTCCATAAAAAACCTTCAGTTCCAGATCCGAGAGCCCGGCCAGTTTCCGCCAGATCGGCGCGTAATACTGAATCGGATGCGTATTGAAGACCGCAACCCGGATTTTTTTTGGGCTCGTTCCCGATGAGGAGGAGGCTTTCAGGGTAACTCAGCGGCGGAATTTTCGTCGAATGTCGTGGAGATGGCTCAAAAAACTACGGGGCCACACTCAGGTGAGCCAGACTGTCCACCAGTTTGTGCAGAACCACTTTTTTGAAGGTGTGATACTCACAGACGGCGTCGGTCACGCCACGATGGATTCCAAAATCGTGACATAGTATGCGAGTGTCCTTGCCTGCAACGGAGAGCGCGAGATCAAGATCGTTTTTACAGGCAGGATAGGAGTGGTCTCCATCAATGAAGAACAGGCCGATGTTCTGTGGCAGATCAGCAACGGAAAGTTTCGCGCTGTCCATCCGGATCCGCGTGAGCCTTCCATCCAAGTGGGCTGTGTTCTGTTTAAACTCGTCAAAAGTGCTCAGTTGCTCTCCGAGGAATGGATTTTTGACGTCTGAAGAAGCGTTCGAGGGATCCTCGTTCATGGTTTCATTCATCCAGGTGTCAATACACACCAGAGGAGCGGCGGAGTTTTTCTTAGCTGCCGCCATGATTGAGATCGAGGCCCCAAGCCAGCTCCCGATTTCCACTATTGCGGAACCGTCAGGAATCAGGCCTGCCGTTCGAAAAATGCTGAGCCGTTCCCGGTAAGACATGTGAGTGGGAATACGAAGCGGTCGGCTTCCGATGGTCCGGGCGGCGTAGAGATGCTGAAGGAGTTTTCCGATAGGTTGCATACTGGTGGTTTTCAAATAGGGAAGGGGTGAAAACAACGAATTTCGAATGCGAGTTTTTTTTCGCGTTTTGTGCGGTCAGATTGTTCTGCGTCCGAGACAGCTCAGCCCGGATCTACAGTTACTTTTCCCGTCCGATTTACAAGGTTGGCCAGGATGGCAACCACCGCGCAGAGAGCAAGCACCGCGACGACATGCTTCGGAGCGTCATAGAAAAAACTCCACCAAGTGCTCAGAATCGTGCCGAAAGGCCGCGACCAGAAATACATCATGGCGAAGACAAGCAGGCACCATCCAAAGGCGTTTCCCTTACGCCAGCCAGTGACGCACCATCGGGAGAGAAGCCCGTAGAGCGCGTAGGCAAGGAATGTCAGCGGCGGAATCCCCGCCCACCCGAACCTGCGATACGCGTCCGCGGCCAGCGAAATTCCGGTCCCGACTTTCTTTTCCACAGGGGGATTTTCGTAAGCTCCTGTGATCAGCTCCGCATCCAGCAATGGCACTTTTCCAGGCAGAAGTGTGGTAGGGATCCATGTCCAAATGACGGCCGAAGTTCCCGCCAATCCTGCGTAGGGGATCCTTCCGGGGGTCTGGGCAAAAACGATGTGGTCGTCGAGCGTGAATAGGGAATATCCGAATCTGTAAACGCCCTCGGGTTGGAAGGCGAATGACTGACGGTAGGTTTGTGGATCGGTCAGAACCGTCAGCCGGGTCATCACATTTCTGGACGTCGTCTGATGGAACCCCGGCGAAGTCCGGTAGGCAAGCAGGAGGCTGGTCAGGAGGCCCCCGACGAAAACGAGCACGATCAGCCCGAGTTCGAAACTGCGGGAGTTCTTCCGCCGGAACAAATAGGCGCCGACGAAGACAAAAACCGCCATATACAGGAACAGTCCCCTCGATCCGCTTGCCAGAGCAAAACCGGCGTATACGAGCAGGAGTGCAGCCACAAATGCTTTTCCAGTCCGGTCGCTCGACAGCCACAGAAACGGCGCAAAGACAAATCCCATCATGCTGAACTTGGGGAGGATGTTCAGAAGAAAAACCGCCCCGCTCGGTGTCCCGGAGCCGAGAGCCCGCGCGAGCACACTGCGATCCTCGAGACCTGTGAGAACTTTGGCTGAGAGCAGGAACACCGCCGTCACGAGCAGGAGCCAGCCAGCCAAGGCGATCTGCCATCGATTCGCCTCCGGGAGTCGGCAAGCGGCATCTTCATCCCGGATGCGCTCCACCCGGCGGAATCCAAAAGTCCAATAACCCATCCAGGCAAATGGGAACGCCAATAGGTAGGCCCCCTGCGTTGCGAGCAGTGCGAGTTGCCAGTGATCCACCCGGTAGACTTCGTAAAACTCCTGAAAATAAGGCGAGGCATACATCAAGGGAATGCCGAGGCCGGTCCCAAGCGCCCCCCAGCACATGACAGCCGTGAAAGGTGGCAGCAGCAAACGATCTAGCAATCTGCGCTCAAGGAAAAACGAGAGAAGCCCAGTCCAGAGGCAGAGGAATCCACAGGCAAAGAGCGGCTCATTCCGGACGGCCACCAAAGCGGCTGCCAGCGCCGCGACGCCAGTGATCTGCGGACGATAAATCAGCCAGGAAAAAATAGGGAAGCATGCCCGGAACCCGGGCGCGTCAAACGACATCCCCAAGGGCTTTGAAAATAAAAACATCAAAGATTGGACTTTGCGAAAATGCAGCGGTTTGGCGGCACGCTCAATTGCTGTTTCCGCCCGGCGGCTTGTTCCAGACCACACGGTTGACGAAGTCCGTATAGCTCAGGATGAGGCGCACAATTTTTTCCGAGACATTCGGCATCGAGTAGTCGTGCACCATCCGAAACAGGCGTTCCGAGCCGCGGGGCTGGGATGCAAGAATCTCCAGGGCTTGCAACACACGTTCGGCGTTCATACCAGTCATCATCACACTGGCTTCCTCCATCGCCTCTGGACGCTCGTGGGCCTCGCGGATGTTCACAGCCGGGAAGTTGAGAATCGAGCTCTCTTCGCTGATGGTTCCGCTATCCGACAAGACCGCTCTGGCGCTCTGTTGGAGCCGGACGTAGTCGGGAAATCCAAGCGGCTTCAGGAGATCGACGAGGTCGTGCAGGCGGAGTTTTGAGGCATCGATGCTCTTGCGCGTGCGGGGGTGCGTCGACACGATGACCGGAAGGCCGAACCTTTCTGTAAGGGAATTGATGACGGTAACGAACCGCCGGAGCTGATCAGGAGAATCGACATTTTCCTCCCGGTGGCAGCTCACCACAAAAAACTGATGCTCGGTCAGACCTAGCCGCCCGACTGCGTCTGAAGCCTCGATTTTCTGACGGTAGAAATCCAGAACCTCGAACATCGGGCTTCCGGTTTTGATGACCCGATCCGGGGAGATCCCTTCGCGGAGGAGGTAGTCGCGTGCGATATCGCTGTAAGGGAGGTTGATATCGGCCGTATGATCGACGATCCGGCGGTTGATCTCCTCCGGAACCCGCGCATCAAAACACCGATTGCCGGCCTCCATGTGAAAAATCGGGATCTTCCGCCGCTTGGCGGAAATCACGGACAGGCAGGAATTTGTGTCGCCGAGAACCAGCACCGCGTCGGGGCTCTTCTCCGCCATCACGCGGTCGGATTGCGCGATGATGTTGCCGATCGTCTCCGCGACCGTGCTGCCGACGGCATTTAGGAAAACATCCGGCGGACGAATCCCGAGCTCGTCGAAAAAAATCTGGTTGAGTTCGTAGTCGTAGTTCTGGCCGGTGTGGACCAGCGTGTGCTCTGTGTGGCGGTCAAGCACCGCCAGGACCCTCGACAGCCGTATGACTTCCGGACGGGTGCCCACAACAGTCATGACCTTAAGCCTTTTGTTCATGGAGTGACTTGTTCGCTGAATGTGTCCGGGTTCTTCGGATCAAAGATTTCATTGGCCCAAAACAACGTGGTGAGCGGACCGGATCCGGTATTCGTGATATTGTGGGCGCAGAACGTCGGCATGTCGATCGCGCATGGGGAATCGCCGGATACCCGGAACGTGACGACGTGATTGGAAAACAACCGTCGGAGCGAAATCTCCGCTTCCCCCGAGCAGACGACAAACCGCTCGAACTTGTAGGTGTGGTAATGGTTGCCACGTGTGATTCCCGGATGCGTCGTGGAGACGAACGTCTGCCCCTCTCCAGACGATTTTACGGTTTCAAAAAGGCCGCCGCGGGCGTCGGTGTTCACCCGCAGTTCGGATCGCGACTGGTCAGGAAATTGATAACTTCGGAGCGTGTTAAACAATTCCCGGTCAAAGCTGCCTGACAAATCCGGAACAATCCCGCACACGCTATAGGACTCCTGCATTCGTGTGAGCTTTTCGAGCACGCAGCGGACAGTGGTCGTCTCTCCCTGCGGCCTCACCTCTCCGGCATCGCTCTCACCGAGCGCGGCCCGGGCAAGCAGGGCCGCCGCCTTTTGGGCATGGAGCAAATGCAACGCGGCGTCCTGGTGAACTTCCGGTTGCCCGCCAGAGGTGAGTTGGTGACAAAATGTGGAGATGGCGGAATTATAAAATGGCCTGCCGAATTCGCCAAAGAGGTTGGGCAGGACCGCATTGGTAAATCGCGAAGCTTCCCCGGCGGCCGAAGCGAGCAGTGCCGCGGCCGCGCGCTTTCCGGATGCGTAGGCGGAATCCCTGTCGATGTGCGTCGAGTTTGCAAAGACAAGTCTCGGAATAATCGTTCCGCAGGCTGCGCGGCAGGCATCGGCCAGCGACTTCGCCAGCGCGAGATTCGTGGCCTCAACCTCCGCGTCGTCCCCACGGTTCATGCCAGCGCAATGGATGATCGCGTCGAGTCCGCGGCAGAAATCAATAAGGGATTCCCGCCCGGAAAAAGCTTCTCTGCCAGCGGCACGGACCTCTGCATCGGGTCGGAATGTCCTCAGCCAGACCCGGACGTGCCATCCGAGGAACCCTCCTGCACCAGTGATGCCAATTTTCAAAGCCTGCCGGCCTGCCTCAACTCCTCACCCACTTCCGGGAGCGACAGGAGTAGTTTTTCCACAGCAGGGATATCCAGCCGCTCGGTATTATGTGAGGTGTAGTCCTCAATCCCTGCTTCCTCCGTGCGGCCCTCGGTGAAATACTTTCCGTAATTCAGGTCGCGGTCGTCCATGGGGATCCGGAGGTAGTCGCCAAGATCCTCCGCCTTGACGAGTTCCTCCCGCGTCGCAAGCGTTTCAAAAAGCTTTTCGCCGTGCCGCATCCCAATGACGTTCAAAGGGACGTCCGATTCAAAGAGATTCAAAAGTGCCTGGGCTAGGTCGGCAACGGTGCAAGCGGGAGCCTTTCGGACAAAGAGATCGCCCTGGCGGCCGTGTTTGAATGCAAAAGCCACAAGATGAATCGCCGAGGCAAGGGGCAGGAGAAACCGCGTCATTTCCGGCACTGTCAGCGTCAGGGAGTTCCCGTTCCGGATCTGCTGAATGAACAGCGGAATGACCGATCCACGCGAGCACATCACATTGCCGTAGCGGACGCTGCAGAGCGTTGATGCTCCGTTATCGCCGAGGCTCCGGGCGGCGGCCAACGTGACTTTCTCCATGAGCGCCTTCGTCATCCCCATCGCGTTGACCGGATAGACGGCTTTGTCTGTCGAGAGGCAGACCAGTTTTTTTACTCCGTGCGCCATCGCGGACTCCACCACATTGTGGCTTCCGCTGATGTTGGTGGCGACCGCCTGCATGGGGAAAAACTCGCACGAGGGCACTTGCTTGAGGGCGGCTGCGTGGAAGGCAAAATCAACCCCGCGCATCGCTGCATCCACGCTGGCACGATCTCTGACATCACCGATGTAAAATTTGACGCGTTCGTCCCGCAACGAAACCCGCATCTGCTCCTGCTTGAGTTCGTCCCTTGAGAACACGCGGATTTCGGCACAGCCGTAGGGCCGAATCAGCGAAAGGAATTCATGGCCGAACGAGCCCGTTCCGCCGGTTATCAGAACCTTTTTCCCGGAGAATTCCGCCTCGAGTTCCTGTTCCCATGCTGATTTACTCATTGTCGGTCATTTTGCATGTTCGTACAGCCTCTGCAAGCATCGCATCCAACGAATCAAACACGACGTCCCGCGCGAAGTGCTTCTCAAAGTAGCTGCGCCCGTCTGCGCCCAATCTGGCGCGCTCCCCGGCGCTCATGCCCGCCAAGCGTTTCACGGCGGAGGCGAGTTCTCGGGAATCCCCCGCCGGGCATGCCAGCCCCGCACGGGATTCGCACACGATCCGCGCGGCCTCGCCTTCCAGCATGGCCAGTATCGGCTTCCCGCTGGCAAGATACGATTGCAGTTTGCCCGGGATGGTCAGGGAAAAAACCGGGTCTGATTTGAGGCTGAGAAGCAAGGCATCGGCCTTTTGAAACAGCGTTGGCATCTCCTCGAGCGGACGTTGCCCCAGAAAATGGACGTTTTTTTCAAGCCTGCGCCGTGCGACCTCCTCCTTCGCCCACCCGGCCATCCGCCCGTCTCCTGCAATCACCCAGTGGATGTCTCCGCAATCCTTCAGGTGAGCCGCGGCCTCCACGACGGCAGGAAAATCCTGCGCCGCACCGATGTTGCCGGCAAACAGAACACAGAAACCAACCGGCCAGCCGGCCGCTGGTGCGGAAAGGGCTTTGCCGTCCTCAAAAACCGGTTCTCCCCAATTCGGAAAGAAGGAGACCTTCTCTTCAGGCACACCATGTCGCAAGATCTGTGGCGTAAACGCCCGGGACGGCACCAGAATCTGGTCGCAGTGCCCGTAAATCCAGCTCACAAGACGATCAACAGCGGCCAGGATCCAAGGCGAACGAACGGCACCGACCGCCACCAGAGACTCCGGCCAAAGATCCAGAACCCAAAAAAGAACCGGGATCCGAAAGCGCTTTCTGGCGAGCGCGGCAGGAAGCCCCACCGTGATCGGCGATGGCTCAAAAACAAAGACCGCATCGAAGCCGTCCTCTTTGCGCAGCCGAAAAAGAACTCCCAGGCTCGCCATGACAACGAAGGAGAGATAATTCACTGCCAGCGCCAAGCCTCCGCCTTTCCCCCGCGGCACGAGCGGCGTCCGGATCACACGGGCACCGCACAACATTTCCTCGCGAGGCCCCCTCCAACCGTAGCCATCAAAAAATGTTCCCTTGGGATAATTAGGCTGCCCGGTGAGGACGGTCACGTGATGGCCTCGAGCGACCAGTCCCTCGACCAGGTCGTTGACGCGGAAATTCTCTGGCCAGAAATACTGGGTGATGAGCAGGATCTTCACGTGGCGGACTTTTCCCTCAACCCCCGGATCTGGATAAATTCCTCGGCGGCCAGTTTATCTCCGTCGTCCGGCGGGGATGAGACCCTCCGGGAAATCGACCGGCGGTAAAGCGCATCGCGGTCGGGCAGGAAGGAAACTACGAACAGAACCGCAAGCTTCACACTCAGCGCCGCCAGCGTCCGGATTGTATCGCCAGCGCAGACAAGGCGCGGATGCGTGAACAGGATTTCTAAGCATGTCCTAAGTAGAATAGCATTCGAATGAAGCGCCTTGCGCAGGTTTACTTCGCTGTCCTCACAATAGAGGACGCCAGCCCGGTCATGAAAACGGCCGCGGTATTTCAAGGAGAGCAAGAGGAGAAAGCGCACATCCTCTCCGATCCCGCCCACGGTGCGGAATTCCCGATAGCCCAGAATCCGGGCGACATCGGCCCGCACGATCAAGGACGGGTGGATCGGCTTTTTGATCGAGCGGTTCAGCTCGTTTTCCGCGTGGCTTCTCCCGCCATAAACCTCGAGGGTTCCGCGCCGCGCGAGGATCACCGGCGATGCGAGCCAGTCGAAATCCGGTTCCGGCACTCCGGCAAGGTAGTCGAGCCGGGTCGGCAGGGAATGATCGTCGGCATCCAGGATGACAATCCACTGTCCGCGAGCCTCCGCAATCGCCCGGTTCCTTGCATGCCCACGGCCGCGGTTCACCGGATACGAAACAATCCGGATTCTTGGATCCTGAGCTGCGAGTTCCCGGCAGACGGCTTCCGTGCCATCGTTCGAACCGTCGTTCACGATGATCCATTCCCAATCGCGGACGTTGAACCCAAGGACATCGGCAAGGCATCCCCGAAGATACTTCTCGCCGTTCAACACAGGGGTGATGATCGAGAATTTTAGCGCCTCCTCGTTTTCCGTTCCTGCCATTGTTACGGGTTCCCGGCTGGAGAAGAAATCCCCAGCAACGCCTTCCAGCGAGGCAATGCCGGGTCGAGAAAAAATGCGGACGACGAAGCAACAGGCGGATTTTCGGTTTGATCCTCCAAGGCCTGAAGCAGTTCATCCGCACTGCGAACAAAATGAACTCCCTCGACTCCGCGGAGCGGACTGAGGTTGAGGGCCGTTCCATCGAGCACCTGAATAATCCGCACTGCGGATCCGCAGGCATCCACCGCAGCCGAGGTCACATTGGATGTGACCACATAGCCGACCGAGGCAGCCAATTCCCGCACAGGGAGATCGCTCAACTCGCAGCGGATTCCAGGATAAGCCGACGTGTCCATCTTCAGGGCAGGATGCGCTTTTACTATGACCCGGGTATCGTTTCTCATGGAGCCTAGCACCTTTTCCAGCCAGGAGAGGAGAGTGTGGTTCGCGCTTGGAAGGATGTCTCCGCAGACCAGCACTGCCTGCTGCGGCTTTGCTGCCGATGCGTCCGATCCCCGCGGACGCTGAGCTAGGAACAGGTAGCGTAAGCCTTCCGTGTCCGCCAGATCCTCCTCGCCGTATCCTCCTTCGACCAGACTTCTGCGGTTCCAGGGGCCAGTAGCAGTCGTGACATCGGGAAAAAGCTGGCGGGGCATGCCTGTGCGCTCTGCCGGGCCGGGAAAATACCGGAGATCCCAAAACCTCACGAATGTGTGAGGAAAACCGATCAACTTTCCCTGCCCGCTCTTCCTCCAGCAGTAAACGAACGCCTTCTCCCATCCCATATTCTCCTGAAGATAGACGCCGCACTTTTGCGGAGGGAGCCTGCTCATGGCTTCCTCAAAAAGATTCAGACAAAGCATGTTCCAGATCGCGGTTTTTCCGAATGTCGAATCGTTCCAGTCCCGCTCCATGAGCGGCGCTAAATCGACTGCGCTTCCGGCAGGATGGTAGCACTTCTCCAATCCCGGCAACATGAACGTTCCGCGGTAAATGGTCAGAAAATCACTGACTGCACGCACAAGAACCCTGAGGCTCAGAAATTGGTCAAGTCCGGTGTGCGCTTCCATTGCCGGGCCGTCCCGGTTGAACCCTGCAATCAGATCCCGCGCTTGGCGAAATGAGGGGATCGAGGCTGAGAGGAAGCTGAGATGCAGCCAGTTCGTCGCGCACCCTGCGGCTCGCATCGAGTCGACCAGAGCCGTCCAATAATGCGATGCGAACGGGACTTTTCCGCCCGCGTCCATGTCGACGTTCAGGAGATAATCGAGAAAGAAAATTCCTCCCGGCTGCCAGGAGGCTCTCTGGGGCCGGAGCGTCCATCGGCTAAGAACATAATGGCCCAGGTAAGCGAACGCACGGAGGACATGCAGTGCCTTGGAGTCCCCCCCCCATGCCCTCCCCGCACCTACCCACTCGAAATCAAGAGCCGCCCGTTTGCAGAAGCGGCGGATGCACTCCGCGAGCCCGGGATCCTTGGTGTGCAGGACCACGCGGCGAATACTCTCGCCTTGCAGGCTCTCTTCAAAGGCAAACATTTTGATCGCCTGAGTCATCTGCGGAGATTTTAGGATGCTCTTCTCAACCAGAAGCGACATCCACCACGCACTGAATCCGGGCCGGATCTCCATGCGCTCGACCAGCGTCTTTCCGGCAATGACATGCGTGCCAAAGTCCTCGACCCATGCAAGGTAACGCTTCCTCAGCGACTCCGCTCGATCCTCGACTAATTGCGGAATACAGATGCACCGGACACCTGCAGGTGCCACCCACCCGTTCCAGAGAATCAGGAGATCGGCCACCCCATCGGGCGTCCCCTCCTTATCCCAGACAATCGCGGTGCGCATGTTTGGACTCGGATCCGCCTCACGAACCCGCGATCGGCTTGCGGACCACGTAAATGCATTTCGAGCCGCCTGTCTTCACGTGGCTCACATCATAGCCGAAAGCTCCCAGCAGGAAATAGTAGTCTGATCTCCTGTAGTAGTGATCGCCAAGAACCGGGTCAGTCGGAAAAATGTCTTGGAAAGATTCCGGCAGTCGGCCAGAGCGGGCCATGAAAAGCACGGAACGGGCGATTAGTTTAGCTGTGGAGATCCAATGCTCGCCAACCAAAAGAACCATCCCGCCTGGCTTCAAAACCCGGTCGCATTGCTGAAAAAGTTCGAACGGCTTGTCGGCATGATGGAAGGCCTGAGACATGAACACGACATCGACCGAACCGGCCGCGACCTTCAAATCGTAGAAGCTTCCCAGACAGCGGACGACCTTGCTTTCATCGCCGCCGAGCATCTTGAAGGAATGCACAAAAAGCTCCGCGAGCCGGTGTTTTGAAATTTCAACCGCCATGACGGAATCCACGCAGGGAAGTTTCGTCAGCAGGGCCGATGCCCAACCGGTTCCCGCCGCCAGATCAAGGACAGTCAGCCTGCTTCGCTTGGTCCCGGTGATGAGCCCCTCCGCAACCCGGTATTCGGCGAGAAGGCCAGATGTGTCGAGATAGCTTAGGCAGCGTTCGTATTTGCCGTCCGCAATCCACCACTGCTTCGTGCGCTCGCTCTCGATGTCATTCCAGTATCCCGCCGTGTAGATCTGCGAGAGTTCCTCGTCGCCAAGCCAGGCTTCAATCGGCCTCATTTCCGAAACTCCGAAACGCCCCGGACGATCATCGTTTCCAGCTTGGCAAGATCGGCGGGGGTGTCCACCGATTGGCTCTGGTGCGCTGTGGGAACCATCCGGACTTTATACCCGTGCTCCAGCACGCGCATCATATCGACGGACTCCGCGATCTCGAGCGGCGTCGGCGCCAGGCGGGTGTATTTCAGCAGAAAGTCGCGACGGAACGGGATCACGCAGACTTGTTTGCCCATGGGAATATCCTTCACCTTCGATCTCGTCGGGATCGGCTCGCGTGAAAAATACAGGGCATTTCCGGCGAGATCGCAAACGACCTTGATGCAGTTTCTGTCTTCAAACTCTTCGGTGGATTCGATGACTGCGACGAGGTTTGTCACCTGGACATCCGGATCGTCTCTCATCGGAGAAAGTGCCTCCTCAATCATCGCTGCCTGGATCATCGGCTCGTCGCCCTGCACAAGGACGACGATATCGTATTGGCAGCCGGCTTCGGCCTCCAGAATCTCCAGTGCCTCGGCACATCGGTCGGATGCCCGCTCGTGATGGCTGCCGGTCATGACCGCGCGTCCGCCAATCAATGTAATGTAGTCCGCAATTTCCGTATCGCAGGTCGCCACCACCTTATCTGTGAGTTGCGAGCATTCGGAAACCCGTTCCCAGACGTGACCGATCATGGGTTTCCCCGCAAGGAGAGCCAGCGGCTTGCCGGGAAAACGACTGCTTCCCATTCGGGCTGGAATGATTGCTATGATTCTTGGTGCGGATTCTTTGTTCATATCACGGGTGGGCGCAAACGGTCATCATGTGCGAACTGAAGAGACTTTGCGAAAGAGCATTTTGCATAGCCTCGAAACCTGCCGCTCCTCCCTCGTCAGTAAAGACACCCCAGAAGGGATCCGTCACATGCGCACGGTTGTTCCTGAGGATATCGAGATCCAACTTGCCCGGAGTCGTCACATTGTGGACATGGAAACCGACATCTTCCAGAAGGATGCGTATGGAGCGGGGATTCAGAAAATTCAGATGGTGCGGCGGCGAGACGGACGGAGAGTTTTCCCAGAGCACCCTGATATCCAAGCCAGTTCCGGAGAGCGTGGTGAATAAAAAAGCATCTCCGGGCCTCATCAAGCCCAACACCTGTTTGCAAAACAACCTCGGATCGTGCAAATGCTCGAACAGCTCGAAACTCACGAACGCTCTCTTCCCATCAGGAAGCTGCGTGGCGCTGACATTCTCTAGAAACTCCTCGACCACGCTCAGCTTCTTTTCCCGGCACGCTGCAGCCAATGCGCTGGACGGCTCGATGACTGTGACGTCCCGCCCGGTGAGAAGCCGGTATTCCTCGGCAAAGATCCCGTAGCCGCCACCGATATCAATAACCGTCGCATCATCGCAGGCCAAGCCGGAGAGCGCCTCATGCAGGAGTCGCGCCTTGGGTTTCCAAAGCTTTTCCCTTCGTGCCTCGGAAGTCTCGCGATAGAATGTGGAGGCCCAGTATTTCGCGGAATCCGAATGCTGATAGTATTCCTGAAACGCCTGTGCGGACGGACGCGGACTAACGAAGAGCGTCCGGCAGGGCCCGCACTCTTCGTAGCCAAACCCGTGCTTGACGAATGCAGGGACCCCCTGCTCTCCGCAAGCTGGACAGGAAATCCTCTCCCGGCCCTGCTCTGGAAAGAATCGGGGAATGTCCCGGATCGCCAGTTCCAGAAACGTGTGGAAAATCTCTCTCGGCCGGATGTCCTCCTCCTTCACGCGAGGGGCTTCTTCGCCGGGTGCCCCGGCTTCGTGTAGATGACTTCCGCCCAGTCGGTCCGTCCGTTCATCGGGTTGTTGGATATCTCGCTAATGCTAAACAGGCGGAAGCCTGCGGGATGCAGGAATTTTTCGATGTCCGAAAAGCTTGAACTCCGCTCGTAGTAGTCGAAAAAACTAATTTCCAGAACGACGACCCGCGACTTCTCGAGCGTTTCCGGAGCTCCTTCCAGCACAAACCGTTCGGCGCCCTGGACATCGATTTTCAGCAGGTCAATACACGGGATTTCGTTCGCCCTGCAAAATGTGTCGAGTCGTGCTGTGGCAACCTGAATTTCCGAGTTAACATCTTGGAATATCTCGGTCTTCTGCTCCTCCCGGGCCTTGGTGAATGCGATGGAGTCCCGGCTCTCGGGGTTCACTTTCAGAAGACTGTTCGTATGGGAAATGCGGTTCCTGTAAAATGCCATCTCTCCATCCCGGTCACAAAACGCCAGGTTGAAACACCGGACGCCCGAAACATTTTCCGCAGAAAGCTTTTCGAAGGACTCCGGATCCGGCTCAAACGAAAGGATCTCCGATTCCGGAAATAGGTGCCGCAGGTAGGTGACGCTCTCGCCGAAATGCGCGCCGATGTCGAAAAGGACGACCTTCCCGCTGCCGATCACCTCCTGAAGAACTTTCTCCCTCGTGTATTTTTCTTCAAAGACTCGATTCCTCGCGCCTGATTCACCAACATTTCTCATAAACGAAATTCCAGCTTGGATTTAAATGACAGGGGCCCGGCAGGACTTTTCCAAAAATACCGCATCGATCGAATACGCGAGAAACCGGTATCCAGCCGCCCTTCTGGATCTCAGCGCCACCGGATCGGGATCCACCACATGCACTCCGCAGGGAACACGCGCCTCGGTCGATAAGGCGAGGATGTGCTCCATCTGGGCACGAAATTCCGGGGATTCAAATTCTCCCGTGATGCCCATCGAGGCCGAGAGGTCGTAAGGCCCCACTAGGATGGCATCGAGTCCCTGCACGGAAAGAATTTCAGGCAATGCCGTCACGGCGCGGGTGTGTTCGATCATTGCCACCAGAAGCGGTGATTGCGCCTCTTGGCGGTAATTTTGAAAGTGCTTTCCAAAAAGATTGGCTCTCGAAAACCCGACCCCGCGGGTTCCTGCCGGTGGCCAGCAGCAGGCGGCACGCACCTCGATTAAGGCAGCGGCGCTTTCAACCATGGGAACGATCACTCCAGCCGCACCCGCATCCAGTGCCTGCTTGCAATCTTTGACATGGCCCCGCGCCAACCGCACAATTGGCAGAGTTTCACCGAGTTCCAGCGCACGAAACAGATTCGGCAATTGGTGCACGGAAATCGAACCGTGCTCCATATCCACGGCAACCCAGTCGTAGCCCGCCTGCCCGAGGATCTCCGCCACAGAGGGATCTGGAATCTGCATCCAGCTACCAATCGATGCCTGGTTTTCAGCAAGAGCAGCGCGGATTTTTTGGATTTTTTGGAGACGGTTCATGGTTAGTCTTCTCTGTTGGGCATTTGTAATAACGGTAGACGCATCGAATCAACGTTTGGAGGCCTGCTAAACTCGTTCACCGATCTTCTTCGCAGGAACCCCGCCGACAATACTGTAGGGGGTCGTTGATTTTGTCACGACTGCGCCGGCGCCCACGATTGTGCCTTTTGCCAGCACAACGCCGGACGTGATCACTGCGTTGGCACCAATCCAAACATCGTCCTCAATTACGATTTCCCCGGCTGTGTGCTTCTGCAGCGCCATGGGACTGTGCCGTGAGGTTCCGTGATCGGAATCCCGGATCACGCAGTTGGATCCAATCAGGATGTCATTTCCGATCGTGATGCGCCCGCCTGCCGAGCCGATCTGCACATTCGTGTTTAATGAACAATTGTCGCCGATGACGATCTGTCCGCCCTCCGCATACAAATAGTCGGTGCCCATGGCAGAAAAATTTTTACCAATCACGATATTCTTTCCCCCGGAAACCATGAGGGGATAGCTTGCGCGAAAACCCGAGCCGCACGAGCGAAACCGAAAGCGATTATAAAAGGAATAGATGCCGCGCAACCAATAAGCGGGACTTGCCAGCCGTCTCCAGCTCTTGGCAAATGCAAGCTTGGGTTGATTTGGCAAAATACGATTGAGTGGGATGCTGAGTTTCGTGTTGAGGGGAAGGGACGTTGTCGAAAAAGCTCGTCTAAACCCCAGATGGCCAATAGCAATTTCCGTCGTTTAGAATCCGGCTCTTTGGATTCCATATTCCATTTCTGGAACAAGGCTGGAGAGCGGCTTTCCAGAGGCAAAGCGCACCGCCTCCTCCGTCGCCTCGATCTCCATTCTTGAGCGGCAATCCACCGACATCGACCCCATGTGCGCGGTGAGCAAGCATCTCTCGATTTGCGACAGGGCACCGCTGTAAGGTTCCTGATCGAAAACATCGACGGACGCGCCTCCGAGATGACCAGAGTTCATGACCCCGGCGAGATCCTGTTCGTTGATGATCCCGCCACGCGAAGTGTTAATGATGAGGGCGTCAGGCTTCATCATGCGTAGGTGTTCGGCGCGGATCATGTTTTTTGTGTGCGCGGAGAGCGGGAGATGCAAACTGATCACGTCTGCGTTGCGGTAAATTTCTTCTTTCCCGACCCACTCGAGCTTGAGCTCTGGAACGAGCTTCGGGTTCGGATGCAGGTCGTTCACCAATACCCGAGGCGTGCCGAACGCGCTAAGGCGCCGCAGAACACGCCCGCCGATCCGGCCCACGCCGATGATTCCGATTGTCACCTCGGGGATTCTCCGCCCCAGATGCCTCGTCCACTCGCCGCGGTGCAATTGCGAGTTGGCAACATGGATATTTCTCAAGAGGGAGAGGATCAGCCCGATCGTCAGCTCCGCAACCGCCGGAGCAGGCGCATCCGGCGTATAACTGACGGTGATGCCGCGTTCCCCGGAGGCAATCAGATCGACGTTGTCGAGTCCGATGCCGACCCGCGAGATCAGCTTGAGCTTGCTTGCCTGTGACAGCACCCGGCGGGTGATCGGCTCCGTTCCGGCGATCAGGATATCGAAGTCGGGGATCAACTCCGCCAATTGGTCTTCTGTGAGCTTGGTATTAACCGGATTGATGACGTATTCGATGCCGGACCCCTCGAGCAGTTCAAGCGGCAGCCGATTGTGGGCACCGAAGGGCACCGTGGAAATAAGGGCTTTCATGTGTTTTTGGGTGCAGAACTCGCAGTTTTGCTCGAAGGTCACCGAGCACGCAAAGCAATAAATCTAATTTGATCGGGCTTGGAAGCTGCTCGTTAACACAGAGTCTTTGCCGCGGGTCTTGAGTAAAAACTCCTTCCACGCCTTAAGCCAATCGCCTTCAATCATGCAGGCCTGCGCTTCAAATGCCCGCCTTGCCTGAGTGACCTCCGGGCTGCCCCACCATTTTTGAGGATCCTCCCAAATACTGTTGATGTGAGCGGCCGCTTCGGCTGCATCGTGAAAAATAATGTGCGCCTGGCGAAGCATTCCGATCAGCTCAAATGTTGCCGGATGCCGTTCGTTTATTTCCGGATCGTAAATCAAAACCACTGGTTTTCCGGCGACCATCGCTTCGGTGAAGGTGGTCTCCGGGTAGGTGCAGACGATGAGGCGAGCAGACGTGAATGCCCGCGTGAGTGTTTCCTGAGGGGCTAATTTATTCCTGCCATGGGCGTCGCTATAAAGGCTCTTTGTGTCCCAGCCAAAGCTTGCGGGATAGGGACGAATCATCGCGGCATCACGAACTTCCTGATTCAAGCAGTCAAACAGCACGTTCACCATTGTCACGGATCTCAGCCCCTGGTCCGCCATCGGATAGAAAACCACCCGATAAACGTATCTGGGGTCTTCGCCACCGATGATCAAGCAATGCTGTCCGGCATCAAGTCGAGACCGCTTTGATCTCCTCCGACATCTGAGAAGTTTCGGCGGAGGGATCTGAAAATGCTTCCCGTGATAAGGGAGAAACCATGTCCCTTTGCGGTCTGAAATATCCTCCTCAAAATTAAACAATTCTTTGAACGCGGGAAAGGATCCTCCGTGCTCAAGGATGACAAGCTCAGTCCCTTTCTCAATCCGATCGGCCATCCAGGCTTTTGCCAGTGGGTTCATCCAATGGCTCTGCGCCGTGACGATCACTTCCGGCCTCAGAGGAATCTTTTTCACTCTGGATTCCAAATCCTGAAAATGTTCGACCACGCAGCCTGGGAGATCATCTGGAAGGCGGCCGGCAAGGAAGGACTCGAACGATGTTTCCGGCAAAAAATCCAGTTCGAGATGCCGGGCGGTTGCACCGGATCTATTTCCCGTGGCAGTGGCCGGCATCTCGAATTGCAGGGAGGGATAAAAAAAGACGGGGAATTGTCCGAGCGCGAGGGAGAGGCGCGCCAGCGAGAGG
>Ga0163144_10011366_pt1 | contig 18833 bp, 19 predicted proteins | sample OliLak19BULKMAT1_FD_123175 | JGI IMG/M metagenome (GOLD analysis project Ga0163144, IMG submission 123175) | Freshwater microbial mat bacterial communities from Lake Vanda, McMurdo Dry Valleys, Antarctica - Oligotrophic Lake LV.19.BULKMAT1 | ecosystem: Environmental > Aquatic > Freshwater >... | reverse complement strand
TTCCCTGCGGCCTGGTGGGGCAGCGGTCCTTACAGTTCCGAATGGACGTTTTGATAACTTGATGGAGCATATCAATTTCTGGTCACCAGAGAGTTGGGGCTTTTTTCTGCGCCGAGAGTGTCCCGAATGTCTGGTTGAAACGGAACTGCTCATCGATGGCGCATGTAATTTCGGAGTGGTGAGGCGTAATCGGTAAGCGGTGCCGCAAATGGATTTGTAGAACACTTGAGAGAGACAAAAAGTTGAAGTTCCCAAAGAATCGTGGACAGTCAGACACCATGGACGCTGAACTCAGGCGCTTACGCGAAGAGAGCTGCCAGCTCAAAATGGAATGCGACATCTTAAAACACGTTGCATTGTCGGTGCAGCCGCCAAAAAACCTTGCGACTTGGACGCGAATGAATGCTGCCGTTTTGAGAACGAATTCCGCTTCCGCGGCTACATTCGTGACGATGCATTCCCCACTTACCGCGAACGCAATCTGAGAGCTTGAAAGATGATGTCCGCAATCGAATCAGAGACTCCGGCTGCCAGACAATCTCGCGAGAGCGGCTGCCGGGCGTGCCTGATCACGTTCAGCGATGTTCCCGGACTGCAACTGGACGGGAATGGCGTGTGTGACATCTGTAATTCGTTTCAGAGCCGCTGGCTGGAGCATTGCCAACGAAAAAACGAGCGGCAGCAAGTACTTGAAGCATCGATCGATCGACTAAAAAAGGCGGGATCCGGAAGGACATACGATTGTGTCATCGGAATTTCCGGCGGCGTGGACAGCTCGTATCTGGCCTGGAAAATCGTCCAACTCGGGCTGCGACCGCTGGCCGTCCATTTTGACAACGGCTGGAATTCGGAACTGGCTGTCAAGAACATTGAGAGCCTCACCAACGCGCTTGGCATCGATCTGCACACGCACGTCGTCGACTGGCCGCAGTTTCGGGATCTGCAAAAAGCCTATTTTCGCGCGTCGGTGATCGACATCGAAGTCCCGACGGATCACGGAATCTATGGAACGCTCTACAAAGCGGCAATCGACAATAATGTCACTTTCATACTCGGTGGCAACAATATCGCCACAGAAGGCTTCATGCCTCCAGGCTGGCACTTTCAGAAACTTGACCATATCAATTTGCGGGATATTCATCGGCGGTTCGGGACGAATGAACTGACTTCCTATCCGCTGTTCGACCGTCACATGAAAAAGAAGACCCGGGCTGCCGGCGTGGAAATGCTTGAGATCCTTGATCTGATTGACTATTCCCGCGATGAGGCAGTTTCAACGATCACGAAAGAGTTTGGCTGGCGGGATTATGGCACGAAGCATGGGGAATCGACCTTCACGAAATTCTACCAGGAATACGTGCTGCCGAAGAAGTTCGGTGTCCGAAAACGAAAAGCCCATCTCTCCACACTGATCAACACTGGTGAACTGACGCGAGAGGAAGCAGTCCGGCTGTTTGCATCAGAGGTCTACTCGGAATCCGGGCTTGCCCGAGAAAAAGACTATGTGCTGAAGAAACTGGGATACACCGAAGCGGAATTCGATCAGATCATGCGCACCCCGCCAGTGGATCATCGATCATTCGAGACTGAGGGGTCCTTGTTCTATGAATACCGTTTTCTGCTGCCATTTCGGTCGATGTGGGAAAGGACCCGCACGATTCTTGGCCTGACGGCGCGACGTCGATCAGCGTATTTTGAGCATCGCTGACACGATCGCCGGATAACAACGTGAGCAGCACGGTTTCGATTCTCACACCCAGTTTTCGTCGCGCTGATCTTTATCCGGAGACGTTCGCGTCCCTCCAGTCCCAGTCGTATCCGGACTGGGAAGAGGTCATCGTCGATGATGGCAGCGATCCGGAATGTCTGGAACAAATGCGGCGGATCATCCGGGATGAGCCGCGAGTGACCCTTCTGCAGCGGAATCGCGAACCAAAGGGAGCTTGCTCCTGCCGCAATATAGGAGTCAATCGGTGCAAGGGAGATTACCTGATCTTTCTGGACACGGATGACCTGCTGGCGCCCCACTGTCTGGCACAGCGTGTGGCTGTCATGGAGCAGCATCCGGAGCTGGACCTGGCAATCTTTCCTTGCGAGATCTTTAACAGGACTCCTGGTGATGCGGGCCGGTGGTGGAATGTCGAAACAGACCGTGACCTGCTCACACGTCAATTCCATCAGGATGCCATTTGCCAGGGAACTGGCTGCATCTGGAGGAAATCCTCGTTCGTGAAAATTGGAATGTGGGCCGAACACCTCGCCATCTGGCAGGATATTGATTTGTTTCTGCGTGCCTGGATTCAGGACTACAAAGTCCGGGTCTGTTTCGATCATCCGGCAGATTTGCTGTATCGCGAACACGACAGCCTCAGCCGTTCCGGATTCTATGCGCGTCCGAAAGTCGAAAGCCGTTGCCGTGTGATTCGTGATGCTGTTCGACTTCTCGAAGAATGCGGAAAATCACATCAGAAGCCACTCGCGCGCTATATGGTCGGTGAGACAGTTTACGGAGCGGCTCGCGGTCGGCATTTTGATCTGGCGAGTGACCTGCTGAAGTGGAGCTCCGAGGCCAACGTGCTGGATTCGTCCGACTTTCGCGTGTTGCGAAGAGCCGTTCTGGCATGTCGCTCGCGTCTGATTCGATTTTCACATGTTCGAAACTGGGTGGAATCGCAGCTTAGGGTGTTTCAGGCGATTTCTTTGCTCGGCAAAGTGCCAAATTCAGAACCGCTGAGGCAATAGGCAGTTGTTGGACTGTCCCGGCTCCGGATGAACGACCCTATTCAGCTCGGGGATGGTGGATTCAGGCAGAATCGAGCGTGGGGCAAGCGGCCCGCTTGCCGAATTCATCGGGAAAACGGAATCGTCAGAACTCGGTTCGGCAAGCGGACAGCTTGCAACACGATGTACAAGACAATTCCCCGAGGCCGTCGGGGTCGAACTTGGCAGCGTTGGTGCAGTAGTTATTTCGGTTCAACGACAAATGAAGTGCGCGGAGGAGGACGGGTATTTGAACCGCGAATGGACGCGAATACACACGAATAGCGGCAGTGATTCAGTATGAGTTCATTTCGAATGACGCTATCAACCGGCGCGGGCTCGGAAGTCATGGCCAGAAAACAAGTCATGTTGCTGTTTGTTTGACTTTATTCGCGTTCATTTGCGTCCATTCGCGGTTCAGATCTGGTTTCCATTGACGCGTCCAAAGTTGCTGACGCCTCGATCTGTCCTCAGTTCGCCTTCACTGAATAATTCCCGGGATTCTGTGCTGCGCACTTCATTTCAAGATGAACCGTTATTTCGAGGTTATTGGGAATGAGGCGAGCCACAATCATTGTCATCGATGCCCTGGGAGTCGGGGCACTGCCGGATGCTGCTGACTACGGAGACATTCCGGAATGCAATACGCTGGGAAATGTTGCCCGGGCCAGTAACGGACTTCATCTGCCGCATTTGGGTGCACTGGGACTAGGTAACATTATCGATGTCCAGGGAGTTCCTCCCGTTGCTCAGCCGGCTGCCAGTTTTGGTCGGATGATGGAAGTCTCGAAGGGCAAGGATACAACCACTGGTCATTGGGAAATCGCTGGTCTGGTACTTGATCAACCCTTTCAGGTCTATCCAGACGGTTTTCCCCGTGACCTGCTGGAAATGTTCATTGCCGAAACAGGATGCGGAGGATTCCTTGGGAATCGACCGGCCTCAGGGACGGAGATCATTGAGCAGTTCGACGGCGAACATATGGCCACCGGATTTCCGATCATCTACACGAGTGCCGACAGCGTTTTTCAGATCGCCTGTAACACAGACGTCGTCCCGCTGGAAACACTGTATCGCTGGTGTGAAACAGCTCGTCGACTGCTGACCGCTGAATACAACGTCAGTCGAGTCATCGCGCGACCGTATCGACGGACGGAATCCGGCTTGAAACGGCTTTCTCGCGATCGACGCGATCTGGCCGTGATGCCGCCGCACCCAACGTTGCTGAATCGCATTTCAGACGCGGGCGGGCGAGTCCTGGGGATCGGCAAGATCGTCGACATCTTCGTCGGTTCCGGGATCACCCATGCGGTTCACACAGGCGGCAATTCAGAAGGACTGGAACTGACGATTCGGGCACTCAGGCAACAGCTGGATGTCAGCACTCTGAGACAGCCGGGAGTCACATCCGATGCCGCGCAATGCGAACTGATCTTCACCAATCTTGTCGATACGGATGCTCTCTATGGTCACCGCAACGACCCGGCAGGATTCGGGAGCGCGTTGGAAGAAATTGATCGATCCATTCCCGCAATTCTGAATTCACTGTCGACCGACGATCTCCTGATCATCACCGGTGACCACGGCTGCGATCCAACGGTCCCGGGCACGGATCACACCCGCGAGTATGTGCCCCTTCTGGTCTACAACTTGAGGAGCCCAGCGGTGAATCTCGATGTTCGGGGGTCGTTTGCTTGGATTGCCACCGCGGTCGCGGAGTGGCTATCGCCCTAATTCAGTCGACGACTCTGCATTGGCAAAGTTTGAGTCTTTTCGCAATTCAGGAGTTTCGAAAATGGCTGTGTTGGAAATGGAACACTTCAGGCACGAGCGTGACGGACTTATTTGGACCATGAACGTTCCGATTGGGAACGGTGAATGGTCTCAAGGCTCTCCGCCATCAATGCCTTCACAGCGGCTAGCTAAACTCATTCACGCAGTCGAGGATTTCACTTCAACGGAGTGTTCGCATCTAAAAATCCTTGATCTTGGATGTCTGGAGGGAGCCCATGCAATTGAGTTCGCTTTGCGAGGGGCCGACGTTCTGGGAATCGAAGGGCGGGAACAGAATCTTGCGAAGTGCATGTACGCAAAAGAGCGACTCGGGCTCAACAATCTGAAGTTCCGGCTGGGTGACGTAACTAAACTCAGTGTGGCGGAGACCGGCGTTTTCGATGTCGTAAACCTGTCCGGGCTCTTATATCACATTTCGGCAGCTGACCAGGGTCCGCTCCTGCAGTTCTGTGCGGACGCCACGCGCCGACTGTTGATCATTGACACGCACATTAGCGTCGAGTCAAAACATTCATTTGAGTACATGGGTGATTCATATTCTGGGCGCGATGATCGAGAGCATTCTGAACGTGATGGACGTCGTCAAAAAGAAAACCGCCCTTGGGCATCACTGGAGAATAACGTCAGTTTCTGGATTACTAAGCCCTCTCTTGTCAACCTGCTCGGAAGATTAGGATTCGGTTCAGTCTATGAGACCTTGCTTCCAGCTATGCCGCCGTTGGTCCAGCCCGAACTGAAAGACCGGACAACCCTGTGTGGCATCAAACGGTCGCCAGCCAGTGTCGCCGGGACAACTTTCGAAAGTCCACCATGGTCAGAGTGTGATCTTGCCGGACGATCGGATTTGCTTCAAAGGATTCAGAATGACGCCTTTTATCGTTGCGGCGAGCGACTAAGAAGCGTTATTCGCAGGGTTTTGGGAAGGTAACTTGTGGAACTGATCGGAATCATGCCGGCGGCCGGCAAAGGGACGCGGTTAGCTCCGTTTCCGTGTGCAAAGGAGCTTTTCCCAATAGGTTTTCAGGACTATCCGGTGAAAGGCCGGACAGAGAAACGTCCGAAGGTTGTCAGCCAGTACATCATTGAGGCCATGAAGGAGGCGGGAGTTCGCCGTATCCTGATCATCGTGGGGCAGGGCAAGCACGACGTTGTCGAGTACTATGGCGACGGCAGTCGCTTTGGATTGCAGATTGCCTACCTCTACCAGGAGCATCTGGACGGCATGCCGTCGGCCATAAACCTGGCACGCCCATGGATCGGAGATGCGACCGTTGTTTTCGGAATGCCAGACACAATCATCAGGCCAGTGACTGCCCTGAAAACGCTGCTCGATGACCATCTGCAGTCCGGTGCCGACCTGTCTCTGGGTTTGTTTCCGACCGATCGTCCTCACAAGTTCGGTATGGTTGAGATTGACGGAGCGAATCGGGTGTTGAGCACCGTCGATAAGCCGAACCAGTCGTCCCTGACATATATGTGGGGAACCTGCTGCTGGTCCTCTGGGTTTACCGAACTACTGCATAAGTTCCTTGCCGGACGAGAATCGACTGGTCGTGAATCCGTTCTCGGAGACGTCTTCAACGCCGCACTTGAAAGACAAATGAATGTCTTCGGCTTTCCGGCGACGGATGGCCGGTACATTGACATTGGAACTTCAGACGAATTGAACGTCGCACTGAGAGAATTTCACGGAGACGCTGCGGGGGATCCTCCAGCCTCCAGCTTCTAGCCTATGCCTCCTTCTGTTTCTATCGTCATTCCGGTTCGCAACGAATCGAACGGCATTCGGACGTGCCTGGAAAGCTGGCTGAGTCAGACGGTGTCGGTGAACGAGATCGTCGTGATGGACTCCGGATCTACGGACGGCACTTTGGAAATTGTCCGCCAGTTTTCAAAAGTGCGGCTGGTACAGATTCCGCCCGTTGAGTTCAATCACGGGACGACGCGAAACCGTGCCATGCAACACGTGACTGGTCAATTCACGCTGATGACGGTCGGCGATGGTCGAGCTGCTGATACAAAAACTCTGGAACGACTGCTGAGTGGATTTGATGCGGAGAAAGTTGCGGGTGTGTGCGGACTGCAGATTGTCCCGCATGAGATGGATAAGAACCCCGTCGAGTGGTTTCGGCCCGTATCTCAACCTCGAACGAAGTCGTTCTCATTCTCCTCACCGGAGCAGTTTGATTCGCTGATGGCTGATCAGAAGCGTGAGGCGGCGTCATGGGATGATGTCATCGCGATGTACCGTACTGCAGTCCTTCGGGATCAAATACCATTTCGCGAGATCACTTACGGCGAAGATCCCATGTGGGCCGTGGATGCGCTGAAAGCCGGGCACACGCTCGTTTATGATCCTGCGGCCCGCGTTTATCACTATCATCTTGAAAACAGTGAAGTGACGTACAGGCGAGCAATCACGATGCTGTGCCTGCGGAACTGGATCTTCGGCTCGGTGCCAGAGATCCCGGAATACCGTTTGCGATCACGCCTGTCCCTTGTTCGCTCCCTGTGGCGAACGCCAGGCCTGAGCGTTCACGAATGCTGGGACTGGTACCGTTTCAATATTGCCAATCAGAAGGCCCTTCACCAGGCAGTCAGCGATTTCCTTCAAGCCCTGCAGAACGGTCAGGAACAAGTGAGGCAACTCCACGACCATTGCGTCGGAAAGCCATTCAAGGTCGTGTCGGTCGAATAGTTCACGAGCAGGAATTCATGTCGATTTCATCTCCAATGGTCAGCGCTCTGGCCGCCTGCTGCTTCACACGGGGAAAGCCTGCCCCCTCCTGGGCCGAGTTACTGAAGAGTCGGGATTGAGAAGACGAGAAGGGCAGCGATGCAGTGGAGCTGCTGCACGAGCGGTACTGCGGACGTGCTCCGATTCTGCCAAAGAAGGTATACTGAGATCTCATGGAACGACCATTGCCAACCGTCAGTGTCCTGACGACGTGCTACAACCGCGAAGCGTATATCGCCGAGACGATTGAAAGCGTCCTTGCGCAGACCTTTGCAGACTTTGAATACATCATCGTGGACGATTGCTCGACCGATCGCTCCTTCGAGATTGCGCAGTCGTATGCTGCCAATGACAGCCGCATTCGGCTGTACCGGAATGACTCAAATCTGGGGGACTACCCGAACCGCAGCAAGGCCGCGTCATATGCGAAGGGCCAATACCTGAAATACATTGACTCCGACGACCTGTTGTACTCGCACGCTCTGGCTGTGTTCGTGAGCCACCTGGAATCGCAGCGGGACTGTGCGCTGGCTTTGGCAAAAAATAACTTTGCTTCTCGTCCCATGCCGATCAAGCTGCTTCCGGAAGAAGCGTTGCTCGCTGAGGTGACCACTGGCGGAGTCCTCGGCAACGCTCCGGGCAGCGTGATGATCCGCAAGTCCGCCTTTGATGCGGTGGGTGGTTTTTCAGGAAAGAATCTCATCGGCGATTACGAGCTTTGGCTGCGGATCGCATGTCTGTTTCCTGTGCTGCTTGTGCCAGGACACACCGGGTGGGATCGGCGGCATGACGCGCAGGAATCCAACGTTGATCCGGTTGAGTATCTGAAGAAGCGACTTGATGTCCTTGAGCAGGTTCTCCGCCTGCCTGAAGCGGCCGCATATGGCGAGGCGCGCAGTCAATTCAGCCAGCGCCTGTCATTGGGCAAGTCGCGCTGCGTCTATCAGTTCCTCAAACGCGGAGCAATCGGGAAAGCCCTTGCCGCTAAACGATCACTCGATGTTTCGACTTCGGAGTTGATCCGTTGCTTCTGGCCGTGGCTGTTCACGGCGTCCCGTGAACGAGGCACACCTTCGTTTCTGCGATGAGTCGGAACAAGATACGCTGGTTGCCGCTTCCCATTGACGCATCTCTGTAACACTCCACAAGGTAAATCGTGCTCGATCTAAAGACCCTGTCGCCCTATCTCCTGGGAACACAGTTCCATAACTCGCTCGTCGTTCAGCTGAAGCGGCCGGAAAAGCAGATCGTGGATCGGCTTGACCGTCTCTGCGAACTTGTTCGCGGAAAAACTGTGTTGCACCTTGGATTTGCGGATCACCTGCCCTTGATTCCGGAGAAGGACAAGCAGGGAAGATGGCTGCATCGACTCCTGTGCAAACAGGCGTCTCGATGCATCGGTGTCGATATCGACAAAGAGGCCGTTGAGTATGTCCGAACACGATTGCAGATTCCGGACGTCTACTGCATGGATATCACGAGCGATGAATTGCCGGACGCCGTCAGCGCGACAAAATGGGACTATGTGATCCTCGGCGAACTCCTGGAGCATATCGACAATCCCGTGGCATTCCTCGCCTCGATTCACCATCGCCTGAAAACCATCGCCGAGAACCTCGTCATCACCGTTCCGAATGCATTCGATGCGGCGAATCTGCGATTTCTGCGAAAGAACTGCGAATACATCAACTCCGATCATCGCTACTGGTTTACGCCGTATACCCTTGCCAAGGTGGCCGTACGCGGCGGGTATTCGGTGCGCGACATGACGTTTGCTCAGAACTTCAAATACACCTCTTTCTGGCAGCGCCTGATGCTTCGCAAATACCCGATGACCCACGAAACATTGATCGGAGTATTCGGGTTTGCCGAGTGAGACGACTGTTGTGTTCTTCACAGCGACGTTTCCATACGGGATTGGAGAAGCGTGGAAGCGCGCGGATGTTTTGCTGCTGTCACAACATTTCAAACACATCTGCATTCAGCCTCTTGAGGGCAGTCCTGACGATCTGAAAGACGGTTCGTGGATTCCGGACAACGTCGTGGTCCAGGAACCGTTGTTTGCCAGCAGCGGCCTGCGACTCACGTGGCACGGAGTTCTTCGGGGGTTGAGGCTGTCTCCGTGGCGCGTGCTTCGGGAGTCGCTTGTCGCGTGGCGGCGTGGCGGTCGTCGAGCTGTCGTGGATGTGCTGGTGGTTGCAGAAAAGACCGTCAACGTTCTGCAGCATCCTGCGGTCAGGAAGCTGTTGAAATCAGGGAACAAGCGGGTCCTGTTCTATTTCTATTGGGGACTTGGAATCGCCACCGCGATTCCGTTCGTCGATCGTGGCATCGCGGCAAGATCGCTCGTGCGATTTCATGGATTTGATCTCTACGCGGATCGCCGGCAGGGACATACTCCGTTCCAGGCGGATCTGGTGGAACGGATCGCAGTGGCCGCGCCATGCTCTGAATTCGGCATGAATTACCTGAAACGACTTTACCCGAAGCTGGCGGCAAGTGGTCGACTGTGTTGTATTCGTGTCGGGACGACCACGCATGGAATTTCTCCTTGCAGCCGCGATGGCGTCCTGCGCATCGTTTCCAGCGCGTTTATGAATCCTGTCAAGCGAGTCTGGCTGCTTGCGGAAGCGCTGCGACTTGTCAGGTGTCGTGTACGGTGGGAACATATCGGAGACGGTCCGGACTGGGAGCGGATAAACGAGCTTGCGCATCTGATGCCCGTGAATGTCGAGGCGATCCTGCTCGGGAGGTTAACACCCGAGAATGCGCATCGGCACCTTGCGAATAACTCGTTCGACTTGTTCGTGAACACCAGTGAGTCCGAAGGGGTTCCCGTGAGCATCATGGAATCACTGTCCGCGGGAATTCCGGTTCTTGCGACCGACGTCGGCGGAACTTCTGAGATCGTCGATGATCAGGTTGGACGACTGGTTTCGAAAGACGTTACCGCCGAACAGCTTGCCAGAGCGATCGATGAATTCTCGCAGCTGACTTCTGATCAGCGTCAGCGAATTCGAAAACATGCCTACAGCAGATTTTCCGAACGTTGTGAACAATCAGCAATTGGACGCGTTTTGGTCGCCACTTTGTCGCAGCTGGACAAGACGGTCCACCGCACTGTCAGTCCAGTCGAGACTTTCGGCCGATGACGAAAGTCGGAGATGTGCGGCCAGGCGGTCGATCCTTTCTGACCGGGTTCGCAAAAGCGAGGTGCTGGTTGTCTCTTGCGGTTGTTGCCTGGCACATGCACCTGTTTGGCAAGAGCAGTGTCTTTCTTAAGGAATGCCGGGATGTGGCCGCTCCACATCTGAGCGACTTGATCAACTTCCTGGGACTGACGCTTGCAGTGCCATGCTTCGTCATGATGTCCTGCGTGCTTGCGTCCCGGTACGACGATGGCATCAGGTCGAAGCGCGTGTGGTGCCGTGTCTTCTATCTGTGTTCGTTACTCCTGCTTACGGCTACTGCGTGGCACCTGCTGGTCACGGGATCACTCGCATTTCCGACAAGTCCTGCCGCACGTGTGATGTGGGTGCTGCGCGGCGGGAATACGATTTTCTATTTCTTCGTCCATCTTGTGGCAATGACACTCATCGTCGCGCTGATGCACCGGGTGCGGACGGATTGTCTGGTGTTGTGTTTCGTCGTCTCTGCAGCTGGCCTGATCGTGCTGCCACTGCTGGCCCAGAAGTACGAACGATGGTTTTTCCTGTCGGCGTACTGGAACCCACTCAATTTTTTACCGTACGCATTCGCCGGGATTGTTGTGTCGCGGTTCGAAGGTTCCATCCGGCGTGCTGGTCCGCGTCTCTCGGCGTTTGTGGCGATTGCAGGTGTGCTGTTGATTCTGAGCTTGTTCGCCGTTGAGTGGCACATGTTGCTGCATCCGTCGCATTTTCGATCGAACGGCTGCTGCTTTCCGCCATACACGCGATTATCAGTTTGCTTTGGCGCCATTCTGGCAACCGTCTTCCTCGTCCGTATGAAGGCAAATCCGACCTTGTTTGAAGAAGTGGTCTCGAAATACTCACTGTCAGTGTATTGCTTTCACGCCTTTCTCCTCGTGGGTATCGAGCGGTCGGTTTCGCTGAATCCCATCGCGGATTCGACGCTCGGTGTCTTTGCCGTCGTGATCGCGGCATCAATCAGCCTCGGCTGGCTGGTTGGTCAGTCCGAAATCGGTTTACAGACATTGCGCCACCGGTTGCTCTGACTCTGCGTCACGGAGTTGTGCTGGACAGTCGCTGAATGACCTGTTGGCATCGCTCGTGCTGAAGCGCTGTCTCCATCCAGCCCGCGATTGAACTCAGCCGATTCCGGACGGATCCTGCGTTGCTGAACTCTGGATCCATCCCATGACAACAAAACTGATGAAAGTGGAGAAGGCCGATGCTTTGTCCGCGGCACGGTCAATGAATAATGCAACATGTCCCGTCCTCCGCCAATGTTCTATGTGCGTGCTGGACACGCATGATGATCCACAACTGACGTTTGATGCTAACGGCGTCTGTCAGTACTACCCGCAGTATCTTCGGGCAGTGGCGGAGCATATTCCGGCCGCTCTGGAACGGCAGGTTCGACTGGATGCACTTGTGGATCGCATCCGACTTGACGGTCAAGGACGCCCGTATGACGTCGTGATCGGCGTCAGTGGCGGTGTCGACAGCACGTACGTGGCCTTATTGGCTAAGGAGCTTGGTCTGCGGCCGCTCGCTGTTCACTGCGACAACGGCTGGAATTCAGAGCTGGCTGTCATGAACATCGAAAACATCGTCAGTCGACTCGGGATTGACCTTTTCACCTACGTGATTGACTGGGAAGAGTTTCGCGATATTCAGATGTCGTTCATCAAAGCCTCGGTCGTCGATATCGAACTGGTGAGCGACCACGCCATCTTTGCCACGCTGTTTCGTCAGGCCGCAAAGCATGGAGTCAAGCACATCCTCAGCGGCACCAACGTTGTCACGGAATGCACTCTGCCACCGCACTGGATCTGGCATAAGACCGATCACATCAATATTCAGGATATCCATCGGCAGTTCGGAACGAAGCGCCTGAAGACTTACCCCTTCATGGACTGGCGAGTCAAGAAGCTGCAGCAGATGTTTGGGCGAATCATCCAGACGTCGATCCTGAATTATGTGCCCTACAACAAAGCTCAGGTGAAACAGCGGATCATCGATGAGCTGGGCTGGCGGGATTACGGCGGCAAACATTACGAGTCGATTTTCACGCGCTTCTATCAGGGTTACATCCTTCCGACGAAATTCGGCATCGATAAACGAAAAGCCCATCTGTCGGATTTGATTTTCTCCGGGCAGATCACAAAGGATGAAGCGCTTGTCGAACTGCAGAAACCTGTCTGCGACCCGGAGCAGCTTAAGGTCGATCGGGAGTTCGTGCTCAAGAAGTTCGGACTGAGTGAAGCTGAGTTCACAGCGTTGATGCAGCTGCCTCCGCGGAGGCATGATGAATTTGCTGTTGAGCGCGGAATTTTCGAGACATATCCAGTACTGAGCCCATTCAGGTCTCCCGTGCGGCTCCTGAAGCGGCTGCTGGGAGTAAATTCTTGATCGGCATCATTGACTATGGTGTCGGAAACCTTGCGTCGATCCGCAATATGCTGCAGAGGATCAATGCCGCGTCAATAATTTCCGGTGATCAGAAAGTCCTGGCCAAAGCGGACGGTTTGATTCTGCCGGGTGTCGGTGCCTTTGATACGGGAATCAGTAATCTGAGAACCTCCGGACTCTGGAGTTTCCTGAATGAGCAAGTGCTTGTGAACCGGGTTCCCATCCTCGGAATCTGCCTGGGAGTACAATTGATGACTGAAGGCAGCGACGAGGGCCAGCTGCCTGGCCTTGGCTGGATCAAAGGCCGAACGGTCGCCTTTGATCGATCGCGTCTCAGTCCGGAACACAAGATCCCCAATATGGGATGGCGAGACATCTCGATCAACCGGCCAACACCTCTCACGGACAGCCTGCCATCAGAACCACGCTTCTACTTCGTCCATTCCTTTCATCTGCGATGCTCCCATCCGGAAGATGCGATCATCTCCTGCAGTCACGGCTGCGAATTCGCTGTTGGGGTGCAACGCGGCAACATTTACGGTGTGCAGTTTCATCCGGAAAAAAGTCACAAATTCGGGATGAAGTTGCTGGAAAATTTTTCCGCCATTGTGGGGCGGGCTAGAGGCTAGCTTCTAGAATCTGTTGGAGTACCTCATGTGGCTTTTGAAGATCTTGACGTGTGGAAACGATCTTGCCGGATGGCCGTAAATCTTTACCGGGAGCTGGATTCTGCGAAAAATTGGAGTTATCGTGATCAGGTAACTCGCGCCGGGCTGTCCATTCCTTCAAATATCGCAGAAGGGTGCGAGCGGGACAGCGGTCGTGATACGGCAAGGTTTCTGAATATCGCGAAGGGTTCTTGCGGGGAGCTGGTGACGCAACTGTATATTGGAATTGAGGTCGGATTCATCGATCGCGAGATGGGATTCGTCTGGGTGAATGAGATCAAGGAAATCGCAGCAATGCTTGGTAGTTTGGCGAAACGCTACCGCAATTCCTGATCGTCATCAATGCTTTCTAGTCTTCTAGCATCTATGCCGTCCGTCGAACGCATCCGAGTCATTCCCAGTCTTCTGCTCAGCGGGGATGGTCTCGTCAAGACGGTGCGATTTCAGAAGCCGGTGTACGTCGGAGATCCGATCAATACAGTCAAGATTTTCAACGAAAAGGAAGTCGATGAAATCGCCGTGCTGGATATCGGGGCGACTCGAAACGGCAGGGAACCGAATTTTGAAAAGATCGCCGAAATCGCCGGCGAGTGCTTCATGCCCATGGCGTACGGCGGAGGCATAACTTCCGTCGCGCAGATGCGCCGCATTCTGCTGTCGGGCGTCGAGAAGGTCATTCTGAATTCCATTGTCTTTCGCCAGCCCCAGTTGATTCGAGCGGCGGCCGACCAGTTCGGGTCACAGAGCGTGGTCGTCTCAATTGATGCAAAACCAGGATGGTTCGGCCGTTATCAGACTCGGTCACATGGCGGGACGGTTCGGCACAGTGTTGATCCCGTCACGGCAGCGGTCGAGGCTGTTCGGCAGGGGGCGGGAGAGATCCTGCTGAACTCTGTGGACCGCGACGGAACGTACCTGGGATACGACACTGACCTGCTCCGCAAAGTGACATCGGCCGTTTGCGTGCCGGTCATCGCCTGCGGAGGTGCACGAAACGTTCAGGATTTCGTGGCGGCCGTCCGGGACGGCGGTGCTGCGGCCGTTGCGGCTGGCAGCATGTTCGTGTTTCACGGGGTCCACAAAGCGGTTCTGGTGAATTTTCCCTCAGAAACAATTCTGCGTGAACAGTTCTTTCAGGTCTGTCGGCAAAGATCGTAGCCGGAGCGAGCGGATCGTGCGTAAGATGGGCATTCCTGCCCGTCGCGTTATTGTCGGACAAGAATATCCAATCTACGGTTTCTGATTTGGTTGAATTTTATGACCAGCAATGATGGATCATCTATTCGTTTTGCCATCGTCGGGTGTGGACGCATTGCCGGTCGGCATGCCGAACATGTCGGGAAATTTGGCAGGTTGGTGGCCACGTGCGATACGCAGGTGGAACGCGCCGAGAAAATGGCGGCTCCCCACGGTGCAACACCTTTTTCCGGCATTCCTGAAATGCTGGCCATGGCTGGCGGCATTGACGTCGTCAGCGTTTGCAGTCCCAACGGCCTGCATGCCGAGCATGCCATTGCCGCGCTTCAGGCCGGATGTCATGTGCTGTGCGAAAAACCGATGGCGCTGACGGCAAGCGACTGTGGAGCCATGATCCAGGCGGCCGAGCGAGCCAATCGACGCCTGTTCGTCGTCAAGCAGAATCGATTCAATCCGCCGGTGGCTGCTTTGAAGAAGGTGATCGACGAAGGGCGACTGGGGCGAATTTTCAGCGTGCAGTTGAACTGTTTCTGGAATCGTCGACAGGATTATTACCTGAACGATCCGTGGAAGGGCACATCCGATCTGGATGGCGGCTGTCTGTATACGCAATTCAGTCATTTCATTGATCTGCTGTACTGGATGGCTGGTGATGTGGTTACGGCACAGGCATTTGCCGACAACTTTTGCCATCAGGACACGGTCGACTTTGAGGACTGCGGTGTTGTGGCTCTGAGATTCCGCAGCGGCGCTTTGGGATCGATCCACTTCACGATCAACAGCTACCAGAAGAACATGGAGGGGTCTCTGACAATCTTTGCCGAGAAAGGCACGGTCAAGATCGGCGGACAGTATCTGAATGAACTGGAGTATCAGCAGATTCAGGACTTTGAAATCAGCGGATTGGCTCCCGGGAAACCTGCGAATCAGTACGGACATTACGTCGGATCCATGTCGAATCACGATGAAGTCTACGGCAACCTGGTGGACGTCCTGCAACACGGAGGTGTTATCGCCACGAATGGCTACGAAGGCCTGAAGACTGTGGAAATCATTGAAAAGATTTACGAAAGTGTCCGATGGAACCCCGCACCGTCCAGGTCTCGATTCGAAACGTCGAATTTGGTCAGAACGTAACCGTTGTTCAGCCCTCAAACCTGTATGACTGCCGCATCGGTGATGACTGTTTCATCGGCCCGTTTGTTGAGATTCAGAAGCGAGTCACTGTAGGAAATCGGTGCCGCATTCAGTCGCATGCGTTTCTCTGCGAACTGGTGACCATCGGTGACGACTGCTTCATCAGTCACGGGGCGATGTTCATCAATGACTTGTTTGCGTCCGGTGGTCCCGCTCGTGGTGATCAGTCGAAATGGAAGTCCACGCGGATCGGCAATCGCGTCTCCATCGGAACCAATGCCACGATTCTGCCAGTCAACATCTGTGACGACGTCGTGATCGGTGCAGGAAGCGTTGTGACAAAAGACATCACTCAGCCTGGCGTCTACTGTGGCAATCCGGTGCGAAAGCTGCGCAGCCTCTAGCCTTTAGCCACTAGCCTCTACTTATGCACTTCGTCGACCTCTACGCTCAGTACCTTTCCATCAAGTCTGAAATCGACCGCGCGATCGCCAACGTGATTGCCGAGTCTGCGTTTGTTCGCGGACCTTATGTGGATGGTTTTGAAGTCGATTTTGCAAAGAAGATCGGCGTCCAGCACTGCGTCTCGTGCGCGAACGGGACAGACGCAATCTACATCGTGATGAAAGCGCTTGGACTGCAGCCTGGCGATGAGGTGATCACGACGGCGCATTCCTGGATTGCAACCAGTGAGACCATCACGCAGGCCGGCGGCAAGGTCATCTTCTGCGACACAGAGTCAGACTATTACAATATTGATCCGGCGCAGATTGAGGCGAAGATAACGCCCCGGACAAGAGGAATTATTCCGGTCCATCTGTACGGTCAGCCGGCTGACATGGATCCGATCCTCGACATTGCCCGGCGTCACAAGCTGTGGGTCATCGAAGATTGTGCTCAGGCCCACATGGCTGTCTACAAAGGGCGGATCGTCGGCACGATGGGCGATGCAGCGACGTTTAGCTTCTACCCCGGTAAAAACCTGGGTTCCATGGGCGATGCCGGTGCTCTGGTCACGAATCGCGGCGATATCGCGGAATTCAGTGCGTTGTTCGCACGGCATGGCGGGAAAGGGAACCATGTCATGGAAGGTATCAACAGTCGCCTGGACGGGCTGCAGGCGGCCATCCTGAGTGTCAAACTGAAATACCTCGATCAATGGACGGCGGCGAGACAATCCCGAGCAGTGGTTTATGATCGACTGCTGAAAGGAGTCGGGGATGTCGTCACTCCGGCGGTCAGACACGACAGTAGCCATGTCTACCATCTGTACGTCATTCGCACGGCACACCGAGACGCACTTCGCGACTGGCTGGCCGCCCGGTCAATTCCGACGGTGATCAACTATCCAAGACCGTTGCCGCTGTACCAGGCCTACGACCACCTCAGGCACACGGCCGCGGATTTTCCTGTCGCCGCGAAAGATGCCGATCAGATCCTGTCTCTCCCCATCTACCCGGAACTGAGTGAAAACGAGGTCAACACGGTCGTCGACACGATCAAGGCATTTTATGCGGACCGGACCGCCCTATCATGAGCGTGATCCATTTTCTCGCCAGACTTGCGTATCCACTCAACTCCGTTCGACGCGTCCTGCGGGGACCACTCCGGGGATTTCGATTTGTCGTGACGCCGGGCTTCGGTGTTTATTATGCGATTGGCTCCGATGCACTGCACACGAATGTATTGACTGCTTTGGTAAAGTCCGGCAGTCGTGTCTTTGATGTGGGTGCCAATCGTGGACATGTGTCGCTTCTTCTTGCCAATGCTGCGGGTCCTGATGGGCAGGTGCTGGCGTTCGAACCTGTCGAGGAACTTTGCCGGGACTTGAACAGGAATCTGGAGCTCAATCGTGTCCGGAATGTGACTGTCTGTAACACGGCTCTGGGTGAAACGGATGGTGAGATCCAGTTTCTGTATTCATCCCACGCCTCGACTCAGGGGAAATTTGCCGACGCTGAAAAAGGACTGGTCGTGCAGGGGGCAACGCCGATCAGGGTGCAGCAGGCGCCTTTGGATTCCTATGCGCGGCAGCATGGTTTTCCCGACTTCGTGAAGATCGATGTGGAAGGAGCGGCAGGGTATGTGCTGCGAGGCGCATCTGAAACGATTGCGAGAAAGACCGCCGTATTCTTTATCGAACTGCATGGCCCGGAAGAGCAGCAGGCGGTTCAGACGCTGCTGGTGGAACAAGGGTATGAGGCGTCTGACGGTGAAGGCCGGCCGGTGAATGATGCGACCATCAGTTGGCACAGCCCGTTGATTCTAAGGCCCGTTCGAGAAATAACTGGCCGATAGTTGCCTTTCGCTCCGCGAAAGTAGCGCGGCTTTTGCGGAGCAAAAGGCGACAATCATTGTTCGAACGGTTCTAAGGCCCTGCTGAAATGCTCGCAGCGAAGGCGACTCACCCGAGCATTTCGACGGAATGGAAGCAGGCCGCCCACTCTGCGGCAGCATTCGGAAACGGTTCATGAATCCTCCGACCGTGCTGGTCATTTCTCCTCAGCCCTGGGATCACATACCCGTCTCAAAACATAACTATTCCATCGCTCTGGCCCGGCGCGGGCATAACGTGGTGTTTCTCAACCCGCCCGCTGATAGCACAGCGGCGGCTTCAGCCTGCGACATCGTCCCTGAGTGTCCTGGCCTGAGAGTGTTGTCATACCGGCGACCGTGGTTCTATAACCTGAGGTTCCACGCTCCGGCAGTGTTCGACTGGCTGATGAATCGCCACGTGACAAAACTCCTTCAGTCGCATCAATGTGTTCCGGACCTGGTGTGGAGCTTCGATTGCAATCTGTTCTTGGATCTGTCTGTTTTCCGGGCAACTCAGACAATTTTCCACCCTGTAGATCCGCTCAGCGAATTGCGGCATGCCATGCCGGCACGGACAGCCGATCTGGTTCTGACGGTTTCTTCAAGGATCGCCGATCAGATTCCACGTGCCCAAAAAATGGTGCATGT
>Ga0163144_10011365_pt1 | contig 18834 bp, 14 predicted proteins | sample OliLak19BULKMAT1_FD_123175 | JGI IMG/M metagenome (GOLD analysis project Ga0163144, IMG submission 123175) | Freshwater microbial mat bacterial communities from Lake Vanda, McMurdo Dry Valleys, Antarctica - Oligotrophic Lake LV.19.BULKMAT1 | ecosystem: Environmental > Aquatic > Freshwater >... | reverse complement strand
TCAAAGCACCCGGATCTACTTGGAATTGGCATTGATGAAGGCACAGCGATCGTTGTCGAAGGAGATCGTTTCGAGGTGATCGGTGTCAGTAAAGTCGCGATCTACGACGCTAGCCGCGATATTAAGCCTTCCGGGCCAGGACACTACTTCATTGAAAACGGCGACTCATTCGATATGAACGCTCGCCGCAAGACGCAACACCCCCAACTAAAGTAACCGGCAATCAGGCACCATAAAGGCATCCGCCTTGCTTGCCTGCTCGCTGCCGGGCGGGGAGCGAGCCGGAGCCAATCGCCACGCCAACAGCGTCGTCGCCATCCATGCCAAGTCAGGCAAAATGGTCTGGAGCTTTCAAACCGTCCATCATGATTTGTGGGATTACGATGTAGCTTCCCCTCCAGAACTCTTCGAGTACAAGGGTCGAAAGGCAATTGCCATTGGTTCGAAAACCGGGCACGTATTTCTGCTCGATCGGCTCACTGGCAAACCTATCTTTGAGGTGCAGGAGCGCTCTGTACCCAAGTCGGACGTTGCGGGAGAGTCTGCTTCCAGCACGCAACCATTCCCAACGCTGCCACCGCCGTTAGTGAGACATCAGATCTCAGAAAAGGATGTTTGGGGGTCCAACGAGTCAGATCGACAGGCCTGTCTGGCAACGCTGAGGCCGCTCCGTAATGAAGGCATTTTTACTCCCCCAAGTGAGCGGGGCACATTGGTAGTTCCTGGAAATATTGGGGGCATGCATTGGGGAGGCGCAGCATGGGCGCCTAAAGCCCACACTTTAGTAGTCCCGGTGAACGATCTGCCAGCGATCATTACATTGATCCTTCAAGACAAGTTCAGCGAGGCTCGCAAGAGCTTTCCCGATCGTGAAACCACAGAGCAGAAGGGGGCGCGTTTCGCAATGTCGAGACGGTTCTTCCTGTCGCCTTCGGGCACTCCTTGCGTCACGCCTCCCTGGGGCTCACTGGTCGGCATCGATACTGAAACGGGAGCCATTGCTTGGAAGGTGAAGCTGGGAGACTGGCTCAACCTCGGCTGCCCGACAGTGAGCCGGCAAGGAATCATCTTCATCGGCGCGGATTTCTCCCCATTCTTGCGGGCTTTCGATCCAGCCAATGGCAAGCAACTTGGCGAATGGAAATTGCCCACCAGCGCCCGTGCAACGCCAATGACATTTGTTCACGAAGGCAAGGAGTTCGTCGTAATCGCAGCCGGCGGACACGATGCGCCAATGAGCAAACTCGACACCAAGATTGTCGCTTTCCGTATCAATTGAACACACTTGCCGGGCTGAGCTGGCCTTGCGACATTTTGGCCAGTTTCCCGAGACGCGGCGGAGCATAATCGCGGTCACGGCAGCGGGTGTCAAGGATTCAAGTTCCCGCAAACCAAGCGCGGACAAATGCCTGAAGAAGTATACCAATGTCGGAATCGGACCCAATTTGAATAGGTTCCGGATTGGCATCGCGACGCTCGTTAACGGACGGACGCACATCGAAGCTATCCGTTGCATTCATTAAGAAAAAGCGATAAAGTCTCGAAATCATGAATAGAAGTTGCTTTTCCCAAATTGCCAAGCTTGGCCTTGTCGCCACGATGATTGCGTCTTTAGGTTACGCGCAAAGTGAACGAGGACTTATCGCAGGTACAATTGCAGATCAGTCAGGCGCCGCGCTGCCTTCCGCTGAGGTGGTCGTCGTAAATCGGGACACAAACGCTACGTTCAGAGTCGCGGCATCCGCGAATGGCGAATTCACTGCGCCAAATCTGGTTCCCGGCACCTACAGCGTTACGGTCACAGCCACTGGATTCAAACGTTACATCCAGCAAAATGTAGTCGTTGCGGCATCTTCATCCGTGCGTTTGGAACTCCAGCTTCAACTTGGCCAGGTTTCAGAACAGATTGAGGTCTTTGCCAATGCGGCAGCGATTCAAACCGATACAGCCAAGGTGTCGACTCAAGTGCAAAACAAATTAGTGGACGAACTCCCGCTTGTCGTGGCCGGCGCAATGCGTAGCCCCTTCAACCTGGTCGCGGTGGCGGCTGAAGCTCGTGGCGATGGTCAGCGCCTTTCACTCGGTGGAGGTCAAGCGGCCGCTTGGGACGCAACGCTGGATGGCCATAGCGTGGGAACCAATCGATCCGGCGACACGGCCGAGGCGGCGCTCAACACGCCCTCGGTGGAAGGGCTCACCGAATTTTCCGTCGATACCAATGGGTTCAAGGCCGAATATGGCCAGGCCGGCGGCGGAGTCATGACGTTCGCCTCCAAGTCGGGCACGAACGATATCCACGGAACGATTTACAATTTCCTTCGCAACGACGCGATGGATGCCCGCGGCTTCTTTGCCGCCCGCCGTTCGGTCTATCGCCAGAACGACTTTGGCGGGACTTTCTCTGGACCTGTCCGAATCCCAAAAATCTACGATGGACGCAACAAGACATTCTTCTTCGCAGCCTTTGAAGGCTTCCGTAATCGTGTCGGCGCGAACGACGCGATCCTCTCTGTCCCAACTCCTGAAATGTATCGCGGCGACTTTAGCAATTGGGTCGACCAAACAAATCGCCAGATCCCAATCTACGATCCTTCGACGACGCGCCCCAATCCCACCGGTACAGGCACCATCCGCACCATTTTCCCTAACAATCAGATTCCGGCCAATCGCTTCTCCTCCACTGCTAACGCTATCGCACGATTCGGTGCGACTGTAGCTCCTAACCGCGGCTTCGCTCCGGGCACCAGCGGCTACGTTCGCCAGAACTACCTGGTTTCGGGCGGCACCGAGATTACACCTACCGACAAATGGTCTGTCAAAGGAGACCAGCTCTTTGGTTCCAACCACCGATTGAGCTTCCTCTGGAATACGACCGAGTTTCGCCGTAAGCCAGGCCCATCTGGCGCGCCCGGCCTGCCACAGCCCCTCTGGAATGGCCAGCTCCAGGCCTGGGATACGGAAGCCTATCGACTCACCCACGACTGGACTATTTCTCCGCGGATGATCAACCATTTGTCTTTCGCCAAGAACACCTTCACAAAGAACAGCTTTTCGGCTAACGTCGACAAGAACTGGAAGGACAAGGTTTGTATCGCCAATGTTGTCGATTGCAACCAAAATTTCCCAACCATCAACTTCACCGAATTCTCCACTTGGGGCGGTGCTTCCTACAATGGAACCGACCAGCCTGGTTGGGGGCTTAAGAACGACCTCAGCTACATCCGCGGCTCCCACACTTTCAAATTCGGCTTCGCATATCAGAACCAGAACGCCAATGGCTTCGGTCAGCAAGATATCGCCGGTCGCGCTGATTTCAACTTCCTCGGTACCTCGATCCCAGGCGCCACGGCCTTTCCGGCCAGCGGCGGCAGTTCCTTCGCCTCTTTCCTGCTCGGAGAAGCCCATCTCGGTCGAACCGAGACGATTCGCAACGTCACGCAACGGTACCCCTACTACGGCTTCTACGCCCAGGATGACTTCCGCATCAACAAGAAGCTCACCATCAACTACGGAATCCGTTATGACGTAACCATGCCGCCCACCAACCTGAATGACGAATACTCTGACTTCAATCCAGATCGTCCGAATCCAGGCGCCAATGGACGCCCGGGCGCACTCTGGTTTGCTGGATTCGGCAACGGCCGCGAAAACACACGCAGCTTGGTTCCAGGCTGGTACGGAGGCATTGGCCCCCGCATCGGACTCGCTTATAGTCTCGATTCCAAGACCACGATCCGCTCCGGCTATGGCCGCTCCTTTTCCCGCGTTACAGCAGTTCAAGGGTCCGGCCACTTTGCTGGTTTCATCGGCCAGTATCAGTTTCAAAACAACTCTCAGGGTGTCCAGCCCACTTTTAAACTGGATGAGGGCCTTCCGGCCTATATTCTGCCACCATCGCTCAATCCAGCCTTCTCGAACGGCTTGAATGTCGACTATTGGCAGGGTCAGGAGGCAACCCGGGCTCCTGAAAACTCCTTCTGGACATTAACCGTCCAGCGCCAAATCTCCAATAGCCTCGTACTCGAAATCGGCTACAACGGAAACGCCGGTTCTCATCTGCAGACAGGCCTGCTCAATATGAATCAGGTGCCGACTTCCATTTTCGATAGCCTGGTTTCCCGCTTCGGCGGCACCCAGGCTCTCAACATTCTGCGTGCGGATATCGCTTCACCACTCGCTGCCAGCGCGGGCATCACCGCCCCCTACGCCTCTTTCGCCTCACAACGCATCCGCACTGTAGCCCAGGCACTTCGCCCCTATCCGCAGTATCAGAACATCGTAACCGGAGTTCAAAACGGCGACAAGTCCGGGCACTCCAGCTATCATGCCTTTATCTTGAAGGCGGATCGCCGCATGTCCAACGGTCTTACGTTCAACTGGAACTATGTGTTCTCGAAACTAATCACTGATTCCGACACCTACTTCGCCAACGGCGCCTCCTCGATGGACCACTACAATCGCCGCCTCGAAAAATCGATCGGCCAGAACGACCAGACCCACTCCCTAAAGTTCTCGACGATCCTCGAACTTCCCTTCGGCAAAGGCCGCAAGTGGGCCACAGGCGGCTTCCTCAACCACTTGGTGGGAGGGTGGCGCATCGCCGCAATCCAGACCTATTCCAGCGGGCTGCCGATCGCCCTTCAACGCAACAATCCTTTGCCGATTTTCAATGGTCAGACGCGGCCAGTCGTCGACGACTATGAAAATTGGCGCGCCCCGATCGCGGGCGACAGCTTCGACCCCAACGTCGACCGCTTCTTGAAGACCGCCAATGAATTCCCTGTCCAGCCAGCCTCTGTGTTCGGCACAGCCACTCGCTACAACCCAAAGGTCCGCGCCTTCTGGAACCAGTCTGAGAATGTAAGTCTTGCCAAGACTTTCAGGGTAGGCGAGAATCTTCGCATCGATCTCCGCGGCGAAGCATTCAACATCTTCAACCGCACGATCTTCGGGACCGGCAGCACCAACCTAAACGCTGGTACTTTCGGGCGTGTTCAGAACCAGGCCAACGATCCCCGTCAGATGCAAGTCGGCTTGAAGATCTACTGGTAGTTAGTTCGGGTAGAGCTGAGTTCAATCCAAATCACGACAGCGGTCGCGGCATCGTTGTTCAGCTTAATATCGGTGCCGGGACCGCTGTTTCTGTGTTGCTCGTAACGCATACGAAACCCAGTGGCATGCGCATCGATTTACCCGGAACATTCTTATTGCATCGAAACAAAACTATGAAAGAATAACCGTCGCGTCTACTATGCAACGTCGTGTGATGGCTTTCATTCTGGCCGGCGGCAAAGGCACCCGGCTTTATCCTTTGACTAAGGAAAGGGCGAAACCTGCCGTTCCATTTGGCGGTCGATATCGCATCTGCGATTTCGTTCTTTCGAATTTCGTCAACTCAGGAATCTATTCAATCTATGTCCTGATCCAGTTCAAGAGCCAGTCGCTGTTGCAGCACTTGCGTGATGGCTGGGAATTCTCAGGTTTGCTCAAGAACCACTTCTGCATCCCCGTCCCTGCTCAAATGCGGTCACCGGGAGAGAGCTGGTATCGCGGCACGGCCGATGCCATTTATCAGAACGTCAATCTGATCGAGCAAGCCGAGCCCGATGTCATTGCCATCTTCGGAGCCGATCACATCTATCGAATGAATATCCGGGAGATGATCGAGTTCCACATCGACAAAGGCTCCGACGCCACGATTGCCGCGATTCCAGCTGAGAAGAAATTCTCGAGCGAGTTCGGTGTAATCGAAGCAGCGCCCGGAGGCTCCGTTATTGGCTTCCACGAAAAGAATCCGGACGCCCCGACAATGCCCGGCGACCCCACCCGAGTTTTCGCCTCCATGGGCAACTACATCTTCAGCACCGGCCTGCTTCTGAAGGAGCTCTATGCCGACGCCGAGGACGAGAATTCCTCACATGACTTCGGGCGCGACATCCTCCCCAGGCTGGTCGGCAAGGTGCCGATGTACGCCTATGATTTCCAGCGCAACCATATCCCCGGTGACCCCACCGATCAGGAACCCTACTGGCGTGACGTCGGCACGATTGATTCCTACTATGAAGCCTCAATGGACCTGCGCAGCGTCCACCCCAAGCTGAACCTCTATAACCGCAACTGGCCACTCCGCACGGCCGGTTATGAAGATCCTCCGGCCAAGTTCACCTACGATGAGAACCAGGTTCGTGGTTCCGCGGTAGATTCCATCGTCTCCGGGGGCTCAATCATTTCTGGTGGCACGATCCGCAACTGCGTCATCGGCCGTGGCGTCAAGGTGATGGGCGGCGCGGAAATCGACGAATCGATTATCTTCGACAATTGCGAAATCGGTCGCGGCGCAAAGGTCCGCAGAGCGATTCTCGACAAGAACGTGCGTGTGCCGGACGGAGCACGCATCGGCTACGACCTTGAGGCAGATCGCAAGCTTTATAGCGTTACCGAGTCTGGGCTGGTGGTGGTTGAAGGTCGCCGCTCTCGGGTGGATGTGAGCTCGATGCAGATTGCCAGAAGGTACTAAGCAGAACGCCGGTAAGCACAACCACTCCGCAGCCAATCACGTTGTACCAAAGGAAGCCAACCTTCCCGGTGGAATGCGTATAGAAGATTGCCGCTTCACCTGCCAGCACTCCAATGAAAGCTGCAGTTCCTCCCACTCGGGGGAAGAAGAACGCCAGTAGAAACACCCCGAGCAGTCCGCCGTAGAACAGACTCCCCAGCATGTTAACTGCTTCCACCAGGCTGCCAAGTCCACGCGCAAGTTGGGCGCTTGCAATCGCATAGATGCCCCAGAACACTGTGGCCAACCTCGAAAACCATAGGTAGTGGTTGTCGCTCGATTCACGGCGCACAAAGCGCTGATAGAAATCCACCATCGTCACCGTGGCAAGCGAGTTGATCTCACCGGAACTGGTCGACATCGCCGCCCCAAAAATTACTGCGATCACCAGGCCCACAAATCCTGCGGGTAAATGCTGAGTGACAAAGGTCAGGAACACATAGTTCGTGTCATTGAATCCGCTGGTCGCTTCCTTGTGTACCGCATCCATGTGCTTCTGCGAGGCCAGAAACGACTCCTGATGCGCCGCATCGCGGTTCTTCAACAGTTCCATCGCCGCGCGCTGGCGGGCCGCCACAGCGTCATTGTGCTTCTGCTCGATGGCGGTCCCGGCGACATTCTTCAGATTGCCCGAGTGGAAGGTGACTGGCGGCGCTGTGAATATATAAAACACAAAAACCATGGCCCCGGTCAACAGAATGAAGAACTGCATCGGAATCTTGGCCACTGCATTGAAAAGCAAACTCACCCGGCTCTGTTGCAAGTCCTTACCCGTCAGATAGCGCTGCACCTGGCTCTGGTCGCATCCAAAGTAAGCGAGGGCCAGAAACGTGCCTCCGATGACTCCGCTGAACAAGTTGTATCGGTCGTACCAGTCGAAATTCGTGGTGACTGCGTTCAGCTTGCCGGCGCTTGCTGCGAGTAACAAAGCGTCTGCAAATCCGATTCCTTCAGGAAGTTGTTGAACTGCGATAAAGATCGCGGTGAACAGCCCGACCAGCATGATCAACATCTGCTGAAAGTCGGTCCAGGTCACGGCCCGTATCCCGCCCAGAACCGTGTACAGGATGACGATGCCACCCATCAGAATTGTCGTGAGCTGATCGTTCCAGCCCAGGATCACAGTCAGTACAACGGCGGGAGCATACAGCACCATTCCGCAAGCCAGGCCGCGCTGAATCAGAAAAATCAAGCTCACCAGCGCACGTGTCTTGGCGTCAAATCTCTTCTCGAGGTACTCATAGGCGGTAAACACATTCGCGTTACGGAACCTCGGCGCAAAAAACGCGCTCACGAGAATCATTGCGATGGGCAGTCCAAAGTAAAACTGAATGAACCGCATGCCATCGGCATAGGCTTGGCCTGTGGTCGAAATGAAAGTGATCGCGCTGGCCTGCGTTGCCATAATGGACAGCGCCACGGCGTACCAGGGCAGTGAACGATCCGCCAGCAAATAGCCGGCAACCGTCGAGGTCTTACGGCTCTTCCAAAGTCCATAAAAGACAATCGAGCCGATCGTCAATACAAGGACAACCCAGTCCAGGATTCTCATAAGCGGAAGGATGCGGTGAACAAGGCCAAAGCTGCAATCAAAACAATTAAATAGATCACAACCGACAAGTAAATGCGCTTCCAACTTCCGAAGAAGGGCGCGCTTTCAGATTCCGGGGGCCGCATCAGTTCTTGCCTACGCTCAGGAAATTAGCAAACAACCGAAATGCGCCGGGAACTCCCGCCGGCAACTGCCTGAACATGGCGAGGCCAGTAAACACGTAGTGGCCTTGGCCATACTTCGTGTAGAGTGTGCCCCCCATCATTGATTTTTCGCCTGGGTCATGTGCAGAGAACAGAGGCTCGTAGTGCTCGTCCCACTTGCTCGCGTAATAGAGGCCCCGCTCTTGAACCCATCCTTCAAAATCCTTCCCACTGATCTGATTCGGATATTGCAGCAGGCGATGGTCTGGCTTAGGCATATCCATAGCAGCCAACTCATCGGTGACCCGCTCGCGAGAAATCGTCATCGGATACGGACCGACCTTGCTCAGCAGCGTTGGATCGCCACCCATGAAGCCGCCGCCTTCCTGCACGTTGTACTGCACGATCAGCGTGCCGCCCTTGGCAACATAGTCATCAAAGATCCTCTGCGCATTGGCTCGGAGATCGGGACGAGTGTTGTAGGCGCGCACACCAGTCACAATCGCATCGAATTGCCGTAGATCGCCGGTGCTCAGATCCTGCTCTGTGAGCAGAACCACATCGCTACCAAGCTGACGCAGTGCGTCTGGAACTTCATCGCCGGCGCCCATTACATACCCGACGCGCCTGGCAAGATTCTTAACTGTAAACCGGACCAGCTTTGCACTGGCAACCGGCGCTAAAGTCTGTGGCGGAATGTGCGGATACTGAATCACACGCGTTCCCTGAGTAATCTGTTGGGACCCGACGACTGCCACGGCAGTCAGACTTCCAGCGCTTTCGCCTGCCGGCGGAGTTACCACATAGCTCAACGTCTTCTCTTCATCGGCCGACTTGATATTGAATTCCTCAGTGGCCGGCTCGGTCCGCCATCCCTTCGGAACCGTCAACTTCAAACTACCCGCCACATTTGTCCGATTGGCTTTCAGAATCACTTCTACTTTGCGCGCCTCGACACCGGGAAACACAAGAGCATCGAGAGCCAGCCTCACCGAAACAGGCGGAACGATCGTCACGGGCCGGGTAAGTTCGCCCACACCACGATCCACATACCGGTGAGTGATTTCCCGAACCAATTCAATTGAGGTTCCGTTCACGGCAATCTTCAACGTCGCAACAACAGGAGCGGGAGCTTGTGGCAAACCCAGTAATTTCATGTCCGAAACGTTAAACATTGCTTCGCTGCGCGGTTCCAATAGGAAGTATGGCTGCGTCAGCGGCGCATTCACTGCAACCTTCCAATCCAGCGGCAGGGTGAGCGGCTTGTTGTCTTCCAACTTCGATGGCTGCGTCAAGTCCGCAACCCCGCCCACTCCGCTGAAGGCAACGCTGTTCAAACTCACATCGGCGCCATTCCGATGGATCGCAACCAATTTGATCTTCGCCGTAGCTCCCTGAACAGCCAGATACTTGTCTGCCTGCAACTCAACCCAAAGGCCAGCCACCAGCGCGATGGCTTCATCCAGGTCATGCCTCTTCAGAACGCTGTAGTGGTCGGTGCGCAATGCCAACAGCGCTCGCGCTTCCAGCAAATACGGCAGCACGGCGGTAGGCTTTGAACCATCGAAATCGTGCGCAGCCTTCGCAAACAGCTCGCCAATCTTCCCCGCCCCGGGTACTCGATTCCAAGTCGTGTCGATTCCATCCCACAGATCCTTCCGCGGTTTGTCGCCCTTGATGTGCGTGAAGTAATTTACCTGCGAGCCCTTGCGCTCCGCAGCGCCCATCGCCTGGCTCTTGTGCTGACTTCGACTCCACCCGGCGACTTCCCCATAGCTGTAGCCGAGATACGAATCATACTGCCCCACATCCATCGCGACTCGATCAATTTGCTTGGTCGGATCGGCTTCAATCTGGCGCATGGATCCGAATGAATTCCAAACCAGCCGCTTGGCCTGCCAAGGTTCAACGTACTTCAATTGCTCCGGAAATCGCTTCGGATCGGCTGCAGCTTCAAATGCCTCATCCGCAATCAGAGCTGACGTCTGGTGGTGACCATGGCCGTCATCCGTCGTACCTGAAAAACGCCTGATAATCACATCCGGCTTGTACTTGCGGATCACCCACACGACATCTCGCAACACATTCTCCCGGCCCCATTTCTCCATCGTTTCTTTGGCTGTCTTCGAGAAGCCAAAGTCGATCATCCGGGTAAAGTACTGCTCACCGCCGTCTATGCGCCGCGCCGCAAGCAACTCTTGCGTGCGTATGACGCCAATTTCAACACCCTGCTCAGAGCCAATCAAGTTCTGACCGCCTTCGCCACGGTTCAGCGACAGATAGGCCGTGCGAACTTTCTTGCCTCGCGCCAAGTAGGCAACCACCCCAGTGTTCTCATCATCCGGGTGCGCGGCAATCATGAGCACACTTCCGACCACGTTCAATTTATCGAGCGCCTGCTTGGTCTCGATTGCCCCACTGAATGGACGTTGTGCTGGAAGCGAGAGTACTGCAGCAAAAAAAAGAACGGCGGAACGCATACGTATCAGTGTATCGTTCCGCCGCTCGATGGGATGCTTAAGCTTCTTTTTCGACCTGCGTCACAAGATAGTTCGGTAGACCCATCTGCTCAATCATGGTCAGTTGGGCTTCGAGGAAGTCGACGTGCTCTTCCTCGTCCTTCAGAATTCTTTCAAACAATTCGCGGCTGCCGTTGTCGTTGGCGGCGACCGCGGCTGTGATGGCGTTGTTCAGTCTGGCCACGGCTTCATATTCCAGCGAAAGATCGTTTTCGTGAATCTGCTTCACATTCTGCCCGATCCGCAGCTTGAACAACTCCTGCATGTTTGGCACTCCGTCGAGAAACAGCATGCGCTCCATCACAACCTCAGCGTGCTTCATTTCTCCGATCGACTCCACTTTGGTGTACTTGGCAAGACCCAAATAACCCCAATTTTCCAACATTTCCGCATGGAGGAAGTATTGGCTAATTGCGGTCAATTCGCCCTTCAGTACTTCCTGCAGATGATTAATAACTTCCAGATTACCCTTCATGCTTCCAATCTATCAGGTCAGCCAGCCCCAAGCTCCTATCAATGCCTGTTTCATCACTTTTTCTGGTGCAGCTCTTCCCGGCCAGATCTCAAACCCAACCACACCCCGATTTACCAGCATCGAGAGCCCATCGAGCGTTTTCAATCCATAGGCAGCCGCGGAAAGAGCAGCCTAGTCTGAACCGGATTGAATACAACATCGTAAACCTGCAAGTCCTTGGGCGCGCTTCTCAAGTCCACCGCTGGCATTGCCCCACCAGCCACTAGGATCACGGCAGCCATTACCCGCCCCAGATCCTCAGGCAACACTTCGACCGCCAGGCAAGCGCCAGTTCAATCCAACTGCGGCAAACGCAGCCTCCTGCATTGCGCCGGTCGGGTTCTCGGCTACTCGACAACCGAATACGCCACCCGGTTCCGCCTGATAATTCCGCGCCATCTTGCTACTTGCCAGCGGACAACTTTTGCCCCTTCAATCGTGCCGCATCGCGAACCCACTGCTCAAGAATCTTGTATCCTTGGTCGTTCGGATTGAACCTCCGTCCGCCCTGGTGACCATCTTCTTTTCCACTCTGAACATTCAATGGCTTACGCAAAATCTTGGACTGTTCCACCGCATTCTCGTTGACCCGTTCAAGCAGGATTTTGTAATTGCTCACCAAGCCCTGCATCTTCACATACCCAAGATTATCGTCCTTCGTCAATTCCATCGAAGGCACACGTCCGGCCACGCCATGGCAACCCAGACAACTCATCTGGTCCTCACGATTCGGCTTCGTCATCTCCGGCGCAACCCAATCCCTGAAGTACTCCCAGTTCTTTCGCCAGGCTGGCGTCAGCTTGGTGATCTCCTCAGGCTCCTGCTCAAAATACTGCGGGCTCGCCTTGGCCAACACAGGCGCGATACGAGCATTCTTGCGAACAATCGGATCGCCTGCCAAACTGAGCGCCGCCCGCCGGGTCCGCCCATCGCCGCGATTCTCCAGAGCTTTCAGGTACAGATCAATCGAGCGCTCCCTGACTTCGGCAAACTCCTTTGGCGTCTGGGGCTCAGCACCGATCTCCGGCACTTCCTGGCCAAATCTCAAGATCCACTTCACTGCTGGAACCCACAAGCGTTCCTCCATCGGCGTAGTAAATGACTTCGGATAGTAGGTCAGCAACATCGATGTCTGCAAGTCAGGATTGTTGTGGATGATGCTCGCAATTTGCTGCGAGACATACCAATCCACCGGGTCCTTCTCCATCTGCATCAACTGCCTCGTGTTCTCTTCCAGCTTGCCCCGCTCCGGAGACCACGCCGGCAACATGATCTTGTAGAAAATCCGCTGCTGTTCTTCCGTCTTGGGCAGATTCCAACGCGCCCGCTGGAACAACTTCACAATCGGGCCAACCAGTTCCGCCCTACGCTCAGGCTCATTGGCGCCACGATGAAACTGCTCTATCAACGGCTCCACAAACTCCTGTGTGCCCGGCAGGCTGATCAGCCTCGGATCGGCAAGCGAAGTCGAAGCAAGCGTTCGCAAATGCTCGGGGCCTGTCGATGCATAGTCGAGCAGCTTCTTCTGAAGCGGGTCGTAAATGATATTCGCCGAAGCTTCAATGGCGAGCTTCAACTTCATAGGGTCCTTCTGAGCCTCGCTGCGATTCCAGAAGGCCAATACAGCCTTGCCCATCATCGGAGCCGAATGTTCCGTGATGTAGCCCATCTGTCCAGGCCCTCCATCACCCCCAGCCTGGCTGTAGTAGGTCGCTGCGATAGCGGTGAGCCGGTCAATCATGACTGCCGGCGGCCGCACATCCAGTCGCTTCGAAACCTTTTCAAACAACTCTGACAACTCCAGATACTGATGTTGTGCGCTCGGATTCGCCCGCTGGCCATTGGCAATAAACAATGCCTGGAGTTGATATCGCAACGCGTTCTCGGCCAGAACGCTTGGCTCTTCTCGCTCAAGCGCTCGCACCACTGAAGCATTCACCGCCGCCCGCACCGGCGGATTGTAAATCCACCAATTCCAGGCGGCACGCACCGCCCACGCTCGCACTGCCGGCGAGGCATCGTCGTTCATCATCCTGTCCAGGTGAGCCGTCAATCTGTCAAAGCCAACGCTCGACCGGCTCATCACCGCATCGGCGCGCATCACCAGCGCCCCGGCAATTCCCTCGCGCGTCAAATCATCTCCGGTACGCACCTGTTCGAAAACATAATCCCAACCTTTGTCATCAAGCAACGACTGCCTCAAACCCCATCTCGCCGCCTCACGCACCATCTTCGAAGAATCCCCAATTCCAGAAAGCTGAGCAGTGATGCCACGATCGTCGCGCAACGCGCCAAGTGCAATTTGAGCAAAGTACCTCACTGCGGCGACAGGGTGCTTCGTACCCGGTAGCACCAGTTCCACATACTGACGATCCTCAGGCTTGAGCCCCAATTGAGCAAGCGCCCGAAACCTGGCGATGGTATCCAGAACGCTCTCGCCCGGCTTCTCAACGTAATCGTTGCGCTGAGGCGTAACCGGCTTCATCGGATAGAGCCGCGCCAAAGCATGCTCCACATAAGCGGTAGTGACAAACCCCGTCAGCGCGCTCTTATTCCAACGCCCGTAAGGGTCCTGCACTTTCAACAGCCAGTCCACGGCTTTGCGTACAACAGGCTCGCGGTCATCAAATCCCAGAGCCGAAAACGCCGTTAGCGCCAACGCTGTCGGCGCTGGATCGCATTCACCTTTGTCGTCAAATCCCCAACACCCATCTGACCTTTGCGATTTGCGCAAGCTCCATTCATCCGCATGGAGCTGGTCAAGAATCTTGGGCTCCAGCTTATGTCCAGCCGTGGGAAATATCTTTCGAAAGAATTCCACTCGATTGGCAGGATCATCGGTGTAGCGCGCCTTCAACTCAAGCAGTTTTGCAGCCTTCTCTTCCAGCGCCTCTAAGTACTTTGGGTTCTTTGTTTGCCGCCACGCCCTCTCGAGAATCGTGCCCGCAAACCGATACACAACAGCCTGCCCATAATTCGATCCTGGCCCCGCGGCGTTGATCCCACTTGGATCTGCCGACTGCAACATGAAATTGGCCGTCCGTATTTGTTGCATCGAATGCAAGCGCTTCGGCCCAGTCAGCATCTCAGCCATCACCACGTTAAAACCCGCAGCCCGCGTACCTGCCGGGCCATCGCCCAGATCGAGTGGCGAAAGGCTCGTGTTATTCGCAGCCTCAGCCAATACGTTCGTAGGCCTCAAACACTCGTACATCAAATTCACCAATTGCCGAAAGTTATGGGTAGTCTCAAGCGGATACCCATTCAGCATCGGCACAGCCGGCCCCCAAATGCTCGACTGCGTATGGCAACTCATGCAGATCGTTCCCAACAACGACCCCGTATCCCGTATCCGGCGATCAACCGATGCCCCTCTCGGCCGATTCATCAACCACGCATGCACCTGCGTCATGTGGTCATACATCCCTTGTTGGACAGCCTTGCGTGGATCGCTGTAGGGGCCTAAATCCCGAATCCTCAACTCCACCTCATAGCCTGGCGAATTCGATTCCACGGCCAGATAATAAACACCGCCTGGCACAAACCGGCGCGTTATCGCCGTCCTGTGTTCTTCAAGTTGTTGGTGAACGCGCTCATTCGCGTTTTGGCCGTCCTTGTACTCTTTCCCGTCAGCAGTAAAAACGCGCAGCCTAGCCACCACAAATGGATCGGGAAGCATCAGACTGGCCGTGAACAATTTCGGCTTCGTCCCCTTAAATTCAATCCGGAAGTAATCGTCGCCCTTCCCCTTCGTCACTTCTCCGTTATCGAAATATTCGATGTCGTCGGCGCTGCCGGCAATATGCTGATTCTCATCGACGTCCTTGGCCCCAAGCAGGATCGTTTGAGCTTCGCCAATCGAATCATTCGGCTCCACTTCAAGCGTCATACCCCGAGTCGCAACACCCAAATTCACGGGCTTCACTTCTGCCCGCCAGGGGACGCTCAACCCCACCGGCCAGGGAGTTGACTTCGGAAACGGCTTCAATAACCCTATGCTGCCGATCTCACGCCAGCGAGGCAGATTGAACATCGACTCTTCAGCTTCAATCGCCCGCGCCGTCAGCGCGTGGCTCCCCGCCTTGCTAGCTCGAAAATAGAAAAACACATCCGGGTCGAGAGCGTGAACCACCTTCTTAATCCCGGCAAACTCAACCTCAATCCGGGCATTAGGCGGCAACTTCGAAACCGCGGGAAGCCCCGCCGAAACCTCAACGACCTCCCCGGCCTTCAAGATCACACTCTTCGAAAAACTTCCCGAAAATACGCCTTGTGCCCAGGCTGAAGGGAGCAACAGCAGGCTCGAAGCGAAAAAAAGATACCGCATAATGGAGTTGGAGATTATCTTTTCATACATCGCCATGCTTTGGGAAGTCATACTCTTAATCCTCTCCGTAACGCTCCTCTGCTGTTACTCGATCTTGCAGGAGCTTTTGAGCAATCTTCGCGAGCGGCGCCGTGCAAAGGCGATCGGCGTTGAACTCAGCCATCTCCCAGGTAAAATGGCATGGGAAGCGGAACGGGTTTTGGGTCCGCCAACCGAAATCGTGGATGGCTCAAGCGGCCGCCAACTCTATATCTGGAAGGCACTGGACCTGCCGCACATCCCACGAAGTTCCAGCCTGATGGTTGTCACCCTGACGATCAACTCCGACGGCTCGGTTTCCGATACCCACTGGCAACAACGTGGTCGGAGCTAGGCTCGGATAATGTCTTTCACAACATTGCCTGCCACGTCAGTCAATCTGTAGTCGCGGCCACTGTGGCGGTATGTCAGCTTCGTGTGGTCAAGGCCCATCTGGTTGAGAACCGTGGCATGCAAATCATGGATGTGAACCTTCTTCTCGACAGCCGCAAAACCAAAATCGTCGGTTGCTCCATAGGTGGTCCCACCCTGAAAGCCGCCCCCCGCAACCAGATAGCTGAACCCATGGTTGTTGTGGTCGCGTCCATTCTGCACCTTCACCAGCCCACCCACCTCAACCGCCGGTGTTCGGCCAAACTCCCCGCCAACCAGCACAATCGTTTCCTCAAGCAGTCCACTCGCGCTTAAGTCCTGAATCAATGCCGCAATCGCGCCATCGCACTGCTCGGCAAGCGGCCGGTGGATCTCGATATCGTCATGGTTGTCCCAGGGTTGAAAGTTTCCAAAATATACCTGCACCATCCTGACGCCTCGCTCGATCAGCCGGCGGGCAATCAGACATCCACGGCCAAAGTCGCCATCCCCATACCTGCCGCGAACCTTCTCCGGCTCCTTGGTGATATCAAACGCATCCGGCGCTTCGGCCTGCATCCGAAACGCAATTTCAGCCGATTGTATAGTCGCCTCCAATTGCGCATCCGCACCTTCCTTCTTCATATGGTGGCGGTTTAATTGCTCAAGTAAATCCAGTTCGAGCCGCTGCTTTTCAGGGCTCAAGGAAGAATTCCTGATGTGCGCAATCAGCTTCTTGGGATCCTTCTCTCCCATCGGAACGTAAGTCCCCTGATACACCGCCGGAAGGAAGTTCGCCGCCCAATTCTGATGCCCAAGGACAGGCAAACCCGGGCACAGCACAACGTAGCCAGGCAGATTTTGATTCTCGCTGCCCAATCCATAGGTAAGCCATGAACCCATGCTCGGCCGGCCAGGCAATTTGTCTCCGCTATTCAACAACAACAGCGAGGGCTCGTGGTTCGGTCGATCCGTGTGCATCGAACGAATCACGCAAAACTCATCAATGACAGTACCAAGCTTCGGAAAGATCTCGCTGACTTCAATCCCGCTCTTCCCACACCTTCGAAACTCAAACGGACTCCGCATCAGATTTCCGGTCTTGCGCTCAGTCTTCAGGTTCCCGGCTGGCATCGGCTTACCGTGGTACTTCGCTAGCATCGGCTTCGGGTCAAATGTATCTACTTGCGAAGGTCCACCGTTGAGAAACAGATAGATGATGCGCTTGGCCTTGGCTTCAAAATGCGGCGGCCGCACCGCAAGCGGGTTCGCCGCATCCAGCACTCCAGCCAGACCATACATTCCGAATCCGGCGCCAACATTCCTCAGGAAATCTCGTCGTTCCATAGCCGCCCTCTCAATTCACAAACAGAAATTCATTCGAGCCCAGCAGCACTCTCGCATACTGCACCCATTCGCCCTGACCCAAAAACTGCAAAGCCAACTTCAATTCCGTCGCGTCAGGGTCGCGGCTAAAGAGAATGCGATAAGCCTGCTTCACCTTCTCTTCATCGGTCCCCGTCAACCGGGAGGCCAGCGCGCGTGCTCTCTGCTCAACAAAAGGGCTGTTCATGAGAAACAGCCGCTGCGGCGGAACCAGCGTCGACATCCGGCTCTCGCTCGTAGCCTGCGGATTCGGGAAGTCAAACAACGCTAGTGTGCCATCCACTTTACGCCTGCTGATAAAGCCGTAAACGGTACGCTTGAGATTCTTCTCATCGTCAAGCATCAAAGCCTTCTCAGCCGGTGCGCTGTCCAGTTCTCCAGCCGCAAAGAGCAACGAATCCCGCAATGTCTCGGCATCCACGCGCCGTCGATTGGCCCGCCAAAAGAATCGATTGTCCGGATCCTGAGTCAGATTCGCCTCAACCGGTTCCGCACTCAACGCATAGGTAGCACTCATTAGAATCTGCTTGTGCAATTTCTTCAGGCTCCAACCCTGTTCCATGAATTCGCTCGCGAGCGTATCCAGCAATTCCGGATGGGTTGGCCGTTCGCCGAGTTGCCCAAAATTGCTCGGTGTACTGACAATCCCCCGGCCAAAATGCTGTTGCCAAACGCGGTTTACAATCACCCGTGCTGTCAACGGATTGCTGTCATCCGCGATCGCCTCAGCCAATTGCAACCTGCCGCTGCCCTTTGAGAACAGCGCACGATCCTTGCCGCTCAGAATTGCCAGAAAGCGCCGCGGAGCAACATCGCCCTGATTGTTCTTGTCCCCCCGAATCAGAACCTTCATATCCGCCGGCTTGTCCTTGTCGCTGAGTGTCTGCAAGTAGGGATACTGCTCTGGCAACGCCTTCTTCTTGGCGAGTTCCAGTTCCTTCTGCTTCCGTCAGGTACGCGCTCCAAGGGCCGCTGAGAAACCTCTCGATCGTGTCCTTGCCGTAGTACATCACTCCGTTGCCGTATTTAAATGCCCCGCCGGCATCGGAAATCGATCGCTCAAACAGATCACGCCAAAGCACCGTCCTGTCCCGATCCATCGCCACCAACTGTGTTTGCGACAAGTCATTCCGGCTCGGATCCACACCCAGCAACACCTTGTTCTTCTCGTCCACCAACTTCTTCTCTTCATGAATCGCCAGCACAAGCTCCTCAAACTTGCGGGCCTCCGCCCACAATTCAGCCTCAGGCGCCTTGGCCTTCACCAGCAATCGGAACTGGTTCAAGAACGGATGATACAGGCGCTCACTGGCAACATACTTCTTCTGTGTTGGCTCAGCGTGAAGATGAGGATCTGAAAGTGGCGTAAGAGGGAAGATTCCGCCCTGCGGGCGGGGATTTTCAAGGCATAAGGGTCTATCGATCCGATGCTGCGAATTGCGGGCGG
>Ga0163144_10011360_pt1 | contig 18838 bp, 19 predicted proteins | sample OliLak19BULKMAT1_FD_123175 | JGI IMG/M metagenome (GOLD analysis project Ga0163144, IMG submission 123175) | Freshwater microbial mat bacterial communities from Lake Vanda, McMurdo Dry Valleys, Antarctica - Oligotrophic Lake LV.19.BULKMAT1 | ecosystem: Environmental > Aquatic > Freshwater >... | reverse complement strand
TCGTGTGCAAGGAAGGTCCCGCATTTTGCTTGTAGGCGGCTGCAAAAAGTTCCCCCATAAAATTATCCTGGGTAGTGAAAACCGCGATCTTCATCTAACTCGAAATCCACTCGCTCATAAATCGAGATTGATAACCAAGAGAAAAAATCGATTCAATCATTTGTTCAACGACTGCAATATACTGCGGACCTATTCCTTCTCGATGACGTTTGGGGACGTCCTCTTCAAAACTCAGCTTTTCCGGATGAACGAATTCCGCCGGATGACAATAAAATACCAGCAGGGGACTCCGTGCATGCACTCGCCGAATGGCCCAGAGAACAGAGCGCATTCCCAACACTCGGAGCGCACTCATATTGATCGGCACAAAAAATGCGGAAGGCGCGAGTTCAAGAATTCTTCCCTGCCCCTCTTTACCCATATGATGATGACTTGGAAAATAAGGTTTAAGCGGAGCCATAAAATAGCGTGGATCTTGAATTTGTCCCATTCCAAGATCAAATCGCCGAGTCGGTACAGAAGAATCGATGAGATAACCTTCCTGCTCCAATGCGGAAAGAGTAAATTCATTCATCCAAAGGTTAGGAGCCCTAAAAATACGCGGACGAATTCCGCTGGCCCTCTCCACTTCATCGCGGGAAATTGCCAGAAGTCGTCTCTGTTCTTCTAGACTGGCCTCACCAAAATCTTCGTCAGGACCTTCGCCATGAAGCCAGCCGTGAGTGCCGAGTTCATAGCCTCTGCGTTTGCATTCTCGCACCTGATCGGGATAAACCTGCGCAAATTTACCGGTGATAAAAAAAGTGGGTTTAAGTTTCAAGCGCTCACACATCTCGAATATAGGTTCCAGGCCGCCTTCCGAACCCGGGACATAATCGACGTCCACCGAGAAATGAAAATTTTTCAAGTCCATAAGACCCGCATTAAATTGAGGTTGCATGAGCTGGGAACTGACTGTCTTCACCATTTTCCTCCCGTCGATCTTGAACAATTTCTTCTAAATACTGCACGAGCTCAGAATAAATTTTTTCCGCCCTGAATTTCTCTTCAAAAAGTCGTCGCGCATTCTGACCCATCTGCTGAAGTCGATCTTGATCTCGATAGATCTCCTTCAATTTCTGAGCCATCACAAATCCATTTTCAAATCGGATTCCACATTCTCGCTCTTGCAAAAGTTCGAGAAAATAGCCTTCAAGTGAGGTGAGAATAGGAAGACTACCAGCCAAATATTCAATTCCCTTATTGGGAATGGATGCCTTAAAATCTTTTGTCTGTTTATAAGGTAGAATTCCCATTTGAGATCTTTGCATCAGACCCCAAATTTGGGGAGAATTCACCCAACCTGCGAAAAGAGTATTTTTGAGTCGGCCGAATTTTTTTACTAAAATTTCTAGACCTTCGCCATCTCCACAGATCACAAACTGAATGGGCAAACCCTGAGATTCCAGAATTTCAAGACCTTTGCCCATTTCCAAAAGCCATTCAAGATTTCGAACGCCAATCGTTCCAAAAAAACAAATTCGCAGAAGCTTAGCATTACGAACAACACCCTTTTCATCCCAGTATCGAGCCGCTTCGACCAATTTCCCCTCATCCTTCATGGAATCCTGATAACCCAACGGAAATGAGCGATCGTAGCGACCGATCGATCTCCTCACCTTTTGAGCGCCCCATTCCACCATCCCCGGGGCTGTGCCACTCAAAGCATAGGCCCTCGCCAAAACTTTTTTTGCGAAGGGGAGCATCATCTGTTGATAAAGCCATGCCGCCGGTTTTAACCACCAGCGCGAGGCTTCTACAAATGTATCGGGCCAAAAATCTCGAATATCTAAAATAACCGGAATATGAAATCGCTGACCGAATCGAGTGACGATATCCGCGACTTCCATCGTAGGATAAGAACAGTGGATAATGTCGGGAGCGCTTTCTTTTTCTAATCGGTCCGCCAATCTTAGCGCTAAAAATCGGTGATGCAGAATGCGTTTGATTGAAATATGCTTCTGATAGGCAGGCGCGTAAATCAATCTGAGTCTACTGCCATCTTCAAGGAGGGTATCAGTATCCTTCTGATAGAGATTTATTTTTTTTGAATGCACAAAGGTGGACGCCCACCAATCCACTTCGTGCCCCTTCGCCCGCAAGTTCTGGGCTAACATCCCCGTCCTTAAAGGTCGCGCGTCCTTCACTGAAAGCGGAACCGGTTCTCCAATTTGTATGAGCCAAACTTTCATTCTTTAGGCCCCCGATGCTCGTTGTACCACAAAATAAAGAAGTTTATGACGATTGGAACTTAGGTCTGCACTCGTCAATGGAATCACCTTACCGGTCGGAGCCGACCCCTCGTCTATCTCGGGAGAAAATTTTTCTAGCTTTCCATAAAATATTCTCTTTAGAAGTTCTTTAGCTCTGACACTCCGAGGAATTATTCTTAAATTGGATGCTATCCGTCGGAGCGGAGATATCACCGCAGATTTCCATCCGTCTTCCGAATCTTCAAAGGCTCCCCATACTTCGACTCCCCAGTGTTGCCGCTGCAGAAGCTCTAAGAGGTCGGATGCGGAATAATACCGTGACGCTTTTCGACTAGGATTAAAATCTTTCCATTGAGGATTGACGGTGGTGAGAATCAAGACACCTTCGGACTTTAACACTCGTTTTGCTTCTTTTAAAAACAGCGGAAAATCAGACAGAAAATAAAGCGAATCGAGAAGTAAAAGAACATCGAAAGAGTGATCTTCAAAAGGCATCGCTAAAGCGTCCATTTCAACTAGCTGGATATTTTCTCGACCTTGATAGGTCTGCCGCGCGATCGCTAGATTCTCGGGAGTGATATCTCCTCCCACCACGGACTGCGCAACCTTTGCAAGCAATCCGAGGCCCGTCCCCCCACCGCAAGCCACCTCTAAAACGCGACGGCTCTTGCAGTAACGAGAAGCAAATTCGTAGCGGGTCAGCATCATCGATAATTGTTCGGCGGTCGCACGATGGCCCGGAAGCTCAACCTCTTGGGTAAAATTTCGCTCTGTCTGTACAAATCTGGCAGCAGTTTTTATCATCGCCTCTCCCTTTATCTTTATACTCTCTAAATCTCTTGGCGTTAAGGAATCAAAATCACTATCCTCCAATAATGGGAGGCTTCCGGGCTAAATCCATTCTTAAAAATATGATTCCGATCGGAATTTTGTCTATATACCGACGATTCCGAGATGATCAAAAAAGATCAAAAATAAGTAAACGCCGTCTTATTTCGGTGGGTGAATTGAAGGAAGATCTCAGATACGCGGGTATCAGTCGGGGAGATACGGTTATGGTTCATTCCTCCCTCTCTCGACTAGGGTATATTGATGGGGGGGCAAAGACAGTAGTAGATATTTTGCTACAGGCCATTGGTGAAGAAGGAACTCTTTTGATGCCGTCTTTTTTTGCCCCCGGTCCTCTCTATGAAAAACCAAGGGGAGAAATCGTGGTCGATCTCCGATACGAGCCCTCTTCGAACGGCGCCATCACCGAGGAATTCCGAAAGCGTACTGGTGTTTTGCGCTCCTCTCATCCGTTCTCCCCTATCATTGCCTGGGGAAAGAGAGCGAAAGAAATGATACAAGATCACGCTCAACAAGAAAAAATATGCCACCAAGATTCCCCGCTGGCACGTTTGGTGTCCAATCATGCAAAAATTTTGGGGTTAGGATCGGCAATCGGCAATTTAAGTATGTATCACGTCTTAGAAGATACTTGGTCGCCGTTTCCTTTTGATCCTTATCTGCCGGCTCAAGAGCTTCGCTATATTGACGCCAATGGAAAAGATATTCGGCGCCCGGTTCGAAGGCTCAATCCAATCCATGCTCCGAGTCGAATCGATCAAGAGTCGAGCACTTGGCTTCGCTCAAAATTTGAAAGTCTTTACCAAAAGCATGCAATTATTTCTCACTTCAAATTTGGCGATTCACAATCTTGGCAAATTTCGGCGGATAAATTGTTGCCGTTTCTTATCTTTCTGGCGCAAAATGGCCTGACGATTTATACTCGCCCCTCGGAATATTCTTTGCATCTTGACCATCTTAAATTCAATGCGTGAATACACTCAGGCTAAAATTTTCTCGTAAAGATGGATAAGTCCTTTTACTTCCTGTTCCCAATGGCAGTGAGCCATGACGTAAGCTCGACCGCGTTGCCCCATGGAATCTGCTTCTTGAGGATTATCCAACAAGTAGTGAATCGCCCTGGCGATGGATTCAGGATCTAGAGGATTGACGACCAATCCACAATTTATCCTATTGATTAAAGACCTCCACTGAGGAAAGTCAGAGGCGATCACGGGCAAGCCTGCAATCATATACTCAAATATTTTTGTCGGTTGAGATTCGAGATGGTTGGGCTCCGGATGAAAAAGCAGAAGGCCCATGCGAGACGAATTTAACAGGGCCTGAGCCTCGCTACGATTCACAAATCCTAAAAAATTTGTCGATGACCCCCAATACGAATTCTTTAGATAGGAACGGAGGGGTTCTTCTTGAGTATCTCCCGCCATCACGAACTTAAAATCTTTTCTTTTGTCCGCCACCAATCTTGCGGCTTCGCACATTTCAAAAGCGCCTCGATGCTTTGAGATCCAACCTAAATAGCAAATTTGTTCCGCTCGCTGATGATACCCCCTTCCTTCGGATTGCTGCAGCTCATCCAAGAGAGGATAATTTTGTAAAAGCAGGATTTTGGCAGGATAGAATTGCTTTCCAATCGACGGGGTCGCGACTGCGAGCCCGTCGAATAGCCATCCTCCGACTTTCTCCGCCCCACGAACGATCCAAGAAAGCGGTATTCGTATCCAAGGTTTTAGATAGTCGCGGGATAAGATCGAGAGTCTCACATTCTCATGAACGTCATAAACGACTTTTTTTCCTAAAAACTTTAATGCGATACCGACCGGAATAAGTTCAGGATCATGAAAATGATAGATTTGGGCTCGTTGTTTAACCGCCAATTTCAATACTTTCCAGGTACTCAACATCCGCAGAAAGCGATGAGGAGATTTAGAAAGTGGAATGAGGTCGACACAATCACTCCTATGTCCCTCTATCAAGGGCGCAATGAGCTTCACCTGATAACCTGCATTCGCGAGACTCTGACATTCCTTAACAAAAATCCGAACGTCGTTGGAAGGGTGGACATTGGTAAGATGAACAACAGTAGGCATCGATTTTATCGATTGTACACATTCGACAGATGCAGCAAAGTGACGACTTGCGATCTCCTCAGATTTTCATTGTCTGTATGAGCCGCATCCGATTTAATAGATTTTTAGGTTTGGGGGAAAAATTATAATGCAAGTTTCAAATCAGGCTGGTTCGTTGACACCAGGAAGCTCTTCATCGGCCCCAAGGTCGATTCCATTTTTCAATTATTCCGCTCTTTTTGCGTCTCAGGAGAAGGAGCTTTTAGAGATCGTCACAGAAGTCATGCGCCGAGGCGCTTACATCATGCAGAAAGATGTATTTGAATTCGAAGCCAGCCTCGCCAAATTTCTCAAAGTTAAACACGCTTTTGGAGTGGCGGATGGCACCGAGGCTCTTATCATCGCTTTGAAATGCTCAGGTGTTCAACCTGGGGACGAAGTGATTGTTCCTTCGCATACTTTTATTGCTAGCGTGAACTCAATTATTTTCGCAGGAGCCACGCCCGTGCTGGTCGACTGCGGCAAAGATCATATGATCGATCCGGACAGTGTTGTCGCGAATATAACCAAAAAAACGAAATGTATAATGCCTGTTCAACTCAACGGCAGAACCGCCGATATGACGGCTCTGCAAGCGATCGCTGACGAGCACGGCCTCATTATCATCGAAGACGCAGCCCAAGGACTAGGTTCTCAGTTCAAGGGAAAGTTTGCCGGTACTTTTGGCAAAGCAGGAACATTCAGCTTCTATCCCGCCAAAGTATTGGGATGTTTTGGAGACGGTGGCGGAATTGTAACCAATGACGACGAGGTCGCCGATAAGATTTTTCAAATGCGTGATCACGGACGCAATCGCGAGGGTGAAATTGTTAGTTGGGGAGTCAATTCGCGTCTGGATAATCTTCAAGCGGCCGTTCTCAATTTTAAACTAAAATTCTACCCACAAGCGATGGAATACCGCCGTGGTCTTGCCCGACGTTATCGATTGAATTTACAAGACCTAGCAGAAGTTTTACTTCCTCAAGGCCCCGACAATGATACCGATCATTTCGATGTGTATCAAAACTATGAAATTGAAGCTGAGCGAAGAAATGAACTCAAATCCTTTTTAGAAGTTCAAGGTATTCGATCGATTATACAATGGGGCGGCAAAGCCGTTCATCAATGGCCGGCTTTAGGGTTCAAGGTCAATCTTCCTTATACCGACCAGATGTTTGAACGTTGCCTTTTGTTACCGATGAATACGACCTTAAGCCTCGATGATATCGATTATATTTGTCTGAAGATTCGAAAGTTCTATGGAAAATCATGAACGTTGGAATTTAGGAAAGCTGGCAGATGCTAAGTTTTTTACTGAAGCACTGACAATGAAGGATGAGAATCATGGCGAGCTCACTCGCTCTTTCCGTCTCATGAATTTTATACGGAAAGCAGAAGAAAAAATCGGCGATATGGTGGCCGCCGCAAAAATCATCTGTCCCTGCCATCTTGCTATTGGACAAGAAGCAATCGCGGTCGGCGTATGCAAGCATCTCAATGCGACAGACCAGGTTTTTGGAACTCATCGCTCCCACTCTCATTTTTTAGCCATGGGTGGAAGCGCCCTTAGCTTATTCGCCGAAGTTCTCGGAAAATCGATCGGAAGCTCAAAAGGTATGGGAGGATCCATGCACCTCTATGACGGAGCAAAAGGTTTTGCTGGTTCCGTTCCAATTGTAGCCGCAACCGTTCCTCTCGCCGTAGGAGCGGGGCTGGCCGCTAAACTTAAAGAGCGTCCACCTTTTTCTGTCGGCGTCTGTTTTTTTGGCGACGGCGCGACCGAAGAAGGGGTCGTCCATGAATCCTTGAATCTCGCCCAAATTTATCAGATCCCCGTCCTTTTTGTTTGCGAGAATAATCTTTTTTCGAGCCATCTCCATATTCACCTTCGACAGCCTAAAGATTCAGTGGCGCGATTCGCTGAAGCCAACTGCATAAAGTACGAAACCGTTGATGGAAATGATGTACTGGCCGTAGAAAGAGCAGCCGATAGACTTCTTCAGTACGCTCGCTCGGGAAAAGGCCCTGTCTTTCTCGAAGCTGTCACCTATCGATGGCGGGGCCATGTCGGACCCCGAGAAGATATCGATGTGGGGGTTCGACGCAAAGATGATCTGCATCTTTGGAAAATGAGAGATCCTATTCTTCGTATGCAATTGTCGCTTTTAGAAAAGAATATTCTTACTACTGACCAGATCGAAAAGATTCATTCTGAAATTGAAAATGAAATTAATATCGCTTGGCAACAGGCAGACGAGGCCAGCTATCCGTCCGCCCATCAACTACTGGATTGTGTCTATACCAAGGAGGTCTAAATGAAATTTACTTATGCGGATGGAATTCGAGAAGCCTTTGAATATTTACTCGGTCGCTATCCCGAAGTTTTTGTCATTGGCCAAGGTTTATGGAGTCCATGGTATGTGGGCAATACAATGACTGATCTGGACCTTAAATTTGGCAAAGATCGGGTGATGGATACTCCTGTAAGCGAGGCGGCATGTACGGCAGCAGCGATTGGTGCGTCCCTCAATGGGATGCGACCTATCGTCATTCATCCTAGAATTGATTTTATGATTTTGGCGATCGATCCAATTGTAAATCAAGCGGCGAAATGGTCGCATATGTTGGGGGGACAAGCACACCCCGCCGTTACCATTCGCGGAATTATTAATCGTGGAGGCCAGCAAGGGGCTCAGCATTCGCAGGCCCTTCATTCCTGGTTTTCTCATATCCCGGGACTACGTTTGGTCATGCCCTACTCGCCTACCGACGCGCGAGACCTGCTGATTTCTGCGGTACTATCTGATGATCCCGTGATTTATCTTGATGATCGATGGCTCTATGAAGAAACAGAATCGAGAAGTCCTATCGTTGAAAGACCCCTTTCTAAAGAAAGGCCCAGGGTAATTTGCGAAGGAAAGGATTTAAGTTTAGTCGGCTGCGGTTTCAGTACCCACCTCGCCATGAGTACAGCGCAAAAGTTAGAAAGTGATTACGGAATTTCTGCCGAAGTCATCGACCTCCGCATTCTCAATCCTTTCCATCGGGAAACTCTCGTGGCATCGGTGCAAAAGACGGGTCGGCTTGCGGTCATTGACGGTGGGTGGAAAACTTGTGGGTTAAGTGCCGAAGTGATTTCTTCGGTGGGAGAAAATCTTGATCCTGTTCTCTGGAAATCCAAGCCTCTGCGCATCACTCTTCCTGATGCGCCGGCTCCGACGAGCAAGCCCTTGGAAGAAATTTATTATCCCACGACGGAGTCTATTGTTTCAAAAATTCACCGGGAGTTTTTTTTGACTCGGAAAATTGAAAGGGATGGCCTTCATGCTGAAGCGACTTACTGACATTCTTTTTTCTGCTGTCGGTTTGATTTTTTTCTCGCCGATTTTAATTCCGGTTTGTTTCCTCGTATGGTGGCAAGATTATCACTCGCCTTTTTATGTTGCTCCGCGTGTGGGACGAAAGGGGCGACTCTTTAAAATGGTAAAACTTCGCTCTATGATCATGAACGCCGACAAGAATGGAGTGGCCTCGACATCTGCGAACGATAGGCGCATCACTCCGGTAGGTTCTTTCATCCGAAAATTCAAACTCGATGAGCTGACTCAACTTTGGAATGTATTTATCGGCGATATGAGTCTGGTGGGACCTCGCCCCAATGTAAAAGTAGAGACAGATCTTTATACTAGTGTCGAACAAGAAACTCTGGAGATGAAACCTGGAATCACAGATTTTGCGTCCATCGTTTTTGCCGACGAGGGAGATATTTTGCGCGGTCGCGAAAATCCAGATCTTGCTTACAATCAACTTATTCGCCCCTGGAAAAGTAGACTCGCCCTATTTTATATCACAAAAGCCAGCCTCCTTCTCGACTTTCAACTCATTGCGCTCACGATTGTTTGCATCGTTAGTCGTCAGAAAGGACTTCAACTGACCTCTCAATTACTGACTCAATTGAACGCGCCTCATGATCTTCAAGCGATCAGTCTTCGAGAAATCGAACTTGTCCCTCTGCCCCCGCCAGGCTCGACTGAAATCGTAACGCAGAGATGAGCGCGTCAGGAGCCTCAATGCGTGAGTAAATATTTTTCGATACCATCTGCCGCGCGTCGAGACGCGGATTGTAGACGTAGGAAAATATTTTGAGAATTTCGTCTCCCTTTATTCGCTCTCCACTTTGAATGGCAAATCCAAGCGGAAGCTCCATCGCATCGACGTGAGGAAACACGGAAGGAAGGAACTTTTGATAAAGTTCTGCGGTGGGTGAATGTCGCAGCCGGAGCCAGAATCCCGTTGGAAAAAAATGAAATGAGGGAGTCTGGTAGAGGGTATCTCCACTGATGAATCGGCTAAACTTATGGTCAGGTTTCTGTATCTGACCAAGTGTTGCTTGAAGGTTGTGAAGGGGGAAAGACCACGAGCAAAGGTCTTGAGTCTGTGCCATAAATTCCACCGAGAGCGCTGCATGAATATTATCTTCAAAGAGAAAATCAACTTCGGCAGCCTTTTCGGGAGTGTGCTCACTCAAATTCTGGGAGGCAGTCCAACCCTGATAATAGAGCTGCGGCCAGTAATGCCAGATCGGCGAGGTAGATGAATTCTCAATTTCAGAGTCAAAAGAAAGACAAAGATTGCTTAACCTTCTCTGATATTTTTTGTTAGTCGGTGAAAAGTTTTTTATGAACTCACTTAAGCTTAGCCCCCAAGTATTCTGATAATTGAAGGGCATCCAAATTCCGTCTGCCCAAAAGGGCATCCCACGCGGAAAGCGATAATGACCTTGCAAATAATTTATTTCCAACCACTCAAAATGATTTTCAAACAAACTCTTCACTCGGTCGCGTTGCCTAGGATCCCACTCTGAATATTTTGCCATTTTTAAAAGCGAGTAGAGAATTAAGGACTGATCAACTAAGTGAGATGACGCAACCCAGGGTTCTGTTCCTGAATTCATTCGCGCCCACATAAACCAAGGAGAATATTCTACATCCAAAGGCAGAAATTGATTGAGAGACTTAAGCATCAAGTCGGCGTTCAAAATTGCTTTCTGTAGAAACAAAGGATGTTGAAAAGCTTGATAAAGTTCTAACCAAGCCAAAAGGCGAAAAGCGGCCACCCACGACACTCGCCCTCGAAAATTATTTCCGCCACTGAAGGCCTCATCCGGTTGAGAGCGAAACAAAAGAGCCAGAGCATGGTGAAGACTGAGAAGAGACGAAGATCCTTCCAAGCGATAGTAATGAATCATTCCTCCTTGATGTTCACTATAAATCTCGTCCGCCAAAGTCGTTGCTACGGCCTGCAACTTGCCAGTTCCAGAATCCAAAAGAAAAAGATCCACCGATTTCTCGACAAGGTCAAAAATCTCTATAATAAATTTTCGTGATTCAAAGCGATGAATGCTTAGTATGTTTCCTGTGACTGGAATTCGATAAAGTCGCTGTCGTGATGAAATATCATAAACGTGGAGATAGTGTGAGTGGGAGGGTAGATAATTCTCCGCAAAAACAAGATCCCTTTCACCCAACCCTAAAGTTGAAAATAAAGAGTGAGAGCCTGACTCAAGCAACAGTCTATCATTTAAAAAAATCCCTCCGGCGGATCCTGACGAATAGACTGCATACGATGTGTCGTACCGCGCGTTGGCGTCGGTGGCGTATTGTATCTCATGGTCATCAGTTATTCGGCGGCATAAATGACCTTTTTGAACGAACGACTCTGGCTCCCCACCTGGAGTCAAAGCAGTGAAAGCAAATTCACTGAGCTGATCGACTTTTAGTAAAGAAATTGAATCACAGGCAAACCAAGCCTGAAACGCCAAAGGAGGTCGTTCGTCTGCCTCGTAAGCGCAAGAGATCGAAGCGCTTGAAACCGTCAAGATCAGGTAGACGCTAAGTACGATAGACGTCTTAACCGATATCCCACCCCTAAATCGTGATGATCGGACAACGAACGAGGTGGTTTTTCTCATGACATCCTATAGTCTACTCAAAAGATGACACCTGACAAAGCTTCTCGCGAGTCCATTACAATTGTTGACTACGGTATGGGTAATCTTGGATCCATTCAAAATATGCTCAAAAAAATTGGCGTTGAAAGTCTGATTTCCGCTGATCCGCACTTAATCTCTCTTTCGAAAAAAATCATCCTACCCGGCGTGGGTCATTTCAAAAAAGGAATGGAGAATATCCGAGCGCAGGTCGACCTTTTGCAGGCTTTAAATAATGTAGCTCTTGGCAAACAGATCCCTGTATTAGGAATTTGTCTTGGCGCACAGTTGGTCACCTCGTTTAGCGAGGAAGGTGACATTGAAGGACTGAATTGGATTCCAGCCCGGACAAAACGCTTCAACGCAGCATCCCATCTTAAAGTGCCTCATATGGGCTGGAAGAAGGTGGCGATCACACGTCCGCATCCTTTGGTGAAGGATCTAGCCGACTCCTCACGCTTTTATTTTGTTCATTCATATTATATGGTCCCAGAAGACCCTTCTCACACCTTACTGATGACAACATACGGGGAAGATTTTGCGGCGGCTTTGCAACGAGATAATATTATGGCCTGTCAGTTTCATCCCGAGAAGTCTCATCGATTCGGAATGAAAATTCTGAAAAATTTTTCCGAACTTTAAATGCGTATTTGAGTAATCTCCTCTTCACTCAACTTCCTGAGGAGCTGGGCGCCTTAGAAAATGAGATCGAATGGTCCTTTCGCCCTCAGATTGCCCTGGTTCGATACAAAGCGGCACAAGAAACCACACCTTCACGCCGTTTATCAGAACCAATAAGCCGTCTTTGATTTGAATGGAAACTGCATCACTGGCAGCATTGGCAATCGAACTTCAAAGCTGTGTATTGTTTTCCGAAGGGCCAGAAGCAATGGGAAGATCTTAGCATTACGGCTTCAGGTTTTAATCTCACGTGGGGAACCAGATTTGAAGTTCACGTCCAAAATATAAAAGGCCCACACCTTCGTGTGGGCCTTTTATATTTGCGGCCGGAGCGATTCGAACGCCCGACCCTCTGGTTCGAAGCCAGATGCTCTATCCAGCTGAGCTACGGCCGCACAAAGTAAATGCAAACCATAGATCTGCTGGATAGAGCAACTCGTTTAGTTGCGCACGCCAAAGGCGTGACCCAGCCGAGCTACGGCCGCAAGATACCAAGGAACTCCAACTTTTAAACCCGACCTTGGGGTGCCAGGGCAAGGTCAATTCTGAATTAGCCTGAATCGTGCAGTCTAGATTGTGAAACGATATATAGAAGATGCTGTTCGCCGAGACCTCGACAGTGAAGCCCATCGACGCCTTATTCAGGCTCAGACCTGGAATCGAAAGGCACCCCCCCAGTGTTCGAGAAGTTGGTTTCATACAATTCCCTCGCCAGAGATTTTGGAGAATCTAGTTGCCAATCATTTGCTTAAGCGTGCCCACTATTTGAGCGACACCGAAGCCGAAGATTGTGAACTCTATTACATACGCGATAAAGAGAAACGAGAGGTCGATTTCCTCGCATCACTCGAAGTATAAAATCCTAATAAAATTACCGCACCCCGTGGGCAACGTTTTCTCGCAGGCAATTGGGGCTTACTTCAACAAAGTGAGCTGCATCCATAATATCCGCAACCGAGAGGGCGTTGAGATAGCTCATCCCACTGCGAATTCCTCCCACAAATTCATTCACAATTTCTCGAACCGGGCCCTTGCAAGGAATCAAACTCGACTCGCCTTCCGGTGCCATTCCCTCAGGCAAACTTCCACCACGCCAAGAAACCTGAGCCGAACGCGAAGCCATTCCACGATAAAGTTTCTTCCCATGAACGATCTCACCAGGAGTCTCATTCGCTCCCGAAAGTACACCGCCCACCATAATCACTGAAGCTCCAGCCGCGAGCGCCTTCATGGCGTCACCCGAAGTTTTGATACCGCCGTCTGCAATCACAGGAACTTTTGATTTGCGTGCAATCGCCGAGCAAATTGCAATGGCTGTTAACTGAGGCATGCCCACACCAGTAATAATCCGAGTCGTACACATACTTCCCGGACCAATTCCTACTTTGATGGCATCCGCTCCAGCAGCAATTAAATCTTCCGTCGCTTTCGGAGTCGCCACATTTCCAGCGATCACATCCACCTGCGGATACTTGGACTTCAAATATCGAACCATTTCAATCATGGACTCCGAATGTCCGTGCGCTATATCTACCGTCAAAATTTGTGCGCCCACTCTTACCAGAGCATCCGCTCGCTCCTTTGAATCCTGATTCACTCCTACCGAGGCGGCCACCACGCCCGAAGTACCAGACGCCGCTTTCACTTCTTTCACCTGGTTGACCTGCTCTTCAATGGACATAAAGCGGTGCAAAATCGCAGCAGCTCCAATTGAATTCATCGCGATGGCCATGCCAGCTTCAGAAATCGTATCCATATTGGCTGCAACAACCGGCAGCTTCAAAGAATGTCGCTTTGTTAACTGCGACTCCACATTCACGTGGAACCTACTCTCAATGGCCGAGCGACAGGGCATCAATAACACATCATCAAATGTATATGCGCGGTCCCGGCGAGCAAGATCCTGGGCTGAAAAAACAAAACTCATCATGATTAACCTCCTGAACTCGGCGATCCTAAAGAACGCCAAACCTTAAAGGCTTTACAACAACTGGGTCTTCTTCCCAATCAAAAAAACCTTATCCCCCCATTTGGCCGGATTCAGCTCAGAATAGGTCAAAACCTGCAGAGAAACAGAAGTTGGGCTCAGCGTTTGAAGCAGCTCATTGGGCTTATAGCACTCGAAGATTTCAAGAGACGAATTCGAATTCATCGCCTGAGTCAAATGAGCCTCCATCAAAACATGGCCCCCCTGCTTCAGCCCGCGAGTTAAATTCTTTAAAAGCGTAAGCGGTGGCTTAAAATCTACACTTATAATGGCATCATAGGTCAGGAGCTCGGGAATAAAAAAATCCAAGTCGCTCGATTTCCACAAAATTTGTTTAGCCTCCGTCACGCCCGAATCAGCGGCGAGCTTTTGCGCGCGTTCGATCGCGGGCGCTGCCCAGTCAATTGCGGTAACTTCAAATCCTTTGAGCGCGAGTGCCACAGCGTTACGGCCCTCCCCACACGCGATCTCCAAAACTTTTCCGCCAGCCGGAATCAATTCCAAATAATCTATCAAGAATTTCGAAGGCTCCTTTGAATATAAAAAGCCCGTGGATTTTTGATAGCGCTCTTCCCACGCATTTTTAGTATTAGCAACTGGAGGATTCATCGACCCATCATCCTCTTCCAAAAACTTTTTGGGTTGATTTTGTCCTCGCGGTCCACATTAAAATTTACGAGCAAATAAGTGAGGTTCTCAATTTCTCGCTGATCCCCCTGATCAATCGAATATTTTCGATAGAGATCATAGAGTCGCTGACCTAGAGAAGTATAAAGATCCGATCCAATAACGGGAGCGCTTAGCGCCTTCATTTTAAAGTGACGATTTTCTTCAAGCCCCAACTTCTGGGGAATTTCCTTGGACTTCATTTGATGCTCCTCTCAATCGTTCAAAAGGAAAAATGCTTCTATGAGAATCTTTCCAGGTAACGCCCAGAGCATAATTTCCAACGGCTTCGAGAACCGAAATCTCTCTTGCCTGAGTGAATCGTGGATCCCGATAATCCGGCGGCCGTCGAAACTCGCGGCAGACGGCGCAGTTACACAAGGATCTCAGCTGCGCAAAATCCACGTGCTCAAGCTTTCCGTCGGACCAAATAATCTGAAGGCCCGTGGGGCCCTTTCTAATTTCTTTTGGCTTAAAATTCACAAAATCTCAGTGCTCAATGACGTACATTTCAAATTCGGCACGACCTCCGCCCCGACGCTTTTGATCAAGTCGGACCTGGTCTTCAGGAACACCCTTACCCACTAGATACGATCGAATCGACTCAAATCGAGAATCAACGAGGGACGAAGACTCGCCAGGACCCACAATGCCCTGAAACATGATCGACGAGCTGGGATTATCTAGCAGAAATTTGCTGGTTTGATCTAAGTTCATCATTGATTCAGGTTCAATCGAGGCATCATTCTGCATAAACACCAATGCCCCCGGAACTTTCGTTCGAGCTCTTTCAGCGATTCCCCCTGCGGCGGGAGCCTTCGAAGTCGCCCTCATTTGAGCCTCAGATTGACCCTTCAATATTTTATCGACGGGCTTTGCAGGCGCTTTCACTACTTCATTGACCTTCGGCGCCAAACTCGCATCTTGTCCTTCGATCATCTGACCCACAATATTCTCCGCAAGCTTAACGGGTTCTGGTGTAGCCGGAGCCGGCGCAGGTGCAGCGGCAATCGATGGTGCAGCCACTGGTTTCTGAGACTCTGGCTTCTTGGACTCTGCTTTCGCAATCGATTCACTATGCTCCAAATTCGTAATCCTTTTTGGAAGTGGGAGGCGAACGATCTCTTTCGTCGGTGCCTCAGTGGCTTTCGGAACACTCTCTCCCCGTTTTCCCGCCAGGTACTTTGCCAAGACTTCCCGTGGAAGAGCGCGTGGCTCTGCCGGCTTCTCTTCTTTTTTGGGTGGAGCTGCTACTACTGGCGCAGGAATCTTCGCCACTTTAGAATTCGTCGACTTAAGATGGAGAGCTGCTTCGCTCAGACGCTCCGATTCTCGAAAGTTTTGAAAGGCTTTGTCGAACTTCGCCTCATCGAGAAAAGCTTTTCCGCGATTCAAAGCCGCTTCGGCCTTTCCAAGATCAGCGCTCGAAGGATTCTTATCCATGGCCGCTTTAAGTGCCCTTTGCGCGCTATAATACTGTCGGTGTGAATCTTGGGCCGCACAAGCCCCCAAGATAAAACAAAGTCCTAATAAACCAATCCGCTTGCTCACGTTCAAATCATAGCCAAGCGACTGGTAACGAGGCAAGGAATCGCCTATTTGAATGCTGATGATGACGGACGATAGAGATCGATTGACCAATCTGGGGGAGCTGGCGGCAGTTCTCGCCCACGAAATGAAGAATCCCATGAATTCCATCATTATTAATCTGGAGACCCTGCGAAATACAATCAGCGAGCTCACGGGGTCGAACGAAACCCCTCTTTCCACCAAATCTAAAAAATATTTAGATGTCATTGAGGGTGAAGTGAAAAGACTCGACAAAGTCTTGCGTGGGTTTTTGGACTTCGCGAATCCTCCCCAATCCACGAAAGTTCGCTTCAAATTAAATCCCATCATAAAATTAATGGCCGACTTTATGGGCGAAGAATTTAAACAAAAGGGAATTCAGGTTGAATTAAATTTGGAGCAGGACCTACCAGCAATTCACGGCAGCGCAGACCAGTTTAAACAAGCGCTTCTGAACTTGATGCTCAATGGACTTCAGGCCAGCCCTCTGTCTGGCGGCAGCGTAAAAATTTCAACCCGAAAATTGGATAAGACCATTCAATTGAGTATTTCCGACACTGGCCAGGGTATTGACCCCCTCATCATGAAGCGTATTTTTGATCCCTATTTTACAACAAAGATAAGAGGCTCTGGCCTAGGGCTGACGGTCGTGAAGCGTTTTGCGAAAGACCACGGCGGGGACATTAAGGTGGATAGCCAGCCCGGAAAGGGAGCGACATTTCATTTGGAAATTCCGCTCCTTTCCGATTGAGTCATCGAATGTCTAGCGCCCTTTCGAAAGTTCGAGTCCTCATCGTTGACGATGAAGAAAATGCGCGCGAAGGCTTGAATGATCTACTTCAAAGCTGGGGTTACGATGTGGCTCAAGCTCCCAATGGTAAGCAAGGATTAGAAGCAGCGCGAAGATTACAACCCAATGTGGTTCTCAGTGACCTCGTTATGCCAGAGCTCGACGGGCTCGGCCTGCTCGATCAACTTCGACAAGAAAAACTTTTGGGCGATATGACCGTCATCATTCTCTCGGCTCATGGAAATATTGATACGGCGGTCGAGGCGATAAAAAAAGGCGCTTATGATTTTTTAACCAAGCCGGTCGATGTCGTTCGTCTCAAGATTCTTTTGGAGAACGTTGCCAAGCGAGCACTCGTCGATCAAGAGATGGTGGCCCTGAGAGACAAAGTTCGAAGGCTGGGAACTTTTGGAAAACTCAATGGTTCTACGCCGCGGATGAAAGCGATCTTCAAGCAGATTCAGGTGATCGCTCCCACCACTGCTTCCGTACTCATCACTGGAGAATCCGGCACGGGAAAGGAATTGGTGGCGAAGGCGATTCATACCGGTTCGAAGCGAAAGAATAAGCCGTATATCGCGATCAACTGCGCTGCCATTCCAGAATCGCTTTTGGAAAATGAATTATTTGGGCACGAAAAGGGTTCGTTTACGGGAGCTGTTGCTCAAGACTCCGGCTGCTTTGAACTCGCCGATGGTGGAACAATTTTCCTCGATGAAATTGGTGAGATGTCTTCGGATATGCAAACCAAACTCCTTCGAGTTTTGGAAAACGGAACTTTTCGACGCATCGGCGGCAAGAAAGAGATGCAGGTCGATGTGCGAGTCATTACAGCAACCAATCGAAATTTAGAAGAACTCGTGGAAGAGTCTGGATTTCGTGAAGATCTTTTTTACAGACTCAATGTTTTTAGTATTAAATTGCCGCCCCTTCGTGAGCGCTCTGAAGATCTTCCCCTCTTGGCACAAACCTTCATTGAGGAATTCAATTTGAAGACTGATCGTCATGTGAAGGGACTGAGTCGTGAATCACTCAATCTGATTAAAAAATATTCATGGCCAGGCAACGTTCGGGAACTTAAGAACGTGATCGAACGAGCTGTCATCGTTTGTACGACCGACTATATTGATGTTGCCGATCTCCCAGAGAATCTTACCTCCAAAGCACATAAGGCCCCCACGGTTGAGTTTCGATTGGGCCAGACGATGGATGATGTGGAACGGGACTTTCTTTTTCACACGATTAACTATGTGGATGGAAATAAGACCAAAGCCGCCAAAATGCTTAATATCAGCCTTAAAACCCTTCACAACAAACTCGCGAAATACAAATCCAGCGTTTAGGGGGTCAGGGCACTTTGGGTACAGGTAAACGGGGTTTACCTGTACCCAAAGTGCCCTGACCCCCTAGTTCATGTAATAATTACGCTTTCGAGAAATCGGGTTAAAGCCTTGAATTTATTGAGGATTCTCCCAGTTTTTGAGGATTCTGTATTGTATCAAATGTAATTCTTACACGAAAAATCGAAAATCTGGTTGGGCGAAAAGGCGTTTAAACCGCTTAAAATAGGGGCCTAAAGGAATTTGACCTCTTGGCACGACCTTTGCATAATGCCTTTGTAAGTTTAAGTTCTGGCGGTGACGAACCCTTAAACCCTTAATCCCTCCCCCAAGTTGCCGCCCGAAATAATCGATGACGAGGCCCGAAAGGGCCTCGGTCATCAAACTTCTAAAGAGCTACTTTGTTGAAATTTGAAGGTTGAGATTCATATGTTGGTAGTAAGTTCGGTTGTCCTCAATTCAAGGTCCCAAAGACTTGGTCCAAGTGCCTTGTCCAGGGCGTCGTCTTCGAAAAGTTTAAATTATGATACTCAGATCTCAGTTTCCGATCCAACTCGTTCAGAGAAGTCCATGGACTCCAATCCTCCCAAACGTATGGCAGGTAGAT
>Ga0163144_10011359_pt1 | contig 18839 bp, 11 predicted proteins | sample OliLak19BULKMAT1_FD_123175 | JGI IMG/M metagenome (GOLD analysis project Ga0163144, IMG submission 123175) | Freshwater microbial mat bacterial communities from Lake Vanda, McMurdo Dry Valleys, Antarctica - Oligotrophic Lake LV.19.BULKMAT1 | ecosystem: Environmental > Aquatic > Freshwater >... | reverse complement strand
GCGAAAAGGGATGGAAAACCTTTTTGATACTTTTGATAAAACCCCCTATTTGCCCACAAAGTATAAAAAAGGTAAGGGCAGAGAAAAGGGCACTATCCTGACCAAAAGAGAAAAACACAAAACAATTAAAAAAGTAAAAATAAGACCCAAAAGGAGGTCAAAAGAGAGTAAAAAATAATCTAAAATAGGCATCAACAAAAATAACTTAGTCTAAAAACAAAGTTATCAAAAGAACTATGTCCAAAGTCTAAATAAAGTTAAGGTGAATTGATAACTACTTATACAAAAATATAAAATAAGATGGTTTGTTAGTCTCGTTTCTATTATTATTTTTAAAATGAAATAGGACTACTCTTTTCTTATTTCAATAAATCTTGTACTCTTGTAGCAAAATTAAAGTTTAATCGTTTTTAACCTATGACTTCTCTTTTTTATCATCCTGATATTTCGGCACAAGAGTTTGAGCTTTTGCCCGAAGAAGCCCAGCACATCCTCAAAGCCAAGCGATTGCGTGTAGGAGATACCGTGCATCTCACTGATGGAAAGGGTTCACTGGGACTTTTTGAGATAGTGCAAGACCGTGCAACGCAGTGTGTCGTGAGGAAAGTAGAGATGATAGAAAGTCAGCTTACTCGTACTTATAAGATACATCTCTGCATAGCCCCTACCAAAAATATATCAAGAATAGAATGGATGCTAGAAAAATGCACCGAGATAGGGCTAGATACGCTTACCTTTGTGCAATGCAAGCACTCTGAGCGAGCCAAACTCAAAACAGAAAGGCTAGAAAAAATAGCCATTAGTGCCTTGAAGCAGTCTAAGCAAGTGTATTTACCTTCGCTGAGTTCTTTGCTAGAGTTTAAAGACTTTGTGAAGCAAAACTTTGGCAACGCGCAAAAGTTTATTGCTTATGTGCCTGAATCAAGCACAGCCTCTTTATTTTCATACCTCAAGCCTCAGCAAGACGTTCTTATTTTGGTAGGTCCTGAGGGAGATTTTAGCCCAGATGAAATTGATTTGGCTTTGAAAAATGGCTTTCAATCTGTAAGTTTGGGTAATACTGTATTAAGAACAGAAACGGCTGGTCTAGTAGCCTGCCACACTTGTCATCTAAAAAATCAAATTTAAACTCCAATAACCAATGAAAAATTACTTAAAAATCAGCCTCTTATTTCTAAGTTTATCACTCTTAAGCCTCACTGCTTTTGCTCAAAAGCCATCCCTCAAAATAGCCAAACTCAAATACAATGGCGGAGGAGATTGGTATTCAAATAAAACCTCTTTGCCCAATCTGATAGAGTTTTGTAACCGTAATTTGGGTGTAAATCTAGAGCGTGAAGAAGACGTGGTAGAAGTAGGAAGTCCAGAACTCTATGCGTATCCATTTGTACACATGACAGGTCATGGCAATGTAGTATTTAGTGATGCAGAAGCCGAGAATCTTCGGATGTACCTTGTTTCGGGTGGATTTCTACACATAGACGATAATTACGGCTTGGATAAATTTATCCGTCTAGAAATGAAAAAAGTTTTTCCTGAGTTAGACTTTGTAGAATTACCTTTTTCGCATCCGATTTATCATCAAAAATTTGACTTCCCCAATGGCTTACCCAAAATCCATGAACACGATGGCAAAGCTCCGCAAGGCTTTGGGATTATCTATGAAGGTAAATTAATTTGCTTTTATAGCTATGAATGTGATCTAGGAAATGGCTGGGAAGACCAAACTGTCCATAAAGACCCCGAAGAAGTAAGACAGCAGGCTCTGCGTATGGGAGCTAATATCTTGACTTTTGCTTTTACGAATTATTGATAGATAGTGAAGATAAATGAAATTTTTAATTCTAAGTGCTAGATGCGTTTATAATGATGATTAGGTGCAAGCTAAAAAAAGGGAAAATGAAGCATGAAAAATGGTTAAATAACTACGAAAATAATCTCGAAAAACTTGCTGTCGAGATTGGTAGTTTAAGATATGACTCTCTTGAGAAATTTTTATCACTACTCTCAAAAAAGATTGAAGAAGATTCAGAAAAGGATAATGAACGAGACAGAAAAAAACTCAGTAAAAGCCTTAAGATATGTTCGGATAATTTGAATGAGGCATCAAAAAGTGTCGAAGAAGCGTGGAGAATTAGTAAACCGTTTATGCCCCCAAATGACTTAGAAAACAAAGAAAAAATGTAATATGAAAGAAACTGATAAACATTGTCTCTTTTGGAAACATCAATTTGGACAATGGACTTTTCGAGATATGGTTGATACTGACACCAAAGGTAGAATACTCAAAAATAGAAAAAAAGAAGTAGCTAGTACACTCGTAGAAAGTAATGAATTTTCATATAAAGTTCTGTGATGTTCTAGCCCAAAGAACCATATACCTAAGATAGTAAATCCTGCTACTATCAAACTAATAATAAAAATGCTTTTTCCATTAATGTAATTCATAATCACTCAAAATAATAGTATCTTTTGTCATTTAAAAAGTTATCCCATTCTTTGGTTTTTATCTGTTAGACTAGGAGAAAACAGCTGTACACTCTATAACAATTCCTACGAAATGACGGGAAGAAGTTAACTACTCAGTTTTCATTTTGAGCATTTCAATATCATCCAATTAAACGTAATTTAAAACCCAATTCTTTACTCCATATATACCAAATGCAGGCAATCTAGCATCGCTTTGTTTACTTCTACATTCATATTGATATTCCATGGTTCAAAGCTAAGTTTGAGTATATTTTTGCCTTCTTTCAAGTCTAGCAAATAGGCATTAGACCTTCCCCAGTCAGACCATTCATCAGTACCTCTTTGTGGAAAAACGAGTGAGCCTATGTACTTTTCATTGGCTGTTAGGCTACGGATAGCACATTTATTTTCGGTATTCCAAGGGCCACTTCCATTAGAATAACTAAAATAAACCCAGTATTTCCCTGCTTTTTTGATGTCTAGGGAGATTTCTATGGTTTTATTTTGTGCATTTGAGATTTCTACAAAACCACTTCCAGAATAATTAGAATAAGGTAAACTAGATTTAGAAGCAAATTTTTCTACTTCTATGGTTTGCTTGTTCTCTTCGGGGGTTACCCAAATCGGCTGACTTGTGAATGACTCCCAACCTTGAGCATCTAAGGCACTTACTTTATACACACCTGTCTTAGAAGAAGGAATTTTATAAGTAGTTGCTTTGGTTTTTTCTACTACTTTTCCATCTTGATAAATCAAATATTCGCTTGCTCCTTTGATGGCTTGCCACTCAATCGTATTTCCTTTTTGGGTAGTTTGTGGTTCAGGCAGAGAGAAGTGATTGGCTACCAAGTTAATATTGTCTTGGTCAAAAGATGCGTTGTTCATCGTGATTTCTATCTTGTGATTGCCACCCAAATCGGAAGGAAATAAAGCATCTGCCAAGGCTTTTCCATCCATCAAAATACTTTTAACTTGATTTCCATAGCCTTTGACTGTAATATCTAACACTGCTTTTCTGTATTTAAAATTACTTAAAGTGCGTTCACCTCCATAGACTTTGGGGATGACGGGGCTAAAACGGATGCCTTTGGTCTCAAACGACATTCCCATAAATACTCGATGCACCATCGCCAGATTGCCAGCCATACTCCACAACATACGGTCAGAGTTGATTTCTGTCCCTAAAAAATCCCCTGAATCAGCCACGAAGTTTTCATAATTGGTTAAGAACAATCCCCCTGCTCGGTAGATAGCCGCCAAGCCATGGGTAAGTACTTTTTCATTGCCTGCTTTGGCTGCTGCAATGTTCCAGTAAGACTGCACAAAGGGCCAAATACCATTATTGTGGTAAGGAGGAATATTGGGAATTTGAGGATAAATACAGGTAGTTCCGTAAGCCGTAAGAGGTGATTTTTCAAAAATACTTTTAGACTTTTCTGCATCTGCTACTCCAAAAATGACTGCCAAAGCCTCACCCAATGCCTCAAAACGAGGTGAAACCGTAAGGTAAGGACGACCATAGGTAAACTGTGCATAAAATCCTTTGTCTTTTAGCCAAAGTGATTCATTGATGGCTTTTTTGAGCTTTTCAGCTCTTTGGGTATATTCGGCATGAGGTTCGCCCAAGATTTTTGCCATTTCTGCCAAGATTTGATGTGCTTGAAAATGCACTACATTCGTTCCTAGATTTTCAGACACATAAATATCTGTATTGCTCATCCACTTAGGATAAGTCTGCTCTCGCCAATCTAAGAAAGAAGATTCTCCTCTATAAAGCCCTGATTCTGTGGAGCTTAGTACTTTCAAATCATCTTCTAGCGTGTTTTTGATAATGTTAAATGCTTTTTTGAGCCAAGCTTCTTCTCCTGTGATTTTATAGACTTCCCATGCTGCCAAAGCCCAAGTAGTACGGTCAGAAGATACGGGCCAAGCCCCTCCCGAACCTGTATCTTGGATAATTCTATCTCTTTTTACTTTTTTGAGAAGGCTGATTTTGGCAATCTCTGGCTCGTGATAGGCAAAAGCTAAGAAAATACTATACGAAATATCTCTTGTCCAGACTCCGCCCCACTTTGCTCCTGTTCGTAAGGTACTATCAGGTTCTATATTTTTGATGGCTTCCTCGAGAGAGAGATTAAAAAGAGCATCTACGATGGGCTGTTCTGAAGTGTATTTAGGTTTTTTGGAAAGGTCTAAGCTTAGTTTCCATTCTTTTTCTGCGAAATCTTTCTCATCATAAGGGTTGAGTTTGAGCGTGATGCTATAGACATTGTCTTTGCCTGTATCTTGGAGTTTTAGATTTTTATTGTCAAGATTCACAAAATCCCATGTCAAGGGTTCTGCCCCTCCTGCAATATAAAAGCCTTTAAAATCAGCTTTGGCGACTTTGCTTCCATCATAAGCTTCGTAATAGCCTTTTTCTTCAAATTGCTCTATCACTGGCGACATATCTACCTTGAAAGTATATTCGTAATTGACAGGTAAAAATGTATTGGGAGATACAGGCATAGGTGCTGAAAGTTCTCCAAATTTAATAAGAGGTGATTCGTGTTCTTCCTCGATGATGAGCCAATGGTCTTTGCCTATAGGTAATTCGTTGTCCTTTTCATTGATAGACAGTTTAAAGGGAATGAGCCTTGAAAAAGTTTCGCTTGTGGGGCTTTTGTAGTTTGATTTGATATGGGTAGGTGAGAGCACTGTGGCCTCATTTTTACCCTGTACTACTTTGTCTTTGTAAAGCGTAAAGGCATTAGATTGGTACAAGACTTCAGTTTTGGCTTCGGTGGATTTATCGGTTTTACAAGACACAAGCAATAATAGGATTAAGTACGGAAGAATATTTTGTATAGTTTTCATATTTATAATTCAATAAAAAGACTAGATTTTTCACCTACTAAAACACCAAAAATACAAACTAATCTTAGAAAAGCAAGTTTTGAAGAAGTAATCAAAACTTCTAAACCTTTAAAAATATTCTATATTAAGATTATCAATTTTCTATGGTTTATTCCATCTTCTCATTATCCATTCAGAAGTTATAGCTCAAAAAAAAGATACTTTAAGGTTTCTTTCCATTGAAGAAAGAGGTGTTTTCATTCCCGATTCTATTTTAGATACCTTTCATAACATTAAGAAAAAGTTATCTTATCAGACAAAGCCTTGTTAAAAATGATTTGATTTCTCTGTCATTAGTTAATGAAGACCTATATCAAAACTGGGAGGAAGAGATAGAAAAACTAAAAATTCAATATAAAAATACTCATTTACTAGTCCTAGTTTCTAAAACTGATAGCGAACAAAAGAGTGAGTTTATGATAGAGTGGATGAAGCAAAGAGCTATTGACAACAATAACTATGAAAAAGCTTATCAAATCACGCTAGAAAAGATACTTTTAAAGTCCAAAACATTAGACTTTAAGCATTATTTTCACCCTATCTAGTGTGAAGTGTAGAAGGGATGATTTAACGAAGGTTTGAAGATTTGATAGAATCTTTTATGTCATTCCGCTAGTAATCTGAAGGTGTGTCAAAATTCTACTGAAATATGACACTATTGATATAAGATTTTCTTGTAAGAAATTCCCTATGTTTTCTATGTACATCCGTAGTTATAAAAAAGATAAAATACTGTTAATCAGTATATAACAGCTCTAATACGAACTTATCACTTATAATTCATCTCTTACTTATGCCATCTCCTTTTTCTCTAGTTCATTTATAGAGATTACTTTCATCATTTTCTTAGGACTTGTGAAGTAGGTATAAATCGCAGGGATGACGTAAAGGGTAAGCAAGGTAGAGAAGATAAGTCCTCCCACAATGGCTACTCCCATAGATACGCGGCTTTCAGAACCAGCACCCAATGCTAAGGCAATCGGCAATGTGCCAAGAATGGTAGAAATACTCGTCATCAAAATAGGACGTAACCTTGATTGAGATGCGTCTATAATTGCTTCATAGATATTGTATTCATCTTGTTGCTTGAGTTGATTGGCAAATTCTACCATTAAGATTCCGTTTTTGGATACTAAACCAATCAACATGATGATTCCGATTTGGCTAAATACATTGAGGCTTTCTCCAAAAAACCATAAACTCATCAAAGCTCCTGCAAGTGCAAGTGGAACGGTAATCAGAATGATAAATGGATCTCTAAAACTCTCAAACTGTGCTGCTAAGACCAGATAAATCAATGCCAGTGCAAGCATCAATGCAAAAAGAAGACTGGAAGAACTTTCCTTAAAGTCTTTGGATTGACCTGATAGTGCGGTACTAAAAGAAGAATCTAGGACTTCGGCAGCGATTTCATCCATAGCTTTGATACCATCATTGATAGTTTTTCCTTTGGCTAATCCAGCCGAGATAGTCGTAGAAAGATAACGGTTATAACGGTAAAGTTGAGGCGGCGTACTTTCTTCTTTGGTGGTAACAAGATTATCTAACTGAATCATCTGCCCTTCTTGGTTACGGACATAGATATTGGTAAGGTCATTGGGTTTGTTTCTATCTTCGCGAATCACTTGCCCTATGACTTCATATTGCTTGCCATCCATGATAAAATAGTCAAATCTCTGTCCACTCAACGCAAATTGCAAGGTCTGGGCTATGTCGATAATAGATACATTTAATTTAGTCGCTTTTTCTCGGTTAATCTCTACTTGGAGTTCGGGTTTTGTAAATTTCAAATTGGCATCTACAAACTCAAAAGTAGGATTCTGATACGCTTTTTCTAAGAAAATAGGCAGTACTTCTTTTAATTTATCTAGGTTTGGAGCTTGGATTACATATTCAATTGGTAAGCCTGATCTTCTACCACCAATGCTAGGAGACTGCAACACATTTGCCTTTGCATCTGTAAACTGTTTGATACCTTCTGAAATTTGATCAGCGATTTCTTGTTGTGAACGCTTTCGGTCAATAGCATCTTTGAGGCGAAGACGCATAAAACCTGAATTGACAGAAGATGATGCACCAAAGCCTGGGGAAGTTACGGTAATCATGTTTTCATTTTCGGGGATGGTTTCTTGTGCATATTTTGTGAGATCATTGATGTATCTATCCATATATTCAAAAGTAGCACCTTCTGGTCCACTAGCACGTACTGAGATATTTCCTCTGTCTTCAAGTGGAGAGAGTTCTTGAGGTAAAGTAGCTCCTAATACATAAATGATATAAGCCAACACTATCACAATAGGAAAAGCCAACCAACGGACTTGCATAAAACCTTCCAAACTCCATCGATAACCATCTGTAAGCCCTACAAAGAAGGGTTCAGTCTTGCGATAAAACCAATTCTTACGCTCACGCTTTTTGAGAATGCGAGAAGAAAGCATCGGAGTCAATGTCAATGCTACAAAAGAAGAGATAATCACCGCCGAACTAATCACTACACCAAACTCTACAAAGAGTCTTCCTGTGATTCCTTTTAAAAATATAATAGGAAGAAATACAGCTACAAGTGCAATGGTAGTTGCAATGACAGCAAAAAATATTTCGGCAGAGCCTTTCATTCCAGCTTCTAAGGGTTCTGCTCCTTTTTCTATCTTGGTATAGATATTTTCCATCAATACGATGGCATCATCTACTACTAGACCAATCGCCAAGACAATGCCCAAAAGGGTAAGCACATTGATGGAAAATCCAGCCAAATACATCACAAAGAAAGTACCTATGAGTGAAACTGGGATAGTCAATACTGGAATCAACGTAGTACGCCAATCACGCAAAAACAAGAAAATAATCATGATTACCAGTAGAAAGGCAGTAAAAATAGTCTGCTGTACTTCCGTGATAGATTCACGGACGTATTTGGTTTGGTCAAAGCCAATGCCTACTTTAATATCTTTGGGTAAGTCTTTTTTAATTTCCTCGAGACGCTCATATACTTTATCTACTACTTCTACTTGATTAGCTCCTGGGCGAGTTATAATGGCATTTCCTACACAAGGCACTCCCTGACTTCGCAAAAGTGTGCGTGTATTCTGTGCACCTAACTCTGCTCTTCCAATATCGCTAAATTTAACAATGTTATCTCCATTTTGCTTCACTATTAAGTCATTAAATTCCTCTGGTGAGCTAATCTTGCCCAATGTCCTCACACTCAATTCGGTTTCATTTCCTTCTATTCGCCCTGAGGGTAACTCTACATTTTGGGCAAGCAAAGCATTGCGAACATCGAGAGGGGTGAGCTGATAAGCAGAAAGTTTGATAGGATCCATCCAAAGACGCATAGAATATTGCTTCTCTCCCCACACAGCAATCTCACTGACTCCGTTGATGGTTTGAAATCTCTCTTTAAAATCATCCTTAGCGATTCGGGTAAGGTCAAGCATAGAGCGTTCTTCACTTCGAATATTGATAAACATTACAGGGTCTGAGTCTGCATCTGCTTTACTTACAGTAGGAGGTTCGGCATCTGTTGGGAGATTACCGACTGCATTGGAGACTTTATCACGGACATCATTGGCGGCAGCTTCCAAATCTACTTCCAAATCAAACTCTACGGTGATGGTGCTTCTCCCCTCACGGCTTACTGAGGTGAGTGAGCGAATCCCTGCTATGCCGTTGACGGCTTCCTCTAGTGGCTCTGTGATTTGTGATTCTATAATATCAGAATTTGCACCTACATAGGTAGTAGATACATTGATGATAGGTGGATCTACACTTGGATATTCTCTTACACCTAAATAAGTAAAACCAATCAAACCAAAAAGTAAAATGGTAATAGACAGTACTAAGGTAAATACGGGACGTGCAATACTAATTTGAGATAAAGTACTCATATATTTTTAGTTTCAAATAATAATTTCATTTTTCAGTAAACAATGACATAGTGTCTTCACGAACCACCATTGATGGGTAAATAGAACGCTTTTTAGTTTAGTCAAATAACAGTTTAAAGTCTTCAACACTTTTAATACACCTTCAGATTCCTAACGGAAGACAGGTTAATTTCCTTTAATTCCCCCTTCGGGGGTTAGGGGGCTTTCACCTCTAAGATTTTCACTTTAGTATTAGGGCGAACATTGAGAATCCCAGAGGTAATCAGTGTATCACCTACCGAAAGACCTTCTGTAATCTGAATAGACTGCTGACCTCTTATCCCTATTTTAACAGGTACGGACACGGCAAGTCCATTTTCATATCTGAATACTTTTTGACCTCCTAGCTCAGGAATGAGGGCAATGTTAGGAATCTGGATAGTATTGGGGTATTGTGCCAAGATGATTTCAATATCTACAAAACCACCAGGAATAAGTCTTTGTTGTGCATTATTGAGTTCTGCCCTTACGGTGAGTGTGCGAGTCTCTAGGTTAATCTTAGGCTCGATGGCATAGACAAAAGCTTCTAATGTATCTCCACTCAATATCTCAGAACGCACCAATATTTTAAGCCCCTTTTTGATTTTGCCACTGTATTTTTCAGGCACAGAAAACTCTATTTTCAATTTCTGTAAATTCACCAGTCTTACAATGCTTGTGCCAGGGTTTACATAGCTTCCGTTGCTTACCTTGCGTAAGCCTATAGTGCCGCTGAAAGGTGCACGTATTTCGGTTTTGACTAGGCTTGCTTGTGTTTCCTTTACTTGTGCTTTTAAGGCATTTAATTCAGAAAGAACGGCATCATATTCATCTTGGCTTGCTCCTCCTTTTTCTAGGAGTTTTCTTTGACGATATTCTCTGCTTTCGTAGAGTGTGATTTGAGCTTTGAGTCTTTCTAGCTGGGCTAAAAGTTCGGTATTACTCATTCTTACCAATAAAGCTCCTTGTGCTACATTCTGCCCCTCTTGAAAATTAATCGCTACTATCTTACCTGCGACTTCACTGGTCAAATCTACCTCTTCATTAGGCAACAGTGTCCCTGTTACTTTGATGGCATCTACGAGAGTACTATTCTGAACAATACTAGCACGAACAGCGGGCAAATCCGAATTACTTTGTGCATTTGCAGGAGTATTTTTTGAGTCCTCTTTTTGAGATGTACCAAACTTAAGCCAGCCTGCTTGAAAGGCAATTAACCCCAATATAATGATAAAAGTAACTCCTATTGAAAGAATACGAATCCAATGTTTTTTCATAAAAATATGTAATGTTATCTTTGAGTAAGGTGTTAGCTATTTTTTTCGTAAAATACTGATAATGAGCATTTTATTTAATGCCTATCAACTTACTACACAAAGCACTCATATCTTTTTAAGATATTTTGTGTTGCTTAATAGTTATGATTTTGGGAAATTAATTTGGTGACTATATCAAAAAATATGATTCTTAAAAAAATCAAACTGAAACCTCAATAAAAAAGTATCTTTGCTATTTATTCTTATACAACCAGAATAGCCTTTATTAGTTTTTTTACCTCCCAAAGGCAAAGTTAAAGTATATTCAAAAAGTCTGATGTTATCTATTTGTTATTAGAAAACTCAATATTTATATAAGCAAAAAGCCATCCATATCAATCACAGATTGTAATTGATATGGACGGCTTATGTATCTTAGTAATTAATCAAGTAAGTAGATGGGCAAAATTAGTTCGTATTTTAATTTTATTATAAAGAATTGATTATCAAGACTTTACTGCGATAGCTTATCATTTATACAGCAATTCTCATTTTTTATAAAAATAATTTGGCTGTAAAAAATTTCACCAAATCTCCTTCATATACAAATCAGAAAAAATCAAGTCTAACCTCAATGAATTATTTAAAATGCCAAGCCTGGGAGGTTTAAGGTATTGATAACTAAATATTTAGAAATAAAACCTCACAGGTTTTTGGTAGTAAAAAATAGACCTAAATGAGAATTACTGTCATTTATAACTCATTACCTACTTGCTATTATTTTTTACCACCATTCATTCCTTCTTCGATTAAGCCATAAAACTCATCGATTTTAGGCATAATAATGATTTTAGTACGTCTGTTAGCAGCTTTACCTTCCACAGTGTCATTAGAAGCTATCGGCACGTAAGGACCTCTACCAGCAGGAAGCAGACGCTCAGGAGCAATTTTAAATTTAGTAACCAATTTGCGTGCTAGAGCAGTAGCTCTTTTTACGCTCAAATCCCAGTTATCAATCAATTCACCACGCTTGAAAGGCACATTATCAGTGTGTCCTTCAATCAATACTTCAAAAGTAGGTCTATCTTGAAGAATCAAGGCAACCTTACCTAGCACTTCATCAGCTCGTGGGCTGACATCATAACTACCAGTAGTGAAGAGAAATTTATCAGAAATAGAAACCATCACGACTCCTTTTTCTACATTAATCTCAATGTCTTTATCATCCGCACCAACGGCTCTTTTAAGGCTGGTTACAAGGGCAATAGTCATAGAATCTTTGCGATTAATAGCTTCATTAAGTGTCCTGATTTGTAAATCTTTCTCTTTGATTTTTTCAAGAGATCTCGACATATTCTCAGCTTCTTTCTTGGTAAGTGAAGTTACCTCAGAGATGCTGTTTAGTAGATTGCGGTTTACTTCTTTGAGGTGATCAATCTCTAAGTCTAGTCTATCTTTTTCTGTATTGCAATAGTTTAGGGCAGTACGGGTAGAAGATAAATCATTGTCGGCAGCTCGGTTTTTATCATCTAAGGTCTTATACTGAGCTTCTAGTGCTTTGTATTTTTTGGCTGGCACACAAGCAAAGACTAGTAATGACATCAATGCAAAATAAGTAAATTGTTTCATAGTGTTTTATAATCAGATTAATTAATAAAAATATTATAAGTTTCAAAGGTAGTGAGTTTTTTTTATTTACACTACTTTTGGACTACGCCAAAAAGATATAAAGTCACAGGGCAAGCTTAGAATAATGCTTCATTAACCTCAAATCAAAAAACATAGAACTTAAATGTAATCTATTCCTCTCTGCCTTTGGTCTTACCGTTCGGCTTACCATTGGGGAGAGGGACTTTTATTTTAAGATTTTAGTAAGGGGATATTTTGATTTTTTTGATGTCAAAATACTCCTCTGTGCAGCGAATATAACTATTTGAACCTTTAGAGTAATCTTCTACCAATAAAAATTGTGAGCGAAGATGTGCTGGTATTTGCCTGAGTGTAACGCCTTCTTTTCCTCTAGATGATTGGAGCAAGTCAAGTCTTTTCTTTATAAAATCTTGATAACCTGGGACTACAAATGCCACCTCATAATACGCCTGATTGATATTTTGGCTCGAGGGCATTATAGAGATAACAAGAAACAAACTCATAATTCCTAAAAATAGATTTTTATGTGGATGGACTTCAAGTGAATCTAACTTGTATTTTTCTAACTTCTCAGCATAGAAGCAGAGCCAAAGCTGTATATTCGCCCAGAGACTCCAATAAAACAGAAACTGAAACAGTGCTTCTACCCTACCGATTCCATAGTGATTGGTGCGGAGTGCAAAAATATGGAATGAGATAAAAAGCAATAAAATCAAGCCTGCGTGAAGCACAGGTGAGATAAACTTACTGTTTTTGAGGTGAAGGCGAACAACCAAGTCTTGCATCAAGGGCAAAAAAAGCAGTGTCAATATCCAAAAACTAGCGTTGCTGAGCCAATTACCCATTGACGAAATGGCAAAATACGCACCTAAGATACTTACTTTGAGCAGACTTTGATTGGAATAACGCCCGACATCCTCTGCAAATATTTGGTCTAAATTAAACCAACGAGCATAATTTCCAGGCGCTACTATTAAAATAAACATACCCAAAGATGCACCTATCAGTAAACTAAAGACAGAAATCTGCCACTGATTCCTGTTTAAGTGAATATGTAAAGCAATAAAACACAGCACAGAGAGATGAAATACAGCAATTATTTCGTGTGTACCCATCACCGAAAAGTTAAGAAAATGAAGCAAGACCCACTCCACCTTTGATAAATATCCTTGCTGTAAATACTTGATGAGGTATAGATAACAAAGCAATAAAATCAGCATCGGCAAGAAGTAGGCATTCAAGCCCACAAACCAATATACCCACTCATCTAAGCCCACAAGGCTATTTAAGAAAAAAATCTGAGTAATGAAAGCCAAAAGCAAAGCATATACCTTTGAGATATTCGAGAAGACAACACACACCAAATAATAGAGCGTCCATAGAAAACATACGAGAAAGGCAAAAGAAATAAACTTTACGCCTATGCTTCCATACGCTAGGCCCAAACGCAGGGGGTTAAACCAATACGCCGTTATAATCACCGTATAACGACCAGAAGCATACATGTAAAGGTTATGTGAAAAATGAAAAAAACCAGCCTGAGATTGATTGGCAAAAGCAAAATCATCACTGTAAGGAACTGTAAAAAAAGTAAACAAGAAAAAAGGAAACAGAGAAATCACTATGCCTGCTATCACCAAACCTAATAACCATGTATTAGCTCTTTGTCCAGACAATTCTGATTTCAATATTTTTAGATTTGATTGGGATGAAAAAAGCATATACACCGTTTGTTTAAATGATGTCTCCAAACTAAACCATAGTTCTATTCCGCCCAAAAATATACTTGAGATTACTCTGATTTATTTTTCATAATTGCCTGTGAGGACACAGGCAATGGCGAGAGATTTATTTTAACAAGAAAAATCTATTCCGTGCTTCGTGTCTTCACGAAGCACTTTTACTTATACCCTTCTGCTTGTAGGTTAAAAAGCTCGGCATAGAGTCCATCTTTTGCCAAAAGTTCTTCGTGAGAACCCAATTCTGCCATTTCACCATTTTTTAAGACCAAGATTCTATCTGCTATTCTTACTGTGGAAAATCGGTGCGAAATCAATACAGCAGTCTTGCCTTTGGTAAGTTCTGTAAAACGCTCAAAGACCTCGTACTCTGCTCGGGCATCAAGGGCAGCAGTAGGCTCATCTAAGATAATCAACTGAGCATCACGCATATAGGCTCGCCCTAGTGCTACTTTTTGCCACTCACCACCTGATAAATCTGTTCCTCCTAAGAATTTTCTACCGAGCATTTGCTCATATTTTCCAGGCAATTTATCGATGACTCCGTGTGCTAGGCTTTGCTGTGCCGCATCTAGTATTTTGGCTTCTTCTTCTTGCCATTCTATCCGCCCGATGGCAATGTTGGTTTTGGCTTGAAACTGAAATTTCACAAAATCTTGAAAAATAACGCCTACAGCTTTTCTATATTCTTCCAGATTAAAAGAGCGAATATCTTTTCCATCCAATAAAATTCTTCCTTCATCTGGCTCATAAAGCCTTGCTAGAAGTTTCGTTAAAGTCGTTTTACCTGCTCCATTTTCACCTACCAAGGCTAGTTTCTCGCCTGATTTTAAGGTAAAAGAAACTCCACGAATCGCCCAAATCTCCGAGTTGGGATATTTAAAACCTACCTTCTCAAAAGTAAAGCCTTCTTTGATTTCTTGAGGAAAGGGAATAGAATCTTCTGTACTGAATATCAGGGGTTTAAGCTCTAAGAAATCAAATAAATCTTGAAGATAAAGCACATTTTGGGCAATGGATGAAAATCTCGAGAAAATGCCTTGCAAGAGACTTTGCATGCGGTTAAATGAGCCAGAGAGAAAAGTCAAATCACCAATACTCAGTATTTTCTGGACGGTCTGCCAGATAATCACTAAATAAGCTGCATAATAACCCAAGTTGCCAAGTGTATTAAACACAAATCCCCAAACATTTCGCTTAATGACTAGGCTGCGATTGGCAAGGTAGTAATCATGAGAAAGGATTTTAAATTTATCTGTAATAAAATTAGACAGCCCAAAAATCTTCACTTCTTTGGCAGTTTCATCACTTGCCCCAATGTAACGGAGATAATCTAACTCTCTTCTTTCAGATGTCCAACTGTGCGTAAGCGAATAATTGGAGCGATTGAAATAGTTTTCATTGATGAAAGAAGGCACGAGAGTCAAAATCAAAACCAAAATAAGCCAAGGGTTAAACAGCACCAAGCCCACACCTAAAAATAAGATAGTTACAAAATCTTGGATTTGTCCTAAAATAAGCGACATCAGCATGACTCGGTTAGAAGTCTGTCGTCTGGCTCGCTCTAATTTATCATAAAAAACAGGATTCTCAAATTGTGCCAAGTCCATATTAGCTGCATGACGCATAATTTTGACCGAAATATCATTGGCAAATAAATCGCCTAGCAGCGCATCAGCAAGATTAATCCCTCTCGTAAGCAAGTCCGAAAACAAGGCTAACCCTACCTCTATTCCTACTAAAATGAGCAAATGATCCCATTTCTCAGAGTCAGTAGAAGTAAGACGAATAATTTCATCTATGATGAGTTTGCCCACATACAACAAAGCGAGTGGCAAGGCTGATTTGAATAGCCTACATATAATATTGCTCATAAAAAGCCAAGGGCCAGAAACCCAGATAAGCCTAAATAATTTAGGAATATTCCGAAAGGCTTTTAGATTATCTTTAAGAGTTGGCTTCTCACTATTATGATTGGCATGGGGCGATTGAGCAAGTTTCTTTTTTTTGGACATAAAAAAGTAATAGAGAATAACACCCTTATAATCAGGAACTTAGCTATGATAAAGCACTTATGCTGATTCTATAAGGAACAAAATTTTTAAATTTCAATCTCAAAATTATGCAAAATTTACGAAAAATCTACGAAAAGGAGTTACAAAAGAAAAGAACACCTTCTGTCTTAATTAAGATTTTTAGGATTCCATTGTCAGAATTAAGATTTTTAGGATTCTTCTGTCTTAATCAGGATTTTTAGGATTTTTTGATTTTTAGGATTCTTTTGTCTTAATTAGGATTTTTAGGATTTTTTGATGGATAGGATTCTTTTGTCTTAATTAAGATTTTTAGGATTTTTTGATGGATAGGATTCTGATACTGTTATTTGAAAACTGTTATTTGCCATTTAAAACTGCTTTCAAAACCTTCTCTACCTCATAAGCAATGTCTTTGGCGAAATCTTCTAGGGCGGTTTTTTGTCCTTCTAGGTTGAGGCTACTGACTGGAGTGCTGTCCTTTCCTTTGAAAATATTGGCTTTTAGGGTGATGCTGTTTCCATTGACTTCGTACCTACCTGAAATACTGTAAGCATCTGGGAAATCTTTGGAATTTAAAAATACAATATGAGATTGTCTTCCTCTGCTTGCTAAATCCCTCATTTCTTCATCTACTAGTTTTTCAAGACCTAAATGGTCTTTGAATAACATAATATCATGAAAATCAGAAGGTAAAAACAAAGGCTTTGCTTTGGCGAGGGGGATTTGCTCTTTTTGCTTGTCTTCTAGTCTTCCAATATCAAAACTTTCTGCACCATAGGGGCTGAAAACACGGGGTTCTTGCACGCCTCCAAGGTTGCCTGCAAGTTCGGGGACACGCTCACGGGCGTACTGAAACCACTGCAAAACATCTAAAAACTGACCATCACGCAGGGATGCTCCTTTGATGCCACTGAGCAAAGTATAAGTCAAGATACCTTGTCCGTATTGGCTTGCTTCGTGGCTTGATTGCCCCGAAGTACAGCCCGAAATGATGTGTAAACCTGAACGGTCTTTCATTTTGTCTAAGGCTCTGACGGTGGAGGATTCTAAATCTCTCTTGGAAGTGAGGTTTTCGATTGCCCTGCCCGAATGACAAGCATCCAAGATCAAGATTTGTTTCTTGGCTCGGAGTCCATTGAGAATGTCGGTGAGTTCTCGGCTAGAAATCGTGCTGCTTGCCAAGATGCTGGGGTCTTCAAATTTGAAACTTTGGGCTTCTTGGGTGAGGAAATAGAAATCACCTTCTTGCCCGCCCCAGTTGATGCCGTGCCCTGCGAGATAGACCACAACCACATCTTTATGACGTACTTTTTTCCTGATTTCTTGGAAAGTAGCTAGGATATTGTCTTTGGTCGGTTTTTTCTTGAGGTCGCTTTGGTCTGAGTTGAGGAGGTAAGTAAATACCTTGTTTTTTTCAATACTTTCAAAGAAAGGCTTCCCAGCGATTTGTAGTGCATTTTGTATATCTGAGGCATCTTTGGAAGAAAAAGCCAAGTTGATTGCTGAATTGGCATACGCTGAAACGCCAATGCACAAAATATACAAGCTAGGTTCAGAAAACAAATCTTCCTCTTCTAATTCTATTTCTTCGGAAGTTTGTGCTTTCTTTTTGTCGTCATCATCTCCGTCTCCGCCTCTTTTTTTGAGGATAGACTTCCAAGTTTTGGGGGCTTGGAGGTGGGTGCTTGCAGGGCGAGAAACGAGCCAATTCTCATCGTGGTATGCCTTGACTTCTATCAAATTATCCGCATCGGGTTGGATGAGGTAGTGGTCTTGGAGGTCTATTAAAATCACTAGACTATCTTTTTGGGAGAGTTTTTCTAGTTCTATTTTCTGTAAAACTGCTCTTACTTCAGGATGAAGTGTATCAGGAATATTCAAAGCAAATAGCCTTGCATCTGCAAAAGCCTCTTTGCCATTGATATACACAGGGACTTTGCCCATTCCTCCACCTTGGTTTACCAGTTTAATCTCTAATACTGGTTTTTCAGGTGTGATTTGCCCTAGATTGATTTTAGGATAGAACCTTGCTTTCTCGAATTTCTCTATGTTTCGGAGTGGCTCATCTGAGTAGCTAAGTAGTTTTTTCCAAAGCCCAGGCTCATAGTAGCGGTCTTTTAACTGCTCCAATTCTATGATCTCACTGCCTGCCACGAAGTGAATCAGCTTGTCCATCCCCGCAGGTGTGCCATCAAAGCGACCGTCTGGGGTGATGATTACATAATCTTGGTTATCTCCTGCTACGGGTATGAGTGTGCAGATTTCTTTGTAATTCTTGAAATCCCAAAAAGTGAGGGAATTTTGTTCATTCACTGTCATAAAACGAGTACTGTCTGGGAGGAAGTCAATTGACCGAATATTTCCATAGCGTAATTTAAAAGCACCTATTTCCTTGCCTGTGGCTAAATCCCAATGTTTGACTGTATTATCCCCACTCACTGTCAAAAAAGACTTTGTATCGAGTAATAATAGGATTTTATCAATACGACCTGTATGCCCAGCAAAGGTGTTTATTTCCTTGCCTGTGGCTAAATCCCAATGTTTGACTGTATCATCCCCACTCCCTGTCAAAAAAGACTTGGCATCGGGTAATAAAGTGATTGAATAACTATCAGCAAAAGTCTGAATTTCCTTGCCTGTGGCTAAATCCCAATGTTTCACTGTTTTATCATAACTACTCACTGTCAAAAAAGACTTGGCATCGGGTAATAATAGGATTTCACTAATATACTCTGTATGCCCAGCAAAAGTCTGAATTTCCTTGCCTGTGGCTAAATCCCAATGTTTGACTGTTTTATCATAACTACTCACTGTCAAAAAAGACTTGGCATCGGGTAATAATAGGATTTCACTAATATACTCTGTATGCCCAGCAAAAGTCTGAATTTC
>Ga0163144_10011358_pt1 | contig 18839 bp, 14 predicted proteins | sample OliLak19BULKMAT1_FD_123175 | JGI IMG/M metagenome (GOLD analysis project Ga0163144, IMG submission 123175) | Freshwater microbial mat bacterial communities from Lake Vanda, McMurdo Dry Valleys, Antarctica - Oligotrophic Lake LV.19.BULKMAT1 | ecosystem: Environmental > Aquatic > Freshwater >... | reverse complement strand
CCTTCCTATTCTCCCAATTTGAACATCATAGAACGATTATGGAAGTTTACCAAGAAAACAATTTTGTATGCCAAATATTATGAGACACCTGCTAAATTTCATCAGGCAATAACCGGATTTTTTCAGACAGTTAACCAAAACTACAACGCAGATTTTAAAAAATTATTAACCTTAAAGTTTCAATTTTTCAAAGATGAAAATGTACTTATTTATCCGGTTTAATGTATAACGCAAATCTATCTAAAATAGTTTTCACTGCTCCAGCTTTTTCTTCACTTTTGACCGCTACACTTGCTATTAACCTGGCGGGGAAATTCCGATGTGCTAAAAATTCTGCCATTCTCCTTCGCATACGGTCATTATCTGCCTCCGTAACCCGCCAATATTTTGAGCGCATTACCTCCCAATCAAGAAGATGTAAATCATTTAGCGAATTACGAAAGATGGAAAAATCGATTAAAGCATGCCCATCTGTAAATACAAAAGGGATGCTAGCACTTTGAATAATGGAGGCTTTACTGACAATATGAATAATGTCATCTTGAGGAAAGGTTTCGCGATGAACGATACTGCCAAGCATTGGAGATCGCGGAGCAAAATAGAAGGGAACATAATCTGATAAACTGCCATAAGGGGCAAGTGGCACACTGCGTGAATCACGCTTTTCAATAATATCCGAGCCGCCAATATTTACAAAATCGGGATTCTGGGGCTTACAATTGCGACATGGAATACCGTGCTCTAAAATATGCGGCAGGTTTTGAATTGCAATAATTCTAAATATATAAGCGTTTTGTGGTGTAAGCCAGCGCATTACTTTTTGCCAATTTTTGCAATAACCTCTTTTTTTATGTCTTTACGTTCATACTTAATTTTTGAAAAATGACTTATCGCTAAATATATTTTCCATTCCGTCATTCCTATAATTTTGGTTTAAACACTCCGATTTATCTTCTGCAAAACTTTGTAAATGTATTGAAAATCAATTTAAAATTCGCTGATTTTTATTTGTGAGATATTTGTGAGACTATTAGCCAAATATCTTTGAAGATTCATTCTTCAGTTGTAAAATTATCGATTTTGTGTCGCTCTGCGTTATAATCTGCATTCCCTTCTATAGTTATGAAATGGAAATTGATTTCAATGAGAATTGATAATCGCCTTGCCAATTCTTCTTGCATACTCTGGCGGAACTGCGTTGCCTATTTTAGGCAATGGTAACTTATTTTATTTTTTGCAACGTTAGTGAAATTGGGGAGTAGCTTTATTCGAGTTTGTAGCCCCGCCCAGAATCGAACTGAGATTGTTGTCTGATATTCTTTTTTAATTGCAAAATCCGGGTTTAACCAAAACTCACTTCTGCACTACAATTTTTTTCGCAGTATTTCCAATTTTAATAAAATAGATTCCATCCGGAAGGTTTGAAATATTCATTTCATTCTTTCCGGCCGTTAATTGCTGCCTGCCAACTTGTTCGCCAAGCATATTATAAATAATGAGAGATTGCTTCGTCCCGATCAAGGCATCGGGACTCGCAATGACGGTTACCATAGAAGAAGCAGGATTGGGATAAATTGAAATTTCATTCTCTGTTATAAATTCTGCAGTTCCCGTAGCAGATAATGAACCCATTTTCATTCCGTTGCCAAAGCTGCTCACCCACATTTCATTTGCATTGGATGGATTGAAGAAAACACGTTCCGGCTGGCGGAAAGGATAGCTTGCCACATTTGAAAATGTTGGAGTTGCAGCATTAATATTGCTGCTCATCCATAAGCCTTGTACTTCCGTGGTAATATAAATTTCATTGGCATTAGTAGGATTAAACGTGCAGGATGTTACTCTATCTAATGTAGATCCCGTAAGTTTTGTCCAGGATGTTCCGCGATTGGTTGTTTTGTACAAACCGCCCAGCCCGTTCGCAGCTCCACCCCATCCGCTAAACACACCCACATACCATGTATTTTGGGTGGCATCGTTGGGATCTACCACAATATCTTTTGTCCAGTAATGCATTCCGGAATGAGAAACATCCGTCCATGAATTTGTTGTTGGATTATAAATAAAACATCCTGAGCTTTGAGTGAAATTAGTAGTGCGCCTTCCGGAAAATGTTGCCACCAGCTTTCCATCATTCAGAACCACTAATGATGCAGGATGTCCTTCGGTGCGCGGAGGAGTGGGTGTTGATGTCCAGGTACTCGATGCAAGCAAGTTTAAATTATCGCAGCGGTAAACACCTCCTGCAGCTCCCGAGCCTGCGTGATTGATAACGCTTGCATACGCGCGGTTTGGATTATTAGGGTCTATTACTACCCAGAAAACAGGATGGCCAAATGTGTGCAGCAAGGTCCAGTTCAATCCATTATCCGTTGAGTAAACAATTTTGCCGGACGCATCATTTGCGTCCAGGAGATTATCCGAGAGACGGGTGCTTTGGTACATATCATGGATGCCGGATGTACCCGCATACAGCGTTCCATTCGCTCCCTGAACCACTCTATAGGTAGAATTGACTGCGTTCCCCGAATAATTGAATGACCAGGAAGCTCCTGCATCCGTAGAACGCATTCCTCCAATATCGGAATAACTTGCCCACATGTTATTTGCTGCGGTCAGGAAAAGCACTTGCCAGCAGGTTGTATTTTCCAATCCAATGCTGTGGTAACTTGTTTTTTTCGGAGTAGACGCATTGGCCGGATGTTGATCTGCAGCATCTACATACGCTTGCTTCCAGGTGGTTCCCCCATCGGAAGTTTTGTGTGCAAATCCAAAATCTCCAAACACTACATAATTGGGGTCATTTGCGGCTACATCAAAACCAAAAGCGCATTCTCCATAACTCCAATTGCGATCACCCTGGTATCCGCTCCATCCTGTGATGATATTCTGATTGCTGTTCACCAAAAAAGTATTTGTCCAGCTTGTTCCTGCGTTGGTGGTTTTTAGTACAATGGGCTCAGAACTGCTATTGCTTCCCGCCAGATAGGCTATATTGATATTATGTTCCGCCATATCCACAAACATGGGAAAATCTGTATTGGTTGTGATGCCAGTAGTTTTTGCAACCCAATTACCTGTACCGTAATCGCAGGAATACACTCCTTTATAAAATCCATAGTAGTCGGAACCGGGAAGGCCTACATAAATATCACCAGCATCGGCAGTGAGGCAGAAAAACCGTGTAACACCTCCTGCTTTTGCTCCTGCAAAAGACCATATCTGTTGTCCGGATGCAATACCGGAAATTGTGGCTGTTGTCCACGAAGTACCTCCGTTTGTGGAAACAAGAACACCATCGTTAGTCCCGATATAAATATTTTGTCCGTCAAAGAAAACTCCGCCCACTACATTTCCGGCTCCGTTATTTGCTGCCGTATGAATTTGTGTAAAGGTAGTTCCTCCATTGTTTGAAAAATAAATTTCTCCATAGGTGGAAATTATAATTCTTGTTGGGGTGATATAATCCACGTGCATGGTATAAAGATCCGAACTGGGATCAGGGTTTCCTGCGAGTGGGGTCCATGTTACTCCGTTATCAGTGCTTTTTACAGGAATAGCAACCTGATTCGGATCGGGATAACTGATGCTGAAAAGTAAATTAGCTGTGGATGTATAACACATTTTTGAATTATGCCCTCCAATGAATTGGGAGAAATGCATTTGTGAATAGTTGAGCCCGAAATCCGTGGTGTGAAACAATTCGCTCATATCACAAGATATATAATACTCGCTGTTGTTTCCCGGGTTGATACTGGGCGAAAATAACGCTCCTCCTCCGCCCAGGCCGCGGGAACTCCAGGTGGCAGGCTGTGAAAAGCAGTAGGCAATTGGCAGTAAGCAGTAGGCAATAAATAACAATTGTTTTTTCATGATCGTTTGTATTTTATTCGGTATTCCAAAGGTTATAGGCCGGAGACGTCATTGCGAGGAGTCTTCGACCGAAGCAAAATTTATTGAATAATTATTTTTCCTGTTGCAATGACCTCACCCCGGCCCTCTCCTTGAGGACAGGAGGTACTCAACTGATAAAAATAAACTCCTGAAGGGAGAATATCTTTATTCAAAATAACTTGCTTTCCGGAGAAAAAAATACTTTTTTCTTCCTGTCCTAACAGAGAATAAATTTTCAGCGTGGCATTTTTAACCTCCTTGCTGAAGGTAAATACAGCTTCTGCTGAAAAAGGATTTGGAGAAACGGAAACACTGTACTCATTCTCTCCTGCTTCTGAGATAGAAGTAGCTTGCAGATATTCGTAGCACCCTATATCATACCCGCTGCCCTGAGGGCGCAGGTTCAAGTCGCGATCATTTGTTACAGAAGCAGAAACTGCTGAGATACCAGCGTTTATTGCCTGAGAACCTGCAAGCAGGTGAAAATCAGCAGCGGTTGGATTTACAAAAATACTTGTTTGCCCCGCTGCTAACAATGAATTAATGTCGTCACCAGTTGCTGTACGCCATGCAGCCAACGTGATGGTGGTATTATCACCATCATTGCTCATGCGGCCTATTACAATATTATTATTGCTTGTAAATCCTGTTAGAGAAGCTGCATCAATAGTAATGCTACCCCGGAAAGAGTGCTTGTTGATAAGGATATTATTATAAACCGTGTTACCTGTAGATCCATCCACAATGTTCAGGCACCAGCGGGCGTTGGTTGCATTAATAATAGTATTGTTATACACTTTATTATTTACAGAAGGGCCGCCCCCATCAATCATATACAAAGACATTCCACTGGCATGGTTCTCATACAAAAGATTGTTCAGAAAAATAGAGTTTGTAACTCCATCACAATTAATTCCTGATCCTCCACCTACACCATTTTCGTAAATCAGGTTTCCTTCTACCCGTGCGTTATTAATTTTACCATCTCCCCCTCCCAAGCTGATATCCCCATTCATGTGAATACCGCAGGCATTGTTATGGTGGCTCTTATTATAGCGGATGATAGGATTATCAGCACTGTTTGAAAAATAGATACCGTGTTCTATCTGAGTGTTTGAACATTCGTTGTATTCGATAATAATATTTTCAGCAAAACCGGTAAGTATGCCCCAGCGGGAATTATTATCACAGAAATTATTTTTAATCACACAATTATCCGCAAGCACAACACGTATTCCTGTGCGGGGCTGATTGATCACACGAAAACCATCAATGACAATCCAGTCACAGCCTTCTACATTTATGCCGTCATTGGTAGTGCCATTAGGTAGATTAATAGTTGCGGAATTTCCGGTAGCTTTAAAAACAATTGGATTTACAGAAGTTCCGCTGGTGCTGATGTAACATCCAACATAAGTTCCATTAGCTACGAGTACGCAGTCTCCCGCAGCAACATTGTTTGCCGCATTTTGCAGCGTGTTCCAAGCAAGCGCTAAAGTAAGACCGGTATTGCTGTTGCTGCCTGAATTGGAAACATAATAATTGGTTGCGGAGGCAGCACCAAAAAGGGATGTAAAAATTAAAAGAGCAAAGGCCAGATTGGAGTTAATGTTTTTCATGCTTTTTTTTATTGAATTATGATTTTCTTTTTTTTCAGAGTTTCGCGTTTCGTTTCTGGTGAAGAATGGCAACCTTATCTAAAATGTAAAAAACATTATACGGAAATTTTTTCAGCGCAAAAGCTCTAACGGATCTATATCGTTTCTGAAAACCAAGCGATGTTTTGCTCACTGTCAGAAGAGCATCCCGGAATTCAAATAATAATTCTTCACCTAACTTTTCATTCTCCAGCACATACCCTTGCACCGCTTCCTGCAGGTCTAACTCCGCAAGCGGCTTAATGACGATTCTTAAAGCCATGCTTCTTGCTGATTTTGACTACTGCTTCCTCCAGCGGTACCCCTGACTTTGGGTTCTTTTTGCATTCTTCCATCCAGTCCTCAAGAATTTTTATTTCTCCATTGTTCAACTCATAATATCAACGTGTTTCACAAAATTCATAGCACTTAGCATTTCATAAAGCATTTTTGCGTGTTTTTTGTCAGGTATTTTTACGGTGAGAGTTGTCATGGTTGAAATTTGTTAAACGAATGCACAAAAAATACTTTTTTCGTTTTAGATTCTTCACTTGATTCGGAATGACAAAAACTATACCCACACCTTCGTTCCTTCAGAACAGTTCTTACAAATATCAATTTCTTTTCTGGACTTCAAAAGCGAAGATCGGAATTTTGTGTACGATCCGTTCAGCCATATATCTTTAAATTTCCGTTGCTTCAGATCTCCAAGCTGGTGCTTTGCATCTTTGTCAAAACAACAAGGAACAATTTTACCGTCCCAGGTGATCACGCAGGAGTGCCACATCTTCCAGCAGGAGTCCGGCTGTTCGCTTTTAACGGCAAATCCCCCTTTGTCCCCCTTTTTAAGGGGGAGATTAACAGCCACGGTACTATCTATACTCAGTTTCTTGTATCGAGAGAATTCTTCGTTAGCGGGAATTCTGTCATTCCCATTTTCATAATCGTATATCTGTGCAGATTTTATCTTTACCTCATCCACACCCAGCTCTTTCCCCAACTTTTTTATTTCTTCCACTTCGTGTTCATTTTGCCGGAAGACAACAAACTGAAAAATAACGTGTGGCGTTTTTGATTTGAGCTGCTTTTTCCACTTTAAAATATTTTTTGTCCCCTCAATCACTTTTTTTAGGTCTCCTCCTATCCGGTATGATTCGTAAGACTCCTGGGTAGTGCCATCAATGGAAATAATAAGCCGGTCCAATCTGGATTCAACTGTTTTTTTTGAGTTTACATCATCCAAATAATGAGCGTTGGTAGATGTAGCAGTGTAAATATTCTTTTGGGAAGCATATTTAACCATCTCCAGAAACTTCGGATTCAAATACGGTTCGCCCTGGAAATAAAAAGTGAGGTAAAAAAGCTCTTTGCTCAATTCATCAATTGTCTTTCTAAAAAATGACTCTTCCAGCATGCCTGTTTCCCGTGTAAAACTTCTTAATCCACTGGGGCATTCCGGGCAGCGCAGATTACAGCTTGTTGTTGGCTCTATCGAAATACTGACAGGCATACCCCATTGATGCGGCTTTTTAGTGAAGCGTGAATAATAATATCCACCCAGCACCTTGCCTGCATTGATCGCTCTGCGAGGGGTCAGTTTTGAAAGAATATTTAGATTGTCTGAAAAAGCCATCGAGGTGCACGAATATACAAATGAAAACCTCGCCATGCCCCTTATATAGACGGAGGGTGCATGACAAAAGTCCCTTTTATCGCCTCATCCCGCCCTTCTCCAAAGGAGAAGGGGATGAGACTTTTGTCATGCACCCTAGACGGACAAAACAGCTGCTCCAATTAACCGTAGTTAACTAATTCACTTTTGTATCTTTGCAAACTATGTGGGCAGCCCTCAGCAGAATTATTTTACGGAACCGCGCGGCATTTTTAATAGCACTGGGCCTGATCACGGCATTTTTTGGCTGGCGCGCATCTCACATTGAGCAATCCTATTCCTATGCGCGTACGCTTCCAACAGATGATCAGGCTTCTATCGATTACGAAAAGCTCAAAGAGCTTTACGGAGAAGATGGCAGCGTAATGGTACTCGGGTTCAGCGATGCGAATTTTTACACCCTTAAAAAATTTAATGACTGGTACGACTTGGGTGAAAAAATTAAATCCATGGAAGGAATCCAGGATGTATTGTCGGCAGCAACACTGTACAATATAAAGCGCAACGACAGCCTAAGCCGCTTTGATTTTATCCCGATCCGTAAACAAAAACCTGCCTCTCAGCCCGAACTTGACAGCATCCGGGAAGTGATCTTATCGCTTCCGTTTTACGAGGGGTTGATCTTTAATTCGGATTCCAATGCCACCTTAATGGCGATCACATTTGACAAGTTGCACCTGAATTCTAAAAAGAGAATAGAGGTTGCCAACGAAATTCAAAAAATAGGCGATGAATTTGCGAAAGCAAATGGCCTTACCCTGCATTATTCCGGCATGCCCTATATCCGTACCGCATTTATGCAAAAAGTTTCGAAAGAAATGATCCTGTTCCTTATATTAGCGGTTGTTGTAACATTCGTAATACTTTTTCTTTTTTTCCGTTCTTTCATTGCTGTGTTCTTTTCAATATTCGTTTGCCTTATTGGCGTTGTAATTTCGCTTGGCACCCTTGAATTATTTGATTTTAAGCTTACACTGCTTTCCACCTTAATCCCTCCCCTAATCCTGGTTATTGGAATCCCCAATTGCATCTTCATCATTAATAAGTACCAGGAAGAGCTGGTACGCCATGGCAATAAGATAAAAGCGCTCTCCCGTACAATAGAAAAAGTAGCCATGTCAAATTTCCTGGCCAATATTACTACTGCTATCGGATTTGGTGTGTTTTATTTCACTAATAGTTCCATGTTGGTGGAATTTGGAATTGTGGCATCTATCAATGTAATGGCTACGTATGCTATTTCCCACATTCTTCTGCCGATCATTTATAGCTTTCTCCCTGCACCAACTGCAAAATACACCAAGCATTTACAGAATAAAAATATTACCAGCGTGATGAAAGTGGTGGATAACCTGGTTCATAATCATCGCAAAGCAATCTATCTCACCATTACGATCATCACTCTCATTTCAATGTATGGAATGACTAAAATAAATGTGAACGGATACCTCGTGGATGACCTGCCGAAAAAAGATCCACTCTATGAACACTTGCACTTTTTCGAGAGGAATTTTCATGGCGTGATGCCCTTTGAAATAAATATTGACACCAAAAAATCAAATGGAGTTTTTGCAGACAGGGATGGCTCGGCTGCTGCAACGCTTTACAAGATACAGTCGCTTCAAAGGATGATGTATAAATATGAGGCATTTTCAAAACCACTTTCTATTGTGGAAGGCTTAAAATTCGCCTACCAGGCATATAACGATGGAGATCCTAAAAAATATAAAGTACTGCCGGGGGCTATGGATCTGGCAAAGCTGCGTGATTACACTCAAACAGTAAAAGGAAAAGAAAACAAGCTCGCTTCGTTCATGGATAGCACTAAACGCTATACACGCGTTAGCTATCAAATGGCGGATGTGGGCACGGATTCCATGGGAAAACTAATTTCTGTGCTTAAGCCGCGAGTAGATTCTATTTTCAATTTCAATCGCGAAACTAGCACCTGGGTGCCTGATAGCCTGAAGTATACTGTAGCGCTCACCGGCTTAAGCCATGTATTCCTGAAAAGCAACGCCTACCTCTTCCATCACCTTTTTGTGAGTTTATTAATTGCTATAGGACTCATTTTGATAATTGGAATTGCTCTTTTCCGTTCCATCCCCATAGTTGTTCTGTCAAAGCTGCCCTGCCTTATCCCCCTTGCTATTACAGCAGGAATTATGGGGTTTGCAGGGATCGCGTTTAAGCCATCTACTATTCTTATTTTCAGCATAGCATTCGGAATTGCTTCTGATGGAACTATTTATATACTCACAGAATATCGCCATCAGCTTCGCAGATTACACGAAGATCGATCGAGGGCAATTTCCCGTACGGTTCGCGAACTAGGCACAAGCATGATCTACACAAACATTATATTGTTTTTCGGGTTTGCTATTTTTGCTGCATCCAGTTTTGGAGGTACTGTGGCAATGGGCATTTTGATTTCTGTTACATTGGTTGTTTCGTTAATTACTAATTTGCTGCTTTTGCCTTCTATTTTGTTGTCTTTAGAAAAACGCATCGCTACAAAGGATATACTTGAAAAACCACTCATAGAGGTAGAGGATGAAGAGGAAATAGAAGAGAAATAAGCTTCCTGCCGCTCAATTTAGAGGTTAATAAATTTGTAAATTCGCGCTCTTTCCATATCCCAACCATGAAAGGAATAATATTAGCAGGAGGCTCCGGTACACGTTTGCATCCGCTTACGCTTGCCATCAGCAAGCAGCTGATGCCTATCTACGATAAGCCTATGATTTATTACCCGCTATCGGTGCTGATGATGGCCGGGATTAATGAGATACTCATCATTTCCACCCCGCATGACCTGCCAAGCTTTCGCAAGCTGCTGGGCGATGGAAAAAATATTGGCTGCAAATTTTCGTATGAAGAGCAAAAAGTGCCGAACGGACTCGCGCAGGCATTTGTTATAGGGGAAAAGTTCATCGGAAATGATTCTGTTGCCCTCATTTTAGGGGATAATATTTTTTATGGTTCAGGCCTTGGACGTTTGCTTAAACAGCATCAAAGTCCGGATGGCGGAGTGGTGTTTGCTTATCACGTTTCTGATCCTGAACGATACGGTGTAGTTGAGTTCGACAAAACAGGAAAAGCGATCTCGATAGAAGAAAAGCCAAAGCAGCCCAAATCACATTACGCAGTGCCGGGATTATATTTTTACGATAATTCTGTAGTGAACGTGGCGAAAGAACTGAAACCCAGCGCACGGGGTGAATATGAAATTACAGACGTAAATAAGGAATATTTAAATAAAGGCAAGCTGAAAGTAGGAATCCTGGATAGAGGTACTGCCTGGCTGGATACGGGCACATTTGCATCTCTTATGCAGGCCAGCCAGTTTGTTCAGGTAATTGAAGAGCGCCAGGACCTCAAGATAGGATGTATAGAAGAAATTGCATTCCGTATGGGATATATTGATAAAGCTCAGTTAAAAAAACTGGCTGAGCCATTGCTGAAAAGCGGCTATGGAAATTACCTTATTAAACTAGCAGAAGAATAATTCGTGAAAAAAATTTTAATAACCGGAGGCGCGGGCTTCATCGCAAGCTGCCTGGCCGAAAAGCTTGCAGAAGATCCCGAGAATCATCTTGTGATTGTAGATGACCTCACCACAGGGGACCTGGAAAAAGTTCCGCATTCTGTTCATGATAATGTCCGGTTCATTAAGGCCGATGTGAATGTATTCGAGGATATCTCGAATATCTTCTTCTCGTTTCAGCCTAACTATGTGTTTCATTATGCAGCGCTGGTGGGCGTGAAACGCACATTGGCGAATCCGGTAAAAGTATTGAACGATGTTGCCGGAATTAAAAACATTCTCAATCTGTCGAAAAGCACAGGGGTAAAAAGGGTATACTATTCTTCTTCTTCCGAAGTATATGGAGAACCTGTGGAACTACCTCAGCACGAAGAAACTACGCCACTAAACTCCCGCTTGCCATATGCCATTGTAAAAAATATCGGAGAAGCATACCTAAAATCCTATAAGCAGGAATTTGGCATTGATTATACAATTTTCCGCTTCTTTAATACGTATGGGCCAAAACAAAGCAAAGATTTTGTAATATCTAAATTCATCAATCACGCTTTGAAAAACGAGAACATAGAGATTTTTGGCTCCGGAAATCAAACCCGGACATTTTGCTACATAAATGATAATGTGGACGCAACTTCCAATGCATTCTATAAAAATGAATTTGTAAATGATGTAGTTAATATCGGCAGCGATAATGAGATTACTATCCTGGACCTAGCTAATACAATTATTAAGCTCACCGGTTCCAAATCAAAAATAGTACACCTGAATCCTCTTCCTGAGGGGGACATGACGCGCAGGCAGCCGGATGCATCTAAAATGAAACAACTTTTGCAAAGATCCTTTCTTCCGCTCGATGAAGGATTAAAAAAAGTCCTCAGCGACACCCGTTTCATACTAAAAGCCTGATTTAAAATTACTCCTCTTGATTGAAAAGTTTCAGCATACGATCAATGAAGAGATAGAAAGGTTTTCTTCGGAGATTTCCATTCCCCCAGCAGAACTGTATGAACCTATACGTTATATGTTATCTCTTGGCGGGAAAAGGATCCGCCCGCTTTTTGTATTGATGGCCTGCGATCTGCTGGAAGGGAAAACTGAAAATGCCATTCACGCTGCACTTGCTGTTGAGCTATTTCACAATTTTACGCTCGTACATGATGACATTATGGATAATGCTCCGCTTCGTAGAAATAAACCAACAGTTCACAGCAAATGGAACAGCAGCACTGCTATTTTGAGCGGTGATGTGATGATGGTAAAAGCATACCAGCTGATCGGCAGAAGTAATCTATCCCCCGATATCCATAATTCTGTGCTAACTGCTTTTAATGAAATGGCCATTAAAGTTTGTGAAGGACAGCAATGGGACCTAAACTACGAACAACTTTACAGGATCTCCATTCCGCAATACTTTAAAATGATAGAGCTGAAAACAGCAGTACTTATTGCTGCCTGCGTGAAAATAGGCGCACTGATCGGAGGTGCAAAAGAAGAGGACGCGAAATACCTGTACGAGTTCGGAAAAAATACCGGAATGGCCTTTCAATTACAGGATGATCTTCTGGATGTATATGGACAGGAAGAAAAATTCGGGAAGCAAAAAGGAGGCGATATCATCGCTAATAAAAAAACTTTCCTGATGCTTAAAACGTCCGATATTGTTTCCTCCAATCCTTATATGAGAGAAGAATTAGATCAATGGATGGGTATTAAGACATTGAATGAAAAAGATTCTTCAGAAAAAGTAAGGGCCGTGACCCGCATCTATGATTTCGTAAACATCAAAAAAATAACTGAAGAAGAAATAAATGCATACCACCAAAAGGCAGTTGTTGCTCTTGAAAAACTATCCGCACCTGTGGAGAAAAAGAGAGTACTGATTGCTTTTACTTCGGCATTACTCCAAAGAGAGTCCTGATCAGAACCGAGACAGGCTTGCCTTGAAATCATCCAGACTCATTTCGGCCATATTCAAGTACACCTGCTTTTCATTTCCTAATTTTATATCCTGCATTCCCACCACAGCCCGCTTCGTTTTTTCATTTACACGGTAGGCAAGCACTGTTACCTCTTCGCCCGCAGGCAACTCGCTGAATTCAGTGAGTTTACTGGAAGTAAAATACCCAGGCAAAACTGATTTCATGCTCTTGAAAACAATCATCACTGAATTCTTACTGCTGGTATCGGCTTTTACCAAAAGATTGGTTTTATTTTTTACCTCATAAAATTTATCGCAGTTGATCCATCCCAGCTTGCTTACTTTCATTATAAAATAGGATTGTCCATCTCCCTCATTCTCAATGTTGCTGCTGTCGGGATCATTCTTGCCGGAGTACACCATGTCATTGGGCTGTAAATTCCAGTCAACAATGCCGTTCTCCCGTTTTCCTGAAAATACCTGCATCCTTTTATCCGTTAAATAAGTTGGTATGCTAACCGCAGCCTTTTTTCCCGGCCTTAATTTTAATTTTGTTCCACGGCAGGTTGCTTCTATGTACACCATTCCTCCTGACACAAGCATATTTCTATCACTTGTAGTGCTGAGGCCTGCCGTAATTATATCCTGCATGGAATAAAATTCCCAAAGCTTGATACAAACAGAATCGCATTTTATCGGAGTGCCGTTCTCATATGCAAATGCATCATCTGGAAATTCAAGAATAGTGCCTTCGTCCCCATATATCGTAGTTGGTTTTGATGCGAGGACACATGTCATATTTCCCTCTTTTGAAAGCAATGCATTCGTTGCGTTGATCGAATATCCCAGCAATTGCTTTGAAGGCTTATAAGCAACCACCGAGCAAACACCCTCACAGCTGGCATATTTTTTATAGCTGAGATTACTCATTTCATTAAAGTCCTTTGCCTTTTGAAACGGCTCCACAAACATCTCCACACCATCAGGTTTTGGCTGTTTGGAAGCAAGGTAGTTGCTGACTGCCTCCGCCCTTTTTTGCGTGAGTATGTAGGCGTATTTTGATCCCTTCTTTCTCTCGTCTTTATGCAAAAAAATGAAGCGTATCGCATCGCTGGGAGGCAGGGCTTCAAAAGCAACGTCAATTTGGCCTTTGGTGTAATCTGTAAGGTCAGCACTATGGAGAACAAAAGGCAGCGGCTTCACCACTTTGATCTGCGCGGTAAGAAGCGTTTGTAAAAACAGAAAGGATAGAAATAAAAAGCTATTCTTCATTTTCAGGTGCTTTTGATTAAAACGAAAGATACGTTGTATTATTTCAGGAGAGGGAAAAATATCGCTTTCTTTAACTATCTTCGCCTGCCTTAACGCCCAAGTCCTTTTATGGCTATACCATTAAAAAACATACGAAACTTCTGCATCATTGCGCATATAGATCATGGCAAGAGTACGCTGGCTGATCGCTTGCTCGAGATCACCAAGACCATCAACAAGCGTGATATGATGGCCCAGGTGCTGGACGATATGGACATTGAGCGTGAGCGCGGTATCACCATCAAGAGCCACGCTATACAGATGGAATATTTGCACAAGGGTGAAATGTATTATCTGAATCTTATCGATACTCCCGGGCATGTGGATTTTTCATACGAAGTATCACGCGCCATTGCTGCTTGCGAAGGAGCTTTGCTTTTAGTGGATTCTTCTCAAGGCATACAAGCGCAGACGATCTCCAACATGTATCTCGCATTGAATAATAATCTGGAAATAATTCCTGTGTTAAATAAATGCGACATGGAATCCTCCAAGCCGGAAGAAGTATCGGATCAGATGGTGGATATCATCGGCTGTAAACGCGAAGATATTTTAAGAGCAAGCGGAAAAACAGGCCTGGGAATGGAAGAGGTACTGACTGCCATTATTGAACGCGTTCCTCCTCCAAAAGGTGATTCCAAAGCACCTTTACAGGCGCTTATTTTTGATTCTATGTTCAACTCATTCCGGGGGATCGTTGCTTACTTCCGCATCTTTAACGGGGAAATAAGAAAAGGAGACAAAATAAAATTTGTAAACACGGGTAAAGAATATTTTGCAGATGAGATCGGCATTCTTAAAATGAAGCAATCGCCTCGCGATATCCTGGAGACAGGGAATGTAGGATATATTATTTCAGGAATTAAAAAAGCAAGCGAAGTAAAAGTGGGCGATACAATCACGCTTGTTTCCAATCCTGCAGAAGGAATACAAGGTTTTGAAGATGTAAAACCGATGGTATTCGCAGGAATTTACCCGGTAAGCACAGACGATTTTGATGAGCTGCGCGATGCCATGGAAAAACTGCAGTTGAACGATGCCTCCCTTACCTGGGAACCGGAATCTTCTGCCGCTCTTGGATTTGGTTTCCGTTGCGGATTCCTAGGGTTGCTTCACATGGAAATTGTGCAGGAACGTTTGGACCGGGAGTTCAATATGAATGTGATCACCACAGTCCCAAACGTTGGATACAAAGTGTATGATACAAAAGGCGTAATGAAGATGATGAACAACCCTTCGGAAATGCCGGATCCTACGCAGATGCAAAAAATTGAAGAGCCCTATATCAATGCAAACATTATTACAAAGGCAGATTACGTGGGCAGCATTATGAGCTTATGCATGCAGAAAAGAGGGCTCATTAAAAACCAGGTATATCTCACCACAGACCGCGTGGAGCTTACGTTCGAGCTTCCACTGGGTGAAGTAGTATTTGATTTTTACGACAAGTTGAAAAGCATTTCAAAAGGATATGCTTCGTTCGATTACCATCCTATTGATTTCCGTGAATCGGAACTGGCGAAATTGGATATACTTGTTAATGGAGATCAGGTAGATGCCTTATCTGCCCTGATACATAAAAGTCACGTGCAGGATTTTGGAAGAAAAATATGCGAAAAGCTAAAAGAGCTTATTCCGCAGCAACAATTTCAAATTGCGATACAGGCGGCTATAGGAGCTAAGATTGTGGCCCGTGAAACTATTTCTGCTCTCAGAAAAGACGTTACCGCTAAATGTTACGGAGGAGATATTTCCCGTAAGCGCAAGCTCTTGGAGAAGCAGAAAGAAGGAAAGAAAAAAATGAAACAGATCGGTAATGTGGAAATCCCGCAAAGCGCGTTTGTCGCAGTGTTAAAGTTAGACTAACCCCGCTCTCTCTTGCCCTTTGCTCTTACCAGGCCCAGGGCTATCAAACAAACTGTAAAAGCTACGAGTAAATAAAAATAAGAAATTTTATAATAAAATTTCTTGTTTGATACGGACCCCTTCTCTCCATAGGAAACAAAAGTTGCAGACTTTGTCAGATATCTCTTTAGCTTGGAAGTAATGCTATAAAGGCGTGAGTCAAACTGGTCATTTAGGTAGAAAACAAACAAACTATTCCGATGAAAATAAGGATCATAAAAAGACCTCACTGTTGTATAGTTAGTATTTCCTATTTCATTATCCTGAAAAGTTGTAACGGTGATAGAATCTGTATTTGAAATATGTGCATTATGCAGGTCAATTGCATTTAAATAATTTCCTGAATTATTTTTTGCCAAAATCAGTTTGTAAGTAAGGTCTACCAGCACCCATTGATTCGATTCTTTTACAAAGCATTCATTAAAAACATGCTGGTTATTTTTATCTCCCTCTTGGGCAACATACCTGGTCAGGACCCCGGATTGATTTGCAAAAAAAGAAAAAATGTTGGCAAAATTTCCACACCACACTTCGGACTTTTTATTACGTGCAAAATAAAATTCTTCAAGTGGACTTATGCCGTTCATGATTTTAGAGGGGGCACCTCTGCGATCATCTAATGCGGAGAGAATATAGCTCCCGATCTTTTGGATCTTTATAAGAGAATTGTCCGAATCGACAATATGCATGCTATCCCTAAGGATGTTATGAGCAGTGACTTCTTCCTGGGCTGAAGTATAAGGTGAGGAGTGCTTCCATTTTGTAATTTCTAAATGATCGGCATACAATTGGTCATAGTCCAAAACCTCCCTATACGCATAGTTATTATTTCTATCAAAAAATATCCATGCATTGATCAATAACAAGAAGAGAAGAAACAAGAAAGGGAAAACAGGAAAATGTCCAAGCCGGAATTTCATTTTTATTGCAGAACAATTTTTTTAACGCCAAAATTTCCATCTGCTCCAATCACTTTTACAAAATAAATTCCTTTAGGCTGGGAAGAAAGGTCTATCGCAGATTGTGAGGTTTTGAATTCATAGTTTAAAACAACATTTCCAAGAACATCAGCAATCTGCACTTTGGCAAACTGCGCATTGACAAGCGCCAATTGAACTTCCCCTGTTGTTGGATTCGGAAAAATTGAAAGCTGGATCTGATCTCCAGACTCTTTCACACCGGTGGCAACCAGGATTGCTTCTACTTTCAAATCATCAAAGAAAAAGCCATCATACTCGCCATTATTGTCTGAATCCATTATGAAACGCAGGAGAACATTCTGGTTAATGTAATTATCCAGGATCACCTCCTCCTGCACCCATGGAAACATAAAGCCATCATAAACAGGCTGAAGATTATGCTGGAACGCTGTGCCCGGCTTCGTGTACTTTCCACAAAGTGGTGTATAAGAGCCTCCGCCATTTGTGGATGCCTGCACTTCCGCATAATCATACCGGGATTGTATTTCCCAGCGTGTGCGGTAAGAAAGTGTAGCATTGGTAACTCCGTTAAGATTTACCGCGCTGCTAGTAGTTATGCGGGTAACATCGGAACTTCCATAATCTGAATTCGGGCTGTCCGCAATGGATCCTGTAGGAGAATAAAAAATAGTATTATCTACTCCCCAGCCCGTGCTGCTCGTCCAGCCGGTCATGGCATTTCCATTGCTGGAAAATAAAACTACAGGTGTCCCGAAAACCTTTTCAACCGTATCCTTACGGGTGTACAAACCATTATTCACCGAAATAATATAAGTGATGTCCTGACCGGCACTTACCCCACCCAACGTGAAAGAGATGGAATCCTTCACATCCTGAAAAGCAGTAAGCGATGAATATATTTTAGGAGCACCTGCCGATGTAATGTTAGCACTTACAGGAATAATGGAAACCGTGAACGTAGCCGGAGATTCCATTCCTATTCGTTGCAACTTGTAATTAAAATATCCGCTTGATGAAGAAATATACCGCGGCTCATCGTCTTTTGCAAGGGCGCATTTCAAAAGTAAATGGGCAGCATGAAGATTTTGCATCATGGTGGTTTTACAAATAGGTATGATCATATTCTGCGGAGGCCAGAACCCGTTTGAGGCGGCTCCACATTCAGGGGTCATGGCATATATTTTTGGCTTGGATGTCTGTTCGCCATACATCCAATCATCCGATGTACCATTTGAAACATATCCTACGGTTTGATCTCCGGTACCGTAGGTGTAATGATTTTCATGTGTTAAATGTTTTGCATATTCTACAAAAGCAGTAGAATCCGGTGCGGGTGTATAAGTAGATGCCATATATCCCCAGGGATAAATAAGCAAATTACCGTAGGTATGATAATTCAATACCATTTTGAACTGATGCGCATTGCATAAGGTGCGGATGTTTTGGGTTTCAGGTTCAGAAAAAGCAGAAGGACCGCGATATGTATCTGAACCTGTGTTGGCCGATGATCCTGCACTATTATAGCCCCAGTTGTAGCCATAGTTACGGTTAAGGTCAACCCCATATTCCCCATCCTGACTATCCCTTCTGTTCTTTCTCCACATACCGCCTCCGTTAGGATTAGTGGTTTGGTTATAGACGTATCCATCCGGATTCACCATCGGTACAAAGTACAATTCCAGGTTGTCCACTAAATATTTTATTTCAGGCTTGCTGTTATAATTCTCCAGCAAGTAATACATGTACATGATCAGCTGAGATACAGAAGCGGGTTCCCGTGCATGGTGAGCAGCGTTATACAGCATTTCAGATTCGTTCTCGTCCACATTCGGATTGTCGGATATTTTCATCCAGTATATGGGTCGTCCGTCATGCGTGTTAGTAGCACTGATAGCTGCTTTTGTTTTTACAAGATTTGGAAAAAGAAGCGCCATGTTATCCATGTGTCCCAGTATCTCGCTATAAGTAAAAAATCCTCCCATGGATCCAAATGCGAAATTAGCCGGAGTTGGGT
>Ga0163144_10011357_pt1 | contig 18839 bp, 11 predicted proteins | sample OliLak19BULKMAT1_FD_123175 | JGI IMG/M metagenome (GOLD analysis project Ga0163144, IMG submission 123175) | Freshwater microbial mat bacterial communities from Lake Vanda, McMurdo Dry Valleys, Antarctica - Oligotrophic Lake LV.19.BULKMAT1 | ecosystem: Environmental > Aquatic > Freshwater >... | reverse complement strand
GCAGGACTGCGCGCGGCACACGTTGCCATCACAGTAGAACCCGGGACCGCAGCCGCCGCAGTCCACAACACCGCCGCAACCATCACTGAGGCTGCCGCATGCGTCATTGACGTTGGGGCACACCTGCGCGGCGGTCTGCGCCGTGCAGTTGGGAGGCGTGATGGGATCCCCCGTGGACACGCAGGCAGAAAGGTCAAACAGCATGAACACCAGGATCTTTTCCTGGGTGGTCAGCTCGGACGTGCCGCACAGGTTGGGAAACCACGTGTCCTGCGCGTTGGAGGTGTTGCTGACGTGGAACCCGCTGTACGCCACGCGGCCGCAGATGGCGTTCTGCGCGGCGTTGTACGGCGTGTTGAAGGAGAGCTGCTGGACCCGGATATTGTTGTTGATGTTCATGTCGGTGTCGGCACTCCGGTAGACCCACTCATCCGTGGCAGGACCAACGGTGGCACCGGCGCGGTCACGCGGATACGCAATGGTGAACTGCGGCGTGGAGGGATTGTTGAGCTGATTGGCGGTGGTTCCCGTCAACGCGCCCTGCCAGTCCAACCAGTCCCGGAAGACCAGGCTCTTGACCGGATTGGCGCCATCCCGGTCCGTGTTGCCTGAGGGCAGTGAGATGAGTCCCGTTCCGCTGTTCTCACTGCCAGATTGGCCCCACGCGGCAGACGCGGCCAGGGTTCCATTCCCTTCAATCCATACGTACGCAAAGTGGCTGGCAAACATGCGGCCGCCGTTGTTGACGTACGTCTCAATGGTTGCGCGCTCAGCGTCATGGCGGTTCTCCGCGCCCTCGCAGTCCCAGACCACCAGGTCATACGTGTTGAGGCGCGCGGCATCTGTGTAGAGCGCGCTGTGCGGTGGGGAGCCGTTCGAGCAGCCTGACCGGTTGTCCACACACCCCTCATTGTTGTTGGCGGTGCACGCCGTCATGGTGCCCATGTTGTTCCAGGTGCCCGTGCACATCCTGGTGCCGTTGCCCTGGTACATGTGGATGCGCCCGGGGCCGCTGGGCACCGTGAATTCCGCAGGGTCAATGCCAATGTTGAGGAAGAGGCACTCCATGGCGTCCACCTCACCGGTGGCAACTGCCACCTTGGGCAGACGCGTGCCGGTCAGTCCGTCCGCGGCATTGCGCGGGAGGCGCGTTGTGGCGGCGGGGATGGCCGCGCTCATACACGCGGTGGAAGTGCCGGCCGGAATCTGCACCACCCTGCGCCAGCGGCCGGCTTTGATGACCACGTTGAACGGAACTCCCTGGGGGATCCTGCCCTCCAGCGTGAAGCGCCCGCGGTAGTCCGTGACCGCCGCGGCCAGGATGGACTGGCCTGCGGCCACCAGCAGCTCATCTTCACAGCGCCCGCATGAGAGTGGGTTGCCCGCCGCCACACCTTCAAACACCGTGGGCAGCGCCGCGTTTGGATCACCGGGAATGTAGACCACGGCGTTGGGAACCGGCACCTGCCCAATGGTATTACCGCCAACCACGCGCCCCGGCGTCATCACGGTGCCCGTCAGCTTGGTGTCATTGGCGCCGGGGCAGGTGGGCAGGTTCATGCAGTAGGCCCCCGTGCACATGCTCATGCCCGTCACACAGGACTGCACGCCGGTCATGTTGCCCACGCACGCCTGGGTGGCGGGGTTGGGACACTGCGTGGTGCCCATGGGCCAGCAGCTGATCACGTTGCCGCACCCGTCTGACGCCAGACCGCACGTGTGCCCAAGCTGCTGGCAGGTCCTTGCTGTGCATGTGGCCGGCGGTGTGCCGCAGAGGTTGGGGGTGACCGCACCGCAGAACTGGTTGCCCGTGCACGTCAGACCGCCGTTGCCCGCGCCGCACGTGTGGCTGCCACCGCAGCCGTTCGGCACGGTGCCGCACTTGCCGCTGCACGCCGTGCCCACCGGAATTTCCTGGCAGCTGGGTGCGGCTCCGCACAGCGACGGAGACTGCGCTCCGCAGGACTGCCCGCTGGGACAGGAAAGGCCACACTGGATGAGCCCGCCGCAACCATCCGGCGCGTTGCCACAACTGACTGAGCCGCCGCCTCCCGGACACGCCTGTGCAAACGTCCGCTGGGTGCACGGCGGCCTGCCGCACGCGCTGGGCACATTGCCACCACCGCAGCTCTCACCCACGGATGCGTCACAGGTGCGGCCGCCGTTTGAGTCATTACAGTCATACACACCGCCGCAACCGTTGGACACCGGGCCGCACCGGTTGGCGCAGGTGACAACAATGTCCAGCGGCACACAGGCGGTGAGCGTGGTGCCGCACGCGCCCGGCATGCCGCCGCCGCCGCAGGTGGTGCCGGCCATACACGCAAACGGCGTGGCCTCGCAGTCAACCTGTCCTCCACAACCGTTGCCGGCAATTCCGCAGGTGCCCGCGCACGCCGTGGCGTCATCCAAGGGTGTGCACGTGACAATGACCGGCGCGGTGCACTGGTTGGTGTTGGCGCCCGTCCCGCACACCTGCGGCGCGCTGCAGCCGCCCAGGAGCGCGGTGCAATCCAGCACGCCGCCGCAACCATCACCAACCTGGCCGCACTGCGCGCCCGCTTCTGCGCACGTCCTGGGCTGGCAGGGAGGCCGGCTCACACAGTGGTTGGGATCCAGGGCGCCGGGGTAGCCACCACACACCTGGTTCTCCAGGCACGCCGTGCCGCCGGGCTGGTTGTCACAGGTGTAGACGGCGTCACAGCCGTCACTCACAGCGCCACACTTTCCGGCGCACACCACGCTGGGGTCCAGCGGCACACAAGAGGACGGCGGGATTCCGCAGCGGTTCTCCTCCGTCAGGCCGCACACCGCGCCTTCCGGGCACGCCGGACACGCCACAAAACCACCACACCCATCAGGAACCTGGCCGCAATCCCCCACCACACACTGGTGGCAACCGGGTCCGGAGTCCGGCGTCTCACCGGCGTCAACACCACCGGCGTCAACACCACCGCCGCCGTCCGTGCCGGCGTTGCCGCTGGATCCACCGTCTGTGTCAGCAGGACCGGGGTTGCCCGCCGCGTCAGGGTTGCCCAACGGGGTGGTGCAATTGGGGCACCCACCCAGGACAAAGAGCACAACGCTGGCACAGACATTCCGCAGGACCCGTGGGCCTTGATGCATGAGCTTCCTCCACGCGCCGGACACTACGCTTGGCGCCCCGCCGTCACCACCTTCTCGCCATCCCACACGGTGCGCATGGACGTTGCCCGTCACCAGGTGCGAGATGTGGGCGCACATGCACGTTGACGCACTCATCCCCGCCCTCAATGAGGAACACTCTGTTGCTGCGGCCGTGGAACGGCTGCGCGCGCTTGGCCTGCGGCGGGTGGTTGTCGTTGACAATGGCAGCCGGGACGCCACGGCAGACCGCGCGCGCAAAGCCGGCGCGGAAGTGGTGCTGGAGCCCCGGCGCGGCTACGGAACCGCGTGCCTGGCCGGGCTGGCGCACCTGAGCGTGGACCCGCCAGACGTTGTGCTGTTCATGGACGCGGACCTGTCTGACATGCCGGAAGAAGCGCGGCAGCTCCTGGAGCCCATCACGGAAGGCGCCGCGGATCTGGTCATTGGCAGCCGCGTCCTGGGCATGCGCCAGGGCCGCGTGGAACGTGGTGCGCTGACGCCGGTGCAACGCTTTGGCAACGCCCTCACCTGCCTGCTGCTCAGGCGGCTGTATGGGACACAGGCCACGGACCTGGGTCCTTTCCGGGCCATCCGGTGGGATTCACTCCATGCGCTGGTGATGCGGGACCGGGATTTTGGCTGGACGGTGGAGATGCAGGTGAAGGCGGCGCGGGACGGGTTGCGCGTCGTGGAGGTGCCGGTGGGGTACCAGCGTCGTCGCGCGGGGGTGTCCAAGGTGAGCGGGAATCTCACGGGAGCGGTGAAGGCCGGTGCCAAGATCCTGTATACGGTGGCCATCCATGCGCGGCTGACGCGCCGGCGGGGTGCATGAAGGAACAGACAGTTGAGACGTTGATTGTGATGGCGCGCGCACCCGGCACCATGGGCCTGCGCAGCCGCCTGGCCCGTGAGCTGGGTGAGCTGGAAGCCGCGCGCCTGGAAGCCGCGTTCCTGGTGGACACCATGACGCTGGCGGCGCAGTGGAAGCGGCAATCCACCGCCGCAGAAATCCGCCGCGTCAGCCTCTACGTCCCGGATTCCACGGATGACGCCATCCTGCAGGAGCTCTGCTCCTTGGCGGGGGCGCGCGTGCTCTCCCACAGCGGCGCTGACGCCGGAGAACAGCTCCGCAACGCGCTGACAGATGAGCTGGACCGCGGCGCCTCCCGCGTCTTCCTCATGGGCACCGCCACCCCCACACTGCCGGTTCATCTGCTGGATGAGGCCATGCGCTCCGTGCTCTTCCATGACGTGGTCATGGGACCCACGTTTGACGGCGGCGCGTGGGGCCTGGGCGTGCGGCGTGAGACGGACCTGGCGCCGGAGCGTGAAGGTGTGGTGCTGGCCGCGCTGCTGGAGCGGATTCCGTGGGGCCAGAGCGGACTGCTCAGCCAGACCATGGAACGGCTGCACAAAGCGGCGCTCTCCGTGCACCTGCTGCCCTACTGGCTTGACGTCATGGAGCCTTCAGACCTGCCGCGGCTGAAGACCAACCTGCGGTACCAGGAGCTGCGCAACCATCCACGTGGCACCGCCACCCGCGCCGCCCTGCAGCACCAGCCCCCTCCCAGCCATCCTCTGCCGCCTGTCCTGCCGCGCGCCCACCGCCGAGCCTGACAGCCCCCTGGTCCCTCCATGAAGAATCTCTTCAAGGTCACACCGCTGAAGCTTTCCGTCGTCATCGCGCTGTCGGTGAGCGCGGTGGTGTTCTTCCAGGACCAGTGGCAGTGGATTGGCTGGCTGCCCTACCGCCTGGAGCTCAAGCTGCTGGACGCCAAGTTTGCGTTCCGCGGCCCGGTGAAAATTGAGCCGCAGGTGGTCATTGCCGCCGCGGATGAGAAGGCGCTGGACGCGTTTGGCGTGTGGGGCTCCTGGAGCCGCCGCGTCTACGCACGGATGCTGCGCAACCTGTTTGCAGCGGGCGCTGACGTCGTCGCATTTGACATGGTGTGGGCGGATGAGCTGGGTGAAGCGGACAGTGAACAGATGCGCCGCCTCACCCTGGAGTACCGCAACCGTGACCTCTCCAACGTGGGGCAGTCCGCCGCCCTGCGGGTGCGCGCGGCGCGGGACCGGATGTCCGCGCTTGATGACGCCATCCGCAACGCAGAGGCCGCCGCAGCGGGGGGCAGGTCCGGCGCCAAGGGGAAGAAGCTGCAGCTGGCCCTGTTGGCGCTGCGGGACGCGCACAAGCTGGCCATCAAGGACCTCAACGGCGCCGAGTCCGCAGCGCGCACCCTGACGGAGAACGCCGACGGTTTTGCCAAGGTGCTGCAGGAGGAAGCCGGCGGCATCAGCCCGGACCAGGACCTGGAGAGCGCCATCTCAGAGAACTCCACCAAGATCATCCTGGGCTACGCCGCGCAGACCACAGGCGAGCGCGGCAAAGATGAAGAGCGCGAGGAAGCCTTTGAGCGCGTGCGCCCGTCATCCATGGACCAGCTGTACCGCTCACACAAAGTGGTGGATGCCTCACCCAAGGCGCGGCTTTCCCGCACGCTGGGAGACCTGTGCAAGGACGCCAAGACGCCCTGCACCCTGGCCGGCGGTGACGTGGCCGCGCGCGCCGGCATGACCGAGGAAGACTTTGGCGCCGCCATCACCGCACTGGGCGCGGACAAGCTCATTGAGCTGACGGAGACGGGGCTGGTGGTGCCGGACCTTCCCCGTCTGGCCGCGGCGGGCGCCATGTCTGACGCCACCACGCTGGTGGAGTTCCTCCCCGGAGACCCAGACCCGCGCGAGCTGATCCGCCAGGAAGGAGTGAGCTTCCTGGAAGGTGACTTCATTGCGCCGCTCAAGCGGTTTGCGGAGGTTGGCCAGAACTTTGGTTTCTTCAACGCAGAGACGGACGCAGACGGCGTGTTCCGCAAGCAGCCGCTGCTCTTCCGCTACTGGAGCGAGAAAGGCATTCCGGACCCCAGCCAGTGCACCGCCTGCAACCACCGCCTGCTGACGCCGGAGCGGTTCAGTGCGTTGGAGGATCCGTCGGTGTGCTCGGACGTGTGCCTGCAGAGCTGCCCGGAATGTATGGTGCACGCGCACTATCTTCCCTCGCTGGCGCTGGCCATTGTGCAGCAGCACTACGAGACCACGCCGTCTGCGCTGCGGGATGCGGACTACGCGTGGCTGCAGGCGGTGGACAAGGTTGCGCTGCTGCCCATGGAGCCCAAGCCCAGGGAGTTCAAACCCGTCCTCATCAAGACGGACCCCGCGGGCCGGCTGCTGCTGAACTACTACGGACCGTGGCGTGACCCGGAGACGCGCGCGCCGCTGTTCCCGTCCGTGTCCATTGCGGACCTGGTGGCCAACAGTTTTGATCCTGCGCTGGTGAAGGGCAAAGCCGTCATCTTTGCCGCCACCGCACTGGCCGCGTATGACCAACGTTCCACGCCGTATGACGGGTACGTTCCCGGAGTGGCCATCCACGCCACCGCCGTGCAGAACATGTTTGACGGAAAGTTCCTGACGCGGCCGCAGATGCTGGTGTTGGGAGAGATGATCTTCCTGCTGATCATTGGCCTGCTGCTGGGCCTGGTGTGGCCGCGCATCAGCGTGCCGGCGGGCTTCATGCTCTTTCTGGCGCTGGGCGTGGCGTACTGGCTGGTGGACGTCTACCTGCTCTTCAGCCGCGGCCTCTGGGTGCACAACGTGTGGCCCTACGTGCAGCTGCTGACCACGTTTATTGCCGTGCAGGGCATGGGCTACCTGACGGTGGGACGGGAGAAGGGCGCCATGCGCAAGGCGTTTGGCGCAGTGCTGGACCCGGTGCTGGTGGACAGCCTGGTGAGTGACCCGGAAGCGCTCAACCGCCTCAAGGGTGATGAGCGTGAGGGCACCATCATGTTCAGTGACATCCGCGGCTTCACCACGCTCAGTGAGAACCTCACACCGGAAGAGCTCACCATCTTTTTGAATGACTATTTCACGCCGCAGGCCGCGGCCATCATGAACCACAAGGGCTACCTGGATAAGTACATTGGTGACGCCATCATGGCGCTCTTTGGCGCGCCGTCCGCGTTCCCGGACCATGCCGTGGCCGCCTGTTACGCGTCATTGGACATGATGGAGCAGCTCCACGTCTTCAAAAAGTGGGTGGGCAGTGATCCCAAGTGGACCGCGTTCTGCCAGCGGCTGCTCAGCAAGAACATGGACCCCACATCCTTTGACATTGGGATTGGTCTCAACACCGGCACCATGCGCGTGGGCTTCATGGGCAGCAGCCAGAAGACCAACTACAGCGCGCTGGGTGACGCCGTGAACCTGTCCTCCCGTCTGGAAGGGCAGACCAAGGAATACGGCGTCCACATCATCATTGGTGAGAGCACCTACAAGATTGCCAGCAAGGGCAACAAGATCCACGCGCGCCTGCTGGATGCCATCCGCGTGAAGGGCAAGAAGGAGCCGGTGCGCATTTATGAGCTCATTGGCCGCGGTGAAGCCCCGCCGGAATGGGCCCAGTTCATCAAGACCTTTGAGACCGGCATTGAGCTCTTCCAGCAGCGCAAGTTTGCGGAGGCCATCCAGTATTTTGCGCAGGCGCTCCGGGAAAAGCCCATGGATGAGGAGTATGAGAAGGAGCTGCAGAAGAAGGGCAAACCCCGTGACGTCATCAGCGCGGAGTACATCTCCCGCTGCATGATGTACCAGGAGAACCCGCCCCCCCCGGACTGGGACGGCGTGGTCACCAAGACCAGCAAATAGCGCGTGCGGCACCAACTGTCTTACATCATTGCAGCGCCGCCGCTGGCGCCATGCTCCGGCGCCAGCGGCGTGCCATTCCAACTCCACGCATCATTGGCTTGCTGACCCCCGCGGTGTCACCGCGGAGGGCACATTGTGTCACTCCGGAAGCAGCTGCGGCTCATCCGGCACCGTGTAGGTCCCCGGCGGAAGCGGCTGCGGTTCCTGGATGGGCTGCTGCATGGGCTGCCGTGACGGGGCCATGTCACGGCTCTCCTGCTGCACCGTCACGGCCTCTTCAACGTACTTGGGCTCGCCGTTGGCGCGGTACAGGTACGCACCCACCAACGGACCGGCAATGGAGCCCACCACCACCGTCACTGCCCACGTCAGTGCGCCCAACGTGGACGCCGCGGCAACAATGGGTCCCTCCGGGCGCGAGATCACGTTGTTGATGTTGTCCGGACGCACGGTCTCCCAGAGGCTGCCCAGGCTGCCTGCGCCGGACATCACCCACGCCAGCGCAACGCCGCTGGCAATGACCAGCGTGGCCAGCGTGCCACCAATGAACGTGATGGCCAGACCAGTGGCGGCACTGCCCAGGATGGGCACCATAAAGCCGCTCTTGAGGTCAGAGAAGATGGCCTGGATGGTCCACGCCACCGCGCCACCAAGACCGGTGGCCAGCGTTGCCACCACGGCCGCCGCCAAGAAGGCAAACGGCGCAAAAGGACCAAACACGCCCAGGAAGAGTGCCGGGAGCGCAAACAGCAGCAGCGGCACCGCCGCGCCCACAATCCCGGCCACCCACCATGCGGAGTTGCCTGAAAGTGGTGCATCTGAACGGGAGCGTGTCACCGTCACACGCTCCTCCTGCACCGGTGTGAGCTCCGCGTTGACGTTGGTACCTCCCGGCGCTTGAGCTTGGGTCACCTCGTTGGAATCCGCCGGCACGGCGGTGTCAGCCACGGCATTGGTAGAGAGCCCCAGAGTGAGGGCAGCGAGCAGCACAAAGGACTTCATACTTCCCTCGTATTGTGCGTCCGCATTGGGACCGCACACGGGTTGGTGGAACGTTTCTCTCCGGGCCCCGTGACGCACACGGAATGCCCGAAAAGTCTGGGTGGCCTTCCCGGGAATCTGCTCCCTGGCATGGATGTCCAGGACGCAATCCCGCGCCTGGCAATCCATCCGTCACCCTGCAGCAGGAAAACGGGGGCGCGTGCGGATCCGTTCCCGCGGTGTCTCTGCATGGTCCAGGTTCAGGACGCGCCACGTCGGAGGTTGTGGCCCGTTCACTCGCGCAGCAGCCATACCCCCATGACGCCCGCGCTGGCGGCAACGCCCGCCATCAACACCACCCCCGCAGCCGCACCACTCCACAGCAGCAACAACCAGCCCGTCCGCATGGGCAGCATGAATGGACTCTGGTTTTCCATGCGCAGGCGCGTCCCGCCCAGCGTCCACGTGGCGCCCGCTGCCGCCCACAGGGTTCCCGCCGCAACCACGCCCGCCGCGGCCGGTGCGCCCAGCACCACCACAGAAGACAACAACCGCAACGGCGGGCGCGGCGTGTCCGGTTCTGACGTCACCAGCGGTTCCTGGACGGCGCTGGGAGTGACCGGCGCGGCCCACGCACCTGGCGTGACGCCTACACAGGCACCCGCAACAACCATGGTCATGATGCGGAAACAGCGCTGCGCCATGTGTCACCCCGTCCGCACCAACCCGCACCGGCGCCGCGGCCTTTCCCCCTTCCCGCAAACGCAGTCCGGCGCGCAGAAGGGTGGATCAGGATGGGTGTGTCGTCGGGGAATGGCTGATCAGCGGCGGCGGCGCAGCAACACCAGCAGACCCAGCAGCAGCAGCGGTGAGGCACTTCCGGACATCTGGCAGTTGGGACAACCGGGGGGGGCGGGGCGCGGGCCGCTGTCCACCAGACCTCCTGCGTCCACCGTGGAACCGGCATCCAGAAGCGGCGCCACAGAACCATCCACGCCGCCGTCTCCTGCCGTCACCGCGGCGTCTGCGCTCCCGGCATCCCGCACCGGCCACACGCTGCCATCCGGCCACTGCGGCGGCGGACCAACACAACCACCGTCCTGCGGGCGCGCACGGAAACGTGTCACATAGCCCGCGGACTGCGTGCGGAATGCGGGGCGGTGTCCGTCGTCAATTTCGGCAATGACTTCATAGTCCGCAAGATCCACGGCGCCGGACATGTCCACGTCAAACGCGTTGTCCGCGTCATCTTCCAGCAGCTGCTCCGCCACCAGCATGGCGGGCTGCGTGGTGAAAGCGCGCTTCACGTAGAGACGGATGACGGCGTTGTCATCCGGGTCTGAATCAATCCAGCGGACGCGGAAACACGTGTCCACCTGGTCACCCACGCCGTCCGGCTGGGTGAACAGCAGCGCCGGAGGAACGTTCTCACCTGCGCGTGAGACCCGCACCAGGCCGCGCGCGGTGGAGAAGCTCAGCGCACCGCCGCCGCCATCCGGGTAGTGGTCATCCAGCACGCCAAGGACGCGGTAGTTCCCCGTTGGCACCGCCGAGGTGTCCCAGAGGTGGCAGTCCACGTCTTCATTGCAGGGACCCGCGTCCACGTGCCGCGTGCAATATTCCCGGGTCAGCAGGTCCAGGTCATAGGACGCATCAATGGCGCCGCCGTCCTGGTCAAAACCGGCGTCAATGACGCCGGTGAAACGCACGCCACCGTCCCCGTCCGGATCACAATCTTCACCCAGGTGGTCCGCAATGGTCTGGCTGCCCGCCGGGTTGTTGATGTCCGCCGTGAACAGCAGCGTCAGGTTGGCGTTGTCATCCGGGTCCGAATCAATCCAGCGGATGGCCGCACCATCATCCACGGCGTCCATGATTTCACCCAGCGCCGGACGCGTGAGTGACACCACCGGAACACCCACGCCGCCGTGGGAGTACGCCGCTGCGGCGGCCAGGGACATCACGGGAATGAGGAGCAGCCAACGCGTTTTCACAGGCGCGGTGTAGCAGCCGCGCGCGTCCCGTACATCCTCCTTGCCTGCAGCGGCATGACGGCACTACCCGCCCCTGCGGCGGTGCCCACAATCCCCGCCGCCGTTGGAGGCACCCGGTGACTGGAATCAGCAAGCTGCCCACCAAGTCTGCCAAGGCCACGCTGCACAAGCCGCCGCCCGCCAGCCAGGTTGCGCCGGCGCCGGGCCAGGGAAGCACCAAGGTGGACAAGGAGACGCCGCAGAAGGTGGACACCACGGGCCCCAGCCACAAAGCCCGCCACCAGGCCAAGGCGCAGCTGCAAGGAGATACGCAGGACACCGGTGAAGCGTTTTTCAACGCCGCCAGCAGCCCTGCCACGCCCACCACGCCGCAGATGGACGGCCTGCGCAAGGATGTGATGGCCAAGGTACGCGGTGGCCCTTCCGCGGCCAGCGTCAGCAAGAGTCCGGCGCTCAAGCCGCGCCAGCCGGCGCACAACGTGGCCGGAGACTGGGGAAAACTCCCCGTGGAGCTCACGGTGCCCACCGTGCAGCGCGTGAAGACGGCGCCGGACACCACCAACCCCACCGCGGCGTTCTCGGACGCGCCGGAGCGGCGGATTGGCACCATTGTGATTGGCAACCACAACGTGACCGGAGAGCAGTCCGCCAGCGGCGTTGCGCCGTCTCAGAGCTACCATGAAGAACTGCTGGCCCTCAAAGACCACCATGGATTCCAGGTGGCCACGGGCTGGAACACCGAGTCCGGCGGACAGTGGCTGCGGGACGGGCAGATTGCGCGCAATGACGGCGGATTTCTGGCGCCCAGGAACTTTGAAGCCATGGGCGCCACACCCGCCGGCAACCTGGCACGCAGAAAACTGAAAGACACTTTTGAAGAGAACACGCGCAAGCGCCTCCCACCTGACAGCTATGTCAATGCAAAGGGTCATCCGGACGGCGGCCAGGTGCCCATGAAGGTCTGGGGTCAACGTGCCTCCCAGTCCGTCCACACGCTCAAGACCGGCCGGGTGACCCAGGGCAGCTCGCTGGTGGAGGGCGGGAACCTGGTTGTGGCCACCAACCTCAAGGGAGAAACCCGGCACCTGGTGGGTGAGGCCAGCGTCATCCAGACGGCCCTGATCATGGAGAAGGACGGCCGCATCACGCCGGAGCTGGTGAAGGAGCGCGCGGCTGCGCTCAGCGGGACACCTGCGTTCAAGGATTCCAAGCTCAAGGCCGTGGGCGAAACTCTCAGGAAGACGGGTGCTCTGCCGCCCGGCGCATCCAAACCCGAGGCCCTCCAGGGCGCACGCGAACACCTTGCGACCATGGACCTGGCGCGGGACGCCGTTGCCAAGGACCTGGGCATCCACCCTTCAGACGTGGTGGTGCTGGAACAACCGGCCTTCCACCTGGACATGGCGTTGGCTGCCGGACCCGGCGGGCACATCCTTCTGCAGGATCACGGAAAGACCACGCTGCTGGCCAAGGAGATGGCCAAACGAAACCACCTGACGGATGCAGACAAGCAGCAGCTGGCGGCGTACCAGGAGAACGCCAAGCTGCTGCACGGCCAGCTGGCCGAGTCCACCACACGCACCGCGAAGCAGCTGGAGGCAGCCGGCTATGGCGTGGTGCGCATCCCCGGCTCCCTTGTGGAGAAGACCAGCGTGACCCCATACCTGGATGGCAGCCAGGTCACCCGCCACGCGGAGGGCAGCCGGCCCATCAACTACTTCAACAACATCAGCGGCACCGCCAAGGATGGTAAAATGTATTACATGACCAACGGCGCCACGGGAACGCTGGGTGCGCTGTTCAACGGCTACATGGACAAGACGCTGCGCACACTTGGCTTTGACGACGTGCATTTCCTGGGCGTGGAGGGCGGGCGGGCCCACGCTTCACTGGCTGAAGGAGGCGGGATCCGCTGCCTCACCACAGTGTTTCCGCATCAGGACTGACAACGGTGATGGGGCGGCCCGGCGGATGACGCCGGGCCGCGGACACTTCAGCCCACTGCCGGCTTCAGAGCGGCTTCCAGCGTGGCCATGCCGGCTGCGCCCAGTGAGCGCTTCCACTGATCCAGGCCCTTGGTGCTGCCCGCATAGACGTGGGAATCCGCGCTCAGGAACCGCCGCGCGTCCGAGTACGTCAGCGTCTCCGGCAACCCGTAGTGCTTGAGCAGGTTGGTGAAGATTTCATCCTCGCGGCCAAATTCTTCATCCACGTTGAGCGTATGGGCCACCAGCATGAGCCCCTGCAGCGCCTTGTCCGCGCGTGAGCCGCCGTCACCAAACTTCATGGCCACCTCCATGAAGCCCACGGCCTTCACCACCTCTTCCGAGGCGTGCGCAAAGCGCGTGTTGAGCTGCAGCTCATACATGGTCTGCGTGCCCTGCGAGCCGTTGTGCGCCTTGCTGACATCCACGCCCATGGCCTTCAGGTCCACTTTTTTCTCAACAATGCGGACCATCCTGGCGTCTTCCGCGGTGCCCGGCTGTGCCGTGAACGTGGCACCGCCCACAAACGCGTTCTCCACTTCAATGTGCTTCAGGTAGTCCGAGAAACCCAACGACGTGTTGATGATCTGTGATGCGTTGTGCACGCGCTCCACGGAGAGCACCTTGTCCCGGTTGGACGTTGTGGACGGCACAAACGCGGTGGCCGTGTCCCCGGGAACATCAAAGCTGTCAAAGTCAAAGAGGCGGTCCAGGAGATCACTGCGCCCGTCATGGTCACGGTCATACGTCTTCATGCGCGTGAGCTCATCAGACGGCGTGATGTAGTTGTTGCGCCGGTTGGAGGACCCACCGCCCGCAATGGTGGTGTGGATGTCATCCCAGCTCTTGCGGCCCGCCACACCGGTGAGGAATGACTTGAACGCAAAGTGATCCTCATGCTCATACGAGCTGTACCGCGTGGTGAGGAGGTCCGCGTCCGGATAACGGTCCCGCACTTTGTTGGTGATGCCCTGTCCGCAGCACTGGTTGATGATGAGCACCTTGGGCGGGTCACTCATGTCCGGTGAGTTCTTGAGCTGGCGCGGCATGTTCTTGCCCCACCCGGAGTGGCCGGAATACGCCACCACGTGCGCCTCGGGATCTTTCATATCGTCAAACGTGCCGTGCTCACCGTTGACCATCTTGAGTCTGACCTTGGTGACCACACCGCCCGGGCCCGCCACGTCCTTCTCCAAAATGGTGGGCTTGGAATAGTCACCTTCCTGCGTGACCTTGAAACCGTCACTTTTCCAGCTGCTGACCTCGCTGGCAAAGAACTCACCGCCGGTGTGGCAGACCACGTTGAGCGTGGTGTTGCCGTTCTTGAACCAGTCACCGTACGGCGGCGCCAGCGGCGCAAACTTTGTGAACGCACTTTCCACCAGGGCCTTCTGCTCCGGTGTGGCCAGCGTTCCTTTCAGCGCGTTGAGATGGAAGGCCATGTGGTCCCGCAGGCCCGGCACGGTCTCCTTCTGAACCATCTCCACCAGCGTCTTGAGGACCTTGTCCTGCAGCAGCTTCCCCTGCGCATCTGACCCCTGCAGGCTGCCCATCACCTCCCGCAAGACGGTGGCAGAGGCGCTGCGCTGCTGCGCGGCCTGCGTGGGACCTGCGTAACCCGCGGCGGTGGCGCCAGGTGCGCACTGGCGCAGTCCAACCAGGACCCGGTCCACCACGGCGGTGCGGTCACCCACGCTCATCTTGGTGGCAATGTTCTGGCCCGGCTCAGCAAACATCCGCGCAGCGCGGTAGAGCGTCTGGCCAAACTGCGGCGCCGTGGCGGGCAGCGCAGCGTCCGGCGCGGCCACAAACACGCCCTGCTTGAGAAACACCTTGGTGCCGTCCGGCAGTGCACCCAGGCTGCCCTGCACCGGTGCGGCGGCGCTGACAAAATCCCCCAGCCGCCTGCGCGCACCCGCGCTGATCAACGCGGACAGACCCGGATCCGTCAGGAGTGCTTTGACCTCGTCAACGGAGGCCGGTGAGTTGGCGGTGCGCGCCTGCGCAAGCACCTTGTCTGCATCACGGGTGGAAAAGCGGCCGTCCGTGGAAAGGCTACGCGCAAGGCTGGTGAGTGACATGGAAAGCACCTCATCTTGGGGCGCGGGGTTCTGGGCCCGGCCAAAAGGGACGGCGGACCCTAGCAGAACCACCCTGGCCCGCCACCCGTACCAGTCTGATCACGCGTTCAGCCGGCCGTCGCTGCATTCGCGTTCACATCTCACAGAGATCGCGTCAGGCACGCATGTTGCGCAGCTCAATGGCGGCGTCCTGGTCACACACCAGGAAACACCGGGGATGCTCGCGGACGGCCAGCTGGATGGGCAGCGCCTCCACGTTCACCGGCGCGTAGAGCACTTGTTTGAGACGGTCCGCCTTGCTGGGGCCGGCAACCATCACCACCAGCGCACGTGCCGCGGCAAGGACGGGCGGCGTGAAGGTGAGCCGCTTGAACTCAGGTGCACCGTCATGCAGCGCCAGCACAAAGCGGGATTGCTCACGCGTGGGCGGCGTCCCGGGAAACATGCTGGCGGTATGGCCGTCATCTCCCATGCCCAACAACACCACATCCAACACCGGTGGTGTGCCCAGCACCGCTGTCATTTCATTGGCATAGCGCGCGGCTTCCGCGTCCAGGTCCGCGGCTTCACCGCGCATGCGGTGGATGCGCGCCGGGTCCAACCCGCTGGCCGCCAGCCACACGTCCTGCGCCATCCGCGCGTTGCTGGATAGATGGTCCGGCGGAACCGCGCGCTCATCCCCAAAAAAGATGTCCAGCGGTTGGAGGCGCTGCGCGTCCCCGTGTTTTGCAAAGAGCTGATAGAGCGCCTTGGGCGTGGAGCCGCCGGACAACGCCAGCGACGCGTGACGGCGGGCTTTGAGCGCGTCCTCCAGACACCCAATCACCAGCTCCCGCGCCGCTTCCGCAACCTGCGCAGCATTCTCCACCACCTGCATGCTTGCCTGCATGGTCCACCCCGCTCAGCGGTGACGGCGTAACACCCGGCGCAACGGCAACACCAGCAACACCATTCCCAGGCTCCCGTTGGGACATCCCCCGGGCGTGGGGCCAGGCGCCGGATCATCCGGCGGAGGCTGGGTGACGCCGGCATCCACGCCAATTCCAAACAGTTCTTTGAGCGCGGGCCAGTACGGCGCGCACGCAGCGGTCACGTTGCGCGCGCCACCTTCATCCTCACACGCGTGTACCTGGCGGATGTCTCCAAACGTGCCCAGACCGCGCCAGGTCTGCGCACCGTCGTCAGACACGCCCAGCGCAAAGCGGTCCTGCCAGTTGTTGGCCGCAGCGTAGATGGTGTCCTCATCCACAAAGGTCACAGACCGGAGCTGATTGAGCGTTGCCCGGGGGCTGAACGTGGCGCCGCTGTCCTCGCTCCACTGCATGTCCGTGGTCAGCCCGCCCATCAGCACGTGGCGGCCGGACGGCGAGATTCCCAGCACCAGCTCATCCGCCGTGGCCGTCAGGAGCTCTTGGGTGACTTCCCCCGTCGTCAAATCTGCGCGCAGCAGCCGGTCCGGACCGTCCGCGTTCTCACGGATGTAGACCTGGTTGGCGCGCACCGGGTCCCGCGCAACCACTTCCCACACCGTGGCCAGCGGCGCGTTGATGGGCACAAGCGCGCCCGCGCCACCGGCGTCACTCCACCGCTGGAAGCTGGCGGTACCATCCCCAATAAAGCGCCAGAGCACCGTCACTTCCAAGGCACTGTCCGTGCCCTCCACCAGGAAGCCGGCAGCACTCCCGCCTGCCTGCTCCAACAACGGGGCAAACGTCCGTCCGTCATCACGGGAAATGCGCACGGTGGCATCCGCAAGTCCCACCAGCACCACCGGCAAAGAAGTGTGTGACACCAATGTGCGGATGCGCGCGCTGAGGTCTATCCCCTCCACCTGTGTGGCATTGCAGAGTCCGCTGCTGAAACGCCACAGCCCATCCCGGCTGCCGGCCAGCACGGTGCCCGCGGCGGTGCGGGTCCACACCACCGCGTTGCTCATGGAACCGCCGGGGACCTCCTCACACACCCAGCTGAACGCGGTCTGGCCCGGCACCGGAATCAGGAGGCCAAACGTGTTGACCAGCACCGGGTTGGCGCGCGCACCGTCCAACAGTGTCCCCAGCGGGAGCGGAAACTGGCCGTGCGCCAGCGCCGGTGACAACGGAAGGACAACCAACCCAAACAACAGCGGAAACCAACGCATGGACGCAGTCTAGCGTAGAGCGGGGCGCCTTGCTCACAATGGACACTCACCGCCCACTGCCAAACAGACCGGCCGCTGAAGTAATACATTTTTTGCGCGGGCCTACAGCCGGTAGGAGACCTCAACCTGGCGCAGCGGTGACGGCGGAAAACGGCCCGCCGCATACGCATGGTAGGCGCGCGTGACCCACGCCGCCGGGACGTCTGCCGCCGTGGATGAGAACTGTTGCCGCCCGGCCTGCGCCACGCGTTGCGCCTGGCTCTCCAGCACCACCACGTCCTGATCCAGGATCTTGCGCGTGAGACGCTTGAGCACCTCCAGCGCCACACGGCCACCCACCGGAACGCGGAGACACACTCGGGTGGTGACCCGGGTCTCGTTGTCAGAGACCGGCGTGCACACGGACATGGTCATCAGGTGCCACTGCGCAAGGTGGTAGTCCACCTTCACGGTGTGCGGGAGAATGAGCTCGTCTGTGTGGTGCACGGCGCCGCCGCCGGGAAGGACCACCTGCGCCAGTGGAAACTGCCGGCCGGCCTCAGCATGCGTCTCAATGAGAACACCGGTGCGGGTCTCCTGCACGTGGGCGTGGACCTGGCTGTGGGGAGTGCCGCGGAACAGGCCGCGGTGGACAAAACCCGTGTGACCGCAGTCCACAAGGTTGTCCAGCACGTACACCAAGGGACAACGCACGTGCGTGATGAGCTCAAAGCTGCGGTATCCCTCATCCTCCACATGGGGCCACAACGGCGGTTCTGCCGTGAGGGGCTCACCCAGGCACACCCAGACACTTCCCTGGCGCTCAACAACCTTCACCGTCTGTGCGGACCGGACCTTGGGACACGCACCGTCTGAGACACACGGCACCTCCACACACGCTCCGGACCCGGCAAACCTCCACCCGTGGTAGCGGCACTCCAAGGTCCCGTTGACCACGCGTCCAAGTGAGAGCGCCACATTGCGGTGCGGGCATCTGTCCTCCAGCGCCTGGATGTGCTGCTGGACGTCACGGAAGAGCACCACGGGCTGACCCATCACGGACACCGCCAACGGTGCATCACGCACCTCCAATGACGACGCTGCAAGAAACCACGCGCGCTCCAGCACCATGTCAGCACCACCTCCAGGGGATTGCATGTGCACGGCAGGTGCCATCTCCAACACACGCACTGGCATGTCACTTGCGCTTGGGCCGTGTGTCCTCACCTGGCGTCCAGGTGCGGCTCCTGGGAGCAGGCCATGCATGGTGTGTTGGCGGCGCGGGTCGGCGTAGGTGCTCGCAGCGGGAGGTTGGATTGGAGTGTGGTGGAGGTGTGGGAACTGGACGCAGCGACGAGAGCGTCCATGTGGCTGCTGTTCCAACGCCACTATGAGCTGGTGACACGTGCAACGTTTGATGCGGACCTGGCCAGAAAACACCTGGTGTGTCTGCTGCGTGACACGGGTGATGCATCCGTCTGCGGATTCTCCACGGTGGAGCTCATCCACGACGTGGACAACGGCAAGCGCAGCATCATCCTCTATTCTGGGGACACCATTGTGGACCCGGACTATTGGGGCCAGACATCACTGCAGCTGGCGTTCCTGTGGATTTGCACGCGGCTGACCATCCGCCATCCGGCAACGCCGCTGTATTGGTTCCTCATCTGCAAGGGCTACCGGACCTACCTGTTGCTTGCGCGCAATGTTCCGGCGTTCTGGCCTCGTCACGGAAGCGCGGACAGCCGTGAGGCCGCACTGCTGAACCGCCTGGCGCAGGCCAAGTTTGCGGACAGCTATGACGCCGCCAGCAGTGTGGCGCGGTTCAGCCAATGCCCCGGGCGGCTGC
>Ga0163144_10011354_pt1 | contig 18841 bp, 12 predicted proteins | sample OliLak19BULKMAT1_FD_123175 | JGI IMG/M metagenome (GOLD analysis project Ga0163144, IMG submission 123175) | Freshwater microbial mat bacterial communities from Lake Vanda, McMurdo Dry Valleys, Antarctica - Oligotrophic Lake LV.19.BULKMAT1 | ecosystem: Environmental > Aquatic > Freshwater >... | reverse complement strand
GCTGGACTCGCAGGTTGGCAACGAGGTCCGCAATCCACCATGACCTCGCCAATGTGCTCACCGCCGCAGCCAGCAGCACCGCAACAGTGATCCACCGCGTCGCACGCAACAGTCGCGAATGCCGCACGCTGATTGACCGTTCAACAGGAAGCGACATAAACGCAGCTCCGGCAACTATGCGCACTCAGGCAAAACAGTTCTGGCTGGTCAAGTCGACCGCGTGAGAATATTACTTGAGATGGGAGCCGACCCGAACCACGTTTGCAACTCCTCAGGTCATGGACAGCCGTCGGAAGAGCGCGGGTATACCCCTTTGCATCATTTGACGTGACGATGGCCATTCATGTGGACAGTCCAGTTGCAATCCAGATGGCGAATCTGTTGCAGCAGCACGGAGCGGATCTCGACCGACAGGCTCAGAATGGCTCAACTCCGCTCGGACTGGCAAGTCGCATGGTCGGGACTGATCTTGTGCAGCATTTGCTGCAGCCTGGTGCCCGCAAGCTCGGAACTCAATGGTGCGACACCTGGACAAATCCTAATTCTCCCGTGTCGTTACAGGTCCTGATTCTCGACCAGATCCGGAAGTCTGCGCTGGGACATCCGTCCCGGCTGAGGCGGTAAACAATTGATGGCCGGGCTGGGACCCGGAATACGAAACCGCGATTGGGCGGCGCAATGATTCTCAAGCACTTGGTGTACGGTTACTGGCGAGCCACCAGATCTGTGAGCCAAAATGACTTCACGAGCAAACTCACGGCGGACGCTGACAGGGCCACGGTCGTCAACCATCGCGATGCCGATGCACATCGCCGACACGAACCGGCATTTGATGGTTCACAACAGCCGGATGTGAACGCCGCCTGATCCGCCTTGCAGATTCAATAGGGAAATCGCTGCGCCTTAAGGAATTGCACTTTGAGGCACCTGCCAACTCTGTGGCAAAGCAAGGAACTGGCAGGGAAGCGACTGAGATTCTGAGACATCGTCCAAGAGCTGAACTCAATCACTGGAACTCTGCCATGATCGCATCCCAGAGTTGTTGCAGATACAGGAAGTACGAATGTGTCAGCAAGTTTACGGGATTCACAGAAAAGGGATTTCGGGACTTTGGCACTTCGGATTCTGCCAAAGTCTTCCAGCCAACTCCCATTTGCTTCGCACCGTGAGCCTGTACCCCCGTTCCGGAGGACCGGTTGATCGCCATCCACGTTATCGCATCATTCGAAAACTCGTGCTTCTGCACGATATCATTTGCATCAGACCAGAACGTGACGGGCGAACCGAAGGCGTAGACCTTCATGTTCGCAATCGCAGCTCTTCCCTTCAGCGCCACAAACGCATTCAGGGCATTGCAGGTAATGATATTCCCCTGGCTGTGAGCACAGATTCTTGCGTGGCTGAACTTACCCGAACAAAAGCTGTCGAACAGAGTTGCACTGGAGGGATCATCTTTCTGCAGAAACTCGCGCAGGTTCTGTTCTGCGAGCCCACTGGCTCCAGTAACGGCTTCGAGAATCCGGTCAATTCCGGCGGAGATTTCACGGCGGAATGAAGACGTTGTCTTGAGATCGACGCAATGCTTGAGATCGTCGATGGTGGACGTTGTGCTCTTCGTGTTGCCTGCATTGTAGATTCCCCAGACCGGACCACCAGTTACTGCTGACGTGGCGAGCGCCTGCATTTTGTGTTTCTCCGGCGTCGGCTGCATCCCGTTGATGAAGACGACGGGATACGTCCCCTTCCGCGGACCACGAATTCGCTTTGCCCGCGCGGCAGCGATGAGGCCGTGAATTCCCTGGTACTCAGGCTGGAAGAACATCCAGTAGGCCGGGAGATCATATAGTATTCGCTCACCACCAACCTGCGGGTTGTGACCCTTTGTCGGTCGCGGCAGTCCGGACTCGTCCACAAGGTTTTTCTGCGTGAGGTCCAATGCACGTCCTTTCACTGTTTCACTGTCTGGTTTGACGACAGCGAGTGCCGAAATTGCGTCGAGGACGGCGGCTACAGCGATCTCTGAAGTGGGCTGTACGGGTTAAATTCGTCGTGAGGGAATGCGCGCCGATCCACCAGGCATTGGTTGATCGCGATATTCCTACGTCGCCATGCCGGGCTCGAACAATTGCAACTCACCTTGGAAATTGACCCAGCGATCGACGACGGCAACGGTTTCAGCAAGTGTCCTGGACGTCAGAACACAAACTATGGTCAGCAGATACACAGTATCGCCGCGGATAGTCACCCACTCCGTCGGCTCCACCCATACAACGAAGCCCTCGCCGCCCTCAGAGTCCTCCTGTACAATTCGGACTGCCTTCGACTCAGCATCGCAAATGGCGCTGTAAATCGGATTACCGTCAAATGTCATTTCACCATTCGCAAAACGCGTGATCAGCCAGGGCGTTCTCCATAGCTCATGTTTCTCATTTTTCAGAAATACACGATCCAGAGATTCCGTCCATAAGCGTGCTGCGTCCAAGTACTCCGTTTGGTCGTGCAGGAAATTTGGATAAAGCACACTGTCCATATTTAATCCGGATCCGGTACAAACGCCTTTCCTGAAATCACTTCGATGTCAACGCGAACATCTTTCGTTCCCTTTGCAAGGAATGTCTTCGAGACAGGAGCATCGATCCCTCCCGCTTTTCCCGCGTCTCGAATGAATTTTCTCGCCTTATCCAATTCTTTCTGACGCGCTTTCCGTTCCGCTTTTGTCAGAGATGCCTCAAGGTCATCTACCATCTTCAGACCTTCACTAACGGTCGGGGGAGTGGCGCGATTCCAAGGTTGCGATTTTTCGACTCCACCACCTTGTGCCTGGATACGACCTCGGCAAGCTTCAAGCCCGAATGGATCGAATGCCCGCAGTGGATCTCGCACGCTTCGATACTGTCGCAGTCCGCCCGCCAAGCCAATTGGGTCCTGTGAAATGTAGACCCCGGTGGACGGATCGTAGAATCGGAATCGATTGTAATACAGATCTGTCTCGACATCTTCATACTGCCCAGGCCAGCGAATTGGACAGTTCTTTCGATCGCCAGTCACATTCCTTGGGACACCGTACACAGAAACGTCCGCCGACCAAACGGTCTCTCCGGACGTTCCCAGCACGGTTGTTGGGGAACCGAGGTAGTCCGTGACGATCGAGAAACGCGAATTCCCCTCGAAAACTGCCGCCGGCGCAAATGTTTCCGGATCAGTCAGCCAGGTAGTCACTCTGCCGGCAGAGACAGATTCGTGCAACGCTTCCGGGGGGTCTATTGACCGATATGCATCAGTGAAAGAATCACTCTGGTTGGCCAGGGGGATAACCTCGCGCTGGTCTAAATCGGCCGTAAAAGAGTCGTCGCTTACTTCTATCCATTCGTGCAGTGGGACATTTCCGTCCCAGAGCCAACATGTTGTTTTACCGAAGCAAGTCTTACGGATTCTTCGTCCAATTGGATCGTACGCAAATCCAATGACGTTGCCATCGGGGCGTCGGACACGGGACAACATTCCCGCGGAGTTCCATTCGTAAACCCAAACACCGTGAATTGTTCGTTTACAGATAAGATTGCCGTCGCCATCATATTCATATCGCGCCAAGCCGTCTTTGTTCCGGACTTCGAGTACCTCTCCAGCCTTGCCGTATTTTCGGTCGCTGCGATCGCGCGTTCGGAAAAGGTTTCCGACAGCATCTGGCATGCGAAGTTCGACGGTACCGTCGCCATAAGTTGCGGCGGCAAGGTTGCCTACTTCGTCGTGCTCGAAAGTCGTTGTGCCTTGGTGCGCGTCGACGAGTTTTTGCAGGCGATCGTTGACCCCCCAATCATACGTGACGTCGCGGCCTCTGCCACCGCCTCCCACGATCTGATGACGTTGCGGACGACCGAGCTTGTCCCGTTCCCAACGACTGTGGACTCCGCCGGGAAGGGATCGCTCCAATTCCATCCCCAGTTGGTCTCGCTGAATCTGAGTTTCCCAGAGGACTTTCGACGGATCAACCGTTTCGTCTCGGTACTCCATCGCCATTACTTCGCCCATCACGTTGCGTTCGATCTTCTGGAAAGCTCCGAGCGAGGACCGCATTAGAGTGCGGAAACCGGGCGCGCCGTACTCTGAGCCGACCCAGGAATCACCCTGGTACTCTTTCAGGATACGGCCGATGGCATCACGTTCGAATCTGACCGCACAGCTTTCGTTGATGGCTTCGATCAGTTCCCCGTCCTTGCGATAGATGTACTCCTCCTTCGTGCCGTCACTATGGCAAACGTTGATTACACGACCGGCCGGATCGAAGCCGTAGAAGGTAATCAGTCCTGAAGCTCGCTCAAGACGTATCACGCGACCAGTATTGTCGCGGGAATAAATTCGTCGTATGTTGTCAAAACCAAATTCCCTGGCCACGTTGCGACGCTCATCCAGTTCGAACCGGTACACATGGCCGTGTTCATTGGCGAGCGCGATCAGATCTTCTTCCGTGTTATAGTCGAAACTGACCGTTGTCCCGGCTTCGCGTCTGCTCGCCAGACGTCCCATCCCCTGATACGAGAACCGCACCTCCTGCTCCACATCTTTCGCGTAAATGACGTTCCCCATCGCGTCATAACGCAGAGTCCGCAGGTTGCCATCCGATTCGATGACCCGGGTGACTCTGCCGAGCGCGTCACGTTCTCGCCGCAATACGTTGCCACTTGGATGCTTCACCGCGACTTCTCGTCCCAATTGATCGTACTCCCAACGGCTCTGACTTCCGTTGGGGGACGTGACGGCGTCCAGATTACCGACCTCGTCATAATTGACTTGAGTCGCATTGCCTGCCGGGTCAAAGATAGCCGCCAAACGACGACCCGAGTATTCGAACCGAGTCTCGCGACCGGTCGAGTCTTTTCGTTTCGTGAGTTGTCCCAGTTCGTTGTAATCCCAGAACCAGAACTTGCCGAGTGCATCGATGGCTCGAACGGGCAAGTCGAGTTCGTTGTAGACGAATTCCAGTTTTGCTTCATCGGGAGTCACTGTCAGAATCTGATTCCCGCGATCGTCATACTCGTACGTCGTGGTCTGGCCGAGTTCGTCGATTTCCGTGAGTGGCTGATTGAACTCGTTGAAGGTCGTCTCCTTCACGCAGCCCAATGGATCGACGGTCCGGAAGACAATGCCCTCATCGTTCCAGAAGTGCAGCGTGCTGTGGCCAAGTGAGTTTGTGACCTTCGTCTGCTTCAGAACGAGGTCGTACTCCAGACGATGATTGTAAATTCCCCCGTCACCCCATGTGTGAACACAGCGAGCGTTTTCATCGGTCCCGTCATATTCAAAATAAAAGCTCAGCCCGTTCCGATCCGTTTCGCGGACCATCAGAAACCCGTCATAGCGGAACGGCATTGGCTGCGACAACGCATCGCGAACGGTCACCATCCGACCTTCGGAATCGTATTCGTAGGAAACCAGTGAGATCGTCTGGCCAACTTTCTCAGGATGCGGCCCACGGATTTCCGTGATACGTCCCTGTCCGTCGGTCGCCACCGGAAGTCTGCGATCCGCGCTGTCGATAATCTCCTCCAGCTGACCGTACTTGTTATAGGTAAACTGAATTGCGTCGCCGACTCGATCACGGATCGACAGTAGTCGCTGGACATCGCTGTCAAAAACCACCACTCCAAAATGCCAGTTCATGCCACTGCTGTCCTGCATGACATAGCCATTGGAGTCACGGCGAAGTGTCAGGCGTTCCTTTCGCTCGAAGTATGATTCGCCCTCACTGAGAGCCGGAAACGTCACGGGACGACCGTCGGCCATTCGAACAACGACCGCATCCTCTTCCACGATCAGGCCCAAGTCATAACTGTGATGCCAGCCGTGACCTAACGGGCCGCGATAGACCGACGTTGAGAACCAGACTCGTTCCCATTTGAGCGGCAGCGGCCCCGGAAGTTCGATGTCCACAGCGTCGGTAAACATCTTGCCGGTTGCGATATCAACCGGATGTCCGGTCACGCTGCAGATGGCTCGGCTGACCTTGTTTTGAATGCTGGGCGGAATACCCAGCTTGCTCATCGCCTTTTTGGCAGCAGCCTGAATCTTGTCGGAAAGTGCTTTCCACCGCTTGCTGCCCTTCTGCAGCTTCTTGAGAGCCTTCGCCAGCTTGCCGAGCGCGGCAAGACCGGCTTTCATCGCCATACCCATGATCGAAATCGTCGGAGGACCCCCGATCATCACCGGAGGACCGGCCGGGATCGGCAGCACGAATGACAACGGCAGCATCAGGCATTTGGGCTTGGTCTTTTTCTTAGGATTCAGCCGTGGAATCGTCGGCATTCCGATGCTCTGACAGCTCAACGCCGGGAGCGACATATAGCTCTGCGCATCGCCGTCGACTTCGACGGTCGCGCTGCCCATGAACATTTCACATTCATTGCCGGGCGGAGGCGGCACAAACACGCCGCCGATCGGAATATGAGGCGGTACGCACTTGCCGGCTGTTCCGGCCTGAGCCCGGTGCATGCCGTTGATCTGAACGGTTGATCCGATAATGGGGACGTAGTCAGCCGGATCGATCAGGAATCCGACGAACGGATGCGGAATCGGCAGCGGCGGGACCGGCCCCGGCGGCTGAATCAAATGGATGTCAATTCCGACAACCGGATCAAAATGTTTTGCGGCGAGCATGTTCAAGTCGCTCCCGGTTCGAGGGCGTCAGTCCATTCCGGTCCCAGCAACTTGACCATGCGATCCTCAATCTCAGACTTTCGCTTTTTGTGCGTCCCCGCGTCTGCCAGTCGGATCAGCATTTGCCCGACGTACGGCACCGTCGACATGTCGCACTCGGCCTGCGGGAGACTCTCGCCCACGACCAGGGCTTTTTCACCGCAATCCCAACCCTCAGCCGGCTGACCATTTGTCTCGTGACACCAGCCCGCCATTCGCCAGCACTCCATCTCGGACGTGATTTCCTTGTAACCCGCCGCAACGACCGCAGCCTTCTGAAAAACTTCCGCCGCGTCACCGTATTTTTCTGCGGCAATCAACGCGGATCCCTCAGCCATGCGAGTTGGCACGTCCAGTTTCTTTGAGGCCACATCGTCCTTGCCTGCGACTGCTTTGTTGGCGGCACGGTAGCACTGAATCGTGGCATCCAGTTTCCCTGCGGCGAAATACGCGGCTCCCAGAGCCATCTGAGCCGCACTGATCAGGTAGAACCACTGTTCCTTCGTGGCCACCGCGATGGCCTTCGCCGCGACTGACTCCGCCTTCGCCAGTTCACCGTTGCCTGCAGCATTTGTCAGCGCCACGAAGTACTGCCGGAAATCATGCCCCGGACTGCTTCCGGGAACTTCAGAGACAATTTGCTCATACGCCGCCGACATGTCCAGTGCCGGATCGATCGACGCAATTCTCTCCGGTTGCGACTCCGCAAGTTTCTCCAGCGCTGGAAACTGCTTACGATCCACGACAACGAACCGAATCACGGGCGGAATACGCAGCGCGACAAGTTCCGCCAGCCAGCGTTCCCAGAGAGCGGCTTTCGGCGTTTTCTCCGGCCACAGCACGACAGCCAGATGTTCCGCCAGCGCCTGATGGCTGGTGTGAAACGAGACCAGAACGTTGACCAGTTCGGCGACTGTCGGAGCACTGGAATACTTCGGACAGACCCAGTCTGTCTTGATTCCGTCCGCGGCGATCTCTTCTCGGTTCGCATCGTACTGCTCCCGAAGAGATGCAATCAGACGGCCCGCAAAGTCTGCGGGCTGTTCGAAGTCTGTCTTGAATTCGACAAACAGATCCGGGATCTCGCTGACCGGTTCGCTTTGCAGATCCACGAACAACTGGATCATCTGCAGGGAATCATCATCCACAAACCAGCGGAGAATCCTCGCTTCGGGCTGCTCGATAAATGCAGTCCACTGGCCCTCCAGCTTCTCAAGGCGCTTCTGAATCGGATTGGAAGGAGGTTTCGACATCCGTTTTTTCTCAGATCGCTTCTTCGTAGCCTGAACACTTCTGTCCGGGCGGATTTCAGCACACTGCCGCCTGCCACACAGCATGATACCAGCCGCCAAGCTTCGCAATTGTCTGAGAAAATCTGCCTGCGGTTGCCTGAATTTCCTGAAAATCCGGCGAGCATAGAGAGCCTGCGCGGAATTCGACCGCTGAACTCGTTCTTGAGGAAGCCCGATCGGATGAGCCGCCGGGCCTGTCACCGCGGACATTTCGCGATCAGTGGTTCCGGGTAATGATGCGGGGTAACCTTCGCCACTCCCGCCACTCCACGCGACGTTCGAGTTTTTGAGTCTGCATTGTCCGGACCGCTTGCCCGTCTCTTTAAGATGCCGGTAAAATGTCCCGCTTTTCCGAACAATTGCAGTTTGCACTTCAAATGGCCGCCCGCGCCTCGGAGCTCATCCTCAGACATTACCAGATCGATGGGCTGCTGGTGGAATCCAAATCCGATGAGTCACCGGTTACCGCTGCGGACCGGAGTGCTGAACTGCTGATGCGGCAGATGCTGGCAGAGAAGTTTTCTCAGGACGGAATTCTGGGCGAAGAATTTGAAAGTATCCATGGCAGCAACGGGTTCCGCTGGATCATCGATCCCATCGACGGTACCAAAGCGTTCATCCACGGTGTTCCTCTGTTCGGGACGCTGATCGGCGTCGAGTATGAAGGTCGCATGGTCGCGGGAGTCTGTCGCTTTCCTGCACTAAACGAAGTGGTTTACGCTGCCGAAGGTGAGGGCTGCTGGTGGCAGATTGGAGACTCTGCGGCCCGTCGCACAACCGTCAGCAAAGTCGCGGAACTGAAAAATGCCCGGATGATGTTCACTGAGCCGACTCATTGGCGGACCACCGGGCGGTTTGATGTCATCGTTGGTCTGATGGATCAGATCAAGATCGCTCGCGGCTGGGGCGACTGCTACGGTCACATGATGGTCGCTACCGGACGCGCGGAGATCGCCGTCGATCCGCTGATGTCACCGTGGGACATTGCGGCCCTGATTCCGATTCTCCGGGAAGCCGGAGGTCACTGCACAGACTGGAAAGGCGTCGAAACCGTGACGGGCGGTGACGGAGTTTCGGTGATTCCTGCGCTGAAAGAACAAGTCATCGGGATTCTGAAGATGGCCGCAGTCCTGCCCGGACGTAAACCCGACAGCGTGGGATTCGGTTGAACGCCGACGTCAGGTCGCTCCAGCATTCCTTCGGGCGGGAATCGCCGCCAGGGGACGGCTATTCAAGAAAAACGTGCGCTCCTAGAATCGCGTCGACGTGTCTTGCCAGGAAACACTGGACTGAATGGCACTTGGCGTTCTCGAATCTGACCCCCCGCCTCCCGGAACAGCTCCCGATGTCCGACGCTCCGAAAGTCAGCAAAGTCGAATTGCTGAAAGACGCCTCACACCAGCTTCGCGGAACACTCGCAGAAGAACTGCGGAATGACAAATCGGACTTTTCCGACGATGCCGCAACGCTGCTGAAGCACCATGGTTCGTACCTTCAGGACGACCGCGACACGCGCAAGGCGAAAGGTGACGACGGCAAGGCGAAGGGCAAGGAGTATTCCTGCATGGTCCGTACCAGGGTTCCGGGCGGTCGAGTCACGGCGGCCCAGTTTTTGGCCGAACTTGATCTTTGCGAGAAGCTCGCAAACGGCACACTCCGAATTACCAGCCGCCAGGGATTCCAGCTGCACGGAGTCCTCAAAAGCGATCTGAGAGAATCGATTCGCGTCATCAATGACATCCAGCTGACCACGTTTGCGGCGTGTGGAGACGTCAACCGCAACGTGATGGCTTGTCCGGCTCCGCACAGAAACAATCCGATCCATCATCAGATTCAGAAGCTGTCTCAGGAAATGGCCGAACACTTCCGGCCAAAAACTACCTCGTACTTCGACATCTGGCTGAAGGACGAGAACGGCGAAGAAATCGACGTCACGGCATTCAAACCCGTTGATGAGCCGATCTACGGACTGCATTATCTGCCGCGCAAGTTCAAGATGGCGATCGCCCTTCCTGAAGACAACTGCGTCGACCTTTACACGCAGGATCTCGGCCTGATGGCGATCGTCGAGAACGGTACGATCGTTGGCTACAACGTGCTCGTCGGCGGCGGCATGGGACGAACACCCAGTGCGGAGAAGACTTTCCCGGCGCTGGCGCAACGGATGGCCTTTGTCACACCGGACCAGGTCATGGGCGTCAGCGAAGCCGTCGTCAAAGTGCAGCGTGACTTCGGGAACAGGGAAGACCGCAAACGGGCTCGCCTGAAGTATCTCATCTCTGACTGGGGACTGGAGCGATTCAGGACGACTGTCGAGCAGTACTTCGGCCAGAGTCTCCCGGATCCTCATCCTGCCGACGTAACCGGGGTCGATGACCATATCGGCTGGCACGAACAGGGCGACGGAATGCTGTTCCTCGGTATCAACATCGAGAACGGTCGGATCAAGGATGAAGAAAGCCTGCGGATCAAGGCCGGGCTGCGAACAATCCTGCATCGCTTCGGCATGGAAACCCGGCTGACGGCACTGCAGAGCGTGATCCTGTGTGACATCGATCCGCAGGACAAGGCCGAGATCAACCGGATCATGGCCGAACATGGCATCAAGGGTGCCGAAGAGCTGTCTCTGATCCGCCGCTATTCCATCGCCTGCCCGGCGTTTCCGACCTGCGGTCTGTCGATCACAGAAGCAGAACGGGCTTTGCCGGGGATCATTGATGATCTCGACGCGGTCATTTCGAAACTCGGAATGCAACACGACAAGATCGCGGTTCATATGACTGGCTGTCCGAACGGCTGCGCGAGACCATATACACCGGACATCGGATTCGTCGGCAAGGCCGTCGGCAGGTACACGATGTATCTTGGCGGAAACCCCGAAGGCACTCGTCTGGGCTTCATCTACAAAGACCTGCTGCCCACTGAAAGCATCGTGCCGACGCTTGCACCGCTGCTGGCTGCATTTAAGTCGGAGCGCCACGGGGCGGAATCATTCGGAGATTTCTGCACTCGCAAAGGACAAGCGGCGCTGGAAGCGTATGCGACGTAGTAGGTCTTGCCTGCCGGGCAAGACTTTCGGCGAAGCCGAACCAGTGTGTGCGCTCGCAGACAGCTGCGGTGCCGCGTTTGACATGCCAAGTGCGTCCGGGTTCTCCTGCGGCGAAAATCCTTTCCGGCAGAAAGGATCTACATTTCCTGGCCAGTCAGCCTCGCAACTTCGTTGACGTCCTTGTCACCTCGGCCTGAGAGGCAGACCACGATGACATCGTCCTTACTTCGCTGAGCGGCCGACTTCATCGCGTAAGCAATCGCGTGAGACGTCTCAATCGCCGGCAGGATGCCTTCCGTTTTCGCCATCGTGCTGAACGCAGTTAACGCTTCGTCGTCGAGAATATTGACGTAGCTGACTCGCCCGCAGTCCTTCCAGTAACTGTGCTCGGGGCCGACGCCGGGATAGTCGAGTCCTGCGGAGATCGAATGGACGTCGCTTGTCTGACCGTCGTCGTTCTGCAGGACATAGCTGTAACTGCCGTGGAGGATTCCCGGTCTGCCGTGAGTCAGTGTACTCGCATGATCGCCGGGCGTTGAACCGCGTCCGCCGGCTTCGACACCCGTGAGAGCGACACCGTCGTCGTCGACGAACGGGTAGAACATTCCGGCCGAGTTCGAACCACCGCCGACGCACGCAACGACTTCGTCCGGAAGGCGTCCGACCTGTTCCAGACACTGCTCTCTCGCTTCGCGGCCGATGATCGCCTGGAAATCGCGGACCATCATCGGAAACGGATGCGGCCCGACGACGCTGCCGATGATGTAATGCGTGTCGCGGACGGACGCCATCCAGTCGCGCATCGCTTCGTTGATCGCATCCCGCAAAGTCCGGGAGCCAGTTGTCACGGGACGAACTTCGGCTCCCATGGTCCGCATGATGAAGACATTCAGTTTCTGTCGCCGGACGTCTTCTTCGCCCATGTACACCACGCACGGCAGTCCGAAGCGAGCGCAGGCTGTGGCTGTGGCGACACCGTGCTGTCCGGCCCCGGTCTCCGCGATGACTCGCGTCTTGCCCATCCGCTGAGTCAGCAAAACCTGGCCCATCGTGTTGTTGATTTTGTGAGCACCGGTGTGATTCAGATCTTCACGTTTAAAATAGATCCGGGCTCCGCCGCATTTATCGGTCAGGCGTTCGGCAAAATACAGCGGATTCGGGCGACCGACGAAGTGCTTCAGCAGGTCGCGCAACTGCCGATCAAACTCCGGATCCTTCCGGGCCGCTGCGTATGCATCGGAGAGCTGCTCGAGTGCATACATCAGTGTTTCAGGGACGTACCGCCGTCCATATTCGCCGAACCGGCCTCGTTCGTCGGGAACAGCGCTGACAGGAGCGGTTTCGGGGGACGCAGCAATTGTCTTGGACATGATTTTCTCGTAAGCCGGGTGTGCCGTTTGTCGAGCCCACAGATTGTAGCCGCCAACCAGCCAGAGTCCCGGAGCAGCAATCATTTTTTGCCATTCGCATGGCCGAAGCTGCCAGCTTCGGCATTCAATCGCTGATCTGCAATGCGGCACTGCGGCAACCTGCCGTGAGGACTTGATCCCGGAAACGAACAATCCACAGGCTGGAAGCCTGTGCCACGTCGCTCAGGCTTCCAGCGTGAGGTTCCCCACTTTCAATCCCCATCCGCCGGCACATGTGTCGTGCGAATCGCATCACCAGCGGCAATCCCGTATTGAGCTCGCAACCTGGCCGAGGACCATGGCCACTGTTCCGGTCGTTCGACCAGCTTCGCGACGACGGGATTCTGTTCGATATAACGAATGATGCGAAGCGCCTCCGCTTCATCCCGAGCCCAGTGATCGAACGTCTCGGTTTGCCAGTAATTGCCAGTCGCTCCGCGACAACGATTGCACATCGTCGCGGTGTAGCTCTGAATGCTGTGGGAGATGATTTCTCGCGGGGTACGCTTTCCGGGGTTCATCATTTCAGATTGAGAGGAGGAAGCAACAGGCTGGAAGCCTGTTCCACGTGGCTCAGGCTTCCAGCCTGAGGGATCACGGGGGAGGAACAGCCAGTCGTGGTGGCTGGGCATAATGACGAAGGCGAGGAGCGTGTATCGCTCGTCGGCGAAATGGAGAAATGCGTCGCGGACAATTCTCGCCTGTTGCGGGTCGCGGAGATGTGTGACTGGGCTTAGATGGTCGAGCAGGTCATCAACCAGTTGAAACAGGAGTTTGTGTTTCTTCCGTTGCCATTGCTCCTCGGTCAATGCGACCGGACGCTCCTGCTCTTCGAGTTCGTCGCGGTATTTGCGGATTCGTGTGAGTCCTGACGCAGAGCTACTGCCGTTGAGACAGGCGGTGATGAAGATCGGCTTTCCTTCCACATCCAGATGCGGCAGGTTGCGACGCCGGAAGTTGCCATCAAGAGATGGTTGCGATGCGGTGGCCATGTTGTGTCGGCAAGCTGGGAGTGAGGACGGGATTAACAGGCAAGATGCCTGTTCCACGTGGCTTAGGCTTCCAGCCTGAGATTGTGTCAACGCAGACAACAGGCTGGAAGCCTGTTCCACGAGGGAGAGCCGTGACAGGTCGACGTTACGGTGTTCGGCGAAGCAGATGAAATCGTTGCGACCTGTCCGTTTTGGGACTTCAATCAGGAAACCATGGCGGGCTTCCACCGGCAGGAAACCCAGGCCGACGATTTGCCGAGCGGTCCCATTGCGGTCGGTTCGAGTGGGAGTGCGTGGCATGGCTTATTGCCTCACTTTGCTGATGTCGAATTGCTGGTTGTTCACTTTGAGCCAGTCGAGAAGTGTCTGGCCCGTAAGAAATCCCAACGAACCGACGGTCGTTCATGACACCCTGCAAAACAATCGTCACCTGAGTCTCCAATCGGCCCACGGCACTGATGGCGCGCAACACGAATCTGGATCCTCAGCAACGCCATCAGCTAATGTGGTTCACCCGTTACGTCGAGTTCGTCATCACTTGCATCGCATGACTCACAGGCTGGAAGCCTGTTCCACGCAGCTCAGGCTTCCAGCCTGAGATTGCCTCTGCGGTTCTCACACAGTCGCAGTCAGTTCCCGGATCAGCGCATCGATCTGCAGCAGAATTCGATGACTCTCGGTCCGCAGTCGGATGTTCTGGAGATAGCTGACGGCCTCTGCTGATTGTCTTTTGGCCATCAGGCGAGCTTTGCGGAATCGGATTTCCCAGATGGCCGATTCCATCATGACCTGTGCGGACTGTCGTTTCTGATCCAGCGTGTCGGAATTGAGCTTTGCATTCAGGGAATCGAGAAGTTCTTTCTTGTCCATCGCAGCCAGAGCCGATGACTCGATCTCGGCGATCAGGTCCTGATACTGCTCGAGCGTCCTGTTCAGATGTTCGTAGACGATCTCACAGCTGCGGACCGCCGATGTCTGCAGAGCCGCTCGCAGTTCTGCCAGCGCGTGCTGATTGGCGACTTTGGCGGATTCTTTTTCCAGCACATAAGTCGCCTGCAATTTCGCTGTCAGACGAGCTCGCTCTTCCTGCATCGAATGACGTTTTCCGAGCAGTGCCACAGCGCGCCGTTTCGCTTTCCGCAGCAGTCGGCTTTCCGACCAGATCGTCAATGAACGAGGCCACAGGATTCCCAGCAACTGAATCAGCACCGTCATCACAGTCACGCCAACAGCAACGCTCAGCGCTATGATTCCAAACGTCAGCAACCCGCCGCGCATGACTGAGATGTCGAAGTGCCGACCAGCGATTCCGAACGCGTACAGCATGGCTCCCGTTGCAGCGCCGGCGATGAACAGAAACACGCCGCCCGCGAACAGAATCCGCCCGTCGAGGGATTCGTCGTCGGATTCCGGAGCGGTGGTGCGAGGGTCGGATGGCATGGGCAGAGAGGATTGGAAAAGTCAATCCAGGTCGTACTTCGACACAATCGTGTCGTTCTGAATTCGGGTCAGCGTTCGTTCGAAGTTATCGAGGATGTCTCTGATCAGGCGTTCCTTGAGCACCTCCGGCAGTTTCGTGCCCTTGGCTTTTTCCAGTGCGGACGCGGCGGCCTCGTAGGCTCGTGTCAGATCGTTGTTGCGAGAATCCAGACGGTCAATTTCCAGAGCCCGCACGGTGGCCTGGACGTAGGTCTTGATCGACTCGGCAACCTCGACGGACTTCGCATCCCAGAACGCACGGCTTTCGCGGATCGCCGCATCGGACTGATGAGTAATCATTTGCATGTCTGTGCGATAGGCCAGTCGAGCACGTTCCAGTTGATGGGCCGACTCGGCATGACGCAGCCGCAGCCGGTTGATCATGCCCATCTGTTCTTTTTCGACGTCTTCTTTTGACGGAGCCTGAGTTGCGGGCACCTGAGCAGCCGTGGTCGGTTCCACAGCCTTGGACGTAATCAGCTCCGTCTTCGGCCGCGGGGCGTCACGGTCAGTTTTCTTGTCTCGCCGGGAGAATTCCCGCATGAGCTGGCTGTTCAGATCATCGGACTCGTCAGTCATTGATTTGCGCCTCAGTGTCCCTGGTTCGACGGACTGAGCGGAGCATAACCGGGGCTATCATGGCATTCCACTGCCGATCTCATCAGCGAACTTTGCGGCTGTGAAATCGTTTGTGGGTTGAGTTCCGGCGATCGAGCGCGGACAATCTGCGTTTCCTTTGTTTAGCGCTCAGCCGCACGTGACGGCTCGTCATGGCACGGTTCAGAACAAAAAGTCGGTGCCTGCGTCCGGGCGTTCAACGGAGTCTCGACACATCAGGCGACGATGAATTCTGGCTGCACTCACCGGATCAAATGATGCCTCGTTCCCATTGCCAGCGATTTCGGCCTTCCGCGACCACTCGCCGCCAGCTGCTGCAATCCACCGCGTGCGGCTTCGGATCCGTGGCGATGGCACATCTGCTGGGACAAAACTCGATCGCAGCCGACGAGAAATCGCAGCGGCATGAGAACATCAGTGGCCTTCATACCAAGCCGACGCACTTTGAACCGAAGGCGCTGAGCGTCATTTTTCTGTACATGGACGGAGGCGTCTCCCAGGTCGATTCCTTCGACCCGAAACCTCGCCTCCGAGACGAGCACGGCAAACCGTTCCCGGCGAAGATTGAGCCGACTCAGTTCAACAACATCGGCAACACCCTCGCGAGTCCCTGGAAGTTCCAGCAGTACGGGCAAAGCGGAATACCGGTCAGCGACCTGTTTCCGGAGACCGCAAAACACGTCGACGATCTGGCCGTGATTCGATCGATGACGTCGGAGTTTCCCGAACACACGAACGCCAACTATTTTCTCCACACCGGATCGGGTCTGCAGGGGCGACCGTCGATGGGAGCGTGGTTTGGATACGGACTGGGAACCGAGTGTCAGGACCTGCCTCACTTCGTCGTACTGAACGGCGGCCTGATTCCTCCGGGAGGACTCGACAACTTTGGCAGCGGTTTTCTCCCTGCCAGCTATCAGGGCTCGGTGTTCGGGCTCAACAATCCTCCGGTGGCAGACATCATGCGGCGGGAAACTTCCGCCGATCTGCAACGACGGAAACTGGATCTCATCCGGACGCTGGATCTTGCCACTGCCGAGCGATACGGGCATGACGATCAGGTGGAATCGGCGATTCTCAACTATGAACTCGCCGCAAAAATGCAACTGACGGTGCCCGACCTGATGGATCTCACCGACGAGACGAAAGAGACGCAGGAGCTGTACGGACTGTTTGATGAGTTTCCGCATACGACGACATTCGGCCGTCAATGCCTGCTCGCCCGTCGGCTCGTCGAGCGCGGTGTTCGCTTCATCGAACTCACCTGTCCTGCGGGCAACGGTGATCGCTGGGATCAGCACAGCAATCTCATCGACGGTCACACGAAGAACGCGCGGACGGTCGACAAGCCGATCGGAGCACTGCTGGGAGATCTCAAACAGCGCGGACTGATGAACCGAACGCTTGTCGTGTGGACGGGTGAATTCGGGCGAACGCCGTTCGCTCAGGGCTCCGACGGCCGTGACCACAATCCGTTCGGGTTCTCCCTGTGGATGGCCGGAGCCGGCATTAAAGGCGGCACGATCTATGGAGCGACGGATGAATTCGGCTACAAGGTCATCGAAAACCGCGCCGAGATGTACGACCTCCACGCCACGATGCTGCATCTCACGGGGATGAATCATGAGCAAGTCACCTATCGCTTCGGCGGGCGTGACATGCGTCTGACGGACGTACATGGTGTCGTGCTGAAAGACGTGCTTGCATAAAGCGGTACGGCAGGTTCAGACAACGGATCGCCAGCGTGTGCCGGTTGATGCAACGAATCGGAAACATCGAAACAACCGGCACAGTCGTCGAAGTCTGCGGCCTGCCGCAGGCTGCCAGGCGAGACTCCGCAGTGCTGAGGAATCCGCGCTGCGCTGCTTCTGAACCTGACCTAGGGTCTCTGAGGACGTGTTGCATTTCGGCAACTTCGCGCCGGTTCATGAAACCGACCGACTATTCTCAGGTGCTCTATGCTGTCGAAGAAATTCTCAATGCTATTGCTGATTGTTGCAGTCGCCGTAGCCGGCTTCGCTTCATGGACTTCACTGCAGGCGAAATCCGCTACTGAGAACGTGCGACCGCATGTGGCTCGCGCAGTGAAGGACGCAACAGTGAAGTCGGTCTTCGAATCCGGAGTCCATCCGAGGCAGGCGATTCCGACATCGGTTGCCACTCAGGACAAACCGGCTGAGCCGGCGCTGGATTCACAGTCCATCATTGAGGCGTTTACGGAACCCTACCGGGACATCGCTGTGGCTGCGGCCGAAATGGGCACGCTGGCTGAAATCGGTGTCCGGGAAGGCGACATGATCGAAGCAGGCAGCATGATCGCCGTGCTGGACGATGACGTCCTGCGTGCCTCGCTGGAAGTCGCCCGCTGCAGCATGCGCATCGAAGGAACGCTCAAGTCGGCACAGGCAGATCTGAACATGAAGTCGACGGAGCTTGAAAAACTGACACAGCTGCGGGACCGCAATCATGCCAGTCAACAGGAGGTTGACCGCATTCAGACTGAACTCAAAGTGTCGGAAGCGCGTCTGCTGTCCGTTCGTGAAGATCTGGAAGTCAAGCAGCTGGAATTCCGACGCATCGAGGCTCAGATCGAGCAGCGTGTCGTGCGGGCTCCGATCGCCGGGATTGTGTCAGAGGTTCAGCGGGAATCCGGAGAATTCGTTTCGCCCTCCGATCCGATCGTGGCCCGGATTGTGCAATTGAATCCGCTGTTGGTCGTGTTCTCAGTTCCGCTCATCCGACGAAATGACATCACTCGGGATCAGGTGGTCAGCCTTGAGATCGGCGAAAGTCATCAGGCGGTGGAAGGAACCGTTGAGTATGTGGCTCCGATGCCGGATCCGTCGAATTCTTCCGTCCGGGTGAAGGTGCGGGTCAGCAATTCCGGGCATCGCTTTCAAAGTGGTGAACGAGCCGTGCTGATGCTCGACCGATCCTCAGGGATGCCTGCCACTGAAGAGCCGACCGAAGATCGGACTTCGGCAGATCGTTCACCCATTGCGCGACGGGAACCATGAAACCGCTGCAGGTTATCGGGCGACCTGACCGCATGGCTCAGACTGAATCTGTCACCATTTTGGCTCCCGACTGTCCGTCCGGAGTGCGAACTGACAGCCGGACGTCATCTCAGGAGCCTTTAGCGGCGGGAATCGCCAGCCACGGTGCGACTGGCCCGCGTGCTGACAGCCGCTCGCCGTCTCAGGAGGCTGTTGCGGCGACTCGCCGCGCGATCCTCGCAGCACGCGATCTTCCGGCGCTGCAGGCCGCGATCATTTCACATCTGCGGCGGACGTGTCGTCCTGTGTTTGCTGC
>Ga0163144_10011353_pt1 | contig 18845 bp, 24 predicted proteins | sample OliLak19BULKMAT1_FD_123175 | JGI IMG/M metagenome (GOLD analysis project Ga0163144, IMG submission 123175) | Freshwater microbial mat bacterial communities from Lake Vanda, McMurdo Dry Valleys, Antarctica - Oligotrophic Lake LV.19.BULKMAT1 | ecosystem: Environmental > Aquatic > Freshwater >... | reverse complement strand
TGATCTGCCACCTTATCCTCATCTCCTAATCCATAAATAACATTATGTGAATCTATATCATTCATATTTTCAGGACGATCTACTCCAAAGGGAACGATCTGGAAGAATCTAACCTCATACCCACTTAAGCCTTTCATTTCATAATGGTAAGTGTCAAAAGTGGTAGGATTTCCTTCTTCATCCTCGCCCTCGTTAGTATCAGTAATTCTTTTGACCAAGGGCTTGAGAGCTTCAATTTGATTGAAGTTTTCCTCAGAAGATTTGTTGTGAGTAAGAACAATTGCTATATTCATTCATTATTAAACCTCAAGCCATAGACGACCTGAAAGTATTCTACCAATATTTACTTGCGAAACTCTATACATATCTGCTATTTTTTGCTGCCATATTATACGTTTGAAACTGTTAATGCTGTGATGATAACAGATGTCACAGATTGAGTTGTAGCAGTCCAGTTGGCATTACTTCCTGACTGTTTAATCGCTGCATCAATTGGAAGCATAAAGCCCCTTGTGTCTCCTGCGGGTACTGCGATATTAAGCCTCGTGGTTCCAGCAGTCGCATCTTTTATGGCGACTGTTACGGCGGTTGCTGAGGTGTTGGTTACTATTAGTCCATATAAGTCTAAGAAGGTTGAAGCTACCGCTGTTACGATTGTCGTTTCAGCTGCTGAGGCAGTTATTGTAGTTACTTGATTAAGTTTGAGTGTTCTTGGTGCAGAACCTACCATCAAACGACCTTTTAAGTCATTAGAAATTTGAATGTAATCTCCCGTTGCCCCTGATACGTCAGCGAGGGTGTCGTTTCTAACTGCAAGTGCAAAAACTCCAACATCCCCCGACGTATGTGCTCCGTCCTCTGCTTTACCAAGGTTTGTGGCTCCAGTTCCAGGGGTCAAGGTTGTTGTGCCTGTAAGAGTTGTCACAGTACCAACCGTTGTGACGCTGGCTAGAGTTGGAAGGCGAGTTACATCAACATCTATTCCATTTGCAGCATCCCCACCAATTAAAGCTCCTGCGGCAGTAAGAACGGTGGCTGTTGCTCCATTTCTCAAGTACCATGCTCTAACTGAATCCTGATCGGCTGAGACAGAGGTAGGAGCCGCTGCCGACGCAACACCTCCTATAGTCAATGGATTTCCAGCAATAGCCGCGTCGTGAGCGACAAAACTATTGATACTCGTAACATCCACATCTCCAATATCCACACCAGAGTTAGCTGCGAGTTTACCTATTGCATTAGCGCCTGTGGGAAGTGCGTTTGTAATAGCGGTTACTGCGGTTATTGTTCCCGTTACTGGTACTAAATCATCTGTTGCTATAGTTACTCGTTGTGTGCCAGTTGAACGAGTACCTGTGTTCATAGCTACGTTTACACCCCCTAGTTGAGTTGTATTAAACCCTGCACCAGATACTGCGTTGTCTATAAGTTCTACTGCTGTTTGAATTGCTGCTGTATCAGCTAAAATTGCTGTAGTATCTGCAAGTATTGCATCTGAATTGAAGTCTTGAATCCATAAGGCTCCCTCCGCTGTTCCTCTAAGACCAATATTATCGCCCTCTATTGGGGTTACTACCGAAAGAACGTCATCTCTTTCAATCATAGTAGCTGTTCCCACAATTGGGTTAGCTGTAGCCACATCTTCGGTATACTCTGTACCACCACCACCACCAGTAACCGTTAAAGTACCCGCTAGCTTAGTGTCAATTGTTCCCAGCAGTGTTTCAACTCCGTCAACGTGACCGATAATTGTATCTTGTTTAGCTGAGGTAGCAAACCCTGTTATAGCTGCGGGTGGTGTGAGAGTCGTAACCTGTGCCGCTGTTAATACTACTGGTGTTGAGCTTGCAGCAAGAGCCTGACCCTGCGAGGGTATTTTGTCGGTGTTGGTTTTAACGGTGGCTAGGTTGCCCCCTGTTTCATTAGCAAAGTTGGTTATTGCTGCTGGTGGGGTAAGTGTGGTAACTTGCGCAGCTGTAAGGACTACGGGTGTTGAAGCAGCTGCTAAAGCCTGACCTTGTGCTGGGATTTTATCTGTATTAGTTTTAACCGAAGCTAAGTTGCCACCTGCCTCAAGAGCGAGTGTTGACGTGTTAAGATTAGTTCCTGCATTGGCGGTTACCGTACCAGTTACCGCTACTGAGTCTGTGTGTTTGACATAAAGTTCTCCAGAGTTATTTCCTCTTAAAGCAACGTTATCTCCGTCAGCTGTAGTTAATGCCCCCGCTCTAGCATCCTCACGAACTACTATCAAAGCGTTACCAACTGGATTAGCAGCCGAGACAGCATCTTCTGTATATTCAGTTCCACCACCACCTCCAGTTACTACCCAGGGAGAAGTCCCTTGATTAACTGTTCCTATCACCTTGGTCGTTTCTGCTGCAAGTGTTGCTGTGGTTATTGATCCGGTCTTTGTCACGACCTCATTAGCATTGGCTGTAGCCTGATCGATTCCCACCTTACCTATTAAAGCTGTTCCAGCTACGAGCACAGGGGATGTAGCTATGCTAACAGGTTGCGTGGCTTGATAAAATGTTCCAGATACTGGTTGTGTTGTTGCTGATCCATCTGTCAGTAGTGGTGTCATAGCCGCCTTACCCTGTACCGTTATCACGTCTGAACTTGCTGTACCTGCCGTGCCAAGTGCTGGCTGCTTAGCGACTGTTGCAAAGCCTGTAATTGCTGCGGGTGGTGTTAAGGTCGTTATTTGAGCAGCTGTTAGAACTACTGGTGTGGATGCTGCTGCTAATGCTTGTCCTTGAGCAGGAAACTTTGTATCAATAGAGGCAACTGAGGTATTACCAGTATCTTGTTTTGCTGCTGTAGCCAGTGTTGCTACTGTTCCAATATTCGCTGTCACTGTTCCAGAAATAGGTTGTGTAACTGCTGAGTTATCTACCTTGACGGCTGTAGCGTTTGTGCCTGTATTGGCTAGGGTAACTTGTAGAGGAGCCGCTGAAGAGACATCTGTAGCCGAGCCATCTGCGCCTTGAGAAATCTTAATTCGTTGATGAAGAACGCCTCCGATATCATCGGCTGCGATTGTTGTTCCTGTTCCTGCGGTTATTGCTACATTATCTGCCATATTACATTAGTGCTACTGCTATCGTTGTTCCTTCTTTTGTTCTGTACTTGAATTCATAACTGATCGTTCCACCTACGTTAGGTTGTGTCAAAACTAAGAGCAATCCATATGGTATTCCACCGCCTGTACCGCCTGTTGATGTCTTTAATATCCATGCATCTTCTGTTTTAGGACTTGCAGGATCAGAACTAAATTGTTTGATATTGTCCTTAATCCTTAATTTTCCGAGTAGTGGGTCGTATTTAACAGCCATAAAAAAACCGCCCTTTTCAGGACGGCTGCCTATCTTTTAGGTATACCAATAAAAAGAAACTATCACTTAGGATAGATTGGGTCAACTATAACTAAGTGCTGTAAGGTCGGTTGCAATATTGTCATAACTAGAATTCCCATCTGCCCACGTCAGAATAGTACCCGTTGTTTCATCAACTTTACTTACCTGCCATTTTGCAGTTGATTGAGCTGTTCCAGGGGCGGCTTTTGCTACATAAGTAACTAAACCCACCTCGGTAACTTTTATAGCCATATTTTCACCATTTAATCTTTGAACATTCTGTCCGTCAAATCCCAGTGTTTGAACAATTAATGTTTGATAGTCCTGATCAAATGATGTATTAAGTACTCGATCTCCTGTAGTGAATTTTGTTATATCCTGATCAGCCATTTAGTTCCACACACTCCTTTTTGTCATCTCATCAAATACCATTTTATTCATTGCTTTAGAATCTGACTGTCTCGCAAGCTTCATAAATAGTGATCTCTTCTCTTGAGCATTGGTAACAAAGGATAGTTCCTTCCATGCTTTAACCACTCCACCTATTCGTTCAAGTACCATATCTGCATCAGCATCATCTTCAAGCCCCATTTCGGCCTTTAAATCGGTTAGTGTGTGCTCAAGTGAACCTTTAGTAGGTGAGACACCTTTTTTAGATAATATATTGAGTAGATACTGTGAAACCTCACTTAAATTACTTCTGTCATCATCTGCTAGATTCTGGAGTGAATCTTCTATTCCTAAAGCATTTAAAACTGTTTGATCTGTATCGGATGAATCAATAGGTTCACTATTGTGAAATTCAGTATCTTCTATATTTGTATTATCATATTTTGTTTCTGGAGGAGTATATTCAGGTGTGGACTCTGTAGTTGATTGTGATCTAAAAACTGTATCTGCCATATGAACTATGTACTATATTTATTAGATTGGGTCAAAATATTAGCTTAGGTACTATCAAAGTTTCATACGCTTCTTTCCATTTATGCGCTTCCTTTGAAAGGTTATATTTTCTCTTAAGCATTCTATAGGCATTATCAACTATTCCTTTTCTCATATCTGGAGACTCAATTAGATTCTTCATACATCTATACCATTGATCCTCAGTACGTGCTATAAGCCCCAAACTTGGCTCAAATCCTCTATGGAAGTATACAGTTGGTGAATATATACCCGGCACTTCTGAGATAGTATATTCTTGCCACTTAATATTAGATTTACATTTATTAAATTCATTGTCTTGAAGAGGTGCTAGAGCTATATCTAATCGTAATCCATTAAGCCTAGAAGGATATACTTCAAACGGTACACCAAGCATATTTTCTACAGGCAATCCCTTTAATAATTCTCTGGTGCGCATATCTCCTACAGTTAGAATTTGAACCTTTGGATACTCTGCACAGATACGTCTGAGTGGATTAATAATCAGTTCAAGATCTTTAATGTGAGTAACTGAACCTAACCAACCGATACGGATAGTATCAGAGGTGTTTCTATGCTTCACCACATCCCATCTGTCCATATCCATGTAATTTGGAAGTACTACCACATTATCGTTATACTTCTTCAATTTCTCTGCTAGATAGTTGGTTGTAGTTGTAACCATATCTGCAAAACCCATTGATATTTTAATTATCTCTGGAGCATTTGAAATATCATGTTCAACTCTATGAGGATTAGATTTGTCAACCTCAATCATGTCATCTTGTTCAACCACATATTTGAGTCCATGTTCTACTTGGTATTCTCTGATAAGAGCTATACCGTCCATATCAATACACATTTGAGTTACCACGATATCCGCCCATTCAAGTGCTTCACGGGTAATACCACCTTCTGGCATGCGTACATCTACACCTAGTTTTTTGAGATACCTTGCAGGATCTGCAAGTCTCCAGTATTTAGCAGCTGAATCATTCCCAAACATTACCACTCTCATAGATTTGTAGCCAAGAATTCTGTTGCATAACAGAACTCTGTATCACTGGGTAACTTAAATATATTCATTAAACAGTCTTCTAAATTATTCGATGAAGGTAGGGATATATGACCATGTAATTTAAGCACATCTTGCTTTGCATTCCAGAATGGTTCATCTATTGAATGGGTGTATTCATAGAACTTCTTGGTTCTAATATTATCCGGCTGATTTCTATCTTGTGCACCCCACCAACCTTGTTCATCAAGTACATCAACTACATCCTGATTCCATAGCCAAAATGGGGCTTTAAAACCCTTCTCATATGGAAGTCCATCTTTCTTAAATGCTTCATCAATTGAAGCCAAGGCCATCATCATTGTTTGTCTATCTGCATTCTCAAACTCTCTGGGCATATGAGTAAGTCCATGAGGAATAATCTGTATCCATTCTAGATTCTCTTTGATTTTTGTAAGTGCTTCATCACGTTGAATACGTAGCATAGAAGTTTCATATTCATAGTCATAGGGAATAGCAAACATAGATACCTTAAAGTTTGGATAATGTTCTTTAATCTTGAGTAGAAGATCCATGCGTGATCTAAGGACACTGAAGTCATCTAGCTCAAGTACGATGCGCATCTTTATTTCCATTCAAGTATTAATACTTGCTCTCTTTCTAATCTTCCTAGTTCTTCTTCATGCAATATTTGTACATCTTTAAAATGTTCAAGGAGAAATTCCTTTGATTTAATAGGGGACGTGTGACCAGGGTTTTCGGTATGCTCCTCTATGGGAACAATGAGTATTGCCCGACTGGCCACACGCTGGATCTCTTCGCATGCCTTTTGAAGATCTTGCGCATGCTCTAAGGTATGAGAACAAAACACTGTGTCAAATTGCTTATCTTTGAATGGCATTTCCTCTATCACTCCCTGCCATGCATCATGACCATTAAAGTTTGCGAGTCTGATCTTCGGATCTGATATATCAATTCCTGATGCTTCAAATCCCATTTTGGTTAGTAGATCCAAACCATAGCCATCACCACATCCAACATCCAATACTTTACCCTTTAAATAGGAGTTATATTTCTCAATTGAATCTTTAATTCTGTCTCCCCAAATAGTTCCTCTTGAATATGCAGACTCTTCTATTTGAACTTGTTTATAATCCTTCTCTACACCTTTAGGTTTTGTTGTTTTCTCACTCTTACGACGTTCAAAATAGTCCTTAAAACGGTTCATTTGTCCGTCCGTACCATCTACACCATGATTAACAAAATAGTTCTCCATATATGCCATACTAAAACCATTTGCAGATAGATAATTAGAGAATTCAAGATCTTGAATACCATGATAAAAAGAGTCTTCATTCCATCTAAAGTTCTTATACGCTGAAGCATCTACAAAGTGACAGATACCACCTAAGTGTTTGGTTATCCCTAAGTACTCACCATCAATAGTGCCATAGCCAATACGTGGTGCACCCCCCGGATTATCTTTGAGACCTTGTACGTAACAAGATAATGCCATAATGTGATTTCTTTTCCACAGTTCCACCATTCTTTTTAGCCAACCATCAGAAAGAAAAACAGCATCATTATCAACTTTCATGATTATATCGAAGGGTTGGCTTCGAGGACTATCTACATCGTAACCACTATGCTTGTTGAGTAAATTATCTACTGCTGCATTTGAGGCTTTAGAAATACCCTGGTTCTGTTGATAAGTAATAAGGCCTGTGAACTCTATATCCGTGTCTTTACCACGAGATTGACTTAAGTCTTTGAGATATCCTATCGTTCCATCCACTGATCCGTTATCGACCACTAAATGATAAAATGGATAGCCTGCTGTCCGATACATTGACTCAAACGCTACCTTAGTTTCTTCAAGTCTGTCATAAGTAAGTGTAAATATTGCAACCTTAGGTTCTTGTACTTCACCTAAATACGGAAGTTCTATTAAACAATCTGATACTTCCCATACAGGCATACCACTCTCATTGAGTCCATCTGTATTATTACTAAGCTGTGTTTCATGAAGGTAGTAGTTGGTTATTATTAATGGTACTCTTTGAAACTTCATACCTGATTTAGCGGCACGTACCATTAAGTTCCAATCAAGCATCCGTTTGTATTCTTCATCCCATCCACCTAGTTTAAACATAGATTCACGTTTGATAAGGAAGTCTGAGGTATCAATAAAGTTTCGTTGCATGAGGATGTATGGATTAAAGTCAGAAGATACACCCAATTGAGGCTCCATCTGGAGTAGTTCATCAATGATCCATCTATCACCATATGCAATATCTAACTGTGGATTGTTTTTAAAAGCATTTAGAAGTACTTGTAAATGATCTGATCTAAATTCATTATCATCATCCAAGAAACAAATATACTCACCTTTAGAAAGCTTAATACCTTCATTCTTAGGTTTAGAATGATTACCAAAATGTGGAACTGATTTATATATAATTCTTTCATCCTCTATTGCTGGATGAGCAAGAGGATATTTGCTCCATTCCCCATCATGTACCACAATACATTCCCAGTCTTTATAACTTTGATTAATAACTGACTGGATAGCCCTTTTAAGTTTCTCTGGTCTATTAAATGTAGAGATGATTACTGAGATCATTCTGCTTCCTCCACAACTGCAAGTACATCTGTCTTTTCTGGATCTGGATGCCATCTCATAAACAAACAGAATTCATCTTTCACTGACATTTCAAGCCCTGGCAAACCTTTACGTATCATCACCTTGTCCCCAACTTTAAACGGTGGTTCTACTACACTTTTAAGATCAACTATAGATCCACTGATTTGCATCACAATACCTATATTTGTATTTGGTGTCACTTCTGTAGTGAGAAATATTCCTGCATCTGTTTTTGTAGTGACTACAGGTTTAATGAGTACAAACCCAGGCATTATATATTTAAGTCCAGTATCGAATGTACCGCCTTGTTTAAGCTCTGAAATGGTGCGTTTAAGGGGTGCTAATTCTGCTTCCCTATTCTTACGTACAAACTCTGGTTTTTGCTTCTGGGCTTCTTCTCTCCTACTCTTTTCGTAGCCTCTTGCTTTCGCTGAGGTTTTAAGTTCTTTATCACGTTCTGTAGTAAATGCATTAGTAGCTTTAGTGGAGACCTCAAGACTATCTGAATGCATATCTTTTTCATGTATAGCCCAAGTGGGTTTGTATGTCATATTAACTTCTTTGTTTTTTATTAAGACATCTAATGCAACCAATTGCTGCATTTCTAAATATCTCTGGCAATAATGCATTTGGGTATATTTTTATAAGTAATTCATTACAGAATGTGCAGTTAAGTCGAATTAATTTAGACGGTTGATTTTTTTTTGTGGCTGACATAAAAAAGTGAATATGTTCAGAAAACTGGGAAGAAAGATCCTTAAAATACCGCTTTCCTAAGCATCCAATTTGCGGGTTTCCCCACTCACCAATTACAAAGTCCAACAAGTACCTTAAATTACATTCTAAGCTTTGAGACCTCCGCACTATCATGAAAGATTTGGCCTCACAACCCATGCACCATACTCAACGATTGTCTCTGTATGTCCTACTTATCCTCTCGGACTTTCAACAAAACACAGTACCTTAACCGTGCGTAGCAGTTTATTCAGCCATCACAGGTTTCCGAACACAAAAAAGACCCCTCAGCACATAAAGTACTAGGAGTCTGCCTGTAAGTTTGTACAGGAACAACTGTATAGATATTAATCTTTTTTGTCATTTTGTGCAAATAGAACTTTTTAGATCAAACTATATCTACAAAGAAAAGGCACACCTGTTTTACCAAATGTGCCTAATCTTAACCTCATACTTATCTCTAAAGCTTACGCAGTAGAAGAAACTGTATGTGAAATACTAACTTGGAACGCAGAGTTCAAAGGAGTTACCCCGAACAATGTTTTCCAACCAGCTGTAGAAACTTTATCGGTAGGATCTGCAGAACCTGCTGAACCGAAAGGCTTTATAAAAGTCTTAAGATTTTGTAGTTCTGTTACACCGAAAGCATCTCTTGCAAACACGTTAGTAACGTGAATTTGAGAAGACGCTGTTACACCTGAACCTCTAACATAAGTGTTAGAAGATTCTAAGAAACGAACACCTGCCAATTTACCGACTTCACCTTTTAAGAGTTTGTCAGCGTTACCGTCAGTGTATTTGTTTGCATCCATCCATCCGCCAGTTGTTGTATCAACCATAAGGTCATACTTTGCGTCGGGATGAATTGCAGCTACGAATAATCCATCAGATTGTTCCATAGCGTCGTTTCGACGTAGAGTTCGTACTGCTTTCTTAATATCATTGATAGTAAGAGTTCCAGTAGCAGGGATAGAAGTGAATGCAGCGGATGCTACAAGTCCTTGATAAGTTCCTGAGTTTCCAATTGCATTTCTGACTATCGTATCAATAGATTGTCCTGCGTTGTATGCAAGACGTTCGATTGTAGATTTCATCACATCTCCAAATGAGGTATAAGCCAAAATATCAGAGATGGATACTGCTGCATCATATTGTGCTGTTGAACCTGTTACGTTTGTTGCTGTCATTGCGACTGCTGTAGTTGGTACACCTTCGCCCTGTCCTGCTGTAACTATTGGAAGATTAGTCCATTTTGTCCAGTAAACAGTTCCTGTGCCATAACCACCTTCACCTTTTCCAATATTTCGGTCTAATTGACCTAATTGCTTATGGATGAATTTAGCTTCTGCAATACGTAGAAACAATTGATCGTAAAAACGATTTTTAATTGCATTTCCACCTGTTCCAGCTGAAGTTAATGTTTTTGCTGTATCTGTTGCCATTTTTTAAATACTCACCACCTTCCTTTTTAGGATTAGAAAGAGTCCCATTGGCCAGTTGATTTCAGATACGCTTCTTGTTCATCCAGACTCATTTTATTGATATCTGGTTCAGCTTTAATTCTGCTCGTTACACGGCTGGTAACTCCTTGGTCTGATTGAGACTGTTTTACTTGTCTCGACTGAGCAACCACCTCAGCCTGATTTGCAGTTAATTCCTTTGATACCTTCAACGCTTCTTTTGCGATAGCGAGTTTAGATAGATTTGGTTTTGCCTGCGCGATAGTCCAACCAATATGATCTAGTGCCTGACTGTATTCAGTAGACTCTGGATTAAATTGTGGGTACTTATCAAAGAAATATTCCGATTCAAAGTCATTAGGTTGTGACTGTGTTTGTACTTGGGGTACTGGAAACATTGCATTAACATCTGTAGTTTCAGATTGAAGAGCTTGTTTTTTAAACGCTTCTAACTCTCTCTCTAATGCCTTTTGTTTTCCGTACATTTTGTCAAACCTAGACTGTGGTACGTATCTCTTTCCTGATTCGTCTTCTGCGAGTTCGTTTTCTGAGTCATCTTCTTCAGCCTTGGGAGCTGATTCTAAAGTCTCTGCGCTCTTCTCTGAGCTTTCAGTGTCTGTATCAGTTGTTTGTTCTTGAGGTGCTGATTCCTCTTCAAAGTATTCATTCTCTGAAATAGCTCCTGTGTCATCAGTTGCCTGATGGCCATCAAGTGCTTTTTGCAGCATCTGAGCATTACGCTCTTCTGGTGTCATATATATAAACACCCCCTTTCGCAGGGTTTTTTCTGAAAACCAAGAAACAGCCAATTTTGTTTTAATTGCAAAGGTTTAACGGTTAACCTAAGAACCGATATCTTTTTAAGGGATATATAGGGGAATCAACACTCGTAGTCTAAACACAACAAGTGAGGTCTTTAGCCTTAAACTTGATTCCCTGATACATTTCTTAAATCAATCACTTTATCTCCTACCAAACGGTAATACCCTGCAATCATTGAACCCCAAGGACATACCTTACAGCCAATTGTTCCATCACCGTTATCCATATATCCAATATGTGTAAGCCAGTTATCCTTTGTATGCGTTGGACATAATGCAATGCCTATTGGTTTAGATATCATCCTTTCACCATCTGCACCTGTAAATACAGGTTCATCATTCACTTGATTACTACTCTGGTTTTGTTCGTTCATTTTTTAATACCTCCATACTTGAGTTGATATTCTGGAATAATTTCTTTATTCCTATTAGCCGCTGTCTTTGACTTTCAAAGTCACTTAAAGGTCTTGACTCTTGATTCATCATTTCATTCACAAACTCTCGGAGAAGGTTCTCATAGTATGCCCTCATTGACTCAAAACCCTTGGTATTTTGGATTTCTTCAAAGGCCATTGCTCTTTCTATCTCCTCACGCTTATATTGCTCTTGTTGTTCAGAAAGCTGTTGGTTGTCCACCTTGTTGTCCTCCTTGCTGTAATGGGTTTTGTAATTGCTGCATCATTTGTTGATTCATCATGTCAGGAGCATTAATTACTTCACCTGTCATATTATTGATTGCATTCTCATCCATTGGACCTGTCTTCATCGGTTGTCCAGTTTGTGGATCCATTGCAGGTGGTTTAGGTAAGTCAGTAAGCATCTCTTTGGACTCGATACCAATTTGAAGCTTGTCGTATGTCCTTTCTGCTATGGCTTGATAGTTCGGCATCTTGCCTTGTTGTGCCAGTCCTTGAACAAACTGTGGGTTAGTAATTCTATCTGTTGCAGCAAAGAAGTTCTCTTGTAGTGCTATAGGATCATTGATCTGGTCAGAAGATACTTGAGCAATAAAATCATAGTCACCAACAATACCCGGCTGAATATCTTCAGGCATTAAGTGAAGGAATGCAAAGTTACCATCACTAGACATTTCAAGCTTTGATTTGGCTTCCATGTCTCCTGGAACAATTGGGTTACCTTCCATGTCAGTTCTACTGAGTTCTGTATCTTCAGTCATTGTCTTTACTTCCTGAGCACCTAGAATTCTTAGCTTCTGATTCTCTGTGGTGTACTGGATACGTAAATCTTTAAAGTGATTAGCTATCCTTTGAACAACCATGTGTGAATATAATTGAATCTTTAATTTGAATTGAGCATTTGCTTCCTGTTGAATGAGACGTGTTCCTGTCGCAGTTGAGTTAGCAGTATTACTATTTGAATTAATCCCTGTGGTGTAATCAGTGATACCTGAACCGTTTTGTAATGCACCTGTTAAATAGTTCATTGTCTGAACAAAAGTTGCACCTGTTACGTCAGGAACTTGTACAGGCTCAACGGCATTCATATCTTCGGTAGTTATGATATTACCTGGAGAAGAAATTAGGGTATGCATATCTACTCCTGAATTCTTCTTTACCTTCCACATTGTCCTTAATGTGAGTTGAACATTATCTAGTCTTTGGTTAAGTACAGCATTGATTGCTCTTTGAATACGTTCAATAGGTTCAATCTCACCCATACCATATAGTTCACCTGGATATGGATAATCAACTGCATAGACAATTGGTAAGTCACCATGAAAGTATGGGTTCTCTACTTCTCGAATAATTAGGTTCTCAAACTCAGGCACCATGTAGCACCAACCATCTCTGGTATATCGAATAAGGATTGTTATTTCAGGGTGTGATTCATCTTCACCTATAAGCTCTTGAGTCGAAAGCATTACTCTCCTATGTTCACGGTAATTAATATCAGCTGGTCTTCCTCCTGCTTTACTATCTGAATCACTATTTACCTTCATTTTTTCTTTAAGCTCTGTAAGATTCTTCCAGTATTCAGAACCTCTAGCATCATTCTCTGATTCAAGTTCTTCAACTGTTTTAAATACACGGTAAATAAACCAACGCATGTTGTGTAGTGAAGTTGAATTAGGATCTGGAAAACAATCATAGATATTTAGTGTTTCAAAATTAGGTCCATCAAATTCTGTTACCTTAATCTTCTCTGTATCAGTGAGTGACCATACAGTTCTACCATTCACTGTCTTTGGTTTCATTCGTGTACGTTCTGTTTCTCTGAAGTCCCAATATGTTCTACCAAAGGCTGTACCAAAAATAAGCATTGATTTAACCATACGTACCTGTTTTTCAAACATATCTGCACGTCTCCAGTCATATTTAACCAACGCATTAAGTATTTGAGCTGTAGCTACATCACCAGATTCTTCTGGATAGAAAGATCCTGTTGGTTCATTTGCCACCATACGTGGAGTAACTGTTTCAATAACCCTAAAAGTACGTGGATCAAATACTCTTGCACCATGTGGGTAGTTGGTTTTATCTATGAAGGTTCTATAAAGCTCTTCTTGTGCATTAAATTTTTCGTGTATTGGATCTAAGTATCTTTTTGCCAATAAGTATTGGTCTTGGATTTCTTTACCTAGTTCTTCTTCGTCTTTATATTTTGTTGATGCGTATGAGGTTTTTGCCATTTTGAGCAATAAAAAAGACCCCTACCCCGAAAAGTAAGAGTCTTGCGTTTGTTCTACGAACAGACTTATATGTGATTACTACTGTATTTAAGATCTTGGGTCAAGTTCATATGTCTTTCTGTCTCATCCATTGTTTTCGTTCAATAAAGTCCATACGTTCTATAACACCCGCTCTGACCGTCATTTTAAGTTCTATTTCGCCATATTGGATCCTTGAGATCTCTTCCTCTAACTTTGTTACGTGAGGCTTGGCTGAGGTCACTAACGCATCATATTGTTCAGGGGTTAACTTCTTAAGAAGTATTCCTAGATTATGTAATTGTTCTTCTGTTAATTCGTTCATCTTGGCAGATTAAATTCCAATCACGTCGTCTGATGCTTGGTATGGTACTTGATGGAATGGTTGCTCTATTTTTCGTATTGGTACACGTTGATATAATTGCCATGCAATAGCTGGAGATATAACTGCATCATCGTGACTTTTACCTGAAGCTTGTGGCTTACCTGTCTTACTCACAATAAAGGCCTTATGTTGCTTAACTACTTCAGCGTCATATAATTTTATAACTTTACAATCTATTGCGTCCTTCCAATCACCAACAAGTATAGGTCTAGTAGATGACGAAGTGTTCCAACCCATAAGCCTAGTTTCTTGGTTGTCATCAGTTGTTCCAATTTTAGGCATAATGAAAATTTCAAACTTATTATTTCTATTGAGCTTACTTAGTCTCTCCATCTCAGAAGCACCACCATTGTTACGTTCAAATGCAACTACTGGTTTTATACCTGTAATATCAAAAATCCATTCAAGAATAGGAAATAGATCTTCTGTAGCATTAGCAGCTACTCCTTGTTGTTCATAGCTTATTGGAAAATCTAGCTTATTAGCAGAAAGGAATGATCCAAAATTTGAGTCTGCACCACCTTGGGAACAGTCAACACCTACAAGTACAAACTCACCTCGTTCTAATTCTCTATAAAGACGAAACATTTAAAAACTCCTTTATTGGTTGTTGTGTATGATTTGTATAATACAACAACGCTTGTTTATTAAAATACGGTTTACCACCCAATAAGAATGCTTCAACATCATATGTTGGATACTCACGCATCATCTTTTCATCCTCTAGTTCTTTTGTTTTTGTGAAGTGCCAATAACATTGATTCAATTTGACATCATTCTCTGCTCTAACCTTTGCATAATAGTCTGGAGCTACCCACTCTTCTGGTGCAAGTCTGGTATAACTTTTATGCATCCACCATGGAAAGAACCTACTTTTAAACTCGCCGATACCCTTTTTACCATTTTCATATTCAGCAAAGAAGAAGTCATCTGTTACATTTCCTGTTGACTCTCTAAATATCTTACCTATTCCATCACCTACTTGTCTCTCTGCTCCAGTTACTAAGTCTTCAGCATTAATAATTTCTGTATTTGAATAGAAAGCAACCTCTGACCAGTGAATGAATTGTTTAGTACCACCACGTCCACTTACTCTTGCAGAAGCCGTTTGAACCCACAATTCAGACCCTCTTTTTCCCTTTATATGATCTGTAGTGTCCTCTGTAAGGAAGACTTTGCGTTCAATGCCTTCTATTTCTAAATAGCTATTAAGAAATAGATTAGCCCGATTAAAGAGTGTTTTTGTCTCCTTGTCTTTATGTGAGACGATATCACCATCCATCAATGGCGTCTTTCCAAGTTCCGACCATATAAAATCAACCATTCCTATTGCATCAATCAAAGATGACCAGCCAACTTGACGAGATTTTAAGTCGTTCTCTCGTACTCCTTGCATACTTGGATAATCTTTATAAAGCATATCTAAGTACATATTCTGATCCTCGTTAAGGATGAATGAAACAATATTACCTTCTTTTGTTTTGATCTTGAAGTAGTATTCAATTATTGCTTTATAATCTAGTCTAGTCATCAGATACCTCTGTAATAAATTGATCTGCTTTCTCTTGTGCTTTTTCAAAGTAGTTATATTGCTGATTCAGTTGTACATGTTGTTTCTTAAAGTCTGGATGTTGTTTATCGAGGTAATAGGTTATTGCACCTAACTCACCACTTGCAGCTTTTTCTATCAAGGCATTACGTAAATCATCATTTAACTCTGATTTTGCATCCTCTATTGATTGGGCAAATTGCGGATCCTGAGCTAACCATTCATAATATGCTTGACGTGAGATAGATGATGCTCTACAAGTATCAGTTATATGTCCTCGTGTAATTCTCCAATTCTCAACTACTTGTTGTTTGCGCAGGCTTAATGTATTAATAGTTTCGTCACCTTTGTCAACAATCTTTTTCACCATTTACCTCCTGTTTTTTCTCCAATTATTGTTGGTACAGTACCATTAAAAAGTTCTTTAAAACAGATCTGACATTTCTGTTCATCACCTTTATGTTCTTTATTTGTTTTCTTAGATATATGTTTTTTCATTTATCTGTTATGATCAATTTACCTGGCATCCGAGTGAGTTTTCTCATTTGGATGCCTTGTGTCGTTGACTCCTCATACTCCTACTCCAACTCCAACCCCTTCTCAAACTCCCGCTCGTACTCCTACTCAAACTCCTACTACCACTCCAACTCCTAATCATACTCGTACTCCCACTCAAACTCCAACTCTCTGACCAATATCTTTGAGAGAAACTCATTTGTGTTTTCATATATTTATTTATTAAGCAAGGAAGCGTCTTCCCAAATATTACCTATTACTTCACAGCTGTCTACACAACATATCTCCTCCGAACACTGCTGGCAAATTCCAAATGGTGCAAACAGATAATCACAATACTCAACTACATCTATTTCTTCCGGCTCGTCTGGAATATGATTGGTATATCTTAAAATATCTCCCTCGTAAATCTCTGTACCAAGTCGGTCTGATAATCCCGTAAACTGTTGAACATTAAATCTTTCCCAGTCTAAATGATGTTTTTCTGGCAACTGATATAAAAATACTTTTAATTGTTTGTCCCAAATACGAAATTTAATTGTTTTCATATAATTATTCTGCGTGTTTTAAGACATGCGTCCCGTCTGTCGTTAACTCCTACTCCTGCTCCCGCTCGTACTCCAACTCACACTCCTACTCCTACTCAAACTCAAACTCCCGCTCGTACTCCAACTCACACTCCAACTCCTAATCATGCTCCCACTCCCGCTCCCACTCCTACTCCTACAATTACTCCCGCTCCCGCTCCCGCTCCAAACCCAAATCTCTGACCAATATCTTTGAGAGAAACTCATTTGTGTTTTCATATAATTATTCTGCGTGTTTTAAGACATGCGTCCCGTCTGTCGTTAACTCCTACTCCTACTCAAACTCCCGCTCGTACTCCAACTCACACTCCAACTCCTAATCATGCTCCCACTCGTACTCCCATTCCTACTCCAATTCCTACTCCAACCCGCACTCCCCCAACTCCTCCTCCTCATAATCCTCATCATACTCACACTCATACTCATACTCAAACCCCTTCCACCACTCCAAACCCAAATCCCTGACCAATATCTTTGAAAGAGACTCATTTGTGTTTTCATATATTTATTCTGCGTGTTTTAAGACATGCGTCCCGTCTGTCGTTAACTCCTACTCCTGCTCCAACTCCTACTCCAACTCCTACTACTCCTACTTCCCATACTCCCACTACTCCCCAAACTCCTACTCATACTCCTACTCAAACTCCCACTCCTACTCAAACCCATTCCACCACTCCAAACCGAAATCCCTGACCAATGTCTTTGAAAGAGACTCATTTGTAGTTAAGTCCCGTAATACATTCAATAGCCCCACGCATTATATAAGCGTTATTAGGTAACTTCTCAGCTGTAGCAGGCTCTTTACTGTCATATGATCCAGTATCAAACACTACTTGAGCATCTTCTAAGATTACGAAGTCAGAAGTAACTTTTTTAACTGTTCCATGATAAATATATCTAGCACACCAAAAAGATAATCTTTGACCAACTAAGTCAGCCATGTCTTCAATCTCTTTAACTTCAGGTAATAGTGCTTTTATCTTTTCATATTCTACATCACTAATTTTTATTGTTTTCATAACATTTCACCTCCCTTCATATAATTGTTATTTAGTACTTTTCTTTTTATTTAATTGTTTGTTTAATTTATCTAACTCATTATTGAAGTGTTTTCTAAAAACAGGATCTTTAAAACACTCTTTTATATATTGGTCAAAAGTCTTTTTTTTCTCTTCTGTTGTTTTCATATATTTATTCCTTAACTTCGTATATCCTTGTTATTTGTTCTGCCTCTAAGCTAGCTTGTTTAGGTGGTGTTCCAGATTTCACTAATTTTACATATATCTCAATTCTCTTTTGTTGTTTCATCGTTAATTGTTGTTGTTTTGTCATATATTATTTTGTTTGAATTATCGTTTTTCATATCTAAATCTTCCATCTCTAAATAAAATTATTCTTCCAAAGAGAAAAATAACTACAATAAAAGGTTTCCAGTATAAATGCCCATAACTTCTGATAAAGCCATTTTTTAGTTTTCGTTTAATTTCAATGTCTGGTCTTCTAGCAGCACTTTGCATTATTTATTTTGTTTGTAACTTCTCCTCCTGAAGTGATTTTATGTACTCCTGAAGTGATTTTATGTACTCCTCGTCCCATTCCAAAGTGTCGTTGGTGACACTCCCACGGCTAAAGCCGATGGGCTTGCGACGCAATACTAACGTCATCATGTCTAGAGCCTCGGCAATAATGCGTTGGACAATTTCAAACATGTCGCCTTCGACCTCTATGTTATCAAGCCAGCCGTAATTCTCTGTGAGCCATTGATTTATATTATCTGGTAATAGTTGCTTTGTATTTGTCATATTTATTTTTCTCTCACCGTCATTTTCCTTCAACCAATAATTTTAATATCTTGTTCTTGTTTGATGCCAAGAGGTCTTTAATAAACTGTTTAACTTCGCTTGGTAAAGTTCCATTTTTGAACTTATCCCATGGAAAGCCAACTATAGACTCTGTGATACAAAATTCTTTATCAAATGTATCTTCCCATGATTTTTTTTGTTCTTGTTTAGATTTCATATTATTCACTTTCTTTATCTGTTACTGGTTTGTCTAGTGATTCGAGGAGGTCGTGTAGGACGTGATTGCAGTGATTAAATTTTCTGGCTTCCCCTAACTCTCCTCTACTAACCAAGTTAAAAATAACATTCTGTCCGACCATTGTCGCCTCTATCTCCCCCCTCAC
>Ga0163144_10011351_pt1 | contig 18847 bp, 23 predicted proteins | sample OliLak19BULKMAT1_FD_123175 | JGI IMG/M metagenome (GOLD analysis project Ga0163144, IMG submission 123175) | Freshwater microbial mat bacterial communities from Lake Vanda, McMurdo Dry Valleys, Antarctica - Oligotrophic Lake LV.19.BULKMAT1 | ecosystem: Environmental > Aquatic > Freshwater >... | reverse complement strand
CGGCGGGCCAAGATCAAGCTCGAGACGATGGCTCGGCGTTATGCGTACAATATGGCACGGACGCCGGAACCGCAAACTAATTCAGGCCAATAATATTCCCGAAATCGCTGAAGACATACAGATCGGGCTACAACAACTTCTCCGCCGATGTTGGGGTCTTATGGAACGCGACCTCGTCGCTCAACCTCGGGGCCGGGTACAATAACCTGCACTTCGGCGGGGGCATCGGCGGCAACGCGATGGCCGGCGGCTGGCGCGTGGGCGCGGGTTGGAACGCGACCAAGCATTGGCTCCTGGCGGCATCGACGGAGCTGCAGGATAACGCGATGTCCCGGGCGCAGGTCGGAACCGAGTTCCTCGTGGGCAACGTGGACGAGATGTCGAACGTGCTGGCCCTTCGCGCCGGTTATCAGCTGAGCTTCCCGTCGCGAGAGCTCGGAGCCCTGGCCGGGCTGTCCATGGGCATCGGCTACTCCGTCACCCGCTCGATCACGGTGGACTACGCGCTGCTGCCCTCCGGCGACCTCGGCACGTCGCATCGCCTGAGCCTGACGCTGAAATTCAACTCTCCGGGCAAGACGAAGGTCGCGCAGGCGCCCGCCCCCGCGCCCGCGCCCGCGCCGGCGCCCAAGCCGGCAGCGAAGAAGAAGGCCGTGTCGACGCGCTGACCGGAAAGTTCTCACCGGATCGCGCCTCCGCCGTAAGGCGGGGGCGCTTCTCTTTCTCCGTATAAATAATCTTCCGCGCCTTCGCGCGCGTTAACATCCTCGTCGAGAAAAGAACGCATCTCCGTAGTATTCGCGTCCGGGCGGTAGAACTCCCAATATCCCAGCGCGCGCGGCGAGCGTATACTGAGCGCATGAAGTTAAATCGGGAGACCAAAATGAATTCGATGCAGAGCTTGAGCCGGCTGTTCGTCGCGACGTGCTTCATCATCGGATCCGCCGGGGCGGCGTCTGCTCAGACTATCGGCAGCAACCTGGCGCAGTTCAACGTGCTGGGGAACAACCAGATTACCCTGACCGGACCGAACCCGGTGCAGCCTCTTGTGGTGAACGTCGCGGGCACGAGCCCGGGAATCACTTTGACCCTGACCAACGCGCAGGCCAACACCTTCCACGCCAACGACATCGTGGCCCAGAACGGCCAGGCCGAGGGCCTGCAGCTCTGGAACGACCTGCTGGCCCCGGCAGGCGCCAACCCGACCATCGTGTTGGCCGCCGCCACCATGCCTCCCAACATTCCCGCGATCGGCGCTCTCCTCGCGGGCCCCACGCTCATCACCGCGGCCGCCAACATGTCGAATACGAACAGCGCCACGACCATCACGGGCGTGCCGGGCAGCATCGTCATCTTCCAGGTCGCCACGGCGATGACGATGACAGACCACGACGTCATCCTGGCAGGCGGCATCCTGCCCGCCAACGTGTTCTACCGGGTCGTCCAGGCCGCGACGGTCATCAACAACGACGCCCAGACGCGGTCCTTTCCCGGAACGATCGTCAACAACACGGGCGCTCAGGACATCGCGATCACGGTCAGCGGGGCCGGCTCGCTCAACATCGGCAGGTTCGCCTCGTTGCAGGGAAACGTCACCGTCACGCAGTCCGGCCCCGGGATCCTGTCGTTCACGATCCCGGCCGGAGCGGACACGGTGGGTGACAGCATCAGCTGCAGCCCCGGCTACTTCTATCCGTCGCCGGCGACGGGACGCACGGGCACCTTCGCCTACTGCATGGCGTCCCCGGGCCGGGTGCGGATCAACGTCTACAACGTGATCGGCGACCTTGCGAGCAAGATCGAAGATCAAAAGCAGGCGGGCAACCAGCTGTCCACGATGGACACGAGCCGCCTCGCGCCGGGCGTCTATCTCTACATCGTCGAGCGGGACTACGGCAACGGCAACATAGTCCGGTCAGGCGTCAAGAAATTCGTCGTGAAGCATTAAGGGGACTGACATGAAAAATATATCGATCTGGATGGGAATCCTCGCCGCGGCCGCGATTTGCGGCTCGGCGTCGGCCGAGGAAACGAAGTACGCCGTCGGCGCGCAGGCTCTGCCTCTGCAGCAGGAAGGCGGGACGGCGCGGGCGATGGGCATGGGCTCGGCGGTCGTCGGCGTCAAGCAGGATTCGGCGTCGCTCCTCTGGAACCCGGCCGGCTTGGGCTACATGAGCCAAAAAGAGATCGGACTTCACCATAACTCTGGCCTCGGTGACACCATTCAGGAGATCGCGGTGTTCGGGATGCCGTTGGGCGAGGTCGAGGACTTCAAGCACGGCGGCTCGATGGGCGGCCTCGCGGTCTCCGTCGGGTACGTCAACTACGGCACCTTCGCGGGCGCCAACGACGTCGGTGTCGTCGGCGCGAACTACGGCGCGGGCGATATCGACGCGAGCATCGGCTGGGGTAAGGAGCTGGTTCCGAACCTCTCGGCCGGCTTTGCGCTGAAGGCCAATCACTCGAACTTCGCGGGGCAGAGGTACACCAACGGCACCGCGGACGTGGGTTTGATGTGGACCGTTGACAAGATGAACTTAGGCCTTACCTACAACAACCTCAAGGTCGCCGGCTACTCGGCGGGAGCCACGCTCGCCTCGGGCCTGCGTTTGGGCGCGGGCTGGGACGTGAACAAGCACTGGCTCGTCTCCGCGGCGGGAGAGCTCCAGTATAAGGCGATGAAGCGCGCGCAGTTCGGCACGGAATACCTGATCGGAGACGTGGACGACGGCAACAACATCCTCGCGCTTCGCGGCGGCTTCCAGCTCGACTTCCCGAGCGCGGAACTCGGGTCGATGAACGGGCTGTCCATGGGCATCGGCTACGCTCTCACGAGGTCGCTGTCGGTGGACTACGCTCTGCTGCCGTCCGGAGACCTCGGGCGGTCGCATCGCCTGAGCTTGACGATCAAGTTCGGCGATAGAAAATCGAAGTCCGAGGCAAAGACGGCGGCCGCTCCGGCGCCCGTTCCCGTCGCCAGGCTCGCGACTCCGGTCGCGGCGGCCGCCGTCGTAAACACGGTCGTTCTCGAGGACTCGCATTTCGACTTCGACAGCAGCGTGCTGAAGCCCGAAGGCATGAAGGCGCTGCATGAGAACATCGACCTCATGAAGGCCAATCCGAAGACGAACGTCCGCGTCGCGGGCTACACGTCTATGAGCGGCACCCCGGAGTACAACCAGCGCTTAAGCGAGCGCCGGGCCTCCGCGGTCCGGGACTACATGGTCTCCGAAGGCGTCAAGCAGCGGCGGATCACGATGATCGGCTACGGCGAGACCCGTCCGAAGTCTCATGAGACGACGCCCCGCAACACCGATTCGAAGGCGGCGAAATCCAACATGCGCGTGCTGTTCGAGATGAGCGTCAAGCCGTCGTAAAAACAAATATTGCCGGCGGGCCCCGAACCTTCCCAGGAGCTGGGTCCCGCCGGCAGCTCTTGATCCGATGGAGAGGGAAATAAAATGAAAACTGGAACCCGGGCGCTGACGTACGCGTTGATCTTGACCGTCACGCTCCTCTGTGGCCTTCCGTCCAACGGCCGGGCCATGCTCGCTCCCGCGCAAGGCGCCGCCTCGACGGAGCGCGCCGCCGACATGAAGACGGTCCAGACCGTCCTCGAGTCGAAGATCGTGCGCGAGCGCCTCAAGGCGCTCGGTCTGAGCGAGAAGGAGATCGACTCCCGCCTGGGCAAGCTCTCGGATCAGCAGCTCCACAAGCTCGCGAAAGACATCGACCAGCTCGCGCCGGGCGGCCTCGTCGGCGAGATTCTCGTGCTCGTCATCCTCGTCCTCCTGATCTTGTTCCTCGTGAAGCGGGTCTAAAGGAGAAACGATATGAAAAATCTCGCGAAAGCCCTGATCCTCGCCCTGATCGTGTCCGTCACGTCGGTCTGCATGCCGTCAAACGGCCGGGCGATGCTCGCTCCGGCTCAGCACGCCGCCTCGACGGACGCCCGCGCGGCCGACATGAAGAAGATCCAGACGACGCTCGAGTTGAAGATCGTGCGCGAGCGCTTAAAAGGGCTCGGGTTGACCGATCGGGAGATCGAATCACGCCTCGCCAAGCTGTCCGACCGTGAGGTACATAAGCTGGCGAAGGACATCGACACTCTGAGCGCGGGCGGCGATCTGGGCGGAGTCCTGATCCTCGTCATCGTCGTGCTCCTGATCGTGTACCTCGTCCAACGCGTGTTCTAACCGGAGAAAACGATGCGCGCCGCGGCCGTCGTCGTGTTCGCAGCCTTGCTCCAGGCGGGATGCGCCGCGCCGCGCGCCGCCGGAGCGTCCGAGGAAAGGCAGGTCCGCCTCGAGGTCCCGTTCTTCCCGGATGACACGGACCAGTGCGGGCCGTCCGCTCTGGCGAGCGTCCTGGGTTTCTGGGGAAAGCCCTCCGCTGCGGCCGAGCTCCGCGAGGAGATCTACCGGGAGAAGCTCAGAGGGGCGCTGACGGTCGACATGCTGCTCGCGGCCCAGAGCCGCGGCCTGTCGGCCGAGATGGAGAACGGGACCTTGGCGCAGGTCAAGAGCGAGCTCGAGGCGGGACGGCCCGTGATCGCGTTCGTCAACATGGGATTTCGCTTCTATCCGATCGGGCACTATCTCGTCATCACCGGCTACGACGACGCGCGCAGCGTTCTCCTCGCGCACTCGGGCACGCGGCGCGACCGGCTCATCTCTTACGCGAAATTCGATAGGCTATGGGAGAAAACCAACAGATGGTCGCTATTTATCAAGCCCCTCTCATGAGAAGGCTCCTCGCGCCGGCGCTGGCCGTCCTGCTCGCGTCGGGCTGTATGCACCTGCCTCCGATGCTGCGGTCGCGCGACGCGCTCGATCCTCAGGAGCACGTGCGTTTGGGATCTTCTTACGAAGCGCAGGGAAACCGCGCGGAAGCGATCGCCCAATACGAGGCCGCGGTCGCGAGCGATCCGAACCTCGTCGAAGGCTGGGTCGCGCTCGGCAACGTGGCGTTCACCGACGGGAAGCTCGAAACGGCCGAAGTCTACTTTCGCAAGGCCGTCGCGGCGGGGCCCCACCACCCCGCGGCGTGCAACAACCTCGCAATGGCGATTCTCGCGCGCGGCGGGAACTTGAAGGAAGCCGAGGCCTTGGCGAGAGAGGCCCTGGGCCAAGCCGGCCCGCTTCGCCCGTACATCCTCGACACGCTCGCGAACATCCAACTCCGGCAGAGCCGCTACGCCGAGGCACTTGAGCTCGTGGGCCAGGCCGAGGCGGCTACGCCCGACGACGCGCTGGTCCGCGCCCAGCTCAAGGCGACGCGCGACTCGATCTTGAACGCGGCCAAGGAGCGCGACCACGCGCCGGGCCAGGAGCCGAAGAAAGGCCCATGAAGATGCCCAAGCGCGCGCACCTCGTGACGTTCATCGGCGCGCTCGTCGCCTTTCTGGCCGTCGTGCTCTGGATGATCGGACCGTACCTCCTGTCCCTGTTCCTGGGCGCCACCACCGCCCTGATCGCGCAGCCCGCCTACCGGTGGTTGCGAAAGGGGATGGGGCCAAAGACGGCGGCCGCCGCCGCCTCGGGCCTCGTGTTGCTGCTTGTCATCGCGCCGCTGACGCTCTTCTCGGTCCTCGCCGTGAGGCAGGGCATCGAGATCGGGCGCGAGATGGCCGACCTCAAGGAGTTCCAGCCTCGGGCGCTCGCGGCCGAGCTCAACCGCTCCGAGCTCGTCCGGACGGTCGTCGGCGACCCGGGAATCGTGAACCTGAAGATCAAGGCCGCGATCCAGACGGCCGGTCACCTCACGGGCGCGGCGGTGCTCCGGCTCGGCAAGGGCGCGCCGGAGTTCCTGCTGCAGCTAGCGCTCGCGATGATCGCCTTCTTTTTCTTCCTCGTCGACGGCAAGCGCTTCATGGACTGGCTCTTGGGCCTCGACGTGCTGGACCGCGGCGTGCAGCAGCGCCTCGTGTCGGCTTTCTGCGACACCACCGTCTCGGCGGTGCTCGCGGGCCTTGCCGCGGCGTCCGTTCAAGCGACGATGATCGTCATCGGCTTCCTCATCCTAGGCGTGCCCGGGGCGTTCCTCGCGGGCGGCCTGACCTTCATCTTCGCGTGGATTCCGATCCTCGGCACACTGCCGGCGTCGCTCGCGGGAACCCTCTATCTCTACTCGCAGGGCGAGACGGTTAAGATGATCCTCATGCTTGGCCTGGCGCTCGCGGCGGGCGTCGCCGACAATGTCGTACGGCCCCTGGTGCTCAAGGGGCGCGCCGATATGCATCCGCTCGTCGGGCTCGTCGCGATCATCGGCGGCATCGAGATGTTCGGTATCCTGGGCGTCTTCATCGGGCCGATCATGGCGGCGATGCTGCTCGCGCTGCTGCGGATCCTGCCCGGAGGGCTGTGATCTCCGACCGCTCGAAGATGCTGCTCGTCCTCGTGCCCGTGCTGTTCGCGAACGCGTTCTTCGCGTACGACATCCACCGGCTCTCCGCGCGACGCGAGAAGGTCAAGCAGGATTACAGCGAGATCAACAGCATCCGCTACGGCCTGCTCTCCGTGGACTCCTGGAAGGCGCGCATCCAGGGGATCCTCGCCGATCAGATCGGCGACTTCAAGATGACGCGGCGGCAGGAGGCCGTCCTCAGCGAGCAGATCTCCTCCGCGCTGAACACGATGATCACCGAAGCGGAGAAGATGCTCAGGAAGCATCAAAACACCTTCAAGGGCAAGCTGCGCGGCTTCGCCGTGTGGGCCTTCGTCAACGTGGACGAGATCCGCAAGCAGGTCCCGACCTTCACGGCGGCGATCGTCGCCGAGCTCCAGACGCCGGGCCAGGTCTCCAAGTTCAAGAAGATGGCCCAGGCCGGCATCGACGGCTACACCGCGAAGGCGACCGACAATCCCGCGGACAGGGCGCACCGGGTCGAGATTCTGGGCCAGTATCAGTCCAAGACGATCGAAGAGTTCAACGTCCGCGCGTCGCGGGAGATAAAGCGCCTCGAGTCGGGCATCAACGCCTATTGCGGCCTGATGCTCCTCAGCGCGGCCTTGTTCCTGTTCATCTGGTGGCTCGCGCGTCTCAAGCTCGAACTGCACGAGCCCCTGTTCACGGTGTCGGCGATGTTCGCCTTCTGCCTGCTCATCGTAGGCCTCGCGCTCCCGATGATCGACCTCGACGCGCGGATCAAGAGCGTCGATTTTCTCCTGTGGGGGAAGCATCTGCAGTTCCACGACCAAGTGCTGTTCTTTCGCAGCAAGAGCATCCTCCAGGTCGTCGGGGTACTCATCGACACCGGCCGGCCGGACTCGCTCATGGTCGGCGTCCTGCTGTTCGTATTCAGCGTGCTATTTCCGGTGTTCAAGCTGATCTCGATGGAGCGTTACATGCGCGGCGACGTCGAGACGCGCCGCAACCACCTGATCAATTTCTTCGCGTTCCGCTCGGGCAAGTGGTCGATGGCCGACGTTACGGTCGTCGCGATCTTCATCGCCTACATCGGCTTCAAGGGCGTGCTGAACACCCAGCTTCACGGCATCAACATGAAAGCGAAGTACGTCGAGATCATCGCGACAAACGACACGGCGCTTCAGCCCGGGTTCATCATCTTCACCGCGTTCGTCCTCTTCGGCTTCTGTCTTTCGGCGATCCTGCGCCGTACCGGGCTCGCGGCGCACACGCGGGCGGCGGACGTGCCCGCCCATGATCAGGTTTCCTGAGGGCGCGCTCCTCGCGCTGCTGCTCCTCGCGGGCCCGGCGGCCGCGAAAGAGGCGCCGTGCCCGGCCGTCGTCTTCAAGGGCACCAACGTCCCCCTGACCGCGGCCGAGCGGCGCCTCGTCTGCGGCGATCCCGGCAGCGAGGCTTGGGGCGTGGTCCCGTGGGCCCAGGCGCGGCGCTTCTTGAAGGCCTTCCTCCAGCAGCGCGGCTACCTGTACCCGGAGTTCACGGTCGCGGGCGGTCGGCTGATCGTCGATCCCGGGAAGAAGACCGTGATCAAGCGCCTTGAAGGCGAGGGCCTCCCTCCCGGCGTCGACCTCAGCAAGCGCCGGCGCGTCGTCGGAGCGCCGATGACGCCCGAGATGCTCGACACCGTCAAGGCGGCCGTGACCTCCGAGCTTCAGAACCGCGGCTATCCGTGCCCTGTCGTCGAGATGTCAGCCGACGCGAGGACGGGCGAGGTCCGAGCCCGCTTCCCGGGCGGCGTCACGCACGCGGCGGACCCGATCGAGGAGCCGTCGATCGACGGGATCGATCCCGCGATCTTCCGGCGCTTCGAGGCGTTCGAACGTTCGATGCCGCTCGACGTGCGCCTGCTGTCGATCACGTCGAACCGCGTCGTCAGCGAGGCGCTGTTCTTGAACTCATCCTACGACGTGACCTGCGGCTCGGAGGGCGTGCGCATCGTGCATCGCGCGGCCTCGGCGCCTCCTCGCCTGATCCGTCTCGGCATCGGCATCGACACCGAGGGCTTCGCGCGCTTTCGCGCGCGCTGGAACCACTCGCGCATCGGCTGGCGCGCGAGCACGGCGCAGGCGACGCTGTTCGCCTCGAAGCGCGAGCAGTCCTTCGACGCCCAGATGCGGATATACGCGAGCCCGTCCTCTCGCCTTCACCTGCTGCCGCGCGCCGTCGCGGCTCATATCGACGAGCCGCGCTTCGACACGATCTCCTCCGAGTTCTCGATCGCGCCCGCGTACACGTGGGACGACCAGACGCTGCGCTGGGAGGTGCACGCGGGTCCCGCGCTCGAGTACGCCGACACGCGTCGCGGCGTGGGTCCGCGAGAATCCTACTTCCAGGCTTTCAAGACGCACGCCGAGGTCACGAGCCACCTGTTCGAGTACTGGCTGCGGGAGCCGCGCTCCGGCTTCCACGCGGAGCTCGACACGGCCTCGCGCGTCTCCGAACTGAACTCGGCCGTGACGGCGCACCGCGTGCGCCTTGGGACCGAAAAGCTCTGGAACGTGGGCGCGTTCGATCCGCCTCTCGTCGTGCTCGGCGCGCGCGGCTGGGCCGGCACGACGGTCGTGGGCGACCGCGAGCAGGCGCTGCGCGAGCTTCCGCCCGCGATGCGGTTCTTCATCGGCGGCGACGCCGACTTCCGCGGCGTGGGCCCGGGCGAGCTCGGCGACGAGACCGGCTACCTGTCCGGCGTCTATGAAGGACTCGAGTTGCGCGCGGGGGACCTCCTGCCCTTCAAGCTCCAGCCGCTCGTGTTCATCGACGCCGCGATGGCGGGCCGCGGCTCGCTCAAGCTCGACCCCGACGTCTATTACGCGCCGGGCGCCGGCATGCGCTGGTCCACCTTCATCGGCGCCTTTCGCGTGACGCTGGCGCGCAGCCTCGTCTGGCGGCGCGACCCCGGAACCTCGCCCGGCAGGGCGCATTGGCAGTTCTATTTCAGCTACGGGAGGGAGTTCTAATGCGCCGCTGGGCGATCCGCCTGTCCGCCGCCGCCTTGTCCGCGCTCGCCGCCGTCGCGTTGCTCGCGTCCGTTTTCCTCTCCCGGCCCGAGACGATGCTCACGAGCCGGACGGTCGGAATCATGCTGCCTCGCCTGGCGGCGGCCTGGTCTCCGAGCTGGACGCGCCTTACGTTTTCCGCGAACGCGTTCGAGCGCGGGCGCCACCGCTACGCCTTGAGCGCCTCGGATTTCTGCGTCGCGGACCCGCGGGGGGTGTTTGAGGCCTGCTTCGCCGAGCTCGAGGTCGGGGTGGTCGTGTCCTACTCGCGCCGCGGGCCCGTGCTCGAGAGCGTCGAGCGCCTGGTCGCCGTCTCCTCCGACGCGCGCGCCGATCTTCGCCGCCGTGATCCGGCCGCGGCGGGCGGGCTGAGCGCGTCGCTGCGCGCGGTGCCCGTCGAGGCGCTGCGCGTCGAGCTTTCCTCCTTCACGGTCGTCTCGGAGAAGACCTCGGTTTCGGGCGCCTTTCGCGCGGCTCTGGCGCCCGAGGGCCGGCGTCCGCTGGCCGTCTCTACCGACCTCAAGATCTCGGGAGAGGGCACCGGCCGCCTGAAGGCCGAGCTCACCGCGGACACCGATCTGCTCAAAGGGCGACCGGCGACCTTCGTGGACGTCATCGGCCGCGTGGATCTGGGGAAGCGGGGGCGGGCGCGGGCGACGTTCCGCGCGAAGCGCGGCGCGCAGGGGTTTACGGGCATAGGCTCCGCCGAGCTGACCGCCTCGTCGGGGCCGGTCCGGTCGATCCGGCTCACGGGCTGCCGCGGGACGGCTCCGCTCGCGACGGGGGAGAAGAGGCCGTCGAGCGGAGACCTCTCCTGCCGCTATGAGATCACGCCCGCGAGGTCCTTCTCGGGCCCGTTCGGCGCCGCGAAGCTCGCGACGGGCCGGGCTTCCCTGGCGGCGAGCGCCGGCTCCGGGCGCTGGCAGGCCGCCCTCAAGGCGGATCTCGAGCCGGTCGCGGCCTGGGGCGAGCTGTCCGGGGGCCTCGTGATCCGCGCCGCGGGCCGGCAGGGCCGGCCGCTCAAGGAAGCGGCCGTCAGCCACGAGCTCCACGCGGGCGCCAAGGCGGAGCGCTTCGAGGAGCTTGTCGCCTACTTGCACGACACGAAATACTCGGTCCCGGCGCCCATCCACGTCCTGAAGGGGCCTCTCGCTCTCTCGGTCGAGAGCCGCGGCGACACGCTCGGCAAGCGCCTCGCGCTGACTTACGCGTTCTCAAGCGACCTCGCGGGCCCTCGGCAGCGCCTCATCCTGCGAGCGAAGGGCGAACTGGCGGCCATGAACGCTTTCGAGCCCGGGCGCTCGTTCGAGCACGACGGGGAGCTGCTCCTCAAGGAGGTCGCGCTCGAGCTGCCGCGCCTGGAGATCGGCCGCGCGCCCAAGGTCACCTCGGATAAGCGCATCAAGCTCGTCGACGACAAGCCCGCCGCGGCCGCACGCGCCGCGGGGACGCCGGGCGCGGCGCCGCCCATTCGCGCCCGGCTCGTCGTGAAGACGGAAAAGCCCGTGCTCCTCTTCTCGAACCTCGCGAAGGACCCGGTGCCCATCGCGCTCGACCTCGTCGCGACCTACCCTCCCGGCGCGGCCGCGGGCCTCGTCTCAGTCCGGACGTTCAACGTTGAGCTGTTCCGCCGCAACGCGACCGTGGATCACCTCAACGTGAACCTGACCGAAGGCTCCAAGGTCGGCGAGCTGGAGGGGCTCATCCGATACAAGACGCCCGATGCGGACATCCGCATCGTAATCCTCGGCACGACGGAGAAGCCGATCATCGAGTTCCTGAGCGTGCCGCCGATGAAGCGCGAGGACGTGATCTCGCTGCTGATCTTCGGCAAGAGCCCCGACGAGCTCGACCCGGACCAGACCGCGTCGGTGAGCAACACGGAGACCGCCCTCGAGAGCCGCGCGTTCGGCCTCGCGTCGCTATACTTCTTCGGCACGACGCCGATCGAGCACGTCGGCTACGATTCCGCGACGAAAACGACGTTGGTCAAGCTCCGCCTGCCCGGCGGCGCGAACCTCACGCTCGGGGCGGACACGAGCCAGAACCGCCAGGTCACGGTGCGCAAGCCGCTCGCGCCGCATTGGGCCATCCAGTCCGAGTTCACCGATCAAGGGTCGCAGCAGACGAAGGCCGCGGCGACTTTCCTGGAGTGGTTCAACCGCTACTGACGGCCCGGCGGGCCCGCGATCGGGTATCCACCGTAGCGAAGGATCAAATACGCGGCGAGCACGGCGGCGTTGCCCAACGCCTTGTGCCGGCCGCGCAGGTTCAAGCCTGGTCCCCGTTGTGATGGATCTTGTCCGCGGCCTCGCGCAGCGCCTCGGCGCCTCCCGCTTTCACGGCTCCAAGCATGGCCGCCGCCTTGACGCGCGCGGGGATCATCCCGCTGAGACGCGACGCCAACGCCCTGCGCTGCTCCCGGCCTTTTTGCACCAGCTCGGCGATGTCCAGCCGCAGCTCACTTCCCTTCTTGGGCGCGTACAGCACGCCGAGCACTGCCCCGACCGCCGCGCCGCCCATGAGGTACCACAACGGCGACGTCCGGCTCTTCTCGATTTCCATAAGGTCTCCTTGAGTCCGCATCAAGAATACCTCCCACCGCCTGGCGGGAACAATGAGGACTACTACCGTATAGGGCGCGTATAACTCCGTATTGTTCGGGGATGGGACCTCGTGTATCATCATGACATGTCCGAAGCTCCCGTCATCCTCGTCGTCGACAACGATAAGCGGATCGCCACGATCATGCCCAGTTACCTCGAGCCTCGAGGCTACAAGATCATGATCTGCGAGGACTCGTCGGACGTCCCGGCCCGCGTGCGGGAGACCTCGGCGCGGCTCCTGCTGCTCGACGTGCTCATGCCCGTAACCGGCGGCTTCGAAGTCTGCCGCCGGGTCCGCGAAGCCGGCCTGAAGCTCCCGGCCGTCATGCTGAGCTCGCAGGGCACGCGCAACGACATGGACCGCGCCCGCTCGGCGGGCGCCGACGACTATTCCACGAAGCCCGTCGACCTGAAGATTCTCGAGGCGACGCTGTGGAAGCTGCTCAACGGGAGAAAGAAATGAAACGAAGCGCATCGGCGGTCTGGAACGGCGGGATTAAGGACGGCGACGGACGGATATCCTCAGAGAGTGGAGCGCTCTCGTCGCTCAGGTACGGCTTCACGAGCCGCTTCGAGAACGAGCCCGGGACGAACCCCGAGGAGCTCATCGCCGCCGCGCACGCGAGCTGCTTCGCGATGGCGCTCTCGGGGCAGCTCGGCGAAGCTGGGATGCGCGCGGAGAGCCTCGTGGTAAAGGCCACCGTGCGCCTCGACAAGCTCGCGACGGGCTGGAGCGTGACGGAGATCCAGCTCGACGTGACGGCCAAGATCCCGGACGCGGACGCCGAGAAGTTCACAACTGCGGCCCAGACCGCCAAATCCAACTGCCCGATCTCGCGCCTGCTCAGTGCGGCCGCGAGGATCTCGATGGACGCCCGTCTCGCCTGATGGTCAAAGTAGCCGACGTCGCGATCATCGGCGCTGGGTCCGCGGGGCTCGCCGCGCTCGCCGAGGTCCGCAGGCTCACGGAAAACTTCATCGTGATCGACGACAGCCCTCTCGGCACGACCTGCGCGCGCGTGGGCTGCATGCCGTCGAAGGCTTTGATCCAAGTCGCGAACGACTTCGATCACCGGCTCTCCCTGGACGCACAGGGTATTCACGGAGGCGGCAAGCTCCGTCTCGACATCCCTGAAGCGCTCTCGTGGGTCCGCGCTCTCCGGGACGGCTTCGCCGGGGGAAAGGCGAGCTCGACGAAGCGGCTGGGCTCCCGGTTGGTCCGCGGGCGGGCCCGTTTTTTAGGACCCAACGTGTTGCGCGTCGAGGGGAAGGAGTATTTCGCCAAGCGCGTGATCCTCGCCACGGGCTCGAGCCCGATCGTGCCCTCGGATTTCCTCGCCCTCGGAAGCCGCGTCGTCACGACCGACTCGCTCTTCGAGCTCAGGGATATGCCTAAACGGATCGGCGTGATCGGCCTCGGCTCCATCGGGCTCGAAATCGGCCAGGCGCTGTCCCGGCTCGGCTGCGACGTCATCGCCTTCGACAAATCAAACGGCGTCGGGAAATTCACCGACCCGCTGGTCAACGCGTACGCGAGTCGGCACTTCGCGAGGGAATTCCCGATCCACTTCCACGCCCACGCCTCGCTGAAGGCGCACGGCGCGAGTGTCAAGGTTCTGTCTCGAGGCCGGTCCTACACGCGCGACCTAATACTCGCGAGCCTCGGGCGCCGTCCGAACCTCGGCTCCCTAGGGCTCGAGGCGATCGGCGCGCCGCTCACCGAAGACGGCTTCCCGAGGTTCGACCCCGCGACGATGAAGCTCGCGGGCCTGCCGATCTTTCTCGCGGGGGACGTCAGCGCGCGCCGGGCGACCCTGCATGAGGCCTCCGACGACGGCAAGATCGCCGGCTACAACAGCGTGCGCAAGACGGCTCGGCGCTTCCGGCGGCGCGCACCACTCTCGATCACCTTCAGCGAGCCGAACCTCGCCCAGGTCGGGAAGACCTTCGCTGAGCTGGAGGGGCCGCGGTTCGTGACGGGCGAAGCGAAATTCGAGCGGGACGGCCGCGCGCTGATCCTCGGCGAGAACTACGGCCTGCTGCACGTCTACGCGAGCGTGTCCGACGGGCGATTTTTAGGGGCCGAGATGATCGGACCCGCGGGGGAGCATCTCGCGCACCTGATGGCGTGGGCGCTCCAGCAGAAGCTCACCGTGTTCGAGATGCTCCGCATGCCCTTTTACCATCCCGTCGTAGAGGAGGGCCTGCGGACCGCCCTGCGCGACGCGGCCCGAAAAGTAAGAGCGAAGCTCGGTATTACTACCCTGCCCTCACCGCACTTCTCCGCATAGTCGCGGCGGCTATGACGGGGCTATGATGGTCCTATGACCAAGACTTATAAGCCGCGCCTCGAGCTCCGGCCCCAGGAGCTCGACGGCATCAGCGAGGACCAGATCGCACAGCATTGGGCGCTCTACGAGGGCTACGTCAAGAATGTGAACCTGCTCGACGAGAAGGAGCGCGCGCTTTCGCAGAAGAGGGACTTCGGAGCGGAGTTCGCCGAGCTCAAGCGCCGCTCGAGCTTCGAGTACAACGGCATGCTCTTGCACGAATACTATTTCGGGGTGCTGAAGGCGGGCCAACCCCCGCTCAAGGAAAACTCCGAGCTCGGCAAGAAACTCGACGAGGGTTTCGGCGGCTTTGCGGCCTGGAGGGAGCAGTTCACCGCGATGGGCCGGATGCGCGGGACGGGCTGGGTCATCCTCTATTACGACCCGCGCCGCCGGAACTTCACGAACGTCTGGATCACGTCGCACGAGCAGGGGCATCCCACCGGCTTCGCGCCCATCCTCGTGATGGATGTCTGGGAGCACGCCTACATGGTCGACTGGGGCGCCGACGGCAAGCCGGAGTATGTCAAGACATTCTTTAAGAACATCGACTGGGCAAAAGTCGAGAACGCCTTTCAGGAGGCGGCCGGTCTTCCGGCCGCCCCCAACGGACCCCGCACGAGATTGAGCCGGCTGTCGATCCAGGGTAGATAACAGGGAGAAAATGATATGGGTAAGGGAATGAAAGCCGGCGCGTTCGTGGCCGCATCGATGTTCGCCTTCGCAGCCGTCGCGAGCACGCCGCTCAACGCCGCCGACAACACGATCGTCATGCCGATGCAGAAGTCGGAGGAAGGCAAGCAGGCCCTGTTTAAGATGTCGATGCGCAAGCTCTGGGCCGAGCACGTGATCTGGACTCGCTCCTACATCGTGGCGACGCTCGCGGGCAGCAAGGACGCGCACGAGGTCGAGTTCCGTCTGCTGCGCAACCAGGTAGAGATCGGCGCGCTTTTCGCTCCGTTCTACGGCCAGGAATCGGGCACGAAGCTCGCCGAGCTCCTGACGCAGCACATCCTCATCGCGGGCGAGGTCGTCAAGCTGGCGAAGAAGCCGACGAGCGCCAAGTTCCTCGACGCCGACAAGCGCTGGCACGACAACGCCGCGGAAATCGCGACGTTCCTGAGCGCGGCGAACCCGAACTGGTCGAAGGACATGCTCCAGACGATGTTCAACGACCATCTCGCGCTCACGACGAAGCAGGCGACGTCGCGTCTTAAAAAGCAGTGGGCCGCCGACATCGCGGCCTTCGACGAGGTCTACGTGCAGGCGCTGCTGATGGGCGACGACCTCGCCAGAGGCGTGATCAAGCAGTTCCCGGATAAGATCTAGCCTCATGAAGACCGGCCGCGCGGCGAAAGCCTTCTGGCTCCTGCTGCTGCTCGCTTCGAGCGGCGGCGGGAGCCGCGCGGCCGAGTCCTTCTCGGATCTAAAGAAGCGGGTCTCCGGGGAGCGCCGCTCGCTTGCCGAACGCGCGAGGCGGCTTCTCGACGAGCGCTATGACCTGGCGGACCGGCCCGCGCCGGACGCCGTGATGTCGCGCGGCAAGGCGGTGCAGGACGGCGTGCGCGCCAGGCCCGCGCCCGGAGCGGACTGGGACGCGCTCAGGACGATGACGCCCGAAATGATCCGCGAGAAGGACGCGTTCCCGCGCGGCTTTATGCCCCTGCCGCACCCCAAGCACCCGGAGGGGGGCATGCTGTTCCCCGCCGTGCAGATCGAGGCGATCAAGCGCGACGACGGCCGGGACCTCGAGCGCTTCGACCTCGACCTCGACTTCCCCGAGCGATTCCTGCCGGAATTCCCGCCGCCTTTATATCTCACGACGCGCCCCGACCTCGGCGACGTCTCGAAAGGCCGGCTCCTCACGATCGACAGCTACTACGAACTGATGAAGGGCGCGCTCAACTCGAAGCAGCTCGACGGCCTGCGCCTGCTCCTGACGCCCTTCCCGCAGCAGCAGTTCAACGCGACCGATGAGCGCCGCTCCGCCCGCCCGAGCCTGGGCGTCTCCTGCTTCGACTGCCACTCGAACGGCTCCACCAACGCCGCGACGCACCTCTCGGGGGACGCGCGGCCGCAGGAAAGCCGCCACCGCATAGACACGCCCTCGCTGCGCGGCGTGAACATCCAGCGGCTCTTCGGCTCCCAGCGCGCGCTCAAGACGGTGGAGGACTTCACCGAGTTCGAGCAGCGCGCCGCCTATTTCGACGGCGACGTCGACCTCGCGGCCAAAAAAGGCGTCAACACCCTCGATCGCGCCACGCAGGTCCACGCGATGTCGGAGTTCATGGAGCTCCTGAACTTCCCACCCGCGCCCGCGCTCCGCGTGGACGGAAAGCTCGATCCGAGGAAGGCGACCGCTGCGCAGGCGCGCGGCCAGGCGCTCTTCTTCGGGAAGGCGAATTGCGCGAGCTGCCACGCTCCGCCTTATTACACCGACAACTCGATGCACGATCTCCAGGTGGAGCGGTTCTTCAAATCACGGACAATCAACGGCATGCTCGCGTCGGCCGACGGCCCGATCAAGACCTTTCCGCTGCGCGGCATTAAGGACACGCCGCCTTATCTACATGACGGCCGCCTGCTGACGCTCGCGGACACCGTCCGCTTCTTCAACCTGATCCTCGAGACCAATCTGACCGCCGCGGAAGAGGCGGATCTCGTCTCCTTCCTGAAGGTCCTTTGAGCGGCAAGATGCTCGTCGTCGTCCGCAATGCGCTCGCTCTCGCTTTCAGAACCCGCTATGAGGTCCTTTCGGCGTCTTCCGGCGCGGACGCGCTCAAGCTCCGGTCCGAGCGGCCAAGGCTCATGCTGCTCGACATGTCGATGCCCGGCATGACCGGCCTCGAGGTTCTCGCCGCCGCGCGCGAGACCGTCGCCGGGATGACCGTGATCATGCTGACCGGCGTGAACGACATCGACCAAGCGATACGGGCCTTGGTGCTGGGCGCGACCGAGTACGTCACCAAGCCGTTCGATTGGGACCAGCTCAAGGACAGGATGGGACGCTGCATGGGCCCCGTCCCGGGGGATGCCAAATGAAGATACCGAAGAAGAACTCCGAGGAGCCCGTCGCGGCCTGGGAAAGCGAAGGCGGGGCGCCCGCCGAGCCTCGCGCGCCGCTCTCCGCGCTCGCGGCGCTCAAGGCCGCCCTGTTGCGGCTGTGGGGCGCCTTCACGTGACCCGGAACAGCTTGTCGATCCCGCCTTAGTACATCAGGGCGTGTTCGTCAGACCCCCCGCTTGGCGCCGGCGTGGTAGTGGCCCCGGATATGCGCCACGACCTGCGGCTGGGTCATGTTGTCTGCGGTCTCGACGGAGATCAGGCGCGTGTCGCCCTTGTGGACCCCGAAGCGCTTCTTGAGCTCGCCTTTGGCCTCTCCGGGGCCGATGATGAAGATCGCTCCCGCGTCGCGTAGATGCGCGATCACGTCGTCGTAGTAGCGCGTGAGATGCGCGGAGAACGCCCGGTCGCGCAGGTCGTCGGACGGGACCTGACCGTTGGCGGCCTGGCCGGCGTGAGAGTCTTCCGCGGCCGATTTGATGCGGGTCGTCGTCTCTCCGTTCTCGGACAGCACGACGATCACGGCCTCGCGATGGTCAATCCACAATCCTGCGTTCGCTTTCATATTCGGCTCCATGAAGTTATTTGAGCGTCATCCCGATGTGCATCCATGCGTTCTTGAGCTCGGTGGTGATGTGCTTGAGCTCGAACGCGCTCACGCGCTTGATGCGGCCGTAGCGCCGCGCGGTCTTGTCGACGAGATCGTTGTAAGCCCGCTGGTTGATCTCGAGGAGCGTTTCCATTTCCTGAAGGACCTCGCCTTTCATCTGGAGCGACCAGCCGGCGATCCTTTCGCGGTTCTCGCCCGCGTGCCGGCCGTAGATGAAGTAATTGCCAGCCGCCGCGATCGCGGCCATGCGGACTCCGGCTCCGAGCGTGGACTCTTTGGTTTTCACGCCTTCAGTATACGCGCCGTCGGTAGACGGCGACTATGCGGAGTTATACCGGTTTGGGGGGTGGAACTACCGACGGACCGTAGCTCGCGAATTTCGCCCGGACGCGGGCGATCTCGGCCTCGGGAAGCATCTTCGGCTCCCCGAGCTGCAGCGCGCGCCAGTACATCATGGCGAGCGTCTCCGCCTCCACCGTGAGCGCGAGCGCGCGCCGCAGGTCCGGGCCGAGCACGATGAGGCCGTGGTTGCCCATGAGGGCCGCGCTGCGGCCCTCGAGCGCCGCGACCACGAGATCGGACAGCTCCTGGGTTCCGTAGGTCGCGTAGCCGCTGCAGCGGATGTCCGGTCCGCCGAACAGCGATGACGGCGAACTCGACCGCATCCTGGCTCATCAGGGCTGGCCATCGTCATGGCCCAAGACCAAGCCAGCGCGCGCGCCCCCGGCACACACGCCCGACGCGGACGAGGACAGCCAGATCGATCCTCGCAGCGACAAATGGAACGGACGACAGGACTTCCCAGCGGGCGACTT
>Ga0163144_10011349_pt1 | contig 18848 bp, 11 predicted proteins | sample OliLak19BULKMAT1_FD_123175 | JGI IMG/M metagenome (GOLD analysis project Ga0163144, IMG submission 123175) | Freshwater microbial mat bacterial communities from Lake Vanda, McMurdo Dry Valleys, Antarctica - Oligotrophic Lake LV.19.BULKMAT1 | ecosystem: Environmental > Aquatic > Freshwater >... | reverse complement strand
GTGCCCACCATGGCCGAAAGCGGCCTGAAAGACGTCAACCTGTCCGCCTGGATAGCCCTGCTGGCCCCGGCAAAAACACCACAACCCATCATTGACCAGCTCAACAAAGCCGTGCTGGCCGCGATGGACGCCGACATGAAAGCCAAACTGTTCGAGTCCGGCATCGAAGTCGCCACCAGCACCCCTGACGAACTGAAACGCCTGATCAGCCAGGACATCAAGGTGCATGCCGAGCTGGTCAAGGCATCGGGCCTGGTACCGCAATAGGGCTTGCAGCAGGGCGCAAAATGCTATTTATTCAGTAGCGCTTTGCGCCTGTATTTATTGGGCTGAAGGGATAAACGATCGTTTATTTCGACCTCTATTGAGGATAGGCGCAAAGCAGGTTTCCGCCGGTATTTGTCAAGCATTCGTTGTCAAAAGCGCGCTCCCCGGGCAACATGGCAATAATCGCTTGCGGTTTGCCCATGTTTTTTCTATCCCCCCTCAATCTCTGGTTGCTTGTTGTGCTGCCCCTGTTGCCGCTGGCCTATCTGTGGCTGTTGCGCAGGCGTAAGAGCGCACCTTTGACTTTCAGCAACGTGGCCTTGGTGCGCACTGCTGCAGGCCTTAGCTGGAAGCGGCATATGCCGCCTGCGCTGCTGGCTTTAGCGTGCTCCGTGTTGTTATTTGCAGCAGCGCGCCCGGTCGCCAAGGTTCCCCTGCCCTGGGCCAAGTCAACCATCATGCTGGCCATGGACATCTCGCGCAGCATGCGCGTGACCGACGTCAAGCCCACTCGTCTGGCCGCAGCGCAGGAGGCCGCCAAACTTTTCTTAAGCGAACTGCCCAGGGGCATCGAGGTCGGGCTGGTCACCTTTGCCGGCACCAGCCAGGTGGCCCAGGCCGCCACGCTTGACAGGGAGCCACTGGTTGCCGCCATCAACGGCTTTCAAATGCAGTTGGGCACGGCCATCGGCAGCGCCATCGTGCTGTGCCTGTCAGAACTCTTTCCTGACCACGGCATCAGCCTTGAAGGAGTGAGCAATGCGTACAAGTCGCAAAGCCGCAGCCTGGACGACAAAAACAAGCCGCCGCCAAAACAGATCACACCCGTGCCGCCCGGCTCCTACAGATCAGCCGCCATCATTTTGCTGAGCGACGGCCGCCGCACGATGGGCATAGACACGATTGAAGCCGCCCAAATGGCCGCCGACCGGGGCGTGCGCATCTACGTCGTGGGCCTGGGCACTGTTGATGGCGCGGTCGACATGCCTGAGGGCATGCCCATCTACCTGCGCCTGGACGAACCCACCCTGCGCGAAGTAGCCCGCATCACCGGCGGCGACTACCACTACGCAGGCACCGCAGAACAGCTGCGCAGCGTGTACCAGAACCTCGGCTCAACCCTGCAGGTGCAAAAGCGCGAGACCGAGTTGTCAGGGCTGCTGGCTTTGCTGGCGGCGGTGATTGCGGTTGTGGCGGCTGGGCTTTCGGTGGTTTGGGGGCCAAGGGTTGGGTGAACATTGGGCTATTTCATCCTTTCTTGCAGTTCCGAGAAAATGACATTGACTCTTAAACTGGCTTGATTTGGCAAAAACAGGCTCTTTTAAGGAGTCATTTAGGCCTATAGCGCCCTATTTACGGGCGTAAGCAGCTACTAAATTTATAGCGAACATGAAGTCATGCCATGACCAGGTCCGTTCAGTCCAGCTTGACAACAGCTAGGCCAATGGCCTATAGTCGCAGCGATGGAATTTGACTGGGACGACATTAAAAATGACGCTTGTTTAAAAGAGCGTGGTTTTGATTTCACGACTGCGGCGAAGTGCTTTATGGATCCGCACCGCATGATCTCGCGCGACAGCCGATTTGATTATGGTGAAGACCGGTTTCATGTTTTGGGGCAAATCGGCGAGCGCGTCTTTTTTGTAACCTACACGCTTCGGGCTGAAGCGATTCGAATCATTTCAGCGCGCAAGGCGAATCAACGAGAGGTAAAACGCTATGAAAATCAAACTTGACCCGGCTAACCCCAAAACCTGGCCCAAAGGGCGCATCAACGCGGCGCGGCTAGACGCCACGACCGAAACTGAACTGGCAGCGCAGCAAGCCAGCGACGATGCCAGCGCGATGCAAGACGCAGCCAGGTACGCACGCCGAGTTCGTCAGCGCCTGGGGCTCACGCAGCAAGAGCTGTCGCAACGCATCGACGTGTCACTTGAAACCATCCGCAACTGGGAGCAAGGTAAACGCAGCCCGACCGGGGCGGCGAAGGCGCTACTGCGGGTGCTGGACCGCGCGCCTGAGGCTGCGCTGCAGGCGTTGGGGTGAAAGTAGCCCGCATCACCGGCGGCGAATACCACTACGCAGGCACCGCAGAACAGCTGCGCAGCGACTACCAAAACCTCGGCTCAACCCCGCAAGTGCAAAATGCGAAACCGAACTATCGGGGCTGCTGGCTTTGCTGGCGGCGGTGATTGCGGTTGTGGGGTTGGTTTCGGGCTCAGCTGCGTGATGTCGCCTTCCTCCTCCGTCGCGCTAGTCTGGGCCGCGCAAGACCGCTTCGTGAATTAAATCGTCCATCGATCTCTGCCAATGTATCTCTAGCCCCATAAGCATCGATCTCAATCATGATCTCAAAAAGCGCTACGCCAGCCTCCCGCGATGGTCCCCCCAAACGGTGAAGCGTTAGTGCTAAGTCGGTCAGCTGAGGGGCAGCAGCGGAAGTCGACGTACGAATGTCAGCAAGGTGACTCCGCCATGCCTCCACAAGCTTGCCAGCGAGCAATGCAACCAGTTCCGCCTCGTAGGGAAGCATCTGCTGCAATCGCTCAACTATGAAATGAGATGGCGCTAAAGAAAGGTCGATACCAGGCGCGGCTAGCGCGCGAAGTACGGCAAGAAAGAAAGGATCGCGGTCGAAATCGTCTGTCAATCTGAAAATCTCAACCACGACAGCGACTAGTTCTGCGTTAGCACTTTTAAGTAGGGCAACAAGAACATTGCTCGCGCAGCTACGAAATTTAATGTCCGACACAAGATTAACGGCAGCATGCGCCACACCGATGCGCGCATTGTCAGACCCAGAATTGACCAGACCCCACATAGCGTCCTGCCACGTAGCATTCGTCGATTTCACAATGCCTACAAGCCCAACTAACTCACCATGAGCCCTTTGCAGGAACGACCGATTAGACTTTTCCCAATCTTTTATCAGATCAAAGACAAGCATGTCGTCCCAACTCTGTGCATGAGCGAGAAATAAAACCGCTTCACGGGTTGATGCAACTTTCGGTACGCGGTCAAAGAGGCGTCGAATAAACGCAGAAAGTTTGATAGGCGCAGAGCCACCCGCATTGCCCAGCCGATACAAAAGTGCCTTCCACAGTTTCGGCGAGCCCTCACGATCTAGGTGTCTTTCAAGAATTGCTACGTATTTATTACGGCCTGGCTCACCCTGATTTAAAAGAATTGAAGCCAACGCAGAAAGCACGTCGAATGTGCCGCTGGGCAAAGCCGTTGCACCGCCGTGCCCCCAAAGCAAACTTTCGCTCTTAATATCGAAGTCGCTGTCGTCCGACACGGCGGAATCGCTTTCTCCATCAGATTCGTCAGGCACATTGGCCAACCATGACTCCAATAGGTCGGCAATCGAATCATCTATCTTGTGGCGACGGTTTGCAAGTTTCTCGATAGCCCGGACTGCGGATCCTCTGAATTCGTGTTCTTTAAACCCGCGGGAGTGCATGTCCATAAACGTCGTAATTACCAATTCGTCGTGTTCGGCATTTTCGGCCAGCGCATCAAGCGCATAGCCTGCCGCCCGTTCCTGCCTTCCCGGCTCGAACTGATGCATAAGACGAACCGCACGGTTGGGATCTGCTTTTGCAAAATCAGCGAATGCGCGCGACAGCTGGATGTTTCCACCGCGCATCCAGTGGGTCGGATGATCCCAGTTGGTCTTGTCGGGAACTTCAGAAAATATCTTAAGAATGTCGCGATCCTTGGCCTTCAGCATGTCGGCGGAATCCATGGGAGAGCCTATTACCCCTCCTTTACCCATGCTAATTGATCTATCAAATCTATCCCCAAGCGCGCGCTGTTCAGTCACCACCAGCTCTTGATTTGCTGAAGAAAGCCGGTTCGGACCTATAGCTTGCAAAAGATCCTTTTTGGTAGCCCGCACCGCATCTGCAAAAAATTTTCGCTGACTGGCTTCCACTAAGTGGTCGGGCACCGGGGGACGATAGGCTTTGACAACCACCTCAATCGCGCGTACTTCATCGTCGGTCCAATCATTTGTAAGGGCGCTAACTAAATTAATCGTTGAGCTTCGATGTCCATGCAAGTTGCCCAACTGAAAGCGCCGTTGATCGCCCAACAGCCAACGGAGGCCAGCGCCCGCGAGTGCCGTCCCAGCAGTTTCAAAACCACGAGCGATTAGCTGTTGCACGGGCATTAGCTCAATGGAAGATTGCTCAAATACCCACTTCTGAAATTGATCTTGCGAAGACTGGGCTAGCCGCTCCACCGCAATTCGAATTGCCTCGATGACGGGACGCTCGCGCGAGTATCGAAGCTCCTCGTCATTACCAAAATCAAGTTCCAAATAAAGACTTCCTGGATAAAGATAGCCAGCCGAATTGTGATCACCCTTAAGGATTTCACCGAAAACCTCCAGATACCATGGCCAGCAAACGCTTATAAAGGCGGAAGGCGCTGCCTCAGCCAAGCTGGGAAGGTCTGTCCAATCTTGCGCATCCAAAAGTTCCCTAAAAGTCTTGCGTTCGTCGCTTCGGTGGCGCCCAGTGGTCTGTTCTACATCGTCGCCGTTACTTGGAAAGGGGGGTGGCGCTGGCTTGGCCCGCGCCTTTTCAAGCAGAAAGTCTAGCTTGACCCGCACTAGTCGAAGCGCGACTTCAGGCTGGTCAACCGCCAGTGTCAGGGCGAGATTGCTTACCGCCCAAGTCGCGATATCTGTTCGCGCCAGGATGGACGTCGCAAAACGGACCACGTCGTCGGTCCACTTTGTGCATTCAGAAACGACAGTCCATGTGTAGCTGTCGTGCGACGGATTGGGAAGCCAGATTTCCTCTATGAGCTTGGAAATACATGCCCCATGCAGCGGCCAGGAGACACCCAAAAGACTAGCCATCAGGAATGCCTCACCTTCAGGCCCCCCCATGGCACCTCGAATTTCCTTCTGAGCGAAGTGTGGTACCCAGTCCGGGTACTGGCTAATGGACTTAAGTGCGACTGCCCGCGTGTCAGGCGCTTCTATTGCATCAGACATGAAACCACGCTCAAACTCTAATGGAGACCTTATTTGGCCAAGGAACTCAATGAGGAGCAATCGCAGATGTCTGCGCAGCGAATGTTCGCTCCAAATTTGGGAGAACTCGCGTTGGTAGGATTTTTCTTCCGCGCCTCTCAGATAATTGAGTGCCGACCATACCTTTGATCGCACAAAGAGCGAGTCTTGCCTTTCCAACACATATTTGGCAAGCAATCCGTGGTCTTGCACGAAAGTGCGCGCGAGAACAAAATCAAAGAGAGTTTGATGGCTGAAGGCAACGCTCAAGCCATTGCTTGAGCGAACGATTAGGCCAAGTGCTTCCAGACGATTTAGAGCCATCAACTGCGTATCGAATCGAGACGCAGCTAGCCAAAGGACTTCTTCCTCCGCCATCTGACCGGCTAAGCTCTCAGCCAGTGACACGAGAGACCTACCCTCCTTTGCTGATGCAATGCGGTCACTCCAGAATCGGGCGAGCATTGCTTGGTAAGTGGTGAATGGCTCTGAAAGTCCATGCTTTACAAGTGAAATGAAGGTCTTCAACGCCTGCGGAATCCGGACCACGTCGCGCGCTCTTTCAGGCCACGTGTCCGCATCAACTCCCACTGCCGCAAGTTGTTCGCTCACCTGCCGCCACGCGGGCAATGCCAGCGAAATAGCTTCTGCTTCAGTGGCACGTAGACGCACATCATGGTTGAACTCAAAAGTCCGAGCTGAAAGAAGCACATGGACATTGGGATTGCCTGCGACCCGACGGACCAGATTAAGCAGCACATTCAAGCGTCCGCTTTTTAGATCAAGTTGACTCGCAAGTGCATCCAACTGGTCAATAAGAACGTAGGTCCGCCTTGTCTCTGCAATTTTAAGAATCAGTGCGCTTGGAAGATCCGGCAGCATAAGTTCGCGCTGTAGATCTTCTTCGGTATTCACCTCAGACTTTAGGTAATCCGCCTTTATCGCGAGTACGGGTGAATCGACAGCAATAAGGCCCGCACCAATCTTTGACAACAAAGCGGACTTGCCTGAACCAGGTTCGCCGAGCAGGACTGTAGTACTCGTTTCTAGCGCAAATCGAATTTCAATAGCCTGCTCTTCAGGTCGCACCATCCAATTGCCTGTTGGAAGTGTGCGCTCCCAAGAAAGCAAGTCTCTGGACCCCAGCGCCAAGACGGCCAGAGCCTCATCAGAGGCGACCAGTGATGCCAAGGTCACTGCTCCCAAAAGGTTGACACCCACCTCAGATGCAGCAGTTCTCAACGCCTCAAGGTTGATGTGTTCGATATCCTTCGCACGCGCTCGAACGACAAGTCTTACTGACCCGCGCTCTAACCGGATAATTGAAAGAAGTTCGTCGCCCCAAGCTTTCTTGAATCTCTCAAGTACGGTCGCGACCTTTCGCTCATCCCAGTCGATCGGTGAGCCAGCAAAAATCAACACAAATTCGGCGCGTTGCTCAAGAGCCGGATTGGTCACCTCTGCAGCTAGCGACAGTGGCGCAACCGTCTCAACTGGTAATGGGGTACGGCGGGCTGGGCTCCTGCTGCGTACAGACAGAATACTGAAGGCAAAAGCTGCCGCGTGAGCTGCAGCTATGGGCTGATGTAAGACGTCAGCAGCATGGTCTTTTCCAGCGCACATATCAGAGATGCCCCGCACAATAATTGCCGGCGTACTCTGCCGATGGGCAGCTTGCATTGCGGCCCAGCCTTCCATTTCGACCGCACCGCAATTATTGAAAACATCACGAAGTCGTTTGAAGCTAGGAGACTTACCACCAGCTACAACCTCCTCGCCTGAGACAATGCCTTTAATAAAAGCGATTGGAGGATAGTTGTGCAGATACGAAGCTATCTCTGGCAGTTCCATGCCTTGCGGACTCTTAATAAGATCTCGCCACGCATCGTTTGCAATCAATGCTTGGGCTGCCATGAGAAGGGAATGATCCGCTGAATGCGAAATTGGCCGCTCAAGCCTCTTGTCGTCCGCCACCTTTGCTGAGTGACCGTTGTGGACATAGTCTCCAGCAACCACGCTGCCAATTGGAATGTCTTCTTTTAATGATCCCGCCACCCCCACAAATATGATTGCTTGGAACTCGCCAAATTCGTAGTAGGCGCTGCCCACCGTCAGCGCAGCGGCGGAGTTGCCCTGCATTGATTGCGCATGAACTACAAGCCAATCGCCTTTAGGTTCGGCGAAGCGCGCGTACTCGTAGATGTTTCCATGCCTACACATCATCCAACGCGAATCGCTCAGATGGGATCGCACGGCATGTGTCTCACACGTCACCGTAGTGACGATGAGCGCTCTTCGCGGATATGACGAGAACTCGTCGCGAACTGCACTGGGATCCTCAAAGCGATCTGGCATCACCGCTTGCACATTCCTGCCAACTGACTTGCGGTTGTCTAAATCTGATTTCAGCGTAGGCCGATCGTGGTTGGCTATCACCACAGCGCCAACTGCGATAGGCGAGATCCCAACCAGCCTTTTTAAAAATACAAGAACCTTCACAAAGCCTCCTTTTGGTTAGTCCATTTATGCCCGATGGACCTACAACTTGTTCTTTTCTGAAACTCCATTGCAAACCCCAAAGCATGCGAATAACAGTTTGCGTCGTTCTTCAGCAAACCGATTCAAGTCAATCGACAACAACTGATCAGAGTGGTGACAACTATATATGCCTACTCGCCAGATATTCAGGCGCTGCTCCAGCGATAGTTCCCAGCCAAGTACGCTACTCAAACAACGCCGCAAACCCCTCAACAGGCTCAAACAGCTTATTCCGATACTGGAGCCGCGTTGGCCCGGGCATTGCCCTTATCTTGACTGAATGCTGTTCATCACCGGGGTAGCAAATCACGCGGCTCCCGTCAATGTCTAGCGCATGCGGCTGGATGACGGGTGGCTTGCTGCTTCTTGCGTAGTGCATCGCGGCCTGCACGTTTGCAAACCGTGAGAGGTGCGCCAGCGTCATGATTTGCGGCGGGGCAATTTCGATCAGGCCGTCGCGGTGCTGCTCCAGCGCGGCTCGTGGTTTTAGCCAGACGCTTTCGGTCGCTTTAAAGTTGTCATGCACGGCGACCTGGCCAGCGGGCACGGCGGCAACAAAAAAGCGCGTGTCAAAGCGCTTGTTCATCACCGATGGCGTGATGGGGGTGACCCACCTTGACCACGGCGCAAGACTGCTGGTTTGCAGGCGCAGTTTCATGGCTGCTAGAACGGCTGCAAAGGCCTGACCTTGGCGCAGCATGGCGGTGGCACGCCCTACATGCTCCAGGCCTGCTCCTTGGGCAAACAGCACGCCTGACTCTTCAAGCACCTCGCGCACGGCGGCGATGTACAGGCCTGCGGCCGTGGCGTGGTCTATGTCGGGCTCATTGAGCGCAGTGTGCAGGTCAAGCAAGGGTTGGTCGATGTGCAGCGCTGTGTCGAGTGCGGCGTCCAGCAGGTCGACCTTGCCGCCGGGAAACACATAAGCGCCGCCCAGCACATTCGACTTGATGTGCCGCTTGATAAGAAACACCTCCAGCCCCTGAGGGCCGTCGCGCAGCATGATGACCGTGGCTGCACGCGTTGGCGGGCCGGTGACGGTCTCAAAATTCAGTTTCATCAACGGCCACCTGACTTCATGGGGGTGTGGGACGCTTTAAAAATCTCCGCCCCCGCTCGACCCATGCGCCAGGCTTTCAAACTTGGTAATACGGCTGATAAACGCCAGCTTGACCGTGCCCGTCGGCCCGTTGCGCTGCTTGCTGATGATGACCTCGGCCACGCCGGGTTCTTTGCAGGCTTCTTTGGTGTAGTACTCGTCGCGGTAGATGAACATGATGATGTCTGCGTCCTGCTCAATCGCGCCTGAGTTATGGGTAACCACACCATCAGCCAGCCAGGATGCAGGCCCCGGCACCGTCAAGTCAAACACTTCTTTTTCGCCCATGGGCTCAATCGCTACGACCTGGTCCCAGAACAAATCTGATTCAGCCCAGGTGAGCAGTTGCGGGGAGGAAAGAATATTTGCGTAGTCACGCACCACATCGCGCGATGGAGAAAACGAAAAATGCGATGTGCCGCCGTACGATGTGCCGCGCATGCTTGCCATCACGCGCTGCGACACGCCTTGCGCTTTCATGGCTTGCCTGACTTCTTCAAACACTGTTTGCGGCAGTGTGTCGACATTGGTGTTGGCGGTGATACTGGTGAGCTTGCCGCGCAGCTGCTGGGCAGGCTGTACGCGCGGGCCAAATGCGCCGACAAGGGTTAAAAATCGCAGCTGTTGTTGACTGCCGCTGACATCTACATTCCAGACCGGCTGGCCTTTTCTTTGCACCACGCACCGCAGCCGCGCAACAATGCCTAATCGCATCAGCAAACTCGCCACCTCGCGTGCCAATCGTTCGCTGCAAGTCGCCAGATAAATGCGGGCAGAGCCTTTGCTGCCCGCTGGCCTGACGTGGATGCAGCCATCAGTGGCCCAAAGATGTTGCAAAAACAGGGCAATTTGCGCGTTACCCAGCGTAAAAAGGCTGGCTGGCAAGTGCTTGTCTGCCGAGCGCTGACCAAACAGGCCCAGGTCTTTTAACCATTTACCCACCCCCGCAGGGTGCCAACGGTTGCCATTGCCTGCAATCACCAGTTGATGCCATTGGCCACGTCCTGCATGCCGCGTCACCGTCGAGCCCAAAGCGACAGCGGCTTTGGTGACCGTTTCGCTGTTTTCCTCTGAAGCAGTGGTGTAACGCAAAGGCTGATGCTTGATGTAACTACCGTCGCCCACCAGATGTGCCAACAGGATCAATTGTTCTTCTGGCCACGACTGCGTGACCGCTGGTTCTGGCAACTGGCGGGCCAACGCCATGCGATCCCCGATCACGATGTCCTTGATTTCTTGCCAGCCCTGCCCTGTGAGCATGCGGTGACCTGAAGTGGCCTCTATCACCCGGCCACTGGCCAGACTCAGGCGAAACACGTCTTTGCGCCCAACAGACCAGACACAATCGCTTTTAGCCACCACCAGTTTTTGCTGCGCATTCACCGCATAAACTTCAGGCGTTGTGCCTACCAGTTGCGCAATCGGAACCCGCCTGCCATCCGTCAGGCAAACCAGCGTGTCACCTGTCACGCATTCCCTCAAGTCGCTCATCATGGGGCGCTTGTCGGTTCGGCTTTCTACGCCCCGGCTGAGCTGCGACAGGGCAATCACTGGGCATTGCAGCTCTTTGGCGAGCATTTTTAACCCGCGTGAAATCTCGCCCACGGCTGTGGCGCGGTTTTCTTCGCTCATGCTGCTCGACACGCTCATGAGTTGCAAATAGTCAACCACGATCAAGCCCAGCTTGCCGCATTGTTTGGACAGCCGGCGTGCATTGGCACGCAGCTCGCTGACGGTCAGGCCGGGTGTTTCGTCAATGTGCAGTGAGATGTTGCGCAGCTTTTCAATCGCCTCGGTCAGGCGCGGCCATTCTTCATCAGTTAGTGCACCGGTGCGCAGATGGGTTTGGTCAATGCGGCCAATCGAGCCGACGATACGCACCGCCAGTTGCGATGCACCCATCTCCATCGAAAAAACCGCCACGGGCAGGCCTTCGTTTAGCGCCACGTGTTCTGCGATGTTTATTGCCAGCGCCGTTTTACCCATTGAGGGTCTCGCCGCCAGAATCACCAGATCTCCGGCCTGAAAGCCGGATGTCATGCGGTCCAGGTCGTAGAAGCCTGACGGCACGCCTGTCACGTCGTTGGGGTTCTCGCTCATCTCCGTCACGCGGTCAAGCAGGCTGACGACCAGCTTGTCCATGCTCTGAAAACCTTCCTTCATGCGGGACCCCTGCTCGCCGATTTTGAAGATTTTTTGTTCGGCTTCGTCCAGGATGGTCGCGATGTCTTTGCCTTGCGGGCTGAAGGCATTGGTCGATATTTCGTCGCTGGCGGCGACCAGCTTGCGCAGGATGGAGCGCTCACGCACGATTTCTGCGTAACGCCGAATGTTGGCGGCGCTGGGTACGTACTGCGCCAGTGAGTTGAGGTAGCTCAGGCCGCCTACTTCGTCAGCCCTGCCCTGGTTTTGCAGGTGCTCGTAAACGGTAATGACGTCAGCCGGTTTGGTGGCGTTGATCAGCGCGCCCACAGCGGCATAAATCAGTTTGTGTTCGGCGCGGTAAAAGTCCTGGTCGGTCAGCAAGTCGCCGACCCGGTCCCAGGCGGCGTTGTCCAGCAGCAAGCCGCCAAGAACACTGGACTCGCCTTCGATGGAATGCGGCGGGATGCGCAGTTGGGCGATTTGTCGGTCTGGGCTGTAACCTGGTTGGTCAAAAACTGAAAGTACGGCGGACATGGGCTTCTTTGGTTTTTTTGTTGCTCTCTATGCTAGCGCTGTGAGGCACTAATGTCACGGTAAAAAGGTGTTGAAAATCAGTGGGTAACTTGGGCATAAGGCTGTAAAACTTGTGGATGGGGAGCGTCAGGCAGGCGCTGAAAAGCCATAAAAAAAGCCGCCCAAGTGAGCGGCTCTCGTGGCGGGCAAAAAACTTACGCTGTTTCGCCGTACACCGTGACGGTGATGTCCACCAGCACATCGGTGTGCAGAGCCACGCTGACGGCGTGGTCGCCGGTTGTTTTCAGCGGGCCGACAGGCAAGCGGATTTGTGACTTGGCCACTGCAAAGCCTTGCTTGGTCAGCTCGGCAGAGATGTCGTGGTTGGTCACAGAGCCGAACAAACGGCCATCAACGCCAGCTTTCTGCGTCAGCTTGATGGTGGTGCCGCTCAGCTTGGCGCCCTGGGCTTGTGATTCAGCCAGCTTGGCAGCGGCTGCTTTTTCAAGTTCGATGCGCTTGGCTTCAAACTCGGCCTTGTTGGCAGCAGTTGCGCGGCGTGCGCGGCCTGATGGGATCAAAAAGTTGCGAGCGTAGCCGTCTTTGACTTCGACGACTTCACCCAGCGTGCCGAGGTTAACGACTTTGTCTAACAAAATGATTTGCATGATCTCGTTGCTCCTTACAGGCTTTTGTGCTGGTCGCTGTATGGCAGCATGGCCAAAAAGCGGGCACGTTTGACAGCGGTGTTGATCTGGCGCTGGAAGATCGCGCGCGTGCCGGTCAGGCGTGCGGGGATGATCTTGCCGTTTTCAGACACAAAATCACGCAGGGTGTCGATGTCCTTGTAGTCGATTTCTTCGACGCCAGCAGCGGTAAAGCGGCAAAAGCGCTTGCGCTTGAACAGCAGGGATTGTGTGTTGCGCTTGGGGCGCTTGTCTTTGTTGAAACGTTTTGGTCCGGGCATGATGGACTCCTTAAATGGGGTTGTCTATTCGATGGATTGAATATGGAAGACGAGGCTTTTGCTGGTACGTGCGTTGATCAAAAAACCGGTAAACAACTGGAGCTTGCCTAATTCGGATTTGGCTGAAACTTCAGCCAGCGCCCCGAAAACGACTGCCCTGACTGTCAGTTTGACTTGCCTTGTAACACCTGCTTCCTCAACTTCTGACTCGTGCTCGAGAACAAGATTGAGAGCGGGGATTCCGGCTGGCGTGTAACGAAGAGGACTTGCCTCGGCGATGCGCGCTGCCAGCTTGACAAAGTTGCTGACAGTATTGACCTGGTTCAATGAATCTTTGGTTATTAGCGGTCGTTACCGGCGTATTCAGCTTGTTGGGTCTTGCGGGCTTCTTCGCGCTCGACGTTACGCATCATCAAGGATGGGCCGGTTTCGGCCTTCTTCTTGACCACGGTCAGGTGGCGCAGCACGGCATCGTTGAACTTGAACGCATGTTCAATTTCGTCCATCACGGCCTGTGAGGCTTCAATGTTGATGCACAGGTAGTGGGCTTTACCGAGTTTTTGAATCAGATAAATGAGCTGGCGACGGCCCCAATCTTCAACACGGTGAACAATGCCACCGCCGGCAACAATCATGCCCTTGTAACGTTCCAGCATGGCTGGGACTTGCTCGCTTTGATCCGGGTGGATCAGCAAGACGATCTCGTAGTGACGCATAAGACTCCTTTTGGGTTGATAAAAGCCACCCCGGCGTCAAGACGGGTGCGGCAAGGTAAGCCAAATATTATAGCTTTTTTACATCCGGGTAGCGAATGTAGTCGACCAGCGCCTGGGTTTGCTGGCTGGGGCGTGGGGTCACCAGGCTAACCAGAACAATCACTGCAAAGCCGACGGGCACGCCGAAAAGCCCTGCAGAAATAGGCTCAATGCCCCACCAGAGTTGAACTGGCGAGGTGATGCCAAAAGCGCTACGTAGCCAGGGCTGGTTGACCAGCATGTAATAAAAAGTCACGCCAAGCCCTGACACCATGCCCAGCGATGCAGCCAGGCCCGTTGCCCGCTTCCAGAAAATGCCCAAACTGAGCGCCGGGAAAAACGAGGCTGCAGCGAAGGAAAACGCTGCCGACACCAAAAACAGAATGTCTGCCGGCTTTTGCGCGGCAACATAGGCTGCCAGCAAGGCCACCACCAGCAGCAAAATTTTAGACACCGTAACCCGGCTGACTGTGGATGCATTCGGGTCAATCATCTTGAAATACAAGTCGTGCCCCAGTGAGTTGGCAATCGTCAGCAACAGGCCATCAGCAGTAGACAAAGCCGCTGCCAGCCCGCCCGCCGCGACAAGACCTGAAATGACATAAGGCAACCCAGCCAGCTCAGGCGTGAGCAGCACGATCACGTCACCGCCAATTGTCAGCTCGCCAAGTTGCAGAATGTTGTCCTTGTTCACATCGACAACCGACAACAGGGCTGGGTCAACCTTGTTCCAGGCATAAACCCAGGTCGGCAAATGGTCAAACGACGTACCAATCAGGTGGGTAAATATTTCGTACTTGACCAGCACTGCCAGCGCGGGCGCAGTGAAGTACAGCAGCACAATAAAAAGCAGCGACCAGGTCACGGATTGCCGCGCCTGCCGCACGCTGGGAACGGTGTAATAGCGGCTCAAAATATGCGGCAAGGCGGCCGTGCCGATCGTCAGGCAAAACACCAGCGCCAGAAAATTACGCCGAGAGGTGTCGTACATCAATTGCTCTTTCGGCGTGCCGTCCGGGTCGCCCGCAAACTGCGTAGCGTGCGGCGGCATGCCGCCCAATGGCTGGGCCTTGGCATCAGCCACGGCTTTGGCAGCCAGATAGGCCTTGCGGGCCGAAGCTTCGTCTTTGGGCAGCGCCGCCAGCGCCCTGGCGGCCTGAGAAATCTCAAACACCGAGCCGTTGCCTGATTTGAGCTCGACCATCTTTTGGGTGGCGATGCGTTTATCCGCAGCCAGTGACGCGGCGGGGTTTTTAAGCTTCTCTACCAGCGCGTCTGAGCGCTGCTGATAGATGGCGCGAACCTGCTGCTCTTTGGCGTCAAGCGTGAGTTCCTTTTCTTTGGCGGTAACTTTCTCCAGCTGGTAGCCATACACCAATTGGGGTACGGGCAGACTTGTTTGCTTGACCGAAAGCCACACCACGGGTATCAGATACGCCAGAACCAAAATAATGTACTGCGCTACTTGCGTCCAGGTCACGGCGCGCATACCGCCCAAAAACGAGCAGACCAAAATCCCGCCCAAACCCAAAAAAATACCCAGTTCAAAGGCCATACCCGTCAGGTAAGACGTGATCAGGCCGACGCCGTAAATTTGCGCCACCAGGTACGTGAATGAACACGCAATGGCGGCAACCACGCCAAGCAGACGCGGTAGTTTGCCGCCATAGCGTTCGCCCAAAAAATCAGGAATGGTGAATTGCCCAAACTTGCGCAAGTACGGTGCCAGCACCAGCGCAACCAGGCAGTAGCCGCCTGTCCAGCCCATGATGAAAGCCAGCCCGTTGAAGCCCGTCAGGTAGAGCGTGCCAGCCAGGCCAATAAAGGACGCCGCTGACATCCAGTCAGCGCCAGTAGCCATGCCGTTGTAAAACGCGGGCACACGCCTGCCGGCCACATAATATTCAGACGCTTCGGTGGTGCGACTCATGATGCCAATGCCTGCGTACAGGGCAACGGTGGCCAGCAAGAAAATCGAGCCAATCCACAGGCGCGGTAAACCCATGCGCTCGGCTATGGCGAGTGCGCCTACAAAAATCAGCAGACCGACCGTGTACCAGCTGTAAAAGCGTTTGAGCTGCGATTTGAACTGCGCAGCGCTTAGCCGAACACCGTCACGGGTACCAAAAAAACCCGCCACGTCAGTCCCCACTCATCAAGGCGGTCACAAAGCGGTGATTTTTATGCCCGTATCGACGGAGTTTTTGAGGGCGCTGCATGGGTATGCATTGTCGCGGCAGCGCGCGGCGATGGCAGCCGGGGTTTCCCTCGACTGCGGGGCAATACTAATTTGCCAACTGTTTCCAGGTCGCAATCACGGTATCGGGGTTCAATGAAATCGAACCAATGCCCTGCTCTTTAAGCCACTGGGCCAGATCCGGGTGGTCGCTGGGGCCCTGACCGCAAATGCCCACATATTTGCCCTGGCGCTTGCAGGCCGATATGGCCATGGCCAGCAGCGCCTTGACAGCCGGGTCGCGCTCGTCAAAGTCCTGCGCCAAAATTGCCAGGCCTGAATCACGGTCCAGCCCCAGCGTGAGCTGGGTCAAGTCGTTTGAGCCAATCGAAAAGCCATCGAAGTACTCAAGAAACTGGTCGGCCAGCACGGCGTTGCTGGGCACTTCACACATCATGATCAGGCGCAAGCCGTCTTGCCCGCGCTTCAAGCCATGCTCAGCCAGCAGCTCGGTGACTCTGGCTGCCTGGCCCAAAGTGCGCACAAAGGGCACCATGACCTCGACATTCGTCAAACCCATGTCGTTGCGCACTCGCTTGAGGGCTTCGCATTCCATCGCAAAGGCTTCGCGGAAGTCTTCACTGATGTAGCGCGCAGCACCGCGAAAGCCAAGCATCGGGTTCTCTTCTTCCGGCTCGTAGCGCGAGCCACCAATCAGCTTGCGGTATTCGTTTGATTTGAAGTCTGACAACCGGACAATCACCGACTTGGGCCAGAAAGCCGCCGCAATCGTGGCAATGCCTTCAGCCACCTTGTCAACATAAAAAGCCCGTGGTGAAGCATGGCCGCGGGCCACGCTTTCAACCGCCTGCTTCAAATCTGCATCAATATTCGGGTAGTCCAAAATGGCTTTCGGGTGAACGCCAATGTTGTTGTTGATGATGAACTCCAGCCGCGCCAGGCCCACGCCCTGGTTGGGGATCTGGCAAAAATCAAACGCCAGTTGCGGGTTACCAACGTTCATCATGATTTTGATGTCGATGGGCGGCATCTCGCCACGCTGCACTTCGGTGACTTCGGTTTCCAGCAGGCCGTCGTAGATGTTGCCGGTATCGCCTTCGGCGCAGCTCACCGTCACCAGCATCCCGTCTTTGAGCATTTCAGTGGCGTTACCGCAGCCAACAACTGCTGGTATGCCCAGCTCGCGCGCAATGATGGCGGCGTGGCAGGTACGGCCACCGCGGTTGGTCACAATGGCGCTGGCGCGCTTCATCACCGGCTCCCAGTTTGGGTCGGTCATGTCAGTGACCAGCACATCACCGGCTTGCACCTGATCCATGTCCTTGATGTCATGAACGATACGCACCGGGCCGGTACCGATTTTTTGGCCAATCGCACGGCCTTCCGCCAGCAGCGCGCCTTTGGCCTGGTTGGCTTTTAATTTGTAACGCAGCTCGGCTTTGCCTTTGGCCTGGCTTTTGACGGTTTCAGGCCGGGCCTGCAATATATATAGCAAGCCATCAAGTCCGTCTTTGCCCCACTCAATGTCCATCGGGCGGCCGTAATGGGTTTCAATGATCAGGGCGTACCTGGCCAATTGCTCCACGTCAGCATCTGTCAAAGAATAGCGGTTGCGCAGCTCTGTCGGCACATCGGTGGTTTTGACCAGTTTGCCGCCGGCTTTTTTTTCATCCGCTGTGGTGAATTCCATCTGCAGCAGCTTTGACCCAAGGTTGCGCCGAATAACAGCCCGCTTGCCCGCTTTAAGCATTGGCTTGTGGACATAGAACTCGTCCGGGTTCACAGCGCCCTGCACCACTGTTTCACCCAAGCCGTAGCTGGACGTCACGAACACCACGTCCTCAAAACCGCTTTCAGTGTCGATGGTGAACATCACGCCGGCAGCGCCCAGATCGCTGCGCACCATCCGCTGCACGCCTGCCGACAGCGCCACATCTGCATGCGCAAAACCCTGATGCACGCGGTAGCTGATGGCCCGGTCGTTGTAGAGGCTGGCAAACACCTCTTTCATTTTGAGCAGCACATCCTCAACGCCGACCACGTTCAAGAAGGTTTCTTGCTGGCCGGCAAAGGATGCGTCGGGCAAGTCCTCTGCTGTCGCTGATGAACGCACAGCAAACGATGATTGCGCATTGCCAGCACCGAGTGTGGCAAAGCTGGTCCGCACAGCCCTTTCAAAATCAGCCGGAAAAGGTTGCGCTTCAACCAAAGCGCGGATCTGGCTTCCTGCAATGGCCAGGGCACGCACATTGTCGGTGTCCAGCGCGTCCAGCACAGCGTTGATTTTTTTGTCCAGCCCGGCATGCGCTAAAAACACCCGAAAAGCATGCGCTGTCGTGGCAAAGCCTGTCGGCACACGCACGCCATTAGGGCCAGTGGGCAGTTGCGAGATCATCTCGCCAAGGCTGGCGTTTTTACCGCCTACTGCCTCGACATCGGTCATTCTCAAATGTTCAAAGGGTACGACTAAAGCGTCCTGTGCAAAAAGGTTGGACATGAGAATACTCCGGGAGGTTTAAAAACCGGGGGGCGAACATGGGCGCTCTGGAACCGTGTTGTTGTTTTAAGCAGGCTGAGTCGGGCATGTTGCTGGGAATCGAGATAATTGCAGCAATTGTAGGCCGCTGCCATCCAGCGCCACGCGACCGACCTGTCACTAACCTGAACCATTTTTGTAGTCCAATATGCCCAATCGCACCGTATTTTTCATCTCTGACGGCACAGGCATCACTGCCGAAACCTTTGGCAACGCGATTTTGGCCCAGTTTGAGATGACGCCGCGTCACGTCCGCCTGCCGTTTATCGACAGTGTTGACAAGGCCCATCAGGCCGTGCGCCAGATCAACCACGCGGGCGAAACCGAGGGCAAACGCCCCATTGTTTTCACCACGCTGGTAAATATGGAAATCCTCAGCGTCATCAAAGCCCACTGCAACGGCATGTTGCTGGACATGTTTGGCATGTTTGTCGCCCCGCTGGAGGGTGAGCTGGGCCTGAAATCCAACCACCGGGTGGGCCGATTTTCAGATGCCTCCAAAAGCAAAGCCTATGACGACCGGATTGAGGCGATCAACTTCTCGCTGGCGCATGACGACGGGCAAAGCAACAAAGACCTGGCGGGCTCAGACGTGATTCTGGTCGGTGTCAGCCGCAGCGGCAAAACGCCGACATCGCTGTACCTGGCCATGCAATACGGCCTGAAAGCATCGAATTACCCCCTGATTCCCGAAGATTTTGAGCGCCGCCAGTTACCGCCCGCTCTGGTGCCGCACCGTAAAAAAATCTTTGGCCTGACGATTGCCCCGGAGCGCCTGGCGCAAATCCGCAATGAACGCAGGCCC
>Ga0163144_10011348_pt1 | contig 18848 bp, 19 predicted proteins | sample OliLak19BULKMAT1_FD_123175 | JGI IMG/M metagenome (GOLD analysis project Ga0163144, IMG submission 123175) | Freshwater microbial mat bacterial communities from Lake Vanda, McMurdo Dry Valleys, Antarctica - Oligotrophic Lake LV.19.BULKMAT1 | ecosystem: Environmental > Aquatic > Freshwater >... | reverse complement strand
TGGTGCGATCGGTGGACATGCGCAGCGCGATGTCATCCATCAATTGCTGGTCGCGGCGCACGCTGTCCTCGCGCCACGACTCGTGCATGCGTTCCCTGAGGCGCTCGAGCACGCGACGGTCGCGGGTCCGATTCATCAGTTCTTCGCGGAACGTTTCTGCTTGGGACTCAGCGGTTACCAGTTCGGCGGCCAGCGCGGCGACTCGGGCATCGGCCTGCTGCGAGAGCCACTGCATCGCGCGGCCTTCGCCCGCGGGCTGCGCCATCCCTTCGTCGGGGCGCATGCGCAGGCGCGCGGAACTTCCGATCTGTGCCGCGGCGGTCCGTGCGGCGGTGAGTCGGTCGGCGGCCATCTGCGCGGTCGCCAGCTCCGCTGCCGCCCGATCCTGCGAGCGCGCCCGAAGGGCCAGCAACCTGCCGAGCCGGAACTTGAAGCGATCACTCATGCGGCGGCTCCCGGGGTCGGAGTGCGCGCCGCGGTGTTGATTCCCTGGGACACTTCGCTGAGGCGACGTACGGTCTCGCCGTACGACGTGTGTTCATGCGGCGACTGACGCAGGAAGTCGAGCATCGTCGGGCGGAGCTCGAGCGCGGCATCGACCATTGGGTCGGCGCCTTTCTGATACGCGCCCACGAGAATCAAGTCCTCCTGCTCGCGATAGCTGGCTTCGCAGCGCAGCAACGTCGTGGCGGCCTCGGCCTGCTCCTTGGGGATGACGGCATCGCGCACGCGACTCTTGCTGTCCATGACGTCAATGCTCGGGTAATGCCCCGCGCCCGCGAGCTTCCGGCTGAGCACGAGATGGCCGTCGAGAATCGATCTTGCCGCGTCCGCCACCGGCTCATTGAAGTCATCGCCATCCACCAACACGGTGTAGAGCGCCGTGATGGCGCCGGTGGAGGAGGTTCCCGCACGCTCGAGCAACCGCGGCAGCGCCGCGAACACGGACGGCGGATAGCCCTTGGTCGTCGGCGGCTCGCCGACGGCGAGTCCAATCTCTCGCCACGCCATCGCCACGCGCGTCACGGAGTCGAGCATCAGCAACACATGCTTGCCCTGATCGCGAAAGTATTCGGCGATCGCCGTGGCGACGCTCGCGCCGCGGGAGCGCGCGAGCGCGGACTGATCGCCGGTCGCGACAATGACGACGGAGCGGGCCAGGCCTTCGGGCCCGAGCGAATGCTCCATGAACTCACGGACTTCGCGACCGCGCTCGCCAAGCAGCGCGATCACGTTGACATCGGCCGACGCTTTGCGCGCAATCATGCCGAGGAGGGTGCTCTTGCCAACCCCGGAGCCAGCGAAGATGCCGATGCGCTGCCCGCGACCGATCGTGAGGAGTCCGTCGATGGCGCGCACGCCGGTGACGAGGGGCTCGGTAATTGAGGCGCGCGTGAGCGGATTCGGCGGGGCGGCCGACATCGGCACGCGATCGACGATCTGGAGCGGCGGGCCGCCATCGATTGGTTGTCCCATGCCGTCGAGCACGCGCCCGAGGAGCCCGGGGCCAACGCCCACGAGCATCGAGCGGCCGAGCGGCGTCACCATCGCCCCCGGGTGGACACCTTCGAGTTCGCCGTGGGCCATCAGCAGGACGGCGCGATCGCTGAACCCCACCACTTCGGCAAGCACCCGACGCCCCGTCGAGAAGGACGTCAACTCGCAGATCTCGCCCACGCCCACGTCGAGACCAACGGCCTCGACGACGAGCCCAGTGACAGCCGTGACTCGGCCGTGCAGGGTGAGACGGGGCAGGGCCGCCACGCGGCGCAAGAGGAGCTCAGGCATCGCGATATGAGATGCGGCGGTAGATGCGTTCCAGCGCGGTCTCTATGCGGCCATCGACGATGCGGTCGCGGCCTTCGACGATGCAGCCGCCACGACCGATCCGCGCGTCGGCCACCCAGTTCGTCGTCTCTTCGCGGCGTCCGAAGACGGACGCGGGACGTTCCGCGCGCAACGTGCGGATGATCGTGAGATCATCAGGGTTCACGCGAATCTGTACGGGCTGATCGACGGGGAAGGTCGCCAGCGCACGCCGCACGATCTCGGTGACGACTTCGGAGTCGGCGTCGACCTCACGATCGACCAAGTGCCGAGCGATCCCGAGCGCGAGCGCCACGAGATTCTCCTCGACCGCACCCGTCCAGCGCTCCTCGCGCTGGTTGATTGAATCCACGGCTTCGTCGGCGGCACGTACGGCCGGGCCAAGGCGTGCGCGTTCGGCCCGCTCGCCTTCCTCGCGGCCCTCGGCGAAGCCCAGGGCATAGGCGTCAGCGACTGGGTCGACCGGCAGCGGCTCCGACGCGACGGCGGGCGCGAGCATATCGAACGCCAGCGGCTGCCACGCCTTCGCGCCGCTCTCCTTGGGCCACGTGCGGAGTCTAGCCGACGACGACATCGTCCCCTCCGCCATTGAGCACGAGTTCGCCCGCTTCCTCGAGTGCCCGGGCCTGCTGGACCACCATCGCCTGTGCCGCCTCGACGTCCTTCATGCGCGCCGGTCCGAGCATCTCCATTTCTTCCTGCAGCGCCGACGCGGCACGGGTCGACATCTGGCCCGTGATGCGCGTGCGCAACTCAGCGCTCGCGCCCTTGAGGGCCATCGCCAGCGTCTTCGTGTCGACATCGCGCAACAGACGCTGCAGAGCCCGGTCATCGATTCCGCGCAGATCCTCGAACACGAACATGAGGTTCTTGATCTGGTCGGACAGCGCAGGGTCCTGATCGGAGACCTTCTCAAGGATCGTCTTCTCGAGCGTGCCCTGGAGCAGGTTGAGGATCGCCGCCACCGAGGCGGGACCGCCGGCGCTGGCCATGCCGCGTTGAAAGTCGAGGTCGCTGTCGCTGCCCAACGAACGCTCGATCAGCTCGAGCATCTCTGGCGAGACCTTCTCCATGCGCGCCATGCGGAGCGCGATGTCGGCGGAGATCGCTGGCTCGAACTCCTTCATCACCGCGGCGGCCTGCGGGGTCGCGAGGTGCGCAATGACGAGGGCCGTCGTCTGCGGATGCTCGCCACGGAACATCGACGCGATCTGCTTGGGATCCGCGTGACGCAGGCGCTGCAACGCGACCGAGTCCGCGAGATGGCTCGTGATGCGCTTCAGAATGCTCTGCGCCTTCTGCTGATTGAAGGCCTTCTCGAGAATCTCGCGCGCGTATTCGACACCACCGGTGGAGATCGCCTCAGCGCCCATCGCAAGATCGATCCACTCCATCAGCACGCTCTGTGCCATGTCCGGGTCGACGCGATCCATGCGAGCGATCTCGAGCGAGATCATCTCGGCCTCCTCCTGCGACAACCGCGCCGTCACCTTCGCGGCCTGTTCAGCGCCGAGGGCGAGACAGAGGATGGCCGCCTTCTGGCGACCGTTGTAGCCCCCCGGAACGACGAGCGCGCGTGACGTCATTCCTCAGGCTTCCTTGATCCAGCTCTTCACGAGCCGGGCAGCGGAGTCAGGATCCTTCTCGACGGTCTGCACCACACGGTCACGCACCTGCGTGTCGGCTTCCTTGAAGCTGATGCGCGGCGCCGGACGTGCGGGGATGGCCGGCGCACTCGCGCCACCGGCGGACAGCGCGCCGGACGGATAGCTCGCCCCGGCATCGCCGGCGCCGAGCGCCAGCGGGGGGCCACCCGCGCTGAGCGCGGCCATCGTCGTCGCGGTCACCGGTGCCTTCAGCGCACTCAGCGTGAAGAAGGCGAGCATGATCACCGCCAGCATCGCGACGACATTCAGGGCGGGACGCTGGTAGCGCTCCACCATCATCCCGACCTCCATCGGCGCCTCGGGTACGGCGGCCTCTTCCACGACGACGGGACGTTCGAAGGGCGCGCTCACGACCGTGATGCCATCGCCGCGCGTGGAGTCGATGCCGAGCGCGCCACGCACGAGGGACTCCAGTTGGGCCAGCTCAGCCGCACTCCGCGGCGCGGGCGTCGCTTGCCCCTCGGCGTTCGTACGCATCGCGTTCACCAGCACCGCGACCGTGAGGCGATCTACGCCACCACTGGCACTCGAGAAGACCTCGGTGCTGCGCGAGTTCTCATAGGAGTTCGCCGTGGTCGTGGAGGCTGCGCCCCCCTCCGCACCCGGGATGATCTCGGCCTTCTGCTCGGACGCGATCGCTTGGCGCGCTGGATCGACCGACTGCGTCGTGCGCTCAAGGCGGTCGAAGTTCAGTGCGGCGGAGACGCGCACGCGGACGTTCTCCGCCCCCACGACATCGGCGACGATCGCCTCGGCCTTCTGCTCCATGTAGGTCTCGACTTCGCGCTGCAGGCGCATCTGCCGATTGCCGAGCCCGACCACGGTCGTTTCGGAGCCCTCGGACCAGAGCCGTCCGCTGCGGTCGTGCACGCTGACTTGATCGGCCGCGAGACCGTCGACGCTCGACGAGACCATCTGCGCGATGCCGCGTACGACATCCGCGCCCGGAGCCCCGCCGCCCTGCATGGCCAGCACGACCGAGGCCGTGACCGGACGCGCTTCCCGACGGAAGGCGCTGCGCTCCCCGATCGCGATGTGCACGTTCGCGTGCTCGACGCCGGCAATCGCGGAGATCGTCCGCTCAAGTTCGCCCTCGAGCGCCCGACGATAATTGATGCGCTGGGTGAAGTCGTTCCAACCCCAGGTCTGTTGATCGAAGAGTTCGAGGCCCGGGCGGCCGCCGGAGGCGAGGCCATCGCGCGCCAGCGCGACGCGCGCGCGGGCAAGATCTGCTTCGCTCACGAGAATCTCGCTGCCGCCACGCTCGAGCGTGAAAGGGATGCTCGATTCCGTGAGTCGGTCGGTCAGCTTACCGCTCAGTTCGAGCGCGACCTGCGACGCGACCGGCACCATCGCCGGCGCCGTGGCCCACTGGGCCACGCTGGCAATCGCGATGACGAGGGCGATACCCACCCCCGCGAGCAGCACGCGGCGGTCGCTGGCGATACGGGTCAGCATGGGCGTCACCGGGTCAACCCTGCATGGTCGTGAGTGTGCGATACGCTTCGGCGAACTTGTTGCGCACTTCGATCAGCATCTCGAGTGAGAGCTGTGCTTCTTCCGTCGCGGCCATGACGCGATGCAATTCGATGTCGTCGCCGCGCAGGAACGACTGCAGCGTGCTCGCCGCGGTCTCCTGCTGCGCCGACACGCCATTGATGGCGCGCGTGAGTGTATCGGCGAACGGCTCCTTGTTCGGATCCGGGAGCACGGGTAGTTGGCGCACACCGGTGTCCTGGCCGATCTGACCGATCGACAACGAACCCCACGCGCCTCCACTCTGCGTCGCCCGGGCGACGGCCGCGCCAATCGGATCGCTCATCGTCAGACCCTCACGTCCATACGACCACCGCGCGGCAACATGGCCGGCGCGGGGGACTGCTGCGGCGCCATCATGCGCGAGTAGGTCAGCGGTCCCTGCGAGCTTGCGCGCGCGAAGAAGGCACGCTCCTCGCTCGTCAGCACGCTCCAGAGTTCCGGGTCAGTGCCCGGCGGCGCCTCGACCGGCACGGCGTTCGCCACCCGGGCCGACGGACGGGCCGGCGCGACGTCCGACGTGCTCGGGCGTGGACGCGCTGGCGCTGCGGTCGAGGCGGCCTGCTGATCGCGAACACCCTGGGCCACGCGATCATCGAGACGCGCGGCGCGGGGATCGTTCAGGGAGGAGGGAAGTCCAGAGATGGTCATGGGAGTCTCGGTCAGATGTCGATGGCGCGGCGAAGCATGGCCTTGGTGACCTGAAAGACGGTCGCATTCGCTTCAAAGAGGCGGCGCGCGTCCATCAGGTCCACGATCTCATCGGTGACGCGCACGTTCGATCGCGTCACATAGCCCTGGGCGTCGGCGTCGGGATGCCCCGGCTCGTAGACGCGCGGTCCGTCCGTCGTGTCCTCTCCGATGCCGCGCACGGCGACGCCGAACTCGGTCGATGCTGGCGAGAGCGGTCCCATCGGGCTCTGCCGCATCTTGAAGGTGTCGGGCGTCGGCAGGAGCGCCGCCGGTGCGATGGCGGCGCGCAGCGTCGCGGCGAACTGCGGCTGCGTTGCCGTCTCGAGTTGCACGACCTTGCGACGGTACGCGCCACCGTCCGGCGTGCGCGTGACACCGGCATTGGCGATGTTCGCCGCGGCGATGTCCATACGCAGACGCTGCGCATCGAGCCCGGAGGCGGCGATGCCGAGGCTGCGGAAGAGCGGGGTGGGCGGCGCGAGGGGATCGATCGGCATGGCTAGCGATCCCGCATGCTGAGCCGCATCGTCTCATACGTCTTCTGCAGCAGCTTGGCCGAGGCGTCGTAGCGAAGCTGCGCATCGGCGAGCCGCGTCATCTCGGTCTCGAGATCAATGCCCTCGGCGTTCGCGGGCTCGCCCGGCTTCGGTAGCGTGAACGGCGTTGCGCCGGCGCGTGCCACGCGGTCGGCGATCGAGCGAACGCGCTGTGCGTTCTCGTCGAGTGCGACTTTGAGCTTCGATGCTTGGGTGGTCCGACCGATCACATCCACGTCCAGCCTCCACGAAGGTTTCCCATCTCGTGAAGAAGCAATGCCGGTGCCACTGGGTGTTCACGCGTCGCACGATTTCACAACCACTTTCATTGCATGAGGTTACGCCGCATTTCAGTCATCCGATCCGCGTCTTGTCTCCACCAACGAAACAGGGCACGAACGGCAAGAAGTGCCGTTCGTGCCCCCGAATGTTCCGTTCGTCCGGCTGTCCGGCGTGGCTCAGGCCTCGCTGTCGACTTCGTCCGGGTCGTCCACGCCGGCCGCATTCAGCTTATTGCGCAGCGTGCGGACACTCATGCCGAGGAGATCGGCCGCCTTGGCCCGATGCCCTCCGGTGGCTTCGAGCGCCCGCGCGATCAACTCGCGTTCCGCGTCCTCGACCTTATAACTCTGTAAGGTCACGATTCCCTTCGCGGGCGCCTCGGCGGCGGCTGGCACACGGGGCATCGGCCGGTTCGGCGTGAGCCCGAAGCGCGCGGCATCGAAGGCCGAAAGCGGCACGACCGTGGAGGTCGAGAAGACCACGGCGCGTTCCACCGCGTGCTGCAGTTCGCGGACATTGCCCGGCCAGTCCTGCTCCAAGAGATACTTCATGGCATCCGGGTGGATCCCGCGGACATCCTTTCCGAGCTCCGCCCCCGTCTGTTCGGCGAAGCGTTGCGCGAGCAATGGGATGTCCTCGCGGCGCTCGCGGAGCGGCGGGATGAGGATCGGGATCACGCCAAGCCGGAAGTAGAGGTCCTGGCGGAACGTCCCGGCCTCGGCGTCGGCCGCGAGATCGCGATTGGTCGTGGCGATCACGCGCACGTCCACGCGGATCGGAGCGGATCCGCCGACGCGCTCGAACTCCTGCTCTTGCAGGACGCGGAGCAGCTTGGCCTGCAGATCGAGGCGCATCTCGCTGATTTCGTCGAGCAGAATGGTGCCGCGATGCGCGCGCTCGAAGGCGCCGGCGACCCGCTTGATGGCGCCGGTGAAGGCGCCGCGCTCATGACCGAAGAGCGCGCTCTCAATCAATCCCTCTGGGAGCGCGGCGCAGTTCAACTGAATGAAGGGGCCGTTCGAGCGGTCACTCTGATTGTGCAGGGCGCGCGCAAAGAGCTCCTTGCCCGTGCCACTTTCGCCCTGCAGGAGCACCGAGGCGCGGGTCGGGGCCGCCATCGCGACGGTCTGGAGCACGCGGCGGATCGCCGGCGAATCGCCGATGATCTGCCGCTCGCTCCGGAACTCCGCGACCTCGCGCCGCAACGCTTCGTTCTCGCGGCGGAGCCGGACGAGCTCGAGCGCCTGGTCAATGGCGAGTTCGAACTGGACGGGGCGGAGGGGCTTCGTGATGTAGTCGACGGCGCCGGCCTTGAGGCTGGCCACCGCATGTTCGATCGAACCGAACCCCGTGAGCATGATGACGGGGACGTCGATTCCCTCGCGAGCAAGGATGCCGAGGAACTCGAGCCCAGTGACACCGGGCATGCGGTAGTCGGAGACGATCAGGTCAATGCCGCCGCGGGCGAGGACGTCCATCGCCTCGGGGACACTCCGGGCACCGACGGCCGTGTGGCCCGCGCGCTCAAGAGTGTCCTCGATGATCGAGCCGACTGCGGGCTCGTCGTCAACGTAGAGGATTCTGGCCATCTGCTCCGGAAGCATAACGCTGAGCGCGGTCGGAGGACAGCGCGGCCGACCCACCGCCCTTCAGCCGACGTGGTCGAGGCGGGAGGGTGCGGTGGCCGCGCCGCCGTACGAGCGGACGGCGCGGGTCCCAGTGGCCAGTTGGCTTATTTCGCCCCGGACGCGGTCGAGCTCGGCGTGCAATGCGGCGTTGAGCGTCTCGTGCCGTTCATGCAGGCCTTCGATGGCGCGGATGGCGGCCCCGCGCTCGTGGACGTAGGCGGGCTCATTCACCGCCGCGACGATCACGGGGAGCAGCTCAAGGATGGTATCGATCCGGTTGCCGAGCATCGACCCCGGGCGCGTGACATCCTCACAGATCGCGGCGAGCTCGCGGTCGAGGGTCTGCAACGCGGCCAGCGGGGTGGGATGTCTCACGCGACCCCGACGTGCGGCACGGTGGCGGCCTGCGCGAAGGCATCGCGCAGCTCGGTGACCAAGTGCACATGGCGCGCGAGCGCACCCGCCTCTGGCTTGAGCGCCAGGCGATCGAGTTCTCCGAGGATGAAGACATACACGGAGGCGAGGCGCCTCGAGAGGTCGCCCCCCGCGTCGTGATCGAGCGTCACCAGGAGCTCGGCGAGCAACGCGCGCGCCCGGTCGATGCCGTTGATCGTGACCTCACGATTCTGCATCGTCGCGCCAAGCTTGGCCCGCGTGAGCGAGGCGACGAGGGCATCGAACGTGATGACGAGGAGCCGCTCGCGCGAGGCGGTGAGGACCTCGCTCTCGCGGTAGGCACGGATGGTCGTCGAGCGCTGGGTGGACATGGTGGCGTGACGTCGAAGGGTGAGCGGGGCCTACCGGGATCTCTGCGCGTTCAACTGCGAGATGAGTGCGTTGCCCAACGCTTGCGACTTCGCGAGGGCCCCTTCCATGGCGACGAACTGCCGCACCAATGCTTCGCGGCGTGCGTCCAGTCGCTTCTGGATGTCATCCAACCGTGTTTCGAGCGCGTTCGCCTGGTTGGTCGATGCGATCATCTGCAGCGATGCTCCCGTATTGTCGGCCGCAAGTGCATTCGCTGCACGTGACAATACGCCCCCCACCCCCAAGGCCAACGTCACCACCCCAGCAGCGCGCGCGCCCGTGCCGCCGTAGCGCAGGGAGATTCCCTCGGAGGCGTCACCGATCGCGCCCGTGAGGATCTGTCCCAGCCCCGTCGCGACCGCTCCGTTGATCGTGCCGGCCACGTCAAGTCCGGTGAAGGCGCTGGCGGCGATTCCGAGCCCGGCCGTGCCGTTGCCCCCAACGCCCGGCGTGTACGCCACCGAGAACCCGCCTTCGGTCCCGAACTCGGTCGAGACCATCTTGATGCGGTTGTCGACCGTGCGCTCGGCCGTCATCCGCAGTCCATCGATCGAGAAGGCGGAGTTCAATCGCTGCACGATGGTCGCGATGGACTCGCCATCGGCCATCGTGATCGATGACGTGCGCCCGGTGGTGACGTCGGTCACGGCCATCGTATCGGCCGCCCCAGCCGTTGCGTACGTCGTGAAGATCGATCCCGTGACTGTGGCTTGCGTGGACGCCTGCGTGATCGCGACGGCGTATCCCGTCGCCGTGGCGAGCGCCTTCTCGCCCGACGTGACGAAGGTGACGTCGCTGTCCGTCGTCGCGCCGTACTGCGAGAACAACCGCTGGATGCCGATCGGGTCTGCGGCAAAAGCGGCTTTGAAGACAGAGGCATTCAGTGAGAGCACGCCAGTCTTGTCATGTTCCAGTCCCGCCAGCGCCGCGGTCGTGTACGTCCCGGAGACACCGACCAGTGGCTCCAGCATCTTTGCGGTGAGCGTCGCGGCCATCGAGCGCAGCGCGCCGTTGTTGGCGAGCGGGGCCCCCTTGGCACTCGCGGTCGTCGCATAGCTCCGCGCCGCGTTGTAGGCCGAGGCGAGATCCTGCAGAAGCTTCGCCGCGGCATCGGAATCCCGCGTCAGGTTGACGGTGGTCGTCGCGCCGATCTCGGCGCCGAGCGCGGTGATGGTCGTCCCCGCGATCGCATCGGTGATCGTATTGGTGGAGCGGCGAATGAGTTGTCCGTCGACGCGCACCACGGCATCGGCCCCCGCCGTGATCACCCGATCACGGCCGACCGTCCCATTCGTCGTGCCAAAGGCGCCGAGCGAGACAACGCTCCCCCCGGACCGCTGCACGGAGATGGTCATGCTGAGGGCGGATTCGCCGGCCACACTGTCGCTGAGCGTGATGCGGCCACCAGTGAGTCCGCCCGCCGCCGTCCGCGTTCCCGCGCCGAAGCCGGTCGTGTTCTCGTTGATGGCGGCAATGAGATCTCCCAGCGTGGTGCTGCCGGTGATCTGCACGGTCCGGGAGACGCTGCTGCCATCGCCGCGGGTCCCCGCGATGATGAAGGAGTCGCCGGACGCGAGGCCGAGCGATTGCCCGTTCACCTGGAGCCCTGAGACCAAAGCGTTCATCGCGGCCGGAAGTCCCGTGACCGTATCGATGAACTGATTCGCACTCGCCGCGACGTGCGCGACATCAGCCCGTCCAGCTTTCGTGAAGCCGAGCACCGACAACGTGCGCGCGCTGTTCACCGCATCACCGGAATCGAGCTCGACCGTCGCATCGGTCTCAAGCCAGTACCGCGTGGTCGCACCGACCTTCTCACTCTTCACGCGGACCGCAGCCGCGTTGCCGGTGGCAATGGCGATCTTCTCGGCGATGGTCGAAAGCGAATCGGCACTCAGATTGATCGCAATGCTCTGGCCTCCGATCTTGATGGTCGATGGCGTCGGGAGCGGCACGCCAAGCATCGCCGCGACTGCCGCGGTCGAGCTCGACATGCGTTGCGAGCGCGCGGCGCCGTCGGCCCCAAGGTTCGCGGTCGTCGTGCTGTCCGTGAATCCGAGTGCGGTGAGCGTACCCGCGCCGTCGTCGGTGGTCTCGATCCCTGTGCCACCGGTGGAGGCGGCGGTGAGCACCAAGCGGACGCCCCCCGAAGCGGCGAGTACCGTGGCACTCACGCCGTCGGTGCCGGCCCCCGCACTCGCGGCGGTGATCTTGTCGCGGAGCGTATTGAGCGTGTCGGTCGCTGTCACGCTGATGCTGCGCCCATTGAGCGTAAAGCTGCCGGTCACGCCCAGGGCGGTCGTGGCGGTCGCGGCCACGGCCCCGCCGAGCTTCTCGGATTGTGCGGTCGCCATCACCTCGATGCCATAGCTACCCGGGGCCGCACCGGTGCCGGCGCTGACGCTCACAAGCTCGCGCCCGCTCGCCGGCTTGATGAGCGAACTCTTGAAGGAATCGAACGCGGTGGCATTCTGCAGCGCTCGCGACGCATCGCGCACCTTCACGCTGATGTCCTGGAACTTCTTCCAGGCCTCGCTGGCCGAACGCAGTTGCCCCTGCCGGTTCGCGACAGGGGTGAACCGACGACCGGCTTCGATGTTCATGATCTGATCGATCATGTCGCGCCATTGGAACCCGCTGGCGATGCCGCTGAAGCTCCCGATAGGCGTGGTCATGCGATTGGGTGGGCCCGAGGCCCGGTGTGGGACGACATCGCCCCCGGCGCCAGGTGCGCGCCGGGGGACGATGCCTTACTTCAGAAGAGCGGTCCCGCTCGCCTCTACTACTGCAGGAGGCGGAGGATGCCCTGACCAGCCTGATTCGCCTGCGCCAGCATCGCGGTGCCGGCCTGCGAGAGGATCTGGTTCTTCGAGAACTTCACCATCTCGTCCGCCATGTCGACGTCACGGATGACCGATTCCGCGGCCGTGAAGTTCTGAATCGTGGTCTTCAGATTCGAGACCGCGTTCTCGACGCGGGACTGACCGGCGCCGATGACGCCGAGGGCGGTATTCACCTTGCCGATCGCGGTGTCGAGCGCCGTGAGTGCCGTCTGGGCGTTCGTCAGCGAACTCACCGTCGAGCTGCCGACACCAAGCGTCGTGGTGTCGATGTCAAGATCCGAGCCCTGGATCTGCAGGGTGTCATCGCTGGTGTACGAACCGGACGCACCGACGAGGAAGGTGCCCGAGCCCGCCGAGACGATGACCGTCGTGGTGGTCAGACCCGCCGCCGACCAGCCAGCGCCGACGTCGAGCTGAATGCCCGCCTTGTCGAAGTTGAGCGTGCCGACCGCGCCGTCCGCCAGCGTGGCAGCGGCAATCGTCTGCGTCATGCTGTTGCCCGAGATGGTCAACGCGCCCGAAGCATTCGTGATGGTGTAGGTGGCGGCTGCCGCGCCGCCGAGGCGCACGCCCTGCACGCCAGCGGCCGCCGAGGCCGTGCCGGCAACCGTCGCACCGAAGCTGCCGTTGAGCAGCGTGCTGCCCTGGAACTTCGTGGTGCTCACGGTCCGGTCGATTTCCGAACGCAGCGCGATGAACTCGGCGTTGATGCGCGTGCGGCCCGACGAGTCCACGCTGTCAGACGCCGACTGCGCGGCGAGCTCCTTCATACGCTCAAGCATCTTCTGGATCGACTGCGCAGCGCCTTCCGCGATGTTGTACACCGAGTTGGCCTGTTCCGCGTTACGCGCGGCCTGCGAGTACGCACGAATATCGCCGCGAAGCTTGTTCGCGATGCCGAGACCGGCCGCGTCGTCCGAGGCCTTGTTGATACGGAAGCCAGAGGCGAGCTTCTCGCTCGAAGACCTGACCGCGCCCGAGACGTCGCTGAGGGACCGAGCCGCCTGCAGCGCGCCCACGTTCGTGTTGATACGCATCCTTGCATCTCCTGAATGAATGACGGGAGAATCCGTTCTCCCTCGGGCCGCCGCGTCCGTGCTGCGGCCTCACGGAGCAGTGTCGGACGACTTCGCGAGGACTTAACACCCGACCTGTTTCCGGTCGCGGGACCCCCAGAATCGCCCGCGGCCGCCTCACCCAGCGAGCAGTCCCGCACGGATCGGCTCGCGCACAGCCCACGGCCCGCCATCCACGACGACCTGCACGCCGCGCTGTGCTCTCCAATTGATGAGCACCGGGCCGCGAAGGTTCGCCGTGGCCGCAGCATCGCCGCGCGCCATCGTCACCAGCGCAAGGACCAGGACGTCATCGGCGTGCCCCGCGTCCAGTTGGGCGCTCGCCGCGGCGGGCACATCGAGCACGAATCCATCGAAGGCCACAAAGGGATCGATCATCAGGAGAGCGAGTTCCGGATGCTCGATGCTCTGTAACCACATCGAGTGGGCCTCGTCGCGGGCCAAGAGCACCCATTCCGTACAGTCAGCGAAACCGAGTAGTCCGTGTGCGAAGTGCAGCACCTGTTCCGCCCGGACCTCGAGCGGACCAAAGGCCGATTCCACATGACGGATCGCGGACATGGTCGGCGGAGTAACAAGAGCGGGGGTCATCGCAGGTAGTCGCTGAGCGTGAGTCCGGCGATCCGCGCCGTGGCGGCCATCGCGGCCTGATACGCCGTTTGGCGACCGGCCATTTCCGTCAGGACCGCCTCGAGATCCACGTCGCGCAACGCGGTCACGTTCGATTCGAGGTCGAGGGTGAGGAGCGTGTGTGTTTCGTCGACGCGTTGGAGCTGATTCGCCCGCGCTCCGGTCTCGGCCACCAGCCCTTGCGTGGCTTCGAAGGCTTGATCGAGCGCCGTCGTCGCGCCGCGGACCGCGGCGCCACTGCCCGACTGCAACGCGACCGCCAGCGCTTGGATCGCGGCGAGCGGCCCCGTGGTACCATCGCCAAAGATCTGCGTCCCGTCGTGTGTCGCGGTGAACCGCTGACCCGAGCCGATCTCCACCTGCCGCGTGCCAATCGGTGCCGGCGTGCGTGCCGTCACCGTGAATACGGCGCCCGTGGTGTCGACCGTGAAAGGCGGGGTGTCGGTATTCTGGCCGCCGAAGAGGTACTCGGTATCGTATTTCGTTCCGGCGAGGCCCGCGGCCTCGGCCAGCAACTGATTGACTTCGCGCGCCGTCGTCTGCCGAGTGGCGGGGGTCGCGGTATCGGAGCCCTGGGAGACGGCGAGCTCGCGCGCGCGCGTGAGCAACGAGCCCAAGCGATCCAGCACGCTGTCCTCGAGCGTCACGCGGGACTGCGCGCTGGCGATATTGCGCCGATACTGCGCGCGCGCACGCAGCTGCGCCTCGCTCTGCATGATGCCGAGCGCTGCGCCGGGATCGTCCGAGGCCACGGTGACGCGACGCCCCGACGTCACCCGCCCGAGCACACTCTCGAGTTGGGCACGGGCGTCGGCGATCGAGTGGATGGCCGAGTGGGTGGCGGAATAGTTGGTGACGCGCATTGGCCTGGGGAAGAGAAGGCTGACCCCTAGAGTGTCGGCCGCTCGCGGACGCTTCTGCACCCCGAGTTTCTCGCCCCACCCCCTTCAGAACTCCCCACTTGCGGCCGATACCATATAGACGAGATGCCACCGACCTCTACAGACCCCCACGCGCAGTCCTGGCCGGACCATGTCCGAGCCGTGACGGCGGCCGCGCGGGATCATATGGAAGGGAGGGCGGTGCACGACGAGGTCCTCTGGACCCTCGTCCGAGTGGCCGCAGCGGCCTACGCTGCGCCAGTCGTCTCTCCGTCGGGCCGCTCAAGTCTCGCCCGGACCGACCGATAATCCCCGTCTAGGAGGATCACCGACCATGAAGATCAACAGCACCAGCGCCGCCAGTCCTGTGGGCGCGCCAAAAGAAGTGGCACCGCGGAGCCCGACCTCAGCCGACGGCGAAGTCGCCGTCCGTGGCACCAAGACCCCGCGCCACGATTCCGTAGAGATCTCGGCCGAGGCGCGCGAACTCGCGGCCCTCGACTCCGATCGCGCGGAGCGTATCGCGATTGTGCAGGCCCGTATCAAACAGGACTTCTATTCCTCGGCCTCCGTGCAGCGCGATGTCGCCCGTCGTATGCTCGGCTCCGGCGAGCTCTGATTCCCGCGCGCCCTCCCTCTCAACCGGCTCTGCCCATGCGTTTTCTTGTCGTGGATGATTCAGCGACCATGCGTCGCATCGTCGTGAACTCGCTCCAGCGCGTCGGATTCACCGACGTCGTTGAGGCGGCCGACGGGAAGGAGGCACTCGACAAGCTCGATGCCTCCATAGGCTTCATCATCACGGACTGGAACATGCCGAACATGAGCGGCGTGGAACTGGCCGTCGCGGTGCGAGCCAAAGAGGGCTTTCAGCAACTCCCGATCCTCATGGTCACCGCGCGCTCCGTGCGCGAGGACATCATCACCGCACTCGCGGCCGGGCTCAACTACTACATCGTGAAGCCCTTCACGCCGCAAGTGCTCAAGGAGAAGATCGACGCCCTCCTCAGCGGCGCGGCGGCCTGACCATGGACCTCACCCGACGGATGGGCCTCCTCGACGACACCGCCGCCGCGCTTCGCATGATTCGCGCCGAGCTGGCCGCCGCCGAGGCACGACTCGATGAGTCCGCCCCGCGCGTCTTCCCAGCGGAGTTGGACGCCGCCCGGATGATGCTCCGGCCCGAGGGCCAGGCGCGCGTCGCTTGACTGGGGGCGAGTAATCGGGGACGTTACGTGAGACCTCGATCACCTCTTCGTGCTGCCTAGACACCTTTCACGCGCTCGTCCGCTCCTGCTATTCGCGCTCGTGTTGTGCGCGCCCCTAGCGTGTGCGGAGGAGCCGCGGCGCATTGCGGACGGGTGGTACAGCGGCCCCACCGCCGCGGCGCAGCGCACCGTCACGGACTCCATGCTCGGGCTCGCGACGCTGCCCGACCCCATTGCCCTCGTGGGCGTTGATGCCTTCGCCGACGCGCCCGGACGTCAAGACGTCGCGCTCACGGGAGAGCGCTGGGCCCGCGCGGTGCTCGCGCTCGGCCCAATCAGTGTGGTCGTGGGGCACTCAGGCTCGGCAATCACGAACGCCGCCGCCCAGTTCTACGCCGAGGCGGGCGTCCCGATGATTGCGCCCAACAGCTCGGTCCGCGCCACCCCCGACATCGAGCCCTGGGTCCTCCGGCTTCTCCCCGAGGACACGGTGCAGGGCCGCGTCCTCGCGATGCATGCGCTCGACTCGCTCGGGGCCAAGCGGATTGCTGTGGTGTACGTCGCCGATCAGTACGGCGTCGGGATCCTCGATGGCGTTCGTGCGGCGCTCCTCGCCCGGGGCCTGCCGGTCGTCGACGAGGTGGAACTGCCCCGCAGTATCCCCTGCACGGAAGCGAATGCAGACGACCCCAATCGCCTCGCCGCGCGCGCGATGCTCCGTCGGGCGCGGCCCGATGTCGTGATCCTCGCGTTGCCCATCTCCCCGGCCCTCTGCGTCATCTCGGAGGTCGAGGCGTGGCAGCAGAGCGCCTGGGTGCTCGGCAGTGATGCGCTCGATGCCAGTGCCCTCGATTCCTGGGTGCGTGCGCGCATGCCGGCCCCGCGTGTCAAAGTCGTCACCTCCTGGATGCCGCGCGACGACCGCGTCACACGTGCCTTTCGCGCGGAGTTCACACGACGAACGCAGCGTGCGCCCACGGGCGCCAACGCCTTGACGTACGATGCGTTCGCGCTGGCCGCCGACGCGGTGCGCGAGACGGGAGGGTCGCCGGCCGACGTGCGCAAATGGCTCGCCTCGCTCGGCAACGCCCGAGCCCCCTGGTTCGGCATCACCGGCGCCATCCGTTCCGGCGGGGACCTCTCTGGTCGCCTCTCCCTGCGGACCATCCGCTGATGCCCGCGATTCGTCCGCCTCGCCGCGTTTCGCTGTACTCCTGGAACGTGATGCTGGTGGTCGCGGCCTTGTCGTACGTCGCGGCCATTGGCGTACATCTTGGCCTCCGGTTCTCTCCGGCGGTGCAGGCAATCGTGCGGGACAGTGAGATGTCGGCCGAACGCTTCGCCGACTTCCGCAAGCGGGCAGAGCATCATGATCTCGTGGGGATGGCGGTGCGGGCCCAGTACCGGGCCCAGCGTGATCGCCTCCCGGCCCCCGACACGCTGGAAGCGGTCCGGCGTGCGATGCAACGCTTCTCCCGTGAGACGATGCGGGGGACGGAGCAGCTCACGCTCTCGTCCTCGCCCTCGTTCGCCCGGGCAGTCAGCCGCGCAATCTCTGCCGAGGAGTTGCTGCGCGCCGCGCTGAGTGGCGCCATCTCCGCGCTTGAACTCGGCGATGTCCCGCTTGCTGGGCGGATGATCTCACGTGCGGAGTCACTCGATTCGCCGCTCAGGGCGGCCATCGGTGAGGCCACCGAACTCTCGATGGCCAATGCACTTCAGCGCGAGCAGAAGTTGGTGGCCGTGACCGAGGAAGGGACACGCATCGTGCTCGTCTGGCTCCTCGCCGGTCTGGTGATCTTCCCCGCCGCGGCCGAGATGCTCCGCCGCCGCATCCAGCGCCCGCTGACGGAGATCGATCGTGGGCTGATGCAGCTCTCGCGCGGGGACCTCCTCGTGCGACTCCCCGGCGAGGGGGACGACGAACTCGGTCGACTGACTCGGCACGTGAATCAGACCGCGGACTCACTGCGGCAGCGGGTCCAAGCCGACGAGGAGCGGAGCGCGCAGCGCTCCCTGAGTCGCGCCCGCCGATTGATGGATGCCGCGCTCGATGCGGTCGTCGTGGTCGACGCGGCCGGCGCAATCCGCGAGTGGAATCCGCAGGCGGCGGCGATGTTCGGCTGGGAGCGTCAGCAGCTGATCGGCGTGAATCTCGCGGGTATTCTCTTCCCCAAACTCAGCGGTGACCACGCCGCCGCTGAGCGACTGGACGCCGTGCTCGCTGGAGATGCGACGGCGCTCCGTCGCCGACTGCTGGCGACCGCCCGGCGAGGCGACGGCAGCGTCGTGCCGATCGAACTTGGCCTGACCGGGCTCGACAGTCCGGACGGCCGGGAGTTCGCCGTGTTCATCCGGGATGTGAGCGGTGAAGCGGCCGCACACGATGCGCTGCTCCAGAGCGAGTCGCGCTATCGGGCCGCCTTCGACCAGTCGGCGGTAGGCATCGCGGAAGTCGACCGCGACGGGCGCGTCCTGCGCGCGAATCCGGCGATGCTCGCCATCCTTGGCCGTCCGAGTGATCGCGTCCTCGGACGTCCCTTCATCGAGATGGTGCCCGCGGACCAATCGGGGGAGGATCTCCGGGATTTTGAACTTCTGCGGAGCGGCGCGCGGACGCAGTTGCGTCGCGAGCGGGTGTATCGCCGATCCGACGGATCGAGCCGATGGATCGACATCACGGCGTCCACGGTCCCGGATGCGCAGGCCCAGGTCGCGTATTTCTTGATCACCGCGCAGGACGTCAGTGCGCGGGCGGAACTCGAGCGGGAGTTGCGCCAAGCGCACAAGATGGACGCCGTGGGGCAACTCGCCGGCGGTGTCGCCCACGACTTCAACAACATCCTCGCGGGAATCATCGGCTACGCGGATCTCCTTGAGCATGAGGCGGGGGCGAACGAATCGATCCGGCACGAGGCGCGCGCTATCGTGGCCACGGCGCAGCGTGGCGCTGATCTGGCCCAGAAGCTCTTGGCGCTCGCCCGCGAGCTGCCGACCTCGCTCGTCGACGTCGATGCGCGCGAGATCGTGCAGGAAGTACATGCCATTATCAAACGGGCCTTCGACCGCAACATCGAGTTGCGCATCGACATGGATGATGTCCCCGTCGGAGTGCGTGCGGACCGCACACAACTCTCGAACGCGTTGCTCAATCTCTGTCTCAATGCGCGTGATGCGATGCCCGGAGGCGGGCGCATCACGATGCGCGCGCGGCAGGTGACCCTGGACGCCGTG
>Ga0163144_10011347_pt1 | contig 18850 bp, 21 predicted proteins | sample OliLak19BULKMAT1_FD_123175 | JGI IMG/M metagenome (GOLD analysis project Ga0163144, IMG submission 123175) | Freshwater microbial mat bacterial communities from Lake Vanda, McMurdo Dry Valleys, Antarctica - Oligotrophic Lake LV.19.BULKMAT1 | ecosystem: Environmental > Aquatic > Freshwater >... | reverse complement strand
GATGTTCACGGTGGGCGACGTCGCGACCGGCATGACCGAGCTCGGCCGACTCGAGCCCTCGTTCAACTGGGTGCTCGCCGACCGGCACGGCAACATCGGGTATCAAATGTCAGGGCGCATGCCGGTCCGGCGGAAAGGCTGGAGCGGCCTGGTTCCCGTCGCGGGTTGGGACGCCGAGAACGACTGGCAGGGCTTCGTCCCGGCGACCGACTTGCCGCGCGCGTTCAATCCCGAGAGCGGCTTCATCACGACCGCCAACAACGACCTGAACCATCTCGGCCGCGCCCATCCGATCAATCTGCCGATGGGCCCGTACCGCGCCGAGCGCATCGCGGCCTTGCTCGAAGCCCGGAACGACTGGACGCCCGCCGACGTCGGGGCGATGCAAATGGACGTCCTCTCGCCGCACGCGGAGCGCTTCATGGCGATCCTCCGCCCGCTCCTCCCCGTCACGCCGACAGCCGACATCCTCGGCACCTGGGATTGCCGGTACGACCCAGCGTCGATCGGCGCCACGCTCTTCGAGCGCTTCTACCGGGCGCTCATCCGCGAGGTCTTTGGCGGCGTGCTCGGCGCCGAGGTCATGCGCCACGTCGCCGGTGAAACCGCGATCCTCGCCGACTTCTATTACAATCTCGACCGCATCCTGCTCGCCGAGCGTAGTCTCTGGTTCGGCGTCGAGACCCGCGCGCAGCTCTTCACCCGCATCCTCGCGCGCTCGCTCGACGGCCCGCTCACCACCTGGGGCAGCGAGCAACGCGTGATGATGAAGCACCTGATGCTGGGCGGCCGGCTCCCCACGTGGCTCGGCTTCGATCGCGGCCCGATCGCGCTGCGCGGCAACCGCGCCACGATCCACCAGGGGCAGGTCTATCGCTCGGGCGGCCGGGTCACGAGCTTCGCGCCGTCGTATCGGATCGTGACGGATTTTGCCGAGGAGAACGCCCGCACCTGCCTCGCCGGCGGCCCCTCGGATCGGCGCTTCTCGCCGTGGTACACGTCGGGCATCGACGATTGGTTGGCCGGGCGCTTCAAGACGCTGAAACCCGGCCCCGCGCTGCCGCTATGAATCCCGAAACTCCCGAGCCCGCGCCGGCCGCGCCACTGCCGATCGAGATCGAGGTCATCGCCACCGAGGTTCCCGCGCCGAGCCATGCCCCGTCGGCGACGCGGAAAGATCTCCAGCTCGGCCGCCGCCTCGTCCACTGCGCCAACGGCTGCGTCATCGCGACCGCCTACGCGCTCATCTTCACGCATGAGCAAATCGTCCACACGTTCGGCTCGATTGCGTGCCTCGTCTACATCCTCGACCGCGTCCGCATTCACTATCCCGAGCTGATCGAGCGCGTTCCGTGGATCAACGCGCTGCTGTTCCGCGCCGAGGAGCAGTTCAAGGAATCGGCGATGACGCCCTACGCGATCGCCATCCTGCTCACGCTGCTGACCTTCCCGAAGACGCTCGCGCTGATTGCGATCTACACCCTCGCGATCGCCGACCCGCTGTCGGCGGTGGTCGGCATCACGTGGGGCCGGCGCCACATCGTGCAGGCGAAGAGCGTCGAGGGCTCGGCCGCGTTCTTCGCCGCGACGGCCATCATTGCGGCAGTCGTGCTGCGGCTCACGACCCTCGTCGCGCCCGGCACGATCGCCGTCGCCGCGGTCGCGATCGGCCTCGCCGGCGCGCTCTGCGAGATGCTGCCGATCCGGCTCGACGACAACCTCACCATCCCGCTCTTCATCGGCTTCGCGGGCTGGGCGGTGTGCGCGCTGGTCGGAATCATCCCGAGCTGACGCGGCGCCCGTCGCGGTCGCATTTTCCACCCCGCTCGCTTAGATCGTACGGACCGATGCACGTCGTCTACATTCTGCGCTGCAACGACGGTTCGCTCTACACTGGCGCCGCCAAGGATCTCTCCCGCCGGCTCGAGCAGCATTCCGCCGGGCGGGCGTCGCGCTACACGCGCGCGCGCCTTCCGGTCACGCTGCTCTGGACGAGACGCGTCCGCACGTGGGGCGACGCGCTCAAGACCGAGTACTGGATCAAGACGCTCTCGCGTCCCCAGAAGGACGCGCTCGTCGGCGGCGCGCGCCTCCGCCGGCCGCGCTCGCGATGAGCGCGCCGGTCATTCTCTCCGTGCAGAGCGTCAGCAAGGCGTTCGGCACGGCCCCGCTCTTCCGCGACCTGTCGCTCGGGATCGTCGAAGGCGATCGCGTCGGCGTGGTCGGCCCGAACGGCTCCGGCAAGTCGACCCTGCTCCGCATCCTCGCCGGCCACGAGACCCCCGACCAAGGGACGCGAGCCCTACGACGGCTCGCGCGGGTCGGGTACGTACCGCAGGACCCGACGTTTCCCCCCGAGGACTCGGTGGAGGCGATCGTCACGAGCGCCGTCGCCGTCATCGTGAAGGACGAGGCCGAGGTCGCGCTGCGGGTCGCGAAGGCCCTCAGTCGCGCCGGATTCACGGACCCGACCGTTCGCGCCGGCACGCTCTCGGGCGGATGGCTCAAGCGCCTCGCGATCGTCCGCGAGGTGGCGTGCGGGCCCGACGTGCTGTTGCTCGACGAGCCGACCAACCACCTCGACGTCGCCGGCATCGTCTGGCTCGAGACGCTGCTGCGCGTGGAGCGCTTCGCCTATCTCGTCGTCAGCCACGATCGCTGGTTTCTCGAAAACGTCGCCGGCCGGATGATCGAGATCGACCGAGTCTATCCGGCCGGCCTCTTCGAGACGACGGGCCGCTACAGCGATTTTCTCGAGCGCCGCGACGAGGCCCTGCGTGAGCAAGCCGCGTATCGCGATACGCTCGCCAATCGCGTGCGCGGCGAGATCGCCTGGCTGCGTCAGGGCGCCAAGGCGCGAACGACGAAGCAGCAGGCGCGCATCTCCCAAGCCGGCAAGCTGATCGACGAGCTCGCCACCGCCGACGACCGCACGCGCACCGCCAAGGCCGGCATCACCTTCAATGCGTCCGGCCGTCAGACGCGCCGACTCGTCGTCGCGACCGGCGTCGACAAGGCGCGCGGCGGACGGCCGATCGTGACCGGCCTCGATCTGGTCGTCGGCCCCGGCCTGCGGCTCGGGCTGCTCGGCGCCAACGGCAGCGGCAAGAGCACCCTGCTCCAGCTCCTCGCCGGCACCCTCGCCCCCGACCGCGGCACGATCGAGCGCGCCGACGATCTCCGCGTCGTCCACTTCGACCAGCATCGCGGCGGCCTCGACCCGGCCTGGTCGCTCAAGCAAGCGCTCGCCGGCGACGGCGACACGGTCATCTACCACGACCGTCCCGTCCACATCGCGTCGTGGTCGAAGCGCTTCCTCTTCCGCTTCGAGCAGCTCGGGCAGCCGGTCGGCCAGCTCTCCGGCGGCGAGCGCGCCCGTGTCCACATCGCCCGCCTCATGCTGCAGCCCGCCGACCTGTTGCTGCTCGACGAGCCGACCAACGATCTCGACATCCCGACGCTCGAAGTCCTCGAGGAGAGCCTGCTCGAGTTCCCGGGGGCGGTCGTGCTCGTGACCCACGATCGCTATTTGCTCGACCGCGTGTCGACGAGCCTGCTCGCGCTCGACGGGGCGGGCGGCCTGACGCCGTTCGCCGACCTCGCCCAATGGTTGGCCTCCGAGGCTCAGCGGGCCACCGAGGCCACCGCCAAGAGCGAGACGCCCCGCGCCGCGCCGCGGCCCGCCTCGGCCACAAAGCGCCTCAGCTACCACGAGCAACGCGAATGGGAACGCATCGAGGCCACCATCCTCGCTGCCGAGGAGGCGCTCGCTGCGTGTTGCGCTGCGTTGGAAGACCCGGCCGTCATCTCGGACGCGGGTGAGCTCGCGCGTCGCTACGCCGAGAGCGAAGCCGCGAGCGCCCGGGTCGACAGCCTCTACGCCCGGTGGTCCGAGCTCGAGGCCAAGCAGCGCTGAGCAGGGCCGGACCGGCTACCGGCCGTGCAACAGGACCTTGGGTCCTTCCGGGAAGTGGACGTCGATCTTGACGCTGTCCCGCTCGGCCACGACGACCCCGAGGCCGAAGGACGCGTGCTTGAGCAGCTCACCCGGCGCGAAGCGTTCCGCCATCGCGTAGGTGCGCGCTTTGTCGCCCGTCCTGCCACGCAGTAACGTCTCGTATTCGCTACGTTTCGGTGGTCCATCCGCGGACTTGCGGGCGGGCCGCTTGGTGCCGTCTCCCGCCGCTTTGGTGCCGGGAGCTTTCGCTCGGTAGGCGTGTTGCCCCTGACAGGTGTTGCAGTGCACCTTGGTGATCTTGCTCTCCACCATCGCTTCGACGGTGTGGGCGAGAACGAGCTTGCACTTGGTGCACCAACTGTCGACGATCGAGCCTGCTTTGGTCTTGGCGCTGGTTACCATCGCAGGGGCGATAGCACATTTCTTCCGCGGGGGCGACCGCACCGAGCGACGTTGCTGTCCCGTTCGATTCTCGTGGCAGGGGCGATTGGTGGCAGCCGGCGGGCGGGTCGGGGCTGACTCCTACGGTCGCGCGGTCTCTGACACCCAGCGCAGACAACCTGCCGTTGCCTCTCTGACCGGCGCACACGCGAGCTGGCGCTCCCCGGAGCCACCCCCGACCCACCCGCCGGCTGCATCATCACTCACTCTGATTGGAGCCGTCGGCTGGTAGTGCGAGTCGGCGGGCCCGATTGTTCGTGTTGCGATGCCTCGCCGGTGGGTGGGTCAGGGTGTGCTCCGGGGAGCCGCAGCTCGCGTGTGCCCAGGCCATGGAGGCAGCGGCAGGTTGTAAGCGCTGGGTGGCGGAAACCCGGCGACCGTAGGAGCACACCCTGACCCACCCACCGGCGACACCGCCCAAGGCCTCACGAACAGACCGAGACACTACCAGCGACTGGACATCGGCGCCCGCACGGCCGACAAAGCCGCGTGGACCACCCCGGCGGAGAGGCTGCGACAACCGCGGGCGCCGCGCGCTGGCGATGGCCCGTGTTCTTCGCGCTCGTCCTGGCGCTCGCGGCGGTGCATTGGGGCCCGCCGCGCTGGGGCACCTACCTCGAAAACATCGGCGATTGGTACGTGAAAGCAGGGCCGATCCTGGCCGTGAACGCGGCGGGCGAGCCGGTCCTCGCCACCGTCGTCACCGGCACCCGCATCAACTTCGCCCGGCCCACGCGCCGCAGCTACGCCGACGATCAGATCGTCGAGCTCCAGCTGAACCACCCCGACGCGAGCGACGCCGGCCGCATCCCCGTGGCGCGGAGCGAAGCATCCGGCGTGCTGAATCTGAAGGTGCTCGGCGCCACACCCGATCGGATCTGGATCTACCTCGAAGGACTTCGCGCGGTGCGCCTCTCGAGCATGAGCCTCGACGTCGATCCACCGACGATCCAAACAAATGTTCCGGCACTCCACGGCCTGCTCTCCGACGACATGCGCCACTACGAGCTGTTACCCGACGGCACCGTCCGGCTGCTCGCGCGCGACGGCCGGCGCTTCGTGCTCGATGCCACCGCTTGGACGCTGACGCCGACCGCCGAGAAGACGCCCGTGCCGCCCGCGCGCGACATGGACGAATGGCATCGCCAGATGGCCGACTACGATCGCGACATGGCGGAAGCGACGGGACCGCGAGAGGCCACTCAACCGGGGGAGTTCGGGCTCGACTCGTGGCGCAACGACACGCAGTGGCTCGGCCTCCTGAGCGACGCCGACGCGAAGGAGATGAGTCGGCGCTGGGCACGACCGCGCCACCCGTGGAGCGGCAGCTCCGAACGGCGGCGCTTCTGGATCGCCACCGCAACGACCCCGGCCGGCGAAAACCCCGAGGGCTTCACGCTCGTGGATCTGCGTGCCGTCGGAACCCGTGAGTATCTCCGCGGGGGCATCCTGCGCGATGGCTTCCGGCTCCGCGCCGTCGCGATCCCGGCCTCACCGGACGTCGTCGTCGAGCACTACACGACGATCGACGCGACCGCCGTCACCCTGTTGACCCGCGTCACCCCCGGCGGCGACGAGCGCTGGACGGCGACCTTGCCTTTGCACCTGCCGCGCACCGTGACCGCCATCGGCGACCACGTCGCGCTCACCGGTTTCGCGCCCGGTGTCAGCGACGACCGCAAGTTGCAGCTCGTGAGCGTGCGGCTGAGCGACGGCGCGGTGACGACGTTCGCGTACGATCCGTAGTCAGCGCGCGGTGCCGATTTCCGCCGCAACCTGCTAGGCACACGCCCCGTGTGGGCTCGTTCGTCGCGCGCAATCGCGTGGATCTTTGCCGCTGTGATGGTCGGCGTGATGCTGCAGCGGCTCGTGCCGGTCTGCCGCGACCAGCTCGCCGCACCGTATGACCTGATCTCGGAAGGTCCGCACATGTGCACCGTGCAGGCCATCCAGCGCGGCGGCGACATCTACGGGCGCGGCTCGTTTCTCGACCTGCCCTTCTACATGACGCCCTACACGCCGCTCTATCACGCGCTCGTCGCGGCCTTGCCGCAGGATCCCGCCAACCCCTTCTTCACCGGGCGCGTGCTCGCGGCGTTCTTCATCATCCTCGCGGCGTCGTCGTTGCTGTTCGTCGCCGCCCCCGGACACCGGGCGACGGCCGTGACGGCGTTCGCTGTCTTCTTCTTGCTGCACGCCGTCACGGCCAACACCGCCTACCTCCGCTCAGATGGTCTCGCGCTCTGCACGTCGATCTGGGCGATCGTGACGACGGCGCGAGCCCGGACCCGTGGGGCGGTCGCGCTGGCGGGCGCGCTCGCGGCCGTCGCCGTCGCCGGCAAGCAATCGTTCCTCGCCGCCGGTCTCGTTTCGTTCCTCTTCATCGCGATCCGGCGTCCGCGTGACCTCCTCGCGTTCGTCGCGAGCGGGCTCGGCGTCGGTCTCGGGCTCGGCGCGTCGGCGACGGCCGTCTGGGGCACCGACTTCTGGTTCGCGGTCACGATCCCGCTGACGGACTATCCGCGCGACATCGGCGGCTTCTGGGTGCACTGGGAGATGATGTTCGCGCAGCCGATCTTCGTCTGCATCGTCGGCATCGCGGTCGTCACGCTGCTGGCCACGCGCACGCTCGCCGCCCCCTACCTGCCGTACGCCCTCGTCGCCTGGATACTCCAGACCGCCGTCATGACCGGGATCGGCGCCGAGAATCACAATCTCATGGAGCCCGGCTCGCGACGCTGCTCTGGATCGTCGTCGCGCTGCAATCGCAGCCGGCGCCCTTCATGCTCGGGTGGCTCCGCGTCGCCGGCCTGGCCGCGCTCGCCGGGTGCACGTGGCACGAGCTCCGGCAGACGGACGTCACGCTGTATTCCTACGCCGATCCCGTCCGCACCGCGCGCTACGTCCAGTACCGCGCCGACGCGCAGGCCAAGCTGCGCGAGCTCGGTTTCGAGCACGGCCGCCTCTTGAACCTGAAAAACTCACAGATCCCGCACGACTTCCCGGCCGCGCAGATGAACCTGAACGACCTCTGGATGTACGTGACGGTGCTGTGGAACACGCGTCCGGAAACCGTCGATCGCCTGGTCGCGGCGATCGAGGCCGAAACCTTCGATGCCGTCATCACGGCGCCCGGCGTGATGTCGCCCGCCAACAATCGCCGCGACCTCCCCTGGGGGCGCATCGTGTATGCGCTCTTCGCGCACTACGACGTCGCGTTTCACGGCGGCGAGGTGAATCTGCTGACGCGCCGGCCCGCGCCTCCAGGTTGATGGCTCAGCGCTTCAGGAACGCCCGATTCCCGTACCGATCGAGCGACACGACTTCTTCCACCGGCCGCCGCGTCGTCGGGCCGTAGCGGCCCGTCGGCCACCCCATCGGGATGACCGCGACCGGCGTCACGTTCCACGGCAGGCCGAGCGCCCAGCGCGCCAGCGTCTTGCTCCAGAGCGGCAGCGTGATGAGCGCGGCGCCAAGACCGGCCGCGCGCGCCGCCAGCAGGAGATTCTGCACCGACGGGTAGATCGAGCCGTACAGGCTGCCGGTCGCGACCGACGGCCACGGCGGGATCCAGGTATTCAGGCAGGCGACGACCACGACCGGGATGTCCTCGAAGTGATCGGCCTGCCACTGCACGGCGTCGATGATCTTCAGCATCTTGTCGTCGTTCTGGCGCCGCGCCATCCAGCGCCCGATGCCGCCGTAGGCCGACCACGCGGTGCGGTTCAGCCGCGCGAGCTTGCCTTTGACCGCGCGGTCTTTGACGACCACGAACTCCCAATTCTGCGCGTTCGAGCCGGTCGGGGCCTTCAAGGCGAGCTCGATGCACTTCAGGATCAGCGCGTCGTCGACCGGGTCGGGCTTGAGCCGGCGGATCGCGCGCTGCGTCCGCATCGCGTCTTCGAGGGTCATACCGAACGGCGGCGACTCGGGTTGCGGCATCGCCATGGTCAGGCTCCTTTTTTCAGCAACGGTTTCACTTCACGCATGAAGCGCTCGGCCATCGACGTGCCGCTCCCGACGTCGGCGAGATCCTGGAACCAGAGAATGATCAGCTCGGTGCCGCGCTCGATGTAGAAGTTGAGCTCCTGCGCGATCTGCTCGGGCGTGCCCGTACAGGCCTCGTCGATGAAGCTCTTCAGCCGCTCGGGGCTGACGCCGGGCCAGCAGCGCTTGATGTGCGCCGCGCGCTCGGCGTCGTCGTTGAAGATGGCGCACGTGCGCTCGACGGACACCCGCATCGTCTTCGGATCACGCCCGAGATCTTTGCAGTGCTGGTGCAGGATGCCGAGCTTCTCCTCGAAGACCGCCATGCCGCGGTTGTGGTTCCACCCCTCGGCGAATTCGGCGACCATGCGGAGGCCGACCTTCGGACCCTGCGATCCGATCCAGAGCGGCGGGTGCGGCGTCTGCAGCGGCTTCGGCTCGTTCACCGCGTTCTTCACCGAGAGATACTTGCCGGTGACCGTCGCCTTCTCCTCGGTCCACATCGCCTTCAGGATGCGCGCCGTGTCGGCCATGCGATCGAGCCGCTCGCGAATGCGCGGGAACGGGTACTCGTACGCGTCGAACTCGTCCTGCTTCCAGCCCGCGCCGAGCCCGACGTCGACGCGGCCACCGCTGATCACGTCGACGCAGGCGCTCACCTTCGCGAGGTATGCGGGGTTGCGGTAGAGCGCGCAGGTCACGAGCTGCCCGAGACGGATCGTCTTCGTCGCCTCCGCCAGCGCCGCCATCGTCGTCCAGCACTCGAAGGTCGGCTCGATCTCGGTGCGCGGCACCGTGTGGAAGTGATCGTAGAGCCAGAGCGAGTCGTAGCCGATCTTCTCGAGCGTCTGCGCGACGCTCTTCAGCCGCGCCCACTGCGCCGCACCGCCCTCGATGCCACGCAGCTCGAGCCGCCAGCCTTGTGGTGCGAACGTGCCGATCTGAACCATGGTGCCGCCTCCGTGCCGTCGTGGTGGGGTATGGCGGTGACGTTGCGCGACCCGGCCCGGAGAAGCAAGAGGCGACCCCCATCGACCGGTTATTCGTAGCGTTGACCCTGAAAGGTCGGTCTGGATATTACACCACGTAATACAAGGAGGCTCCGATGGGGATTCGCACTGTCCGCCTGGATGAAGAAGCCGAGAAAGTTCTGCGCGAGATCCAGGCCGCGACCGACATGCCGATCTCCACCGCACTCAAGCGCGGCCTCCGCGCCGTCCGCGACGAAGTCGTTGCGACGAGTCGTGCGACGGCGTGGGACGTCTACGCCACTCTCGATCTCGGACCAGGCGGGTACGCAAAGGGCCCTTCGACGAAGTCGAGCGCCGTCGCGCGGCGCGCGATACTCGCGCGCGTGCGCCGGTGATTCTGGTCGACACGGGACCGCTGGTCGCGCTCTTCGATCCCAAAGACGGACTCCACGATCGCTGCCGCCGCACTCTGCGATCGCTGCGCGCTCCGCTGGTCACCACCGTGCCTGTCCTGACCGAGGTCTTCCACATCCTGTCACCCGAAAGCATCGGCTCCGACCGCGTCCGCGATTTCGTCATGCAGGGAGGGATGCGCACCTGGCACTGCGACGATGACGCGCTCGCACGCTCTTTCGAGCTGATGGAGCAGTACGCAGATCATCCGATGGATCTGGCCGATGCTTCCCTCGTCACGGCAGCCGAGAGACTCGGGACCCGTCGCATCTTTACCGTGGATCGGCGCGATTTTTCGACGTACCGCCTCCGCCGAGGCCACCGGCATCACGAGATCGAGATCGTCTCCTGATGCCCACACTCCGCGTCGACGTCAGTTGCAAGAAATGCGGCGGCCGCAAACGCCTCGAGCTCGGCGATCCTGGCGCCAAACCCGTCGAGGAGTTCGTGCACTACGTGGCGGAGCGACTCTCCCACAAACCGAGCTTCGAATGCTTCGGCGGGCACCTCGAGCTGCGCCCGCCGGTGCCGGAGTTTTGGGAGATCCATTGGGACACGATCGGGGAGTGAGCTACCCCGCCATCGTGAGCCCGCCGCTCACGGAGAGCACCTGCCCCGTGATGAACCCCGCCGCCGGTGACGCGAAGAACGCCACGGCGTCCGCGATCTCTTCCGGTGTCCCGAGGCGGTGGAACGGGATGGCCTTCGACATGCCGGCGACGATCTTGGCGCCCTGCTCGCTCTCGCCGACCGACTTGAGCAGCGCCGTATCGATCGGGCCAGGGCAGACGACGTTCACCGGCACGAGATCACGCGCGAGCTCGCGGGCGAGCGCTTTCGAGAACCCGATGATCGCGGCCTTGCAACCCGAGTAGACGGCTTCGCCGAAGCTGCCGACGCGGGCGGCGTCGGAGCTGATGCTGATGATGCGGCCGCGATTCCCGGCGGCGCTGATGTCGGCGAGCGCGGCATGCGTGCAGTGCAGCATGCCGAGGTAATTGACGTCGATGATCTTGGCCCAGGTCGCCGAGTCGGTCTGGGCGAACATGCCGAAGAGATCCCAGCCGGCGTTGTTCACGAGCACGCGCGGCGCGCCGAGCCGCCCCTTGAGATCGCTGAACGCGCGGGTGACTTGCGCCATGTCCGTCACGTCGGCGGTCGCCGCGGACGCGCGGCCACCGGCCTCCGTCACCGCATCCGCGACGGCGACGGCCCCGGCGCGATCGCGATCGAGCACGCCGATCGCGAAGCCGTCGCGCGCGAGTCGGAGCGCGAGCGCGCGCCCAATGCCCCCGGCACCACCCGTGATCACGGCCACTGGAAGAGCGTCATCGGTCATGCCGCAGCCTGTCGCGCGCCGGGGGTTGCGAGTCAAGCACGCGGTTGGCTAGAGGTCGCGCCATGCTCTCGACGATGCAGGATCATCCCCTCACCATCACCGACCTCTTCCATTACGGACGCACCGTGCACGGCCACAGCCGGGTCGCGACGTTCACCGGCGAGCACACGCCGACGCGGCACGCGACGTTCGCGGCGATCGCGGAGCGCGCCGACCGCCTCGCGTCGGCGCTCGCCCGCCTCGGCGTCAAGGCCGGCGACCGCGTCGCGACGTTCAGCTGGAACTCCCAGGAGCACCTCGAGATCTACTTCGCGGTGCCGGCGATGGGCGCGGTGCTGCACACGCTAAACATCCGGCTCTTCCCCGAGCAGCTCGTCTACATCGCCAATCACGCCGAGGATCGCGTCGTCATCGTCGAGGAGTCGTTGATTCCCCTGCTCGCCAAGGTGCGCGACCAGATGACGACGGTGCAGCACGTGATCGTGGTCGGCGACGGCGACGGCGACGGCGACGGCGACGCGAGCGCGCTCGGCCCGAACGTGCTGCGCTACGAAGAGCTGCTCGCCGCCGAGCAGCCGGGGTACGCCTGGCCGGCGATCGACGAACGCGCCGCCGCGGCCATGTGCTACACGAGCGGCACCACGGGCAATCCGAAGGGCGTCGTCTACAGCCACCGGTCGACGTGGCTGCACTCGCTCGCGGTGACGAGCGGCGCGGCCTACGCGCTGAACGACCGCGATCGGGTGCTGTTGGTCGTGCCCATGTTCCACGCCAACGCCTGGGGCTTGCCCTACGCCGCGTGGCAAGTCGGCGCCGACCTCGTGATGCCGAGCCGCTTCCTCCAGGCCGCACCGCTCGCGCGCATGATCCGGGAAGAGAAGCCGACCATCGCCGCCGCCGTGCCGACGATCTGGAACGATCTCCTCCGCCACGGCGAAGAGACCGAGCTCGATCTCTCGTCGCTCGGCCTCGTGGTCTGCGGCGGCTCGGCCGTGCCGCGGATCTTGATGGAGAAGTTCCAGGACCGCTACGGCGTCCGCATCATTCAAGCGTGGGGCATGACCGAGACCAGCCCGTTCGCGTCGATCGCGCTCCCGCCGAAGATCTGCACGGCCGAGGACGAAATGACGTGGCGCTCGAAGACCGGGCGCGTGTGTGCCGGCGTCGACCTCCGCATCGTCAACGACGCGGGCGAGACGCTCGCGTGGGACGGCACCACTGCGGGCGAGATCGAGGTACGCGGCCCGTGGATCACCGGCGCCTATTACCGCGATCCCGCCCCGGACAAGTTCCACGACGGCTGGCTCCGCACCGGCGACGTCGGGACCGTGGACGCGCTCGGCTTCATTCAGATCACCGACCGCGCCAAGGACGTCATCAAGTCGGGCGGCGAGTGGATCTCCTCGGTCGAGCTCGAGAACGAGATCATGGCGCACCCCGACGTCGTCGAGGCCGCCGTGATCGGCATCCCCGATCCGCGCTGGGACGAACGCCCGCTCGCCTGCGTCGTGCTGCGGGCCGGGCTCGCGACGACGCCGGAAACGTTGCACGCGTTCCTCGCCACGCGCGTCGCGCGCTGGTGGTTGCCCGAGAGCTTCAGCTTCATCCAGGAAGTGCCGAAGACGAGCGTCGGCAAGTTCGACAAGAAAGTGCTGCGAGCGCGCCACGCCGCGGGCGGCCTCACCGTCGTTGCCGTGGCACGCGGGCGCGCCTGAGCATTGCCGTCACCCGGCCCCCAACACCCAGCTCGGCGCCTCAGCCCGGCAGCGCGCTCCGACCGCGCTCGAGCCAGGCGGCCGCGTCGGGCGGCAACATTACGGCGACGCGGCGCGCATAGGCCGCGAGCTCGTCAGCCGTCAGCACGTCGCGCCAGCGTCCGTTCGTGCCCTTGAAGACGAACGTCTTGAGGCCGCCCTTGAAGATCATGTCGACGTTGCCCATCCGCGCCTCGCCGTCGCGCATCTTCTCGAACGTGCACCGTTCGACGACGGCCGGCCAACGGTCCTCGGGCACCTGCGCACCGAGAAACGCCGCCACCCGCCGCATCTCGCCGGCGAGGTCGGCCTTCAGGTCGTTGTAGTGCACGAAGAGGAGATTCGCCCGTCCGCGCTCCGCCCAGAACGTCGCGACGTGGCGGAAGACCATCTCATCGTCGGCGAGCCAACGCTCGTAGAACCCGTGCACGTCGCCATCCCACGCCGGCAGCTGCGGCACGCCGTCGGGCGCGTCGGCGTTCAGAGAGTCGCGCAAATGATCCTGCATGTGCTCGAGGTGATTGCAGAGCGACATGAACGCATCGCGGCCGTCGCGCGCGACGAAGATGTAGCGGCCATCGTCGTACCACGGGATGCCGTCGGCGGGCGTATGCGTCTTCATGAAGCGCCGATGATCCTGCGCCGCGAGCATCGCGTGCAGCTCCGCCGCGGGCAGCATCTTCATCTCGATCCACGGACTGATCGCGAGGACGGGTCCGGGGGCGTCGCCTTCCGGCCAGAGCACGCTCGCCACGATCGACTGCATCCAGGTGGTGCCGCACTTGGCGGGCGTACAGACGAACACATCCCCCGGCCGGGACCTGAAGCCGTCCCAGCGCGTCGTGTCGTGCACAGCGGTCTGATACCGGCGTCGTTCCATCGCGCCTCTCTCACGCGTCACGGTGGACGAGTCAATCCCGTGGGAGGCCGTAGCCGCGCGTAGCCGCGCCATGGACGCGCCATGGACGCATCTCGGGGCCTCGGGTATCGACCGCACCGGAGGCAGCGCCATGATCACGCTCTACGATAACGCGTTCAGTCCGTTCGCCCGCAAGGTGCGGATGGTGCTCGAGCACAAACGGCTCCCGTTCGAGGCGGTCGACGGCCTCCTCGCCGCGCACCACGATCGCCTCGCCGCCGTGAATCCCCGCCGCGAGGTCCCGACACTCGTCGACGGGGATCTCGTCGTCGTGAACTCGCCGCAGATCGTCGCGTACCTGGAGCAACGCTATCCCGAGCGTCCGGTCTACCCCGCCGACCCGACGACGCGGGCGGCCGCCCTCGCGTGGGAGCGGATCGCCGACACGCGGCTCGACGCCATCACGCACGACGCCTCGAACGGCGGCTTCGGCTTCCCGGACGACACGCGGCCACCCGGATTGCTCGAGGCCGCCCGCGCCGACCTGGCACCCATTTACGCGCAGCTCGAGCACACGCTCGGCGAGCGCGAGTTTCTCTGCGGCACCCTCTCGCTCGCCGAGCTCGCGCTCTTCCCCCATCTGACGGCCGTGAAGTTCCTCGACATCGCCTTCGACGGCCCCACCCACCCGCACCTCCTCGCCTGGTACAAACGCCTCCGCCAACATGACGTCTGCCGCGCCGACCTCGAGCGCACCCAAGCCTTCCTCCGCGGCGTCGGCCCAACACTGCAGCGCCCCACCCGCATCATCTGGCGCGGCGACCGCATCGAATGGATGCTGGCGCGCGGGTTCCACGAGTGGTTCTTCGGAGAGGTGCGAGCCGGTCGAATCGGATTCCCTGGCTGACGGCTTCCCGATGGAGTCCGAGCAGCACGCTACGCGGATTCGAGACTCAGCTGCCAGCGGCCCGCGGCGTGACAGCGAAGAGCCACACGTCGCCGGTCGGCCGCGCCGGGTATTTCTGGAAGGCCACGTCACGGACGGAGGCCGTGAGCGTCGCGTCTTCGACCTTGGTGAGAGTGACGGGGTAGCGCCGGCCGCTGATGCGGAGGATGGCGCGGCCGTCGCGCAGCGCGTCGCGGTGCCAGGTCTTGCCGGGTGGGAACTCCGTCGCGGCGGGAATGAACGCTTTGCCATCTCTCACGATGAACCACGTCGTACGCGAGCGTGATTGCGACAGGAGCTGGAGCTCGATCTCCTCCGCGGCGGCCGCGAACGACCAATCCGTGACGGGTCCGGCGACTGCGTCCCCCGCGACGAGCGGGCCACCGGGAATCGGTCCGAGGGGGCCGTCGTGGAAGCGGGCGCCGAAGAACCCCAGCGCGACCAGCACGACCAACCCCGCGACGATGCGCATGACCCACCGCAGCACGACCATGGATGCGTCCCCCCGTCGCCTCTCTAGCAGCCTTCCCCGACGAAGGAAGCGCGCAGCCCGTTGACTTGGCCGTGCGCCGACCCCACTAGTGACCGCGTGCACGGCAAACAACCGTTGACCTCCGTCGAAGCATTCGCCTTGGCCCTCGTCGAAGCGAGCTCGCGTCTGTCGTTACCCGCGGCGACGAACGACGACGGTGACGTGGGCATGCTGCCCGACGAGCTCCTCCCGGCCGCCGAGTAACGGCTCCCGTTCCCGCCATGTGGGCGCGGATCGAAGCGACGATGGCGAAGCAGATTCGCCACGTCCGACCGGTCGCCCGCAGCGCCGCCGATCCCGCGAGCCAGCGCGTCATCGATCAGATCGCGCGCGACTTCGGCGCCTTCGTTCCGCCGTTCGCCCTGCACGCGCCGGCCCCGGCACTCCTCGCCGCGAGTTGGACGATGCTCCGCGAGGCGCTGGTGCCCCTGCACGTCGATCGCATCCGCAAAGAGGCCGTCGCCTCGGCCGTGTCGCGCGCGAACGCGTGCACGTATTGCGTCGACGCGCACACCGTCGCGCTGCATGCGCTCGGCGACAGCGCGACGGCCGACGCACTGACGGGTGCTGGTGCCCCCGACGCCAAGCTGGCACCACTGCTCGCCTGGGCCGCGGCGACCCGCACGGCTGACGATCCCCTGCTCCGCACGCCACCGTTCACGGCACAGGAGAGGCCCGAGATCGTCGGCATCGTGCTCGGCTTCCACTACATCAACCGCCTGGTGACGATCTTCCTGACGGCATCGCCGATGCCGTTCGCGAGCCCGCGGCTGAAGAGCTGGACGCGGCGGATGCTCGGGCCGATCGTGGGTCCGCAGCTGCAACGTCCGCTCGCACCAGGAGAGTCGCTCGCGTTCCTTCCCAATGCCACGCTGCCGCCGGACCTCGCGTGGAGCGCGAACCATGCGACGCTCGCCTCGGCGCTGGCGCGCGCTGCCGCCGCCTTCGACGCGGCCGGCGCGGCGGCGCTGCCCGCGGCCGTTCGCGCGCTCGTGCATACGCGGCTCACCGCCTGGCGCGGGGAGACCCCTCCCCTCGATCGCCGCTGGCTCGATGACGCCATGACGACGCTCGACTCCGCCGAACGCCCTGCGGCCCGGCTCGCGCTCCTCACCGCCTTCGCCCCGGAACGCGTCGACGACGGCGTCATCGCCGACTTTCGCGCCGAGCACGCCGACGACGCGACGCTGGTCGGCGCCACGGCCTGGGCGAGCTTCACGACCGCGCGGACGATCGCGGCGTGGCTCAGTTGAGCAGCGGCGCGTTCAGCCGGAAGTAGATCGCGCGCGGGATGCCACAGCTCGTGCACGTGAGGTGCGCGATCCGCAGGCGCTCGCCGTCGATGATCTCCGCGGCGTGCTCGTCGAGCCGGAGGGTGCCGGCGCAGAACGGGCACCGCATCGCCACGACCATCACCTCGACCAGCGGCGGCGTCTCGATCTCGATCGGACGCGAGGGATCGCCGCCCGGTGCGAGCTCGGCCAGGCGTTCGAGGTCGCGGACGTGTTGGCGCTGCGCCAGACGACGTGACGGCTTCCGGGCACCCACGGCTCTCGACTAGCGCGCCGTCGTGACCGAGCCAACTCCGCGTCAGGCGCGTTCGGGCGTGCGCAGTGGTGTGGGCGGATCACCGATCGGTGGACGCTCGCCCGGCGGATCACCCGGGCTCGGCGGCGCCGGGGGCTCGCGAATCGGCTCCGGATGCGGATCGGGCTCGTTGGGTGGCACCGTCGGCGGTTGGACCGGCGGCTCTTCGACGGGCGGCGGCGGATCTGGAATTTCGCGTGGCATCAGCCGATCGTCTCGCGGTGGGGCTTGCCGATCTTGAGCGGCAGGCGGTCGAGAATCGCTTCGCAGAACGGGTCGAGGTCTTCCGGGCTCCGCGACGTGATCAGGTTGTCGTCTTCGACGACCTCCTCGTCGATCCACGTCGCGCCGGCATTCTGGAGGTCGGTGCGAATCGACGGCCACGAGGTCAGCTCGCGGCCCTCCACGACGTCGGCCTCGATCAACAGCTGTGGGCCATGGCAGATCGCGGCGACCGGTTTGCCACTCTCGAAGAACCGTCGCACGAAATCGACCACGTCTTCGTCCGTGCGCAGATGATCGGGCGAGTAGCCTCCCGGAATGACGAGGGCGTCGAAATCCGCGGGATCGAGGTCGGCGGCGGTCTGCTCGATGGTCGCCGTCGCCGTGCCCTTCTTGCCGCGGACCGTCGCGCCGGGCTCGAGCCCGATCACGACGACCGAGTGTCCGGCCTTGAGCAGCCGATCGTAGGGCTCCTGGAACTCGCTGTCCTCGAAGTCCTCGCCGATTGGTATCGCGATTCTCGCCATGCACGCGCCCTCCGGAGTCGGAATCAGCAAGAGCGGGACCACGTTCTGACGCGCGCCGCGCACGCGCGGTCGCGCCGGCCGCCTGCAAAGTCTGCAATCTGCCGGTGCAAATCCTTGAGTGGGAACGATCCGGGTGCCATCCTGCGCGCGCCCCGAATGCCGACCGACGATCCCGCCTTTCACGAACGCCTCGAACGCTTCCTCGCCACCCAGCTCCGCGCCGACCGCGTGCGGATCGTCACGTTGTCGCGCTCGACCGAAGGATTCTCGCAGGAAACCTTCAGCTTCGACGTCGAGGTCACGCACGGGGCGACGGCCACGACGCAGGGCTACGTCGCGAAGCGCGAGCCGGTCGCCGGCCTGCTCGAGCCGTACGATCTCGAACCCGAGTTCCGCGTGCTGCACGCGTTGTCGGATCATCCGTTCCCGTCGCCGCCGACGCCCTGGTTCACCCGCGACCCCGCGGTGCTCGACCGGCCGTTCTACGTGATGCAACGCCTGGCCGGCGAGGTGCCGATCCTGGCACCGTCGGCCGACGGCAGCGGGCCGTTCACCGACGGCGAGCGCACGACGCTCGGACCGGCCATCGTCCGCGCGCTCGCCGATCTGCACGCCGTCGACTGGCGGGGCGCCGGGCTCGAGTTTCTGGGCGCACCCGGCCCGGGACGCGCCGCCGCGACGCGCGAGCTGGCGCGCTGGGAGACCCGGCTCGCGCAGAGCGGCCTACCCGCCGATCCCGCCATCACCGCCGCCGTGCTCTGGCTCCGCGCCCACATCCCGAGCTGCGACGAGACGACGCTCGTGCACGGCGACTATCGCCTGGGCAATTTTCTCGTCGACCGCGACGGCACGCGCGCGGCACTGACGGGCGTGCTCGATTGGGAGATGGTGCACCTCGGCGATCCGCTGGAAGACCTGGCGTGGTGCGCGTCGCCGCTCTGGCGCGCCGGCACCGAGTACGCGTCGGCGCTGCTGCCACCCGACGACCTGACGGCTGCCTACGCCGCGGCCTCGGGCCGCACCGTCGATCCCGACCGCATGCGGTTCTACGAGGTCCTCACGCTCGTGAAGATGATCGCGATCATGCAGACCGGCATCCGGGCCTTCAACGACGGCCGGACGAGCGATCTCCGAATGGCGATCTTCGATCACCAGCTGCCCTTCCTGCTCCTGGTGCTGGCGATGACCCTCGACTTCTTCGGCGGAGGTGCGGCATGAGAACGACCCATGAAGACGACCGTTGAACGCCTGATCGACGGCGTCGTGCAGACGCT